>Ga0209624_10001268_pt1 | contig 20250 bp, 19 predicted proteins | sample JacPinW_OM2H0_O1_FD_188565 | JGI IMG/M metagenome (GOLD analysis project Ga0209624, IMG submission 188565) | Forest soil microbial communities from Algoma, Ontario, Canada - Jack Pine, Ontario site 1_JW_OM2H0_O1 (SPAdes) (version 2) | ecosystem: Environmental > Terrestrial > Soil > Boreal...
GCTCATCTTGACTGCGACATCGGTATGAAAAACGCGCGACTTGGCGGCCAGCCTGGGATGACGCTCGAGGATGGACCCGATCACGCCCTGCTCGCCGTAGAGAAGAAACTCAACGTCGGGAAGGCGTTCAAGCGCGAGCGCCGCCGCGGAAAGGACGATCGTTGGCCCGTGATCGCCTCCCATCGCGTCCAGCGCTATGCGAACGTCGCCTGCCATTCCCTCGTCCGACCACGTCGAGCGCGTTGCCCGGGCGGCGCGGCGCGGCGCGACAATAGCGGCTCCGCCGTGCAAGGCAACGCAAGAAACCTTGACTAAAGTGTAGCCAGCCTTGCCTCATTTCGGCGAGGAGGACAGCGTCGCCCCAACCTTCGCAAAAAGGATCGAGGTTTGACTGGAAGCTCGCGGTCACGACGAACCGCAATCTCTAATCGTGGCCCGCTTTGCCCCGCTGGGTCAGCGCCGCAAATGGCGAATTCGTTGGCTCCGAATTCGTGCACTGCTCGTCGAGGACCGCGCCGGGCTTGCGCGGATAAGGATCGAGGCCGAGCGCGAAGAACTCCGCGGTGAGAGCGCCGAGATCGATTTTTCCGTCGACGATGGGATCTGGCCCGTCTTCGTCGGCGAGCGAAAACGTCTGCGTTTCCTCGGTGGCCGCGGATCCAGAATTGGCGGCCGTCTGCGGCGCGAACCGCACGTCCACGTCCTCATCGACGGTGGCCGGAAACGGTTCCAGCGAAACGACGCAGACTTGAGTGAGCTCCCCGTGGACGGCGCCGGTAACCCGCGCACCGCCCTGGCCCCAAGGGTCAAGGCGCAACGTCGCCGTCAAGGCTGCGATGGCCGGAAGCTTATAGAACGACGCGAGGTCTTCCCTCTCGGCAGGATTGGCCTCAATCGTCATGACCCGACCTTCGCGAGGAAGGGCGTCGACCCGGACTAGGCGAGAGAAGACCCTCTCTTCAGTCATCAGGAACTCCGGCGCCGATCGAGCCAAGCGGGAAACGAAAGCGGCCAGCCGTGAAAACCTCAATCGGCATTGTCGCCAAGGCAGCGTCAAGCGAAGCGATATGCCGGGCCAGCGCTTCCGCCTTCGGAACGGCCTCAGGACCTGTGGCGCCGTAAACATTCCGGACAAGCGCCGTGGCGAGGTCGTCGGACGAGGCGTCGTCGAGCGCAGCCGCATAAACGGCGTTGCGGCCGTAGAAGGCGCTCCCCATAGCCTTCAGGCGCTTCGCGACGCCAATATCCGATAGTCCCATCTCGCGCAGCGTGTCGTCGAAATGGGTGAAGACGCTGTCCACCAGATCCTGGGCGATCGCGTCCGCGACGCCGCCCAGCGCCGCTAACCGACGCAGGACGAGTCCGGCGTGCAGCGTCAGAAGCTCGAATCGGCCGTCGATCCGGTCGGGCGCCGCCAGCGCCTCGTACAGCTCTGGGCGGCGCGCCGCAGTCACGATCTCGCCTAGAATCTGCTCGATGAGTGTTTTGCTGGCGCGTCGCGCGCGCCACTGGGCCAAGATCATACCGATATCCTGCGAGCGACGGCTTGCGCCTTGCTCTCGTCAGGGTTGATGAGTTAGGCATCCGCGCCCGGTCTGGCAAGGCGATAGACCGATCGAAGAGAGACGGAATGCGAATGGCGTCCAAGGTCCATCGTCGAGCAACGTTGGCATTGGCCCTGTGTGCGGCGCTCACGGTCAGCGGCTGCCTTGGCTACGAGGGCGACTTCGACCGCGGCTATCAGGTCGACGAGGACTCGGTGTCGCAAGTCAAGGTTGGCGCGACGACCAAGCCGGAGGCGCTCGCGTTGCTCGGCACGCCCTCGACGACCTCAACCGTCGGCGGCGACGCCTGGTACTATATCGGCCAGAAGATGCAGCACACGCTGTCATTCATGCCGGTGAAGATGACCGATCAGCACGTCCTTGCGGTCTACTTCGATAAGGGCGGCAAGGTCGACCGCATCGCGAATTACGGCATGAAGGACGGCAAGGTGTTCGACTTTATCAGCCGCACGACGCCGACCGGCGGCTCGGAGCCCGACTTCCTCAAGAATGTCATGGGCGGCCTGTTCAAGTTTAGCTGAGCAGAGCTGGGCGACTGCGCACAAAATCCACGAAGCCCTTGACCGCATCCGTACGGCACCGTACGGTCCGCGCAGATTAAGGGTAGCCCAAGATGATGCACAAGGGGGCGGAGGAGGCGCGCAATCAGCTTCCCCATCTTCTCGATGCGGCGGAAAAGGGCGAATCCACCATCATTTCGAAACACGGCCGCCCCGTCGCGGCGTTGGTGCCCATCGGGGCGTATGTGGGTCGTCAAGAACCGCTAACGCCAGCTGCCGGTTCAGGTCGTGGATTTTGGGGAAAGATCAGCCCGCGCGCCATCCGCAAACTGCGTGACGAATGGAGCCGTTAGATTTTAGCGATCTGGCACGGGACGCGCTCGTCCTCGTTGACTCGGCGCCGATCATTTACGTTCTCGAGGATCATTCTACTCTGGCGCCGAGGTTCATGCCCCTCTTCGAGGCGCATGCAGCGGGCCGGTTGCGATTCGCCACCACGACGATCACGATCGCCGAAGTGCTGACGGGTCCGATGAAGGCCGGCGACGAGGCGCTTGCGCGGCGCTATCGCGTTATTCTCGAATCGTGGCGGTCAGTCGCCCTCGATGTGGACATCGCTGAAAGCGCCGCGCGATTGCGGGGGTCGCTGCGATTAAGCCTAGCCGGCGCTGTCCAAGTTGCGAGTGCGCTGGCCATCAACGCTGCGGCTCTCGTCACTCACGACCGCGACTTTTCGCGCGTACGATCGCTGCGCATTCTGTCCTGAGCCCCGCTGAAACATTGTTCAGTCATCGTGGGCCGCATGTCACCATCCCCGGACAACCAGCTGCAATCGCCTCACTTCGCCAGGATCGCCAGCAGCAGCAGCGCGACGATGTTGGTGATTTTGATCGCCGGGTTGACCGCCGGGCCGGCGGTATCCTTGTAGGGGTCGCCGACCGTGTCGCCGGTGACGGCGGCCTTATGCGGCTCGGAGCCCTTCATCCACTTGTTTCCGTCCTTGTCGACGAACCCGTCCTCAAAGCTCTTCTTGGCGTTGTCCCATGCGCCGCCGCCCGAGGTCATCGAGATGGCGACGAAGAGACCGTTGACGATCACGCCAAGCAGCGACGCGCCAAGCGCGGCGAAGGCCGACGCCTTCGAACCCGAGATCCACAGCGCGCCGAAATAGACGACGAACGGCGCCAGCACCGGCAGCAGCGATGGAATAATCATCTCCCGGATAGCCGCGCGCGTCAGCAGATCGACAGCGCGTCCGTAATCGGGACGCTGCGTTCCGTTCATGATGCCCGGCATTTCCTTGAACTGCCTACGCACTTCCAGCACCACCGCTCCGGCCGCGCGGCCGACGGCGGTCATCGCGATGCCGGCGAACAGATAGGGGATCAGGCCACCAAAGATGAGGCCCGCAACGACATAAGGATTCGAGAGGTTGAAATCGACGACGCCAACGTCCTTGAAGTAGGGCGCGCCGATGTCGGTGAAGTGCTTGATATCATTGGTATAGGCCGCAAACAGCACCAGCGCGCCCAGGCCCGCCGAGCCGATCGCGTAGCCCTTGGTTACGGCCTTGGTCGTGTTGCCGACCGCGTCGAGCGCATCGGTCGACTGGCGCACTTCCTTGGGCAGGCCAGCCATTTCCGCGATGCCCCCGGCGTTGTCGGTGACCGGCCCGAAGGCGTCGAGAGCGACGATCATGCCGGCGAGGCCAAGCATCGTCGTGACAGCGATCGCGGTGCCGAAGAGGCCGGCGAGCTGGTACGTCGAAACGATGCCCGCGACGATGACCAGCGCCGGAAGCGCGGTCGATTCAAGCGAGACCGCGAGGCCCTGGATCACGTTGGTGCCGTGGCCGGTGACCGACGCCTGCGCAATCGACACGACCGGGCGCTTGCCGGTTCCCGTGTAATATTCGGTGATGACGACGATCAGACCGGTGACCACAAGCCCAACCAGGCCGCAGACGAAGAGGTTCGAGCCTGTGACGACCTTGCCGGCGACCGTGCCGATATCGCCCCAGCCGACAACATAGGTCGTCGCAAGCGCGAGACCGAGGATGGAGAGCACGCCGGTGGCGATGAGGCCCTTATAAAGTGCGCCCATGATCGAGCCGTTGGCGCCCAGCTTGACGAAGAAGGTGCCGATGATCGAAGTCACGATGCAGGCGGCGCAGATCGTGAGCGGATACATCATCGTCGGAATCAGCGCCGGCGTGCCGTCGAAGAAGATCGAGGCAAGCACCATCGTCGCCACGACGGTCACCGCGTAAGTCTCGAACAGGTCGGCGGCCATGCCGGCGCAATCGCCAACGTTGTCGCCCACGTTGTCGGCGATGGTCGCGGGGTTGCGAGGATCGTCCTCGGGAATGCCGGCCTCGACCTTGCCCACGAGGTCCGCGCCGACGTCCGCTCCCTTGGTGAAGATGCCGCCGCCAAGGCGAGCGAAGATCGAGATGAGCGACGCGCCGAAACCGAGAGCGACCAGCGCGTCGATCGTCTCTCGATCCGCGACGCCATGGCCAAGAACGCCGGTGAGAATGCCAAAGTAGCCAGCCACGCCGAGAAGCGCGAGACCCGCGACGAGCAGGCCGGTCACAGCGCCCGAGCGGAAGGCGATGTCGAGACCGCCGGCGAGCGATTTTGTCGCCGCCTGCGCGGTGCGGACGTTGGCGCGGACCGAGACGTTCATGCCGATGAAACCGGCGGCGCCCGACAGGATGGCGCCGATCGCGAACCCGATCGCCACCGTCCACGAAAGCAGAAGCCCAAGGGCAATGAACACCACGACGCCGACGCCGGCGATGGTCATGTATTGGCGCCGCAGATAGGCTTGCGCCCCTTCCGCCACCGCGCCGGAAATCTCCTGCATCCTTGCGGTGCCGGCGTCCGCCGCCATCAGGCTATTAACCGTGTAGACGCCGTAGACGATCGAAAGCAGTCCACAAACGATAATCAGGCCCAAAAGCATGCGCAAAAGCCCCGTTGCAAGGCCGCAGGCGCTTTCCCGCGGCTCGTTGGTGGCGCCTCTTGCCAGAAACTGCGCTGCGCCGCAACGGCGCGGCCGTTTTCAATCGGTTTTAAGGCAAATGCGGCGCAATGTCGGCTCGCCGCAGCCGAACAGCCCGCGAATTCCGCGTGATTTGCCCGCTCAGCGCTTCGCCTCAGGGGTCCAGGTCGTTTCCCCGATGCGCAGGGACTGGACCTTCAGTTCGCCCTTCGGTTCGAACAGGTCGTCCTGCAGCACGACCCGGCCCTCTTGCTGGCCAACGCCCAGCAAGGCGTAGGCGGCCGACACCATTCGAGCGGCAGAGCCGGTGTACCAGGACCAGCCCCCTCGTCCGCCGTGTCCCCAGCCGTCGTAGATATCAGCCGGCTGCTGAGTGGGAATGAGCCCATAGACCGCAAGCTGTTCGGGGTCGGTCTTTTTCAATGGCGAGATCTTTTCGTAAATCTCGAAGGCGCGCGCGCTGAGGCGGGCGGCCGATTCACGGTCGCCCTTGGCGCGCGCCGAGGCAGCAAGACGCATGAAGCCGTCCACAATCCAGGTCGCGCCGTGACTGTATTGGCCGCCGTTCTCACGCACCCCCGGCGGATAGTCAGCGATCCGTCCCGGGTAGGGCTGCGAATGTTCATAGAATGGGGATTCGAGCAGCAGAACCCGATTCGCGCGCTCGATCCCCTTGAGGCCCCCCTCGATCGCGGCAAGCGCGCGCTCGTCATCGCAGGCGCCGGAATAGGCCGCCCAGCCGTTGGCCATGGCGTTGCGCGCGCCGATCTCTTGTCCGTCGTCGGCAAAGTCGAGCGCGTAATGGTCTCCCATCCAGCCGACTTCCAAGGCCTTCCGCTGGCCTGCGAATTCCTGCTCGCAGCGCGCCGCGAAATCTTCGTCGCCCTTGATCCGCGCCAAGCCGACGAACCCGTCGAGGACGTTGGCGAGGAAGAAGCCCATCCAGACGCTGGTCCCGATTTCACGTCGGCCGAGCGCGTCGATGCCGTCGTTCCAATCGCCGGCGCGGAGCAAAGGCAGCCCGTTCGCGCCCAGGTGCTCGAGCGTGAAGGCGATGGCCAGGCGCGCGTGCTCATAGACGGTCGCGCTCTCGCGTGAGACGCGGGGGATCACGATCCAGGTGTCCTCATGCGCCGGCACGGCCTCGCCCTCCAGGAAGGGCGTCACGTTATCGAGCACCGTTCGATCGCCGCTTTCGCGCACGTAGCGAGCGAGAACATAGGGCAGCCAGAGGTGGGGGTCGCTCGCCTTGGTCCGCTGGCCGAGACCGGTGCCGCCGCCGGGCGCGCGATGCCACCACTTTAGCACGTCGCCTTCGCGGAATTGCTGGCTCGCGTGCAACACGATCTGCGCCCGGGTGAGGCGCGGTTCGAGAAGCGTCAGGGGCAGCACGTCCTGCAACTGATCGCGGTAACCCGTCGCTCCGCCGAGCTGGTTCGGACCAACGCGGCCGAATAGCCGCGAAGCGTAGAGTTGATAGGGGAGCCAGGTGTTGACCAGCCGGTCGAAGTCAGGCCGGTTGGTGCGGACTTCGACCTTGCCCAGCCGCTTGGCCCAGGAGGCACGCGTCGCCGCAAGCTCGTCCTGCGCGCTGGCTACTCCGATGCGCGCCGCGGCGGCGAGCGCTTCCGGCCGGCTCGGCGCCTGGCCGAAGGCGATCGCAATCTTTGTCTCGCCTCCGGGCGGCAGCACAATCTCACTGCAGAAGGCGGCCACGCGCCGCCCGTCGTCGGGCGCCGCGCCGTCGCTGACGCCGGTCTCGACCATCACGGGGGTCAGAACATTACGTCCCGGCCCACCGAAGAATCGCGCGCGGATGGTCTCGGTCGTCGACCCCTCGAGGCTCGTCGCGGCGAAGGCGAATCCGCGCACGAAATCATTGCTGGGGTTGCTGAAGAGAAGTGTCGAACCAATCGTCTCGTCGCGAATCTTGTCGATGCTCGCGTTGGGACTGTCGTCGAGCGCGAGATCGAAATAGGGCGCGACGCGCAGGCGTTTCGGACCCGTGCCGCGATTGCGTACCGTGAGGAGACGCATGTCGCCGGAATAGTTCGGCGGCACGAAGACGACATATTCCGTTTCGAGATCGCCACGCGTCATGGTGAAAGTCGCGACCCCCGGCTCATACACCGCATCCAGAGTGGCGTCGTCGTGCTGAAAAGGCGTGAAGCTCGGCGCGTCCGTTTCGCCGCTGTCGAGGTCTCTCAGGTAAACGATCTGCCCTGGCTGCACCGCGGTCACGCTGTCAAAGCGAAATGCAGAGAGGCCGTTCTGGCGGGCATTGCCGAAGGCGGAGGAAATCTCGCCGTCGTTGGAGACCATCGTGGCCATGCCGATTTCGTTCGCCATCACATGCGCCCACGGCCGGGGCGTACGATGGGTCAGGCTCAGCGACTTTCCATCCGCTGAGAAGCTGAACGGCCAGCGCGAGTGCAGGGCGTGCGAAGGCTCGACGGCGCGTGTTTCGTAGAGGCGCTTTTGCAGCTCCGGCTCGGGAAGAGGCGGGAGACCGAGGCGCTTTGCAATCAATTCGGCCGCCCACACCGGGTTGTCGGAGCGGCCGACGATGAACTCTGCCTCCGCCGTCTCAGCAGGAGCGAGCATCGCCTCAAGCGTGAAACTCGCCGCTGGGTCGAAGGGCCAGAGCTTGCCTTCGTCGTCGAGCTTGCGCCAGCGCCACCGCTCGCAACCGGTTGGCTTTATCAGCGAGCCCTCGCCGATAAAGCGGATGCGCGAATCTTCGTAACCAACGAGCTTGGCGCCCGGACCTGGCTTGACGGCGAAGAACGCTGCTTCGCCACGATCGGCGCGCGCCGAGCGCAAAAGCCGGTTGCGCGCGAGAATGGCGTTGAGAGGACGCACGAACACGGTCTCGACATGCATGCCGGCAAAATCGAGATCTTTCGCGTACGCGCCGGTCTCGTGCCCGGCAATCTCGCAGAAGCTGGTGAGACGCAGTCGCCGATGTCGACCTGATTTGTTCTCAAGCTTGATGCGCCAGCTCAAGATCGCGCCCTCGGGATCGGGCGCGATCTCCATGCGCGCTTCAATCCCGTTCAGCGCATTGACGATCGCGAGACGATTGAAGCCTGGCTCCTCGATCCGATAGTCGCCAGCGCGCCGCGCGGGTTCGAAGCCGATCGACCAGGGCGCCTCATCCTCCTCGCTCAGATAGAAGAAATGGCCGCGCGCCTGAAGCGGATCGAGCGGCCGGCGAAAGAGGTCGATGGCGAAGCCGCCGCGCTCGGCGCCCATCACGAACGCGGCACCCCTGCCGTCGCGTTGAATTTCCAGCCCCACGGCGCCGTTGTTGAAGGCATATCGTTCCGGCCGTCGCGCAAGTTCAGGCGGCGCGCCATCGAGCCACGGTCCCGCTGGCCCGACTTTGGCGCGCTCCTTGAGAAAGGCCGCGACGGAGGCAACGGCGACCGCCGCGCCTGAGGCGGCATACGCGAAGGCCAGCGTCTTGACCGCGTCCGGCATGGGCGCGCCGCCACGCGCCAGCGTCTCCGCCCCGGTCCAAGCCTTGTCCCACTCGGCGCCGCGCGGGATGTAAAACGGAATGAGCAGCGGCGCCCAGGTGCCGAAGCGGCGGATGCCGTCGGGAATCGCGCGTGTGCGGCCATGATGGCCGACGAATCGCGCCGCCGCTTCATCAGCGCGGTCGCCGCCGAGAAACGACAGATTGACCAGGGTCGCGACCCTGAGCCCCATGTGGTCGAACCAGATGAGGATCCTGAGCCAGTCATAGGCGAGAAGGCCGGTAAACATCGCCAGGCTGAATTGGCGGAAATCGGTTGGATTCTGAGTGACGTTGGCGCCGATAGCGACCCCCGTGCGGATCGCACCATCCTGATTGTACCAGGTCGGATCCGGCGACTGGCGCAGGAACGAGTTGATGACCGGGGCCATCCACAGGCCCCAGCGCAATACGCGCACTCCCTGCTCCACGAGGCCTTCGACGCCGGCGGGGCTCAGGAGCGTCTTGATCGGACGCAAGCTTCGCCGCAGCGCGGCGTCGAGCAGAACGTAGTTGATCGAGAACAGCGGCGCTGCAAGCGACCAGTTGATCACGCCCGCCACCGACTCGGTCCAGAACAGCCTGACCCCGCCGGCGACCTCGCCGAGGTTGATCGAGCCATACTTGTTGAAGATCGGATAGGTGGTGAAGTCGCCGAGCTTGCGGCCGTCGAGCCGGTAGTTGACGTCGGCATAGGCCCAGAACTTCTCGATCACCACGTGCAGCTGGGCCATGTCGAAATACCAGCCGAGCGCGCCCGCGACCAGGCCGCCGAGCAAAACGCCAAGCGCATAGAGTCGCCAGCTTTGCAGCTTTTGCCGCTCGCCGCGGATCACGCTCCAGGAGTCGAAGGCGAGGTCGACGCCGCCATAAGCGAGGGCGCCGATCGCGGCCATCGCAAGAAAGCGCGCGCCGCCATCATAGGCAGCAAGATTGGCGCGGTAGGCGAGCGCGAGGCCGAGCCCGGCGACCAGCCCGCGCACCGGTCCTCGCGGATCACGATAGGCGGCTCTCAGCCGGCCGAAGAAAGGCGCCGTGCCGTCGGCGCTGCCGACAATCGTTTGGCCAAGCGGAAAAAGGAGCGCGCCAATGAGCAAACCAATCAATAACGCGAAGCGGTCGAGAAACATCCCCGCGCCGGGCGCGCTCAGGATCAGAGCCGCTATGAGAATAAGGCCCATGAACAGCGCGCCGTAGATCGCGCCTTTGATGAAGCCAGTCCGCCAATGTTCCCAGACGACCTCGAAGCGCGGGGGGCGGCCGGCGAGCCAATCGAGAGCAACGCCGGTCAGGAGATAGACGATCGCCCACAACCCGGCTTGAGCCAGCGCCGCGCACAGGCTTGAGAAGATGATCGCCAGCAACGGCTGAGCGACCCATTGCGCCGCGTTAGCGAACAAAGGCGTTGCGGCCGCGACCGCGCCGCTGAGCGCGAATAGCGCGTGCGTCCGCGCCGATCGCGGCAGCAGGTTGACACTGATCAGGTTGATCAGAGTGAGTATCGCCTCACTGATGAACCATAGGGTCAGCGCGCGTCCAATCGCGACCTGCACTGGAAAGGGCAAATTGGCGTGCGCCGTCACGGCGCCGCCGAGCTCGGCCATGTGCCAGTCGGCGCCGATCGCGAGCATGAGGTTGAATAAGAAGGGGACCGCGATCAGGCTTAGCGCCTCGATGAGCCTCAAACCGCGGAAGCCGCCGATAAGCGCCAGGATCGAGCCCCCCGCGTAGATGATCAGCGCGATTGTCGCCCCAGGCGGATCGAAGCGAAAGACATCCGCCCACGGTCCAGGCAATTGCCAGAAGCCAAGCGAGTCATTGCGGTCAAAGGCGAAAATCGCGAACGCCGCTACGTCGACAGCGATCAGCGCCGGCGAATAGGGGCGCTCGGCTCGCGCCTGACGCAAAAGCGCCAGTCCGCCGGTGCCGCCAAGGGCGGCGAGGATCGGTTGGCGCAGCGCGAGTGCCGCGTACATGGCGAGCGCGAGCAGCGCCAAGCCCCCGAGCCACAAAACCCCTGCGAAGCGATGCGCAAAAGGGCGTGCAAAAGCAGGCGTCGTCTCCATGCCTTTCGCGTTCCCCAAATTACCCCCCACGTCCTCGCGGATTGCTCAACGAGTCGCAAGCTCATCTGTTCCGCTTGCCGGCCGCCCCATAGCGGCCCAATATGGCGTCTATGCGCACTCAGGCGGCTATATTTTGGCCACAGTGTCGCACGCACCGGCCGGTGGGAAGCTTCATGATCATTCGACGATGGGTCACATTGGCGCTTGTGGGCGCCGTCGTCACAGCAACCGCTGGGCAGGCGGCGGAACTGCCTTCTCAGCGTGGGCAAACCGACAAGTCAAAGAAGACCGAATACGTCACACCCTGCAATGTCGCCGGCTCTCCAGGCATCCTCGCGTCTGACGGCGTATGCGTCAGGTTCACCGGCTACGTTTCCTCCAAATTCGGCGCGAGCCAACTGAAGTAGATGTCATCGTCCGAGCCTTGCCGGCGAAAGCGGCTTAGGACTAAACGGGCTCCATGAAAAAACCCCAAGCCGCCTTCGCCCATTTGGGCCAACCATCCCGCATTCCGGACGCGCCCGACGCGAAGACACTCGACCGGGCGCCGAATCCGCAGGCCGATACGGATTATCTCGCCCGTTTTACGGCGCCGGAATTCACCTCGATGTGTCCGGTGACGGGGCAGCCCGATTTCGCCCATCTGGTCATCGACTATGCACCGGACCGATGGCTCGTCGAATCGAAATCGCTGAAGCTCTACCTCCAGAGCTTCCGCAATCACGGCGCGTTCCACGAGGATTGCACAGTACGGATTGGCAAGGACCTCGTCGGATTGCTCAAGCCTCGATGGTTCAGAATCGGCGGCTACTGGTTCCCGCGCGGCGGCATGCCCATCGACGTGTTCTGGCAAAGCGGCAAGCTGCCAAAGGGCGTGTGGGTTCCCGATCAAGGCGTCGCTCCTTATCGCGGCCGCAGCTGACGGGGCCTGCCAATAGGAACAAGGCGATTTGCGGCGCGTTCACTCGGCTTGAGGACGCAAAGCGCGTCCATCCCGAAGGAGGCCGCAGATGAATCGTCGTTTGCTTCTCGCCTCGATTGCAACGTTGCCCGCAACCCGGGTGATCGCGCAGTCGACATCCCCGCCAGCACCCGCTCCGAGCGCGTCGACTGACGCCCGACAAAAGCACATCAGGGACACGATGGCCTATGGCTCGTTGTCGCTGTTGTTGAGTCGAGCGGCGAAGTCCAAAGTGACTCACCCAATGCTCAAGCAGTTCGTGGACTTCGAGATCGCCGAGCAGGAAACGGTCGCTGACGCGCTCAAGGCAATCCAAACGAACGCCGCGCCTTCGGGCTCAATTCCGTCGCCAAGCGATGCCGATCTCATGCAAAATCTCGACGACGCAGGCAAAGCGTCGGTCGAGAAATTACGCGCTTTAAAAGCCGGGTTCGAGTTCGATCGCGATTATATTCGCTACGAAATCGAGGGACACCGGAAGCTCCTGGACATTCAGGAAGTCTATCTCAAGGCCCCCGACAATCTCGACCAGACCAATGTCGCGAAGCTCGCGCAGGGCATGATCAAGGAACACTTGACACTGCTCGCCGACTTGGACAAGGCGGCCTGAGCGCGATCGGCGCGGTCCCTTAGGCCGCGCGGTTCGCGCGCGGCATGGGCAGCTTCGGCCGCAGCAGCTTGACGATCGTGCGTCGCGGCTTGTCGATGGCCGGCGGAGCAAGCTTAGCCAACGCGTAGACGCGCGCGCGCAGGTCATCCGCGAGCGCCTGTCGGTCTCGAATTGCGGCGATCGAGGCGAAGGGGATCGGCGCGCCGATCCCAACCGGCAGCGCCGCGCCAATGCGAGCCTTGACTTCATGGAAGATGAGCGAAAGCCTGATTGTCTGACTCATATGGCTCGCAATTTGGAATAGACGGCTGTTCTGGCCGCCGAACCAGATTGGCACGACCGTCGCCTTCGACCGCTGAATGAGCTGGGACACGAAGGGCTGCCAACGCCCGTCGACCGCAGGCTTGAGGCCGAGCTTGTCGGGCGTCGTCGAAATCGCGCCGGCAGGAAAAACCACCACAGCGCCGCCTCTCGCAAGATGAGCGCGGGCCGCCGCGCGAGAGGCGAGATTGGTCTTTTCCGCTCCCTCAGCGTCCGAGAAATCGACCGGAAGGATGAAACCCGCCGCCTCCGGCGCCCGCGTCAGCACGATGTGGGTAAGAATAAGGAAATCAGGCCGCACCTTGCTCACCAGCCACGCCATGGCGATCCCATCAAGCACGCCGTAAGGGTGATTGGCGACAAAGACGACGGGTCCTGACCTGGGCACAGAAGCGAGCGCATGCGCATCGTAGCGGACGTCGAGTTCGAGCGAGCGCACGGCCGCCTGCCAGAAGTTCTCCCCCGAGCGCGGAAAGCGCTGGTTATGCACGTACATCCGCTTGAGCGTCGGCTGGCCGGTCGCCTTCTCGACCAGCCGAATCAGGCCACGCTTGATCGGCGGATCGCTCGCGGTCGCGTAGCTGAAGAGATATTTATCCATCTTGCTCGTCTTCGGGCCGGCCCTCCGAAATAGATCGGTCACACGACCGTCATGTGACAAGACCGCCGTCAGGCGCTATCGCCGTCACGCTTGGCGAGTCGGTCGAAATCCTGCAGTTCGGCGACAAGCGCTTCGAAATCCTTGAGCGGCACCATGTTGGGGCCGTCGGAAGGCGCGTGGTCGGGATCCTCATGGGTCTCGATGAAAACGCCGGCGACGCCGACCGCTACCGCCGCCCGCGCGAGCACTCTTACGAACGCGCGCTCGCCGCCTGAGGAGGTTCCCTGCCCTCCCGGCTGTTGCACGGAATGGGTGGCGTCGAAGATGATCGGCGCGCCGGTCTCGCGACTGAGGATCGGCAGCGCGCGCATATCGGAGACGAGCATATTGTAGCCGAAACTTGCTCCCCGCTCGGTCACCAGGATGTCAGCCAAACCCGCCGCATCAAGCTTGGCGACAACGTTCTTCATGTCCCAGGGCGCGAGAAACTGCCCCTTCTTGACGTTGACCGGACGCCCGGTCTCGGCAGCAGCGATCAAAAGATCGGTCTGACGGCACAGGAAGGCTGGGATCTGCAGCGCGTCAACCACTTCAGCAACCGGCCCGCATTGGCTGCTCTCATGCACATCGGTGATGACCGGAAGCCCAAGGGTCTCGCGGATTTCGGCAAAGATCGGCAGCGCGGCTTCAAGCCCCATCCCGCGCGCGGCCGACCCCGAGGTCCGATTGGCCTTATCGAAGGAGGACTTGAACACGAGGCCGATCGCGCGCCGGCCCGCGATCTCCTTGAGCGCTTGAGCCATCTCGAGCGCGTGCGACCGGCTCTCGAGCTGGCAAGGCCCGGCGATGAGCGCCAACGGCAGCGCAGGGCCGAAGCGGGCCGCAAGCGGCCCCTGGCCGATCTGAACAATGGCGTTGTTGCGCAAGGAATGTCCCGCTCTCGGTCGCGGCTCTTAGCGGGAGGCAAGGCTTGATGGCAAGCACATGACGTGCGAGCCGCGAGGTATGCTTAAACCCTCATGTCTCAAGGCGCCCGCGCCAGCGGGCCTCGAAGAATGATCCAGTTGGCGCCGTGGCCTGCGCCGAAATGGAGGGTCCTTCGAGACGCGCCTTCGGCGCTCCTCAGGACGAGGCGGCAGCCTACCCCTGCCCTTCCACGGTCTCGCTGGCAGCAAAGTCGATCTCGACCCGTGCGCCGCTCGGGTCAAAAAAGAACAATTGCCAGAGCCCGGCCGCGTGACCGTTCTCAGGCAACCGCCTTAGATCGTATTTGATTCCGCGCTCCCTGAGCTTGGCCACATACGCCGACGGATCCGTGCCCCAGAAAGCAATATGATCGAGCACGCCGCCGCCCTCCGGAATGGAAGGCCGTTGCACGACATGCAGCACGGCCTTGCCGTCGTTGTAGAGCCAGGCGCCGGGGAACGAGAACGCCGGCCGCGGCCCAGGCGCGAACCCGAGAATGTCGTTATAGAAGGCGACCGTCTTTTCAGCGTTCGTCGTAAGGATGGTGAAATGATCCATCCGAGCGATCGGCATGGGCCTGTCCTCCTTGGCGCACAATGCGCGAGCTGTATCTCCGCCGGCCAGACTCGTCGCCTCCCCTGGCGCCTGTCAAGCGCCAACAGGCAGCGGCCGGAATTTGACAGCGGCCGCGCGCGCGGCGCACGTTTCGCTTATGAACGACCGCACGAATAAAGGCGACAGCGAACTCGGCATTCTCGCACGCCGCAGGATCGAGGCGGCGATCATCGCGCCGATCTATAACGAGATGCGCGAGGCGCTCGGGGAAGAGAAGGCGCGCGACATCCTGCGCCGCGCCATTCGCCGCGCCGCAATCGACGCCGGGACCGAAATGGCCTCGCGCGCCGATGGCGAAGCGGATCTCGAAAGCTTCAAGGCGATCCTGCCGCTCTGGACGAAGGACGACGCGCTGACGATCGAGGTGATCGACGACAAGCCTGGCGTGCTCGACTTCAACGTCAGGCGCTGCCGCTACGCGGAGACCTATCGCGCCATGGGACTTGGCGCCATCGGAGACATCCTGTCCTGCAATCGCGACGGCGCGTTCTGCGAAGGTTATGACCCGCGCATCAAGCTGACGCGGACTCAGACGATCATGGGCGGCGCGAGCCATTGCGACTTCCGCTATCGCTCGAGCTCGGAACCGCGGACGTAAGCCGCGCGGCGGCCAGGCTGCACCTTCAGCCCGGCAAGTCGAAGCGCATCAGTGCGCGTTCATGCAGGCCACCGCACCAAACACTCCGGCCGACACGGCAGACGCCAGTCACCGTCGCGAAGCCGCCATCCGTCCACTTGAAGTCGTGCACGCGCGAGCCGTTTTCGTTATAGGCGGCGACCCAAGCGACGCGCGAAGGTTTGGGCTGCACGCTTTCCGGTAGGCGCGCCACAAGCCGACGCAGAAAGAGTGGCAGCTTGTACACCTTTTCGAGCATCGGGTTCGGTTCCGAGGCGAAGGCGACCCAGACAATGCCGTCGTCGTCGACGCAGAGATTGTCGGGAAAGCCGGGAAGCTCCGCGAGCACCTCGCTTGCTCCCTCACGCGGGCCAGCGAGCCACAGACGAAGCAGACTCCGTCCCGCCGTCTCCGCGATGATGAGGCTTTTACCATCGCGCGTCCGCACGAGACCGTTGGCGAAGCGCAAGCCGTCAATCAACCGGGTCAGCGTCCCGTCCGCCGCACGGCGATAAACGCTTCCTGTCGGCACGTTCTCGATGAAGTCTATTCTCCAGTCGTGGAAGCTGTAGCGCATCGAGGAGACGGTGAAGAAGATATCGCCGTCGGGTGCGGCGACGACGTTGCTGCAAAAGATGAGCGGTTCCGCGCCATCGTGCGTGACGAGTGTTCTGAGCGCGCCGGTCTTGAGGTCCAGCTCCAGCAGACCATTTGGACTGTCGCAGATCAGGAGTCGCCCGTCCGTCGTCGCTTCGAGACCCAAAGGCCGGCCGCCGGTTTTGGCGACTTCGCGCACCGCTCCGTCCTCCGGCGCGACCGCGAGAATGCGCCCGTCGAGAAGCCCGGTGTAGATTGAGCCATCCGAACCGACCACGACGTCTTCCGGACCCTCGCCAGGTAGAGGAATTAAGTCGTAGGCGGGCAATGAAGCGGCCATGGCGTGTCCCCCTCGCGGCGCCGTCTTTTTTGATTTCGAAATTGCGGCTCCGCGCTACCCTATAGCGCTTTGCGCCCGCGTGGAATGAGGGAGTTGGATTTTCCACTCCGGGGCGCTTTTATTCGGCCTTCCGAAGGCGCTGGCCGCGCCAACAGGCGCCTGCAATCCGCCTGATTGCCTTCTGACCCAACATACGCGACAGATGGCCAAAGCCGGGAGAAAACATTGCGGCTCAGGTTGGTTTTCATCACATTCCTGGCGACGCTCGCCGCGATCCCGCCCGCGTCTGCGCTCGAGCGGTTGATCGACATCAGCAATGACCGTTGGGTTGAAGTCATCGGCGAAGGCAGCGTCGGCGCCGCGCCCGATTTCGCCCGAGTGACGCTTGGCGTGACGAGCACCGGCAAAAATGCGGGCGAGGCGATGGCGGCCAACGCCAAAGCAGCCAACGCCCTCGTTTCCCTCATCAAAGCGGAGGGGGTCGCTCCCGCCGATATCCAGACGTCCGAACTGTCGATTTCGCCAATGTTCTCGCAAGCCCCACCCGGCCAACAGACGGCGCCGACGATCACCGGATACAGCGTGAGCAACAACCTATCCGTAATGCTTCGCGACATTCCGCGGCTTGGCGCCCTGCTCGACAAGGCCGTCGCCGCCGGCGCCAATTCCATCTACGGCATCGGCTTTGGCCACAACGATCCGAGCGCGCTGCTCGACAAGGCGCGGCCGTTGGCGGTCGCCGACGCCAGGCGGAAGGCCGAGATTTACGCGAGCGCAGGAGGGGCGAGAATCGGCCGGCTGATGGTGCTCACGGAAGAGGCCGGCCGCCAAATGCCCGTCGCCTTTTCCCGCGCCTACGCCGCCGGCGCCCCAGCGCCGACGCCGATCGAGGCGGGCGAGGACAAGCTGACCGTGACCGTCACCGCGCGGTTTGAGCTGACCCAGTGAGGCGCCGCCAGCCTCGAGCCGGACTGAAATTCGTCCGAGCTGTCACCGCGAGCGGGCGGGCCGAGGGAGCCATCGTCCAGGCAGGGGATCGGCCCATACCGCCGCCGCCGCTTGTTGGCTCGGCGGCAGCTCGACCGCGACGAGGTCAATTTCCTTGGCGACGCGCAAGAACAGCTCGGCTTGGCTCTTGACGCGATAGGTGGGCGAATTGCCGCCTTCGACTGGCAACACGCTTACGATCTCAAAAGGACCCTTTGGCCTCGATATCGTTGGGAGCATCTTGTCGAAGTCGACAGCTTGCCCGATCGTGAATTTGTGGAGGGACATGATTGGCGGCCTCTCTGGCCTTCTAGTCAGAATTTGTGTGAAAAAGCACCTTCTCTGCGGTCAAGGCTCCGCTTCTTGCATCTCCTCGACAGCCGCCGCGAACGGACCTCATTCTCGCCCATGCCCCCTGCCGCCAGACGAAACCCCACAAAACAAAAGCCCGCGCACGGCAAGCCGGACGCGGGATCTCGAACCACATAAGCCCTGCCAGTACATCCGTGGTCAAGGCGCTATGCTGTCAGGCTTTGCCGATCAGGCGGCCTTCAGGTTGTCCGCCGAGGACTTGCCAGTCTTTCGATCTGCAACAAGGTCAAAAGTAACCTTCTGTCCCTCGTTGAGGCTGTAGAGACCGGCGCGCTCAACGGCGCTGATGTGCACGAAGACATCCTTGCTGCCATCGTCCGGCTGGATGAAGCCAAAGCCTTTTTGGCTGTTGAACCACTTTACGGTTCCTTGCGTCATGAGAACTTCTTTCAAGTACGTGTTTAGATAGGTTACGCAATTGCGCAACCGGCTCGGAGTAATCGAGATTTAGGAAGAAGGTCGTCAGTCCGACGCGTAGCGCGCGGCGAGGCCAAGTCGTCCGGCCGAAACTCGATTGGGCGTACATAGCGTATATCGGCACACTCCACAAGGCCCATCGCGCCCCTCGCCAGGGCGCGTCCGCCGCCGGCCGCCGACGCCAACGGGGGCTGAAAACCTTCCTGCCATCGGCAAGAACAGGCGGCTTCGATAGGATCGCGGTCGTAAAGGGAACACGACCCCGCTTTCACTGCTCCCCGCCGCCCCGAAAGATCGAGATGGCCGATCTCGCTGAGCCCGCCGACACGACGTTTCAGCGCCTGCTGAACTGCGAGATTCTCGTCAGCGAGCGGCGGCGCATGCTCATCCTGGCCGCAATGCAGACCCTCATCTTCGTTCTGATCCTCTTGGCCGCGTCGTTCGCCCCCGGCTTCGTCCGGTCGATCTATCACGATCGACTCCCGGAGCGCGCCGCGCTGGCGGCCTTATCGGCCTTCGCGGCCTACGAACTGTTCGCGGCCGGCCTGGTCACGATTTTCCTTCGTCGCGGTCGAAATTATCCGCTTCTCGCGCGCTACGCGAACGCGCTCGTCGAAACGAGCTTTCCGACCGTGCTGCTCTATCTCCTCGCAGGATATCTGTCCGCGCCCGCCATCATTTTCGGCACATGGCCGGCGCTTCTCTATTTTCTCTTCATCATTCTCTCGACTCTGCGGCTGGATTTTGCGCTTTCGGCGTTTACCGGCGCGGTCGCTGCGGTCGAACTCTTCGCCCTCGCCTCAGTCACCCTGCATCTTGGTTGGCAAACCGAAGACCCAAGCCTCAGCATCAACTATCATCTGACGCGCAGCGCCGTCCTTCTCGCCGCCGGCTTGCTGGCCGGCTCTGTCGGAGCGACGATCAAGAGTCATTTCCGCCGCGCGCTCGCCGCGGCGTCGGCCCGCGACGAAGTGACCAACCTCTTCGGTCAACACGTCTCGCCGAGGGTGGTCGAGCAGCTGCTCGCGATCGGCGCGGCCGAGCTTAGCGAGATGAGGCGGGTTTGCGTCATGTTCGTTGACATCCGCAGCTTCACCGCATCAGCGCGCAGTCGAACGCCGGCCGAAGTCGTCGAGCGGCTCGACGATGTTTTTGAAATCCTGGTCGACGCCGTCGACCGTCACAACGGCATAGTGAACAAGTTTTTGGGCGATGGCCTGCTCGCCATCTTCGGCGCGCCGATCGACGATCCTCTCGAGGCTGCGAACGCCGTCGAGGCGGCGCGTGAGATGCTGAGCGCCATCGACGCGAGCAACGTCGGCAACCCCTGGCCGATCCGCCTCGGCATCGGCATCCATGTTGGCCAGGCGGTGGCCGGGACCGTCGGCTCGCCGCGTCGCAAGGAATATACGGTCATCGGCGACACGGTGAATCTGGCCTCGCGCCTTGAGAGCCTCAACAAGGAGGTGGGTTCGCAGCTCATCGTCTCCGACACCGTGCGTGAGGCTGCGGGAGAGGCGTTCGGCGAGGCTCTGCCGCTTGGGCCCTTCCCCGTGCGCGGTTACGAGGAACCGATTATCGTCTGGCGCCTCGCCTAGGGTCAAACGCAATCGGATTCTCGGCTTTGGGCGGATTGAGACCTCGAGGAGCGAACCAAGGCGTCCGGTCTCGACGTCAAGCGGCTATTGCGGCGGTGCGGCGGACGTTGCAAGTGGGTGGGTAAGCAGGCGTTCCCTGGCGACGACTCTAAGGGCGGCGCCGCCCGAAGCGCGCATTCACCGGACCCCAGCAGACCGTCGCGAAGGGCGCGAAGCTGGCGTTCCTCGGCGGCCTATCGGGTTCGTCGAGCACGTCGATCTGATCAGACGAGCGGCCGGAACGCGAAACCCACCCTAAAAGTGCGCAAGTTGGCTTGACAACAAAAAGGTTAGGATTTTTAGTGTAATAATTCTCAGGTCTTTTCTATAAAAATTAAGAGCCACAGCCGGCGGGGGAGATTATTTTGCGTAAGCTTTTGCGGCCCAACGACTGGATTAAGTCACGTAAACTTTGTTGCAGCCCTAAGAGCCTGACCCAAAAGTTTGTAGCGCGGGTTCGCTGCGCGTGATTCACCGCCTCCGAGATGGCTCGGAGGCTTTGATTCGGGATGTGGACGCAAGCGCATAGAGCGACCTACAAGCAGTCGGGAAC
>Ga0209624_10001269_pt1 | contig 20227 bp, 20 predicted proteins | sample JacPinW_OM2H0_O1_FD_188565 | JGI IMG/M metagenome (GOLD analysis project Ga0209624, IMG submission 188565) | Forest soil microbial communities from Algoma, Ontario, Canada - Jack Pine, Ontario site 1_JW_OM2H0_O1 (SPAdes) (version 2) | ecosystem: Environmental > Terrestrial > Soil > Boreal...
AACCGCGATGAAAATCGACAATGCGACCATCCCGTTGACCCCGGGCATGACCACCACCGTCGAAATCAGGACCGACTCCCGACGCGTCATCGACTATTTGCTCTCGCCGCTCGCGAAAATCGGGTCCGAAGCCTTAAGGGAGAGATAGAGGCCACGGAGCGATGTCGGTGGGCTTGAGAGAGTTAGGATCAGCATCTGCTCGACATAGGAGCGAAAGCGCTCGCGACGATCGGACCGCCGAGCAAGCGCGGCGCCATTATGTGGTTGTTGCAGGGCGACGAGAAAGGTCGCGGTCTTCCAGCGGTGGGGGTGGGCGCCCCATGGCCTGTTTGTGCCAAAACTGACGGGTGTGAAGGCCACCCTGAGGGGGCATCCATGAATGAACTTTACCACCGTCGGTCTCGACTTGGCCAAGAATGTCTTCCAGGCCCACGGCGCGAGTTCGTCTGGAGCGGTAGTTTTTGAAGGAAACTCAGACGTGTGCGGGTTCCGTCGTTTTGCCAGTCAGCATCGATGTTTGGTGGCGATGGAAGTCTGCGCCGGCTCGCACTTCTGGGCGCGCGCCATCGTCGAACTGGGGCACGACGTGCGCCTTGATCCCATCAGCCTATGTGAAGCCGTTTGTTAAGCGGCAGAGTGACATGGCCGATGCGGAGGCGATATGCGAAGCCGGATAGCGGCCCGCTATGCGTTCTGTCGCCATCAAGAGCGAAGCCAAGCAAGCTTCAGCCGTCATCTTCCGGCCCGCGATCTTCTGGGGAAAAGAACCCAGATCGTCAACGCGATTGCTGATTGTCGCCTGCTCAGGCGTCGTGTGATGGGCCAAATGCAAAGACGCCGCACCCAATGCTTGCTGTCCCTGCAGGGGTAGCTGGAACGTATTCGCGCTGTCCTTCGCATCTCTCAAGTCTCCCAGGTTTCGCCGTTCAAGAACGGGACCGCGCTGCGGGTCAACAACGTCGAACTGGGCAAACCCCGCCGTTGGCGCCCGAACGTCTGGACCTATCCTGGCGCCTCGTCGCTCGGTTTTGACGCCCGTCGCGGCCTCAAGGACCATCCGACCGACAAGCCAACCGCCATGCTCGACGACGCCCTCCTCGACCTCAGCAATCGCGGCGACATTGTCATCGACCCATTTCTCGGCTCAGGCTCGCCTCTCATCGTCGAGCTATATCTGCTCTACGTCTATGTGATCGCGCTGATACGAGCCCACGACACGCAATCCAGCGGGTTCTCCTCGAGACCGGCGAGGCGTTCGATGTATTGGCCGCGCGCAGGTCACGGGAAGCGGCGCCCCGGGAGCGCGCCTTCGGCACTAGGGCGCTTTGCCTTTGCATGGACTCGGTTTGGCTCCTTCTCGGCAGCCGGCCGCGACGCTGGTCCGGTCGATCCGTTTTGGGTTTTCTTGGCCCCTGGCCATTTCGCTGCGAAGACCCCTGCTGGTGAGTGTTGGATTGTCTTGGATTTCCTTGATTCTCTCGTCCTAATCTAGACTTTTCAATGGGTTACGAGGCTTTTAGCGGGAAGAATTTTTCTCTCTCCTTGTCCGCCGGCGCGGAGACGCTGGAACGGGAGCCTGCGGTCTTAGCCTGCGGAAGGGCAGGATGTTCATGGGGCAAGCTTAATCTGTTTTCTGATTTTCTGCAAGAGATTGCCGCCCGCGCCGTTCCCTTTCGGCCGCCTCAATCCAAAAGCCACTTGCTCTAGGCCCTGCATAACCAGCGGCGCTGCGAAGCGCGCGCGGATGCCAGCACTGCGAAGGTTAGAGGTTCGAATCCCCTCAGCTCCGATTCGGACGCATGGATCGTCCCTCCCCTGAAGACAAATGAGCAGGTGCGGATCGTTCCTTATGACTGCGCCCAGGACAAGGAGCTTGCGCACAGCGGTCGCGATCTTGGTGATGCGCCCGGCCGCTTCTTGCCTCAGCTCGAACTCTGGCGCGGCGTCAGTCCGAGGAAGGCGGCGAACTGCGCTCGTTGGCGAACGCGCTCAACGGCTTGGCCCGCTCGTCGGCCTTGACCGACGCCGCGGGTTTCGCTCCAATCGCCTCGATCCAGCGGAGGCAAGAGACGGAGGCGGTCGCCGGCAGCGGTCGAAGGCCGGGTCCTGCTGCTTTGCCCAAAGGCTCCGCTTCTGGGTCCGCCTTCCGCGGGGGCCGAACGACCTCGCCGAACAACGTCTTTGTCGCTTAGCACGCTGGTCGCCGTCACGAATCCAGCCGGGGGCGCGGGTTGAAATGGCGATCGCACGTCATTGCGGGTTGTTCCAGACGCTCTGGGTTGTTTCCGCCGCTCCCGACACGTGAGCGGTGAAGCCCGTTAGCCGCCCGTTCGTCTTCTCTGCGGTAAGCTTGATATATCAAATTGATATCAAGGTGCTGCGGTCATCCGTACTTTGCGCTTGACTCTGGGGATATCGCAGAGTTAATTAGGTTTATACCGTAAAGGCTAGCCGGAGGGCTTTTGCTGGGCATCGGGCACTAAGCAGGTTGTATCTCTAAAATAGAATCTACGTTGACAGGCCGTGTCAAGGACGCTGCCTGGCTGGGAGTGTGTTGCCTCGTCAGTGCGAATTTACATCGTGGGGAAGCGTTGCTTCACCCAAATGGCGGTAGCTTGGCAAAACGCTCTGAAACCACCAAGCTGACCGGTTTAAGATCCAAATGATTGGGAACGGGTTTCCTCGGCGATCGACGGAATAGCGACCAACTCGAAGCCAAACCTTGCGATTGTTGTGGGTCATTCGGGAGAAAAGCTGTGTTGAATAGTGTTCCGGTTGAACAGAACAGGAGCGCGCAACTTGCGCCCTCTGCCAAGCGACTGAGCTTGGAGCGAGGGGAACGTTGGTTTGTGGCTCGCGTGCATCCCAATCGCGAGAACAGCGCGCAATTCAACCTCGATCGACTTGGGTTCCGCAGTTTTGCTCCGCGAGTAAGACGCACGATTCGGCACGCACGCAAATTGCGCAACGTTCTGGCGCCGCTGTTTCCCGGCTATATTTTTCTTATTCTTGATCTTTCGAAAGACCGCTGGCGTGCCGTGAACAGCACCTTCGGCGTCGCGTCGCTGATCATGGGCGCCGAACAACCGATGCCGGTTCCATGTGGCGTCGTCGAAGCGCTGGTGATCACTGAGAATTCCGAACTCGTTCGCACGGATAACGATCTCGAGATCGGCCAAAAGGTTCGCATCTTGTCAGGGCCATTCGCTGACGCCCTTTGTCGCCTTGTCCATCTTGACGACAGAGGACGCGTTCGCGTCCTTCTCGAACTCATGGGCACAGAAGTGAGCGCTCAATTAGACCGATCGCACGTCGCGCCTGCCGCCTGATCTTTGCGCGGTTTTGTTGGTCTAATCCGATCGCTGCTCTGTCGCTTGCGGGGGAGCGCGCCACGACACCGACACCGTGTCGTTGAAGCGTGTGGGTAAGCGAGTGTGCGTCCTGCCGTAGAACTGAAGCGGCGCTCCGATACTGCTCCCGCGATCGGCGAGTGTCAGAAAGGCATAAGCGAGTGCGGCGTTGTCCTGATGCGATCGCCAACGCCGACACTCCGCGTTCCAATTGAGCCACGCGCTTTTCCAATATGTCCGTCGTTGGGTCGGGGATAAGCCTGTAACTAAGGCCGGCTGCTTCCCAAATTGAAAAGCCACGCTCGCTGGTTTGCGCGGTCGAATTCATAAGTGAGGTTCTAATAGGCGGGGCTTGGAAAGTATCTATTTGACTATTATCGGTACATTCTCGGCTAACGAGGCACTAAAGACAGGAAGGAGTAAGAACATGAATGTCCATATATCCAATCGCTACCATAAAATCATAGACGAGATCGGCAGCTTTAATTGGCGAGGACTCGAACGTGATGAACTGACGATGGCGTGCCGGGCGTATTACTACTTCTCCGTGCAGTTTGTCGAAGCCGTCCATATAGCCTGTGATCTCTATCCCTCAGATCAAAACCTGATTTCGCTGCGCGAGGGAGAATGCGACACAGACAATCTGTCTCCTTATCCAGGCATTGCCGAGAAGGGAGAGAAAATGAACCATGACGAGTTCATGAGACGCGTCGTCGAGTCCGCAAGCTTGGATCAGGCCGCGCGAGAGCGAGTAGACAACCTCGGCCGCGAATATCTCGCGGAAGTCAGCCGCATGGACCCGTTGACTCGGGCGATGGCCTTGTCAAGTTACGAGGATGGCGGGCTCGAAGCCGTGTTTCGTGCAATGCTGACAGCGCCCGATTGGGATGAGCCCTCGCTTGGCGCGTTCAAGCATTTCCTGGTCGAACACATCAAGCTGGACTCCGGCGACGGATCGCACGGATCCTTGTGCCGGCACCTCGTTGCAGACGATCGAATCCTTCCGTTGTGGGTGGCGTTCAAAAATCTGCTTGTCGCCGCCGCCCCCCGTCTCTCCGCTTAAAGCAGCGAGTGCTCAAGGTGAGGCGCGCAGCAGCACGCGCGCCTCAATGTGTCTTCGGAACGACCGGCTGAGGCGAGGCAGCTGAATGATAGTTTCCACAAGATCTATGTCGCAATCCCGACCGGCGAGAGAGCGGGCAGGCATCGCAGTCGGTCTGATCAACAATATGGGCGATGAGGCGCTGAAAATCACCGAGCGTCAATTTGCCAGCGTGGTGTCCGAGGCGGCGGGCGACATCGATGTGAGCTTTCGTATCTTCGCGCTGAAAAGTACGAAGCGGTCACCCCGCGCTCTGGACTACATCAATGCGCGTTATGAGCCCGCAAGCGCGGCGATGGACGGAGATCTCGACGCGCTCATCATCACCGGTGCGCAGCCGCTGGCCAATCGCCTCAGCGAGGAGGCGTATTGGGAGGAATTGGCTGAGCTGATTGACTGGGCGAAGCTCCACACAACCTCCACCATACTCTCGTGTCTCGCCGCGCACGCGGGCGTGCTGCATCTCGACGGCATCGAACGAAGGCCATTGCCCAAGAAATGCGCCGGCGTGTTCGACTTTGCGGCGGAGACGAGCCACCCTTTGGTCGGCAAGCAAGGTCAAATGAGGCCGGTCCCGCACTCCAGATACAACGGCCTATTGCGGAGTGAGCTTGAACAGGCCGGTTACGCCGTCTTAACGAGTTCGCGAGGGTGTGGCGTCGATAGCTTCGTGAAGTGTTTTGGCAGCCAATTCGTTTTCCTGCAGGGTCACCCGGAATACGACGCCAATTCCCTCGCCCGAGAATACCGCCGTGATATGGATCGATATCTGCGTGGAGAAACCGACCGAATCCCCGCAATGCCCAAAGGCTATTTTGGCGCGGAAGGGGAAGCTAAACTGAGCGCTCTGGACTCTCGCAAGCGCGACCATCGCTCCCAGGAGCAACTCCCGGCTCTATCGATAATTGAGGCGTTAGCACCCTCTCAGGCTATATGGCGCGAGGCCGCGAGTTCGTTTTTCCGTGGTTGGATTGAGACGGTTGCGATCGAAATCGACCCTGACTCGAACAAAGGTCTGAACGCGGAGAAGCAGGAATACTTTTCCGAGAATATTCCTTACGCAGATTCATACGTGGCGTGATGGGCGAAAAGGCAAGCAGCGCAGTCGCAAAAAGCCACAGCGCGCATGTGCGTCAGCTGAGCAAATCTGCGTTGCGCCTGGGAGGTGCCGGGCGGTTGTCGCACGGTTGCAATTGGGTTGCCCTACCGAGCGGCGCTCTATGCATCTCTAGTATACTCGGCTCGGCGCTGATGGTGTTCTTCGTTTGCCCGCCTCGGATTCGCCAGCAACGGCCGGTCCCGCAACCCCTGGCTTTCGCTTCGCATCGAGTGAAGGTCGAGGGCGCCGCCCTTCGGTCAGCTCATACTGTCGCAGCGGGCGAAGAAAAACCCTGCGCGATTTACGGACGACCTTTCCCTCAACCACTCGGCGTCCGACTCGCCTTCTTTGGAATACTTGTGGCGAGTCTTACTGACGTGACCGGCCGGGATCCGCTCGGGGTTGCCCAGGTGGAGCGATCCCCCAACACGATTGGCGAGGTCATTGCCCCTTATGAGGCCGCGCTTGTCTGAAAGGAGCAATCTCGCAAGAATCGTTCGGGAGGGGGTTGGCCGCGGCAGAGTCGTCGCAACACGCGATCATGTGGTGCCCCTCGATGAAGTAGAGCGCGCGTCAAGTTTTGGCCCGCATCTAGAGAGCCTGCGGGGACGATCCGTCGTTCTCCTAGTGCGAGACATGGCCAAGGCCGCCGCGGCGCTGATAGACCTTGACGGTTACGCGCGTCGTATCCTGCTCGTTACGGCGGGATGTGAGCCTTGGCGCTTGGAGGCTGCAGCCCGGGCCGTTGAGGCTGACGCTTTGGTCTGCGACGATGAGGTCGTCACCAGCCCTATTCCCGTCGAACTTACCATCCCTTGCCGTTTGCCCTTGCAACCGCTGAGTTCGCCTCGCATCGCAAACTGCGAATCCCAATGGATCCTGCCGACCTCGGGCACGACCGGAGCGCCGAAGCTGGTCGTACACACGTTACCAACTCTGATGGGCGCGATTGCTGACGCGCCATTGCAGCAATGGGCAACCTTCTACGACATTCGACGCTACGGAGGCTTGCAGATTTTTCTGCGGGCGCTAAGCGGTCGAGGCTCGCTCATACTCGGCGCGGAGGGGGAAAGCGTCAGCTCGCTGCTCGCTCGTTTCGGCGGCGCCAAAGTCACCCACATCTCTGGCACGCCTACACACTGGCGTAAGGTCCTCATAAGCGGTGAAGGACGTCGGATCGACCCGCAATACGTTCGGCTGTCAGGCGAGATCGCGGACAACGCGGTATTAGCTGCTTTGCACGCGCTTTATCCGCGCGCGCGGATCGAGCACGCTTACGCCTCGACCGAAGCTGGCGTGGTCTTTGTGGTCGATGACGGACAGGCGGGGTTTCCCGCGAGTTGGATCGACTCCGATGGCGTCGTGCAGACGAAGATTGTCGATGGCACAATCCATGTGCGCTCGGGCCGCTGCGGTCGAGGCTTCCTTGGCGAAGGTGGCGGCGCGCTGACCGACAGGGACGGCTTCGTCGATACGGGCGACATGGTCGAGAAGCGCGGTGACCGCTACTATTTTGTTGGCCGACGCGGCGGGATAATCAATGTGGGCGGTGTCAAGGTTCACCCAGAAGAAGTGGAGACAACGCTCAACACACATGCGATGGTTCGCGCGAGTCGCGTATTCGCGCGAACAAGCCCAATCACCGGAGCCCTTGTCTTTGCCGATGTAGTTCTCCGAGAAGGGTGCTTGGCTGACGCGGCGTCTGAGCGCGAGCTTCTCGCCGCGTGTCGTGAGCGTTTGGCCCCGCACATGGTTCCCGCGGGGCTACGATTCGTCGCCGACCTTCCGATGACGAAGGGCGGCAAGCTCGCGCGACATGGATAATGTTATTGTGACCGGCGCCAGCCGAGGGATTGGCCTCGCGATTGCGGATCGGCTTGCGCGCGACGGCTTCCGAGTGGTCGCCGTTGCACGCCGCGACAGTGAAGCGCGCGCTGCAATCGCCGCAAGACTTGGGCAGCAGGGCCTAGGCTCCCTCGAGTTTCGTCCCCTCGATTTGAGCGATGCCGCGATGATTCCAGCGTTCGTGCGAGAGCTGCGCAGACAATTTGGCCCGATGTATGGTCTCGTCAACAACGTCGGGCTCGGCACGCAAGGCCTGCTCGCCACCATGCCTGACGCGGAGATTCGGGCCCTGATCAGCCTGAACACGTTGTCCCCGATCCTGTTGAGCAAATATGTAGTGCGAGGAATGATGGCGCAGGGACGAGGGCGAGTGATCAATGTGTGCTCGATCGTCGCCTCGAGCGGCTTCAACGGCCTTTCCGTCTACGCGGCGACGAAGGCGTCCCTCATCGGATTCACGAAGTCCTTGGCCCGGGAAGTCGGAAAGCTCGGCATAACCGTGAACGCGATCGCGCCCGGTTTTATAGACACAGACATGACGCGCGGCCTCGAAGAACCAGACCGCAAGCGCGTTATTGCCCGCAGCCCACTGCACCGATTGGCTGAGCCAGAGGATATCGCGGCGATGTCGGCATTTCTCATGGGTGAGGGCGGACGCAATATCACTGGCGCCGTGATGACCGTTGACGCGGGAAGTACAGCTTAATCGTCACGCGAAGCCCGCTCTCTCCCGCAGAACCGGCGCTCGGGTTGCCAATTCTCCGTTCCCGGGTTGCGACGTTCCGTTCCGCATCGGGCGCCACATACAGGTTTCATTGGGCATCGAACACGTAAGTCGGACCGTCGTTGCGGTCTGGGTCAAAGCCAGCTCAACGGTAGGTTCTGCAGCTCGTTTGAAGGTCTCTGTGCTGTCGATTTCTCTGATGACGATCGCTTTTGACTCCATAGGACGAATAGTTCAATTCGTTCCACGAAATAGTCTACCAAAACCATTCGTCCTGACCAACTGCGCGTTCAATATTTTATGCGAGGCCCTTGGCGTCACAGCCAAACCAGCAAATACAAACTTTTAATTATGCCTAAGCCGAGCATGGCAAAGAGAACGACGTTGCCCTCGAGCTACGCTAGCTTAATGAACACATCCTTAGTTAGTAGCGTGGAAACTATCCTTTGAAACACCGTTGAGGAAGTTAAGCACGTGTTGGCGATAAATAATACCCGGCAGACTTACAATCATAGCGTTGGCGCAAACGATAATGAGCGCTTTGAACCACCCATAGACGATGTTATCGATGACACGTTGTCAAGGGAAGTATATTCTATACTTGGTACTCCAATCGACGTTATTGATTTGCCAGGTGTGCTACGTCGGATTGAAGCAGCTGCTTCTGCGTCGTCGCCATTTTTTCTATCGACTCCCAATCTCAATTTCTTGGTACAGGCTCTCGCAGATTCAGATTTCAGGGAGTCACTGCTTCAGAGTGACCTTTGTCCACCGGATGGCATGCCCATTGTCTGGCTTGGGCGGCTTCTTGGAATCCCAATTAGAACCAGGGTCGCCGGCGCGGATATTCTAACCGCACTCAAATTTGTCGGTAAATCAGAGCACAATTTGAAATTGTTTTTCTTTGGCGGCGCATACGGCATTGCTTCGGCCGCCGCCCGCGCATTTAACGCTTCGTCGAGTGGCAGCCGGTGTGTCGGATGGCTTTACCCCGGTTTCTGCTCCGTAGAAGAACTTAGCAAAGATACTATAATTGAAACAATCAACTCAAGCGGTGCGGAATTCCTTGTCGTTTCGTTGGGAGCGAAGAAGGCTCAATCATGGCTAGTTCGTAACGCCGATAAATTGCGTATCCCTATTCGAGCCCATTTGGGCGCATGGGTTAATTTTGAAGCAGGCGCCTTAAAGCGTGCACCCGTGACCATGCGAAATCTTGGTCTTGAATGGCTTTGGAGGATTAAGGAGGAACCGACCCTTTGGAAACGCTATTGGCATGATGGACTCATTCTATTGCAGTTGCTGTGCCTGCGAGTCCTACCTCTTGTAATTTATCGAATTATTACACAAAGTAAGGTAAAGTCGCCATTCTCAATCGATATAATGGGTCTTGATGAAGAGGAGTTTAGAGTAAAGATTTGGGGTGCCGCCACGCGACACAATATTAAGGAAATAATTCTGAGATGCAGCGTCGCGGCATCGGCGAGAAGTCAAGTCGTCATTGATTTGTCGGATACATGTGCAATTGACGCGCGTTTTCTTGGATTCCTCCTTATGCTGAGGAATAGCGTTGGACGTCATGGCGCTAAAGTTCGATTGGTGGGATTGTCGCGAAGTGTACAAAGACAATTTCGCCTGAACGGTGTAGGCTTTCTCCTCCAATCGGAAGCCAGCGTGACGCGCGTGGAGCAGGATAGAAGAGGCAGAGAGAGTGGAGGAACTATTCCAGAAAAAATAGTTTCAGAAGCATTGGGACGCTTAGGCTGAACTCATCGAAGAAGCTATGGCGAATACCGCACAAACGACCGTTCGCGCCGACGAAGCGATCGTGGCTCGGGCTTGGCAGCGTGCCTTTGCGACGTCGCGAGAGCCAGTCGGGAGCCAGATGCATTCTGCCGCGCTGCGCGGGCGTGCTTGCCAACACGGCGCGGCGAGATCTCAGTGCAAGTTAAGTTTCGCTGAGGCATGATACCTGTCTTGGAAACCCCGTCGGCAAAGACGATTCCTCCAGTGATGGGGCTTTATGCTTGAGCACCGGTTCGGGGAGGGGTGCGTTGAATGCGACCTCTTCGGGTGAACCTTTCCGCCGCGGATTGATGATCGTGGCGCGTCATCGCACGACATAGAGCCTTTCTGTCGCAAAGGTCATCTTGTCGCCCTAGCCGGGAGGGGCCGGTTCCGGCCGACAAAGGTTGGCACGGTCCCAGCGCCATAACTCTGGTGATGCGCGTGTGGCTTACCACCTCACGTAGGGGCTTCCTCGTAGAGTGTGATGAACTCGCCGACCGTGCGGGGGAAGCGCCCATCGCCGGCCGAAGTGAGCGGATCGTCGCCAGTCATGTCCTCAAGGCGCGCCACAAGGATCGCAAAGCAAAGGGAATCCAATCCCGACTCAGCGAGGGAAAGATCGTCAGTCAGCGGCGCCAACGTCCTGTTCTGCTCAGCAGCCACAGTAGAAATTTCGGCCAATATCTTTTCTCTCAATGACAAATTTATCCCCTTTTCCCAAGAATCCACATTGATGCTTGCACTGTCCGGCGACGAAATCCGAGACAACCCATCCAAACGAAAAATGCTTTGAGGCGGCACAGCCGTCAACAAGATTTTCGCAGTTGGTTTAAGTTTTTCGACGATTGGGTTGCGTTCGCCGCCCATATCGTTCCTTGAATGCGGTCATCGGGCTCTTACTAGCCGCGAAGTTCGCAGTCGATCCTTCATCAAACACAAGGGAGGCGGCCTTGCCGCTCCAGACCTCTAAATCGAGGCAATTCGGAAATTTAGCAACGAGTTTTTCTACGCCGGTTCCGGAAGGCGACAACCGGGTAGGCGTGACGATGAAGGTTCGGCAAAATCTCTGGCTTTGGATGGCTGCTGCGTTCTGCGTGGCTCTGGGACTGGCTATCGGCGTCGTCCTCGAGTTCGGCGCGAATAGCGAGGGCTTTCGGGCGGCGCTTCGAGCAACCGCTCGACTCAATCTCTTGCTCTTTTGGCCTGCGTATGTCGGAGGTGCCCTAACCGCGCTGTTCGGAAAGGTATTTGCGCCCTTGAGCAACAATTCGCGCAATTTCGGCTTGGCGTTCGCGGCAGCGCTTAGCGTCCACCTGGGACTTGTTGGCTGCCTGTGCGCGACGGGAAATGTGCCCGATGCGAAGACGTTCATCGTCTTTGGTGCGGCAGCGGCCTTCGTCTATCTTCTCGCCTTTCTGTCGATTCCTCGTGTGCGGAGGGCGCTGCCTGATCGATTTTGGCCGCTGGTTCGCGCGCTGGCGATGAATTACATCGCGCTTGCATTCATCAAAGATTTCGCAAGACCCGGGATTGCGAGTTTCCGGGATCTTTTCCTGTATGGGACTGGTAGCTCCCAGGTTGTCATCATGTATGTTCCGTTCGCCGCCCTCGCGGTCCTCGGCCCAATGTTGAGGTTAGCAGCTTGGATACGGAAGCCAAGACAACGTGAGGCCGAAAAATTATCAATCCGCCAGCAAGCCTTATTTTAAACTTGCATATGGAGCTTTTCGCAGTTCATGTGCGGGCGAGGGATTAGGGAAGGGTTGGGAACCGGAGCTAATGGGCTCGTCGCGGGCCAGAAGCTCCGAGCGAGATCCAGGCTAAGTCACTGTGGACGGCCCCCAATCTTCGAAGCCTGTTCTATAGGCTGCCGATTGCGCCCGCCGGCCGCTCTCTGATGTGGTCAGCGACCGCCTTCAAAGAAGGCTACGGAAATTCCTGCGATTGTCACTTCATCGCCTTGTAGTCTAAGGCGCTTTGCCTTTGGATGGAGTCGGTTTGGCTCCTTCTAGGCAGCCGGCCGCGACGTTGGTCCGGTCGATCCGTTTTGGGTTTTCTTGGCCCCTGGCCATTTCGCTGCGAAGACCCCTGCTGATGCGTGTTGGATTGTCTTGGATTTCCTTGGATTCTCTCGTCCGAATCTAGAGTTTTCAATGGGTTACGAAGCTTTTAGCGGGAAGAATTTTTCTCTCACCTTGTCCGCCGGCGCGGAGACGCCGGAACGGGAGCCTGCGGTCTTAGCCTGCGGAAGGGCAGGATCGTTCATGGGGCAACCTTAATCTGTTTTCTGATTTTCTGCAACAGATTGCCGCCCGCGCCGTTCCCTTTCGGCCGCCTCAATCCAAAAGCCACTCGCTTTAGGCGTGGCCAGCACCGAACGAATCGTCGAAGACCTCTACGTATTGCTCAGAGGCGCGTCGCCTATTTTTTCGGGTGGCTCTGACGTCAACGGCGTGGCAAGAATTGGCCTTTCACGATTTTCAATAGTTCCGTCGCTCGCGGAAATAGGACACTCGCTCGATGGTTGTGCAAAGGCAACCGAAGTGCGGCTTGCTTCCACTTGGGCCGACCGAGCATTTTAGCTCGGCGGAAGATCTTTTCCATTGGATGAAACGGAACTTTGAGCGTTACGGGGACATCTTTCGCGCGACTGTCTATGGAAGCGTCGTCTATGTCGTCAGCGCTCCTGAATATTGTGAGCACATCCTTCGTCGGAATTGGCTGAACTATCCAAGAAAAGGACTGGTCGTGCAGCGCATTGCCTTGGCGCTCGGGAATAACCTCATTACGAGCAACGGCGAGTCCTGGGCGAGCCAGCGGCGGATGATCCAACCGGCGTTCACGAAGAGCGCCATTGGCCGCATGACTGCGATGATGGCAGGCGTTAACGCCGAGCTCCTTCAGCAATGGAGGGCGGCGGCGGAACGGCATGAGACGGTTAACGTCACACGCGACGTCAGTCTGATGGTGCTCAAAATCACCCTCATGTCGATTTTCGGTGACGACTACCACACGGTTGCGCCACACTTCCAATTCTTTGCTGAGGAGGCGGCGCGCGACTTCACGTTTGCCCAAAGCCTGGCGCCGTTGAGAGAGCTTATCCTCCGAATTGTCGCTGGAAGGCGGAGCCAAAACAGAGATGCCGCAGACACTCTCGGCGTCATGATTCAGGCCCGCGATCGGGAGGGGGGGGAGCACATGCCCGACGCGCAACTGGCAAGAGAGGTTCTCAACCTCGTCGTAGCCGGCCATGAAACGACCGCCAGTCTACTGAATTGGATGTGGTATTTACTGGCCTCGCATCCGGAAGCGCAAGAGAGGCTGGCTGCCGAGCTAGATGGGGCGCCTTGGGAGGGGCATCCCACGATAGACATGCTACCGAACTACCCCTACACCCGCTCAGTGATCGACGAAGTCCTCCGCCTTTATCCGCCCCTATGGCTCATGACGCGCAAGGCTCTCAACGACGACAGACTGGGCGAATATTTTGTGCCCGCAGGAACGGAAATTTTCATCTCGCCCTTCCTCATTCAGCACAGCGCAGATCTCTGGGAGACACCAGACGAGTTCAATCCGGATCAGCTGAGCGCAAACAAAAGGCTAGAGCGACACGAGCTCGCCTTGTGTCCGTTCGGCGCTGGTCCGCGCAAATGCATCGGCGATCTCTTCGCGCGCGTCGAGATCCAGACGCATTTGATGATGTTCGAGAAGGAGTTGCGGCTGCGGCGGTGCGACACGAGCCTGCCGGAAATTGCGACGGGTATCAATTTGCTCAGCAAGCACAATTTCCACATGCTGCCGGAGACTCTATCGAAGGACGGCCGCAGGAAGCCCATTTAGCAGCCCATGGGATTAACTGGATTTTGAAGGAAGTCACCCCGTTCCGCTCTCGTACCAAAGGCAGGCGCAGCCCTCAGGTTGCCGCCGCGACCCGGGGGCCCCTACTCGCACAGCCCGCTCAGCATCTCGTCTGAATAGTTGCGCTGCAATCCCGCCCCTCGATCGCCCCGCCGTTGATGCGCCACGCGAGATATCCCGGGCGCCCAAGTGCAACGGGTCGCCGTTGCTTGCCCTATCAGGGCTGGAGAGGACGGCGCCCTCCGTTGTAAACCAGTGGCGGTGACGAAGAAGGCAGCGCGGCAATCCTAATTGATCGCCGCAGACCGGCAAAGAATGGCTTCGCGCAGGTTTGCACTTGCCAGGGAAGGGAAATCGGGGCAATGTTTCCCGAATAGGTCGCATGCGCCGGATTGCGCCCATGGACTTTCGCAGCACAATTCTCGACCGCTCGCATGCGAGCGCTCGGGCTCGCATCGCTCGGGCCGGCTGGTCGGGGGAATGCTGTGGCGCGTTCTCTTGGGTCGCGGAATAGACCGGGCAAGGGGTTCATGGTTGAAATACGACCGCGATACGGTGAAGGAATGGGCGGGAAACAGCCAATGGCGAGCGCTCTGCGCGGATTATCGGCGCTTTCGTGAGCACGGCTATAGCGGCTGGGGGTCCGAGGGGTTCTGGGCACTGGCGATCTATCGCGCGCAGCGAGCCTTGCGGAAGTCGCAAAGGCGCAGGCTTCTGACGCCTGCGGCGATAGTGCTTGCGGTCTTGCGGAAATTCTTGGTGATCGTCACGGGCACAGATCTGCATCCCGGCGCGGACCTCGGGGCGGGGATGCTCATTCAACACGGCTCGCAGATCCGGGTAATCGAGAATACCAGGATTGGGGTCGACTGCGCGTTGAGCCACGTCTGCTCGATCGGCGCGGGCGTCGCCCCCGGGGCTCCGAAAATCGGCGATCATGTCTATATCGCTCCTCATGCCTGTATTCTCGGACCCGTGACAATCGGCGACGGGTCGACGATCGCTTCGTGCTCACTGGTTCTGTCCGACGTACCGGCGGGTCACACTGCTATCGGCGTGCCGGCTCGCATCGTGCCGCGATTCAATGTTCAGGGCTTCCGCAAAGACAATGTCTCCTCATCAAGCTCGGGTGAAGGTAAGGCGGGCGCCGGTGGCGATGCATCTTCTCGTCGCGAGGACGCCTGATATTTGACGCGAACTTCTTGATCACCGCGGGGTCGCGTCGGCGCGGCCGGGTGGGTTCTGCGCCGATCCCCGCGCCAACCGCCGCTATGACAAAGACGACGACTTAGGAGTTCGATGCACCGAGCGCCACATCCATTTCGAGCTATCCGCTTGCCAAGGGCGGGACACCGATGCAGATTTCCGACCCGCTCCAAATGCGTTTGCGGTGACGTGACGACAACGACTATTTCCCCCCCGTGAAACTGACATAATAAATTGAAATACGATAGGAATACGGTGAAAACGTGGGCCGGGGACAGCCAGTGGCGAGCGCTCCAAGCAGATTATCAACGCTTTCGTCTACTGGGACACAGCGGCTGGGCGTCCGAGGCATTCTGGGGCCTCGCGATCTACCGAATGCAGCGGACTATCGCGAAGGCGCGTGCGCCCTGGCTATGGGCGCCGGCGGCGGTGTTCCTGGCTATCCTACACAAACTATTAGGGATCTTCACAGGCATCGATCTGCACCCCGAAGCCGAAATCGGGGCGGGCTTATTTATCGCGCACGGCTCGCAGGTGACGGTGATCAAGGGCGCTAGGCTCGGAGTCGACTGCACGTTGGCCCAGGTCTGCACGATCGGCGCTGAGGCGACTCCCGGCGTCCCTAATATCGGCGATCACGTCTACATCTCGTCCCATTCCTGCGTTCTTGGCCCGGTGACGGTCGGTGAAGGAGCGACGATAGCCGGTAACTCGCTTGTCATTTCAGACGTGCCAGCGAGACATACTGCGATCGGGGTGCCAGCACGCATTCTGCCGCTATTCAAGGATCAGCGGTTCCGCAAGGATAATATCTCGGCGCTAAACTTGAAAGCGATTCCAGAGGTGGCGCCACCGACTCCGATGCTTGATTGATGGCAATTAATGCTTCAGACTACATCCTCCCACTTGGAGCAGTCAATGGGTACAGAAGGGTCCAGCCAGACGGCCGTGTTCGAACGACAGGCCACGCTCGAGTCATGGGACCGCGACTATTACAATCCCGTCGCCGAACGATACTACGATCGAGCTGTATCGACTATGCTAGAACTTATGGAAGCACAGCCAGGAGCAACAGTTTTGGACGCGGGTTGCGGTCCGGGTGTGCACAGTGTTCGCGCAGCTCGTTCAGGTTATCGAGTTTGTGCCATTGACATATCAAAAAATATGCTGCGGGAAGCGGAATCAAGAGCGGTTAAATCGGGCTTATCGTCCTCAGTTGAGTTTCGTGAGGAAGATCTAACCCGACTTACGTTTCCGGACGCTTCATTCCGGTACGTCTTCTCTTGGGGTGTGATTATTCATATCCCGGAGGTCGAAAAAACGTTGGATGAGCTGGCCAGAATCATTGAACCCGGCGGAAAGCTCGCACTATACGTGACCAACAAGAACTCCTGGGACCAAAAACTGGAATCTATGGCTCGATTCGTCCTGAGAAAACCACTTGAAGGCCGCGAGACCCTTGCGTTAGGCGATGGAGTTTGGTTCAACATGTCCGGCGAGAAGCTATGGGTTTGGCAATTCGACGTTGATGCTCTTTGCCGCCAACTCGAACGCCGAGGTTTGTTTCTTACTCACAGAGTGATCGGAGAGTTTTCGGAAGTGCAGCGCCGCGTTAGTGGGCCGCTACGCTCGATGTTGCTGCGGTTAAACAACCTTTGTTATCGCCTTAAGTTGCCCCCCGGCATAGCCTCCGCCAACCTCCTGGTGTTCCGGAAGGGGAGTGACATTCGGGCTGCCAGTCGAAGCGCCGTCGTGATCCAGGCGGGCTGAAATGGCCAGTGGCGAGCGCTCCGATCTTGGGAATGTTGATCGATTGTACTTTGCCAAAATTATGGCCATAAGCTGTTAGTAATTTATGGGATCGCGCGCTCTACTTCAGACAGGTCGGCCACGGTAGCGACGCAGGTCGAAATAATTCAGTTTTCCTGTTCATCCCGCGCCTGTACACGGCGTCAAAGCCCGCGCGAGGAGCTTGCCGCAGTCGTAGAGTTTCTTGTTGCTGGCCGCTTGCGTTTCTCGTCCTTGATAGCGCGACCGCTGATCCGGCAACCATAGTTGTCACCATTGACGCCTCTGGCTTGGGAATGCCATCCTTCAGAATTTCACAATGACATGATGTTCATGGACTCATGGGTCGGCTCCCCGTGAGCCTCAAACTCGAAGGACTTTTTGGGGGTATGGTGACACTCGTGATGGTTGAGTTGAGTAGCTACGCTCCAGTCTTCCTTGGACAACGAGGCGATCGTTCTTCGTTCTCTATGCTGGGCTTGACCTTGTATGGGTCACGCTTCTTATGGGATTTTAGGGGACGGCTCCGATGGGTATTTGGGCTCGGGATGTCACTTGATTCCCGAGTTGAATATTTTTCACTTAGCTGTCATCCAACTCCAACTCATGCTTGAGGACGCAGGTTATGTCGCCGAAGACTTGGATCTGTGCAAAGATTTGTACCGGAATTCTCGTTTTGACTACCGCAGGAGCCGCTTTTGCCAGCACCGTCAAGAGCACAGAATGGCGGAGTTTGCGGATTGGGGCGGGCGGATTCGTTACCGGCGTTGACATATCTTCCGACGGCTCAACACGAGTTGTGCGCACCGACACTTACGGAGCCTATATTTGGGATGTTTCCCAGGATCAATGGAAGCAGATAGTCACGTCGCGATCGATGCCTGCGACAGACTTGACCGTCGATAAGAATTCAGGCGTCTACGAGATACGAGTCGCCCCTAACCTTCCCACACGTCTGTATATGGCATATCGAGGCGACGTCTATCGGAGCGATGATCGGGGAAGCCATTGGACCCGAACCGCATTCGTGAACGTTCAAATGAATGCGAATGACGACTTTCGCACGTCTGGCCAGAAAATGGCCGTCGACCCGATAAATCCTGACGTCGTCTACCTCGGAACTCCGTCAAACGGTGTGTTTTTTACAAATGACGGGGGCGCGACATGGCATCCGGTTGACCCCATACCGAAAAGCGCCCGAGCGTCAAACGGGAAATATCCGGGTCACGCCGGCATAACGTTTGACTCAAGCTCTCTTACAACCAACGGCCGCAAAAGCACGATCTATATTTCAAGCTACGGGAGCGGGGTATATCAAAGTGTCGACGCGGGAGCGTCGTGGAGGCGGTTGATTGGCGGTCCAACGAATGTCAGTCACGGCAAGTGTGCGTCGGATGGCGCGTATTATGTGACGGGCGATGACGGTCGCTCGGTATGGCGATATCAGTCCGGGTCGTGGGCGAACATTACGCCCTCCGCCGAGAATTGGGACACCATTGCGATAGATCCGTTCGATCCTTCTCGGATCCTCGCCATCAGAAGCGGTGGTTACCTCGACATAACCCGTGATCGCGGCGCTACCTGGGGGGGCATAATCTGGGGGCCGGGGTTCAATCATCGAGTGGCGAAGGATATACCGTGGCTCGCGTGGACAAATGAAACCTATATGTCCACCGGAGACGTGGCGTTCGATCCGGTGGTGCAAAATCGCCTTTGGTTCGCAGAGGGGATCGGAGTGTGGTTCACAGACGTTGAGACCGATAGCACATATCCGAAGTCGGTCACGTTCATTTCTCAAAGTCGAGGGATCGAGCAACTGGTGGCGAATCAAATCGTAGCGCCGCCAGGCGGCAAGCCTGTCGTCGCCTCATGGGATCGACCGGTCTTCTACGTTAATAGCCGGGACGAGTATCCCTTAACGCACGGGCCTGATAATCAGCATGGAATTGTCATGGGATGGGCGCTCGACTATGCATCCTCTAAGCCCGAATTTATTGTGGGGCTGATGAATTGGTGGGGAGTTGAAGAGTCCGGTTATTCGAATGATGGCGGGCGCACGTGGAGGACATTCAGTGCTCACCCAGATGTCGTCGGCAGTAAGATCGGCGGCGGAATCGCGGCGAGCACGCCGGAAAACATTGTTTGGGCGCCGTCAGACAACGCGACTCCCTACTACAGCAACGACGGCGGCGCGACCTGGTTGCCGGCGGCGATCAAAGGAACTCCTACGTCGGGCGAAACCGGGTGGGGGTCTGCATACTATCTGAACCGTCACATCGTGGCTGCGGATCGGGTCGCTTTTGGGACGTTTTATATCTACAACTATTTGAAAGGGCTCTACCGCTCGTCGGACGGCGGGGCGACTTGGGCATTGGTACATTCTCGCGAAATCGCGCCATTTTCAGGATTCAACGCCACGCTTAAAACCGTTCCGGGTCAAAAGGGTCATTTGTTCTTCTCGTCTGGGCCCCAAGACGGAAACATTCATCCTGCTGCGAATCCGTTCATGCGCTCGACCGACGGAGGTGCCACGTGGACGGCTGTTCCAAAAGTTCTCGAGGTGCGCGCGTTTGGCTTCGGCAAGCCATCGGGGGAATACCCGACCATTTTCATCTGCGGATGGGTCGGAGGAGTCTATGGAATTTGGCGATCCGACGACGACGCCCGTTCGTGGACTCAGATCGGGACATTTCCGCTGGACAGTCTTGATGACGTCAAAGCTATAGACGGAGACAAGAACGTGCAAAATCTCGTTTATCTCGGATTCGCCGGATCCGGGTATGCGTACGGAGTCGATCCTTAAACCGCGTCGACTCATTTGAGCCCGTCGGGCGCAAGCCGATTCGGCGCGGCGGGCGCCATCAGGTTGCAGCACCGCCACTACATAGACGGCGTTTGGACCAGAGCGTGCTTGATCATGAATTTCATGCGCCTCCCGAGCACTGAGAGTCCAAACCCGTTGAAAGGTTCTTTCGACCGTGATTCAAGCTTGGGATGTGGACGCCAGCGACGCGCGGCCGAATGGCCAAGATCGAGAAGAAGACCAAGCGGCGCCCGAGCGCCCTGACCGAGGAGGAGTGGGCGAAGATTGAGCCTTTTCTTCCTCGCGCGTCGAAGTCGGGGCGTCCTATCGAGGTCGATTTGCGGGAGGTGTTGAACGCAATCCGTTACATGGCGCGTTCGGGCGGGGGATGGCGGATGCTGCCGAATGATTTCCCGCCTTGGCAGACGGTCTATTGGTGGTTTCGCCGATTTGTCCGTCGGTTCATGTTTCAGACGATCCACGATGTCGCGCTGATGCTCGACCGAGAGCGCGTGGGACGCGAAGCGAGCCCAACCGGGGGCGTCGTCGACAGCCAATCGGTCAAAGCTCCGGAAGCTAAAACAAGGGGATACGACGCGGGCAAGAAGATCGCGGGCCGCAAGCGCCACATCGCGGTCGACACCGACGGCGGTCTTCTGATGGTCAA
>Ga0209624_10001270_pt1 | contig 20226 bp, 12 predicted proteins | sample JacPinW_OM2H0_O1_FD_188565 | JGI IMG/M metagenome (GOLD analysis project Ga0209624, IMG submission 188565) | Forest soil microbial communities from Algoma, Ontario, Canada - Jack Pine, Ontario site 1_JW_OM2H0_O1 (SPAdes) (version 2) | ecosystem: Environmental > Terrestrial > Soil > Boreal...
CGGCTGGTGACCAGCGCGGTGTAAAGGCCGGTGACCAGAGGCATGCCGGCGATGCGGGCATAACCCAGCACTTGCGGAATGTCGATGGATGCCAGGTTTATGCCGGCCAACGAGTCGCGCACCGCTGCGCTGCGGTTGAAGGGCCGAACACTGTCAAATAGCTTCAGCGCCATTGACGAAGAGCGCTGTGTAACGAATCGCGCAAGGGCAGGACACCTTTTGTTCTAGTCACATCCGTCGCTGACGGCCTGTGCATCATAACATTGGGAGTTCTGGGCGTTAGTTGGGCGTTCTAGCCGGGAGGATTCCCACAGTTCACGCTACAGCAATTTTCTGAGTTTGATGTCAACTTTTAGCAGTTGATTGGCGCGCTGAACAGTCAGGTGATGTTCTGCTCCCACTCGAAGGAAGATGCTTTGCACTTGGTGAAGCGTGAAGTGATCCGACGACAGGCCATCAATCGATTGGATCAAATCACCCTCGCGCAGCCCCGCTTCACTTGCAGGCGATCCCTGCAGAACACTATTAATCAAAAACTTCCCAGACTCCGGAACGAGACGCAGCGAAACGATGCCGCTCGCATCCCAAAGAAATGCATCCTTAAGGTGCTCATTGGGCTCCAAGATCATGTGCCCGTGCGCATAGTCGAAAATGACTGTAAACCTTCTTAGGATTTCACCGCCGACCAGCGCCACCCCGCCCGCTCCGGCATAGACATTCTCGAATGACACCGCGCCGAGCCTCACCCTGGACACCGTTCCAACCGTGCTCTTGAACTCTTTTCCCAGCCCAACGCCGCTGACGGCTTCGCGCTTTGGCCCCGTGGACTCGGCAACGAAACTATCGTCAATCGTGTCGTTAGAGCCGGTGTCAATGAGCAGCTTTCTCGATTGGGGCGCCGCGCCTTGGACAGTGATTTCTGCTGTAAGAAACGGATTTCTGGCTTCTCGGTCCACTGCAATGGGGATGGTTTCGCCCACTCCCGAATAGTGATAGGTCTTGGGATCAAAAAGCCGGATGATCTTCGCTTCGTAATCGATTTCGACAATAAACTTCTCGAAGAAGTCGTAGCCAACGAGCCCTTCTATTTCCCGGCCTATTTGGGACCGGTTATTACTCAAATCTATGACACCGATCAGTGGAACGGGGACAGTGAAATCCGATAAGCGAAAGCTCACGTCCTTTACATACGAGACATCGTAGCTGCCGCTGCCAGCACCTGTGCCCTGCGCGGTTTCCTGTTCCAAACGCAAACCTAGTCGAACGGCGTGCGCGCGATCAACGATCCAACCGCCGGCGCCGCTGTCAACGACAAACCAAAATGGCCCAGAGTTATTGACCCGCACCCGAACAAAGATCTGATTGCCATAGAGTTCAAACGGTATGGTCGCGAGGCTTTGGCCGGAAACTATCGAGTGCGCCTGCGATGCGATTTGCCGGTTGGTTTCCACTGTTTGAGCTTCCAGGACGTTTGGCCGAAACACAAACCCGCCGTACACAATGAGAAGCACCGTAGGACAAAGCCAACTCGTGCCGCAGCAAACTACCCGTGCCATGCGCGTGCCTGCTCCATTTCCATCCCCTTCTTGTCCAAGAATGTCGATCGCTTCAACTTTGAGTGCCCGGCAACGGCTTTGGTTTGAACGCGGACCAATTGATCTCGGAGCGTCGCTTGGCGCCCACAAGGATTGAGTTCAAACTACGAAGATGAAACGGCATTCACGTTTGCTGCCTCTCGCGCTCTGGGCCGTCATGTCGTTCGCTTTGGTTCACGCCGCTGAGGTGCCGGATCCTAACGCGGTCAAGGAGGCGGCGACGGTTGCCAAGGCAAAGGCAGAGGAGGCAGCAGCGGACAAGCATTACAAGGTTCCGCGCACCGCATATGGTCAGCCCGACCTGGAGGGAGTCTGGACCAACGTCAGCATCACACCCTTGGAACGTCCCAGCCAGTTTGGGAACAGTATCGACTTGACCACGGATCAGGCGTCTCAACTCGAATACGCCGCCATTGAGCACTATATCGAGGGCAACTTACCGACCGACCCGAACGCGCCAGCGACCGACGTCACCCGCAAACATTGCCAAGGTCCCGGCGGCCTCGATTGCGGCTACAACAGCGCGTGGAAAGATTCCGCCATTACGGTGGCCCGCGTCGATGGTCAGCCGCACAGTTCGTTCATCACCAGCACGCCGAACGGCCGGATTCCGGCCTACAAAGCCGGCTACAAGAACGTAAGCATGCGGACGCGCGATGAAGGCGAAGGCTCCGCGACACCAACCCGCAATCCGTCCGACAACCCCGAGGATCGCGCGCTTGGCGAACGCTGTATCACCTCGTTCGGCTACAGCGCTGGCCCCGTCATGCTGCCCCTACTGTATAACAACAATTACGCCTTCGCGCAGTCGAAGGACGCCGTCGCGATCCTGGTCGAGATGGTGCACGACGTGCGCATGATCCACATCGGAGCCGCGCATCGCACCGACGGCCTGCGCCCCTGGTTCGGCGACTCGATTGGCCGCTATGACGGCGATACGTTGGTGGTGGAAACCACCAACTTTCCCAAGGCCCAGGCTTTCCGCGGCGCTTGGAAGGAGCTGAAAGTCACCGAGCGGTTCACACGCAAAGGCCCGCGCCGCTTACTCTATCAATTCACCGTCGAGGATCCGACCGTGTGGGACCAGCCTTGGGGCGGCGAGTATGAGTTCACCTCGTCGAAGGGTCGAGTCTACGAATACGCCTGTCACGAGGGCAACTACGCTTTGGCCGGCATTCTCGCCGGCGCCCGCGCGGAAGAAGCGGATGCGGCCGCGAAAAATCGCTGATTAAACTGTCAGGCGTCGACATTCAACCAATAACCAGGGTCGGCTTTGTCCGTCCCCTCAGTTCTTGGTGATGTCGACGTTGCGCGTTTCGGGAAGGAAAATCATACCTATCACGAGGCTACCCGCCGCGATCACGATCGGGTACCAGAGCCCAGAATAGATATTCCCGGTCCAGGCTACGATGGCGAAGACGGTCGCCGGCAGGAAGCCGCCGAACCAGCCGTTGCCGATGTGATAGGGAAGCGACAGGCCGCTGTAGCGGATCCTTGTCGGGAACAGTTCGACCAGCCACGCGGCGATCGGCGCATATACCAGCGTCACGTAGATAACGAGGAGCCACAGCAGCAGCACCGTCATGGCAGTGTTGATCTTGGCGGGATCCGCGCTCGCCGGGTAGCCATGCTTGACGACGGCCGCCTTCAGGACCTTGGCGAAATCAGGTGCATCGGCTGCGATGGTCTCGTCGCCGATCTGGACCGAAGCCGTGGTGCCCGGTGGCGCCTCCACGTTGCGGTAGTTGACCGACAGCTTGGCCAGACCGGATTTCACGGTGTCGCAGGAGCTCTTGAACTTCGCCGTGCCGACCGGGTTGAATTGAAAGGCGCATTCCCCCTGATCGGCCGTGACCGTGACCGGCGAGTTGGCGAGGGCTGCTTCCAGATCCGGGTTCGCGTAATGCGTGATGGCCTGGAAGATAGGAAAGTAAGTCAACGCAGCGAGTGCGAATCCAGCCAAGATAATCGGCTTGCGGCCGATCTTGTCGGACAGCCAGCCGAACAGGATGAAGAACGGTGTGCCGAGCAGCAGCGCGATGGCGATCATGATCTGAGCCATCGTCGGCTTGATGCTTAAGGTAGTGGTCAGGAAGAAAAGCGCATAGAACTGTCCGCCGTACCACACAACCGCTTCGCCGGCGGTCGCGCCCAGGAGGGCCAGGATGGCAATCCGGGCGTAGCGCCAGGTTCCAAAGGCTTCTTTCAGCGGCGCCTTGGACCTTTTGCCCTCTTCCTTCATCCGAAGGAACATCGGCGATTCGTTGAGCTGTAGGCGGATCCACAGCGACACCGCCAGCAGGACAATGGACACCAGGAACGGCACGCGCCAACCCCAGGCGGCAAAGGCCTCCTCCCCGAGGTAGGTTCGCACGCCGAGGACGAGCAGCAGCGCCACGAACAGCCCCAACGTCGCCGTCGTCTGAATCCAGGACGTGTAGAGCCCGCGTTTGCCGGGCGGCGCGTGTTCGGCGACATAGATCGCAGCGCCGCCGTATTCGCCGCCGAGGGCCAGGCCCTGGAGCAGGCGCAAGGCGATCAGCAGCACCGGTGCGGCGATGCCCGCCGATGCAAATGACGGCAGCACGCCGATCAGGAAGGTCCCCATGCCCATGCAGCTGATCGTGATGATGAAGGTGTATTTGCGGCCGACGAGATCACCGATGTGCCCGAACAGGAGAGCGCCGAATGGACGCACCGCGAAGCCGGCGGCAAAGGCCAGCAGGGTGAAGATGAAAGCGGCCGGTGGTTCCACGCCGGAAAAGAACTGCTTCGCGAGGATGGTGGCAAGAGTGCCGTAGATGTAGAAATCGTACCACTCGAATACGGTTCCCACCGATGAGGCCAGTATGACTTTCCGCTCTTCGCCCGTCATCTTGTGGGCCTGCGGAAGAGAGTCCGCCATTATTGTCGCCATAGTGTTTCCCCGTCGCCGTTTGTTTCAATTAGCAGGTCGCCGCAGCCCGACCTTCTGGCAATGCGGCTTAGAATTGTCCCCTTTTAGATTCTTATGCGAAAGCCCCACATGATGGTGGTCTGAACCTGGGCTCCGGTCGTTCCGACGGTGGTGCCGGGAAAGCCGTTGGCGAGACCATTGGTGACCTCGGACCAGTTCACGCCGCCATACACGTCGTAGTGCTTGTTGATGATGTAGTCAGCGACGAACGACATCTCTTCGAACTCGCCGGAGCAGAGCAACCCGGCGATGTTGCAACCCAGGTTGTCGTTGCCGCTCGGCCCAAGACCGATGGTCCAGTTGTTCTGGGTGATGTGATAGTACGCGGCAGTGAGGTTCAATCCGGAACTCATGGCGTATCTCGCGCCCACCCATTCCATGTCGTACTTCGCGGTGTTATTGATGTTGATGCCCACCGAAATCGGGTAATTGTCCTGTGCGCTGCCGACGGTATAGTCCCCGTGCGCCTTCTCGATATGCGAGTAGCCCAGATAGGTCGTGAGCTTGTCCTTGTTGCCCAGATCGAGCACGTACTTGCCCATGATGTTGTAGGACTTGTCGTCCGAAATATAGGCGGCCAATCCCGGCGTGGGCACCGGGTTCGGGGTCGCGGCATTGTCGAAGGAACTGCGCAGATTGACGGCCCCTTTCTCGTTCTGATAAACGGCATCGACCGACAAACCCTGGATGGTCACCCCGACATCGAAACCGTAAGAGTGGCCGAGAACGCCCGTGTCCTGCCCGCCGTTCGAGTACATGGCACTGATATGCACCGGGCCGTTCGTATACGCGTACTTGCCGGAGTTGTCCAAGCGCGCCGCCTCTGTGCTTCCGGAACCGGCGTTGAAGCCGGAATAGCCGAGGAAGGAAAACGCATACGAGAGGGTCTGCGGATCGTACAGCGCCAGCGCGTCGAGCTGCAGGGACTGTTGACGGCCGATGGTGAGCGCTCCGTATGTGGGGCTGCTGACGCCGGCCCAGATCACGCCATTGAAGGCCTGACCGCAACGGCTGCTGTCGGCATTCGCGGTCTGTTCTCCCTGGGGCTTGCTGCTGTTCGATTCGAGCGCTTTACACGCGTCCGTCAGCTGACCCGACAGCGGATTGAATCCCGTGTCGGTTCGCGCGATCAGGGTGAAATCGTTGACGATGGGTTCCGACACGCGGATGCCGATCTTGGATTGCTCCAGGCCGCTTTCCGCGAACGTCGACTGGGACCCCGCGAAATTGCGGGTGGTGGTGAAAGCCTGGTACTCGAGGCCGCCGACATACTCGCTGCTCAGCGGCACACCGTGACTTTGATAGGCGTAGCCCACATCGATGGTCGCATACAGAGTGACACCGCCCAGAGACAGACTGTCAGGCAGGGGGTCTTTGACGTCCGCCTGTACAGAGCCCCAAACCAACGCCAGGCCCATCGCTCCAATCAAGTGGTTACGGCATTTCATTGTTTTTCCCTCCGCAATTGATGCCACAGCGCGCCGGTAACGGCCGCCTCCTCCGCAGAGAACTCCCCTCGCGTCATCGCGGCGATGCTGTAGGTCAGCGTTCGCCCCCGTTGCTGCTTTTTGTCTCGGTAACGCCCCCCGATAGTAGGCCGCCGCCGCTGCACGCACTATTCGACCTTAGTCGATAGGGGCAGGGCATCCCGCCGCTCTCGGCCGCCGATCGACGCCCGCCATTTGTCTTACCGCGGTCCCGAGCTTAGAGTGGCGTTGAAGGGGGGGGATGGTCATGTTTTCCAGCTGGCTGCTGTCATTGCTTGCATTGACATATCTCGGCTGTCTGTTCGGGATCGCTTTCTACGGCGAGCGCCAGAGAACCTATCCCAACCAACGCCGCCTCCGGCCCTTCATCTACGCGCTCGCGCTCGGGGTGTACTGCACGTCCTGGACCTTCTTCGGCGCCGTGGGATCCGCCGTGCGCGACGGCTGGGGCTATCTGCCGATTTACCTGGGACCCGCCCTGGTATTCCTGTTCGCGTTGCCCTTCATGGAACGGCTGACGCGGATCGGACGCGCGCACAAGGTCAGTTCGATCGCCGATTTCATCGCTTCCCGATTCGGCAAGAGCCGCGCTCTCGCCGTGCTGGTGACCCTGATCGCGCTGTCGGCCGCCATCCCCTACATCGCTCTGCAGTACAAGGCCGTCGCCACCAGTGTCGATGTGCTGACCGCGGTCACCGCGCGCCATGTGCCGTGGTATCGGGATACCGCTCTCGCGGTCGCGCTGATGATGGCGCTGTTCGCGGTGTTATTCGGCGCCCGGCGCGTCGATGCGACGCGCCACCGTGAAGGATTGATGCTGGCGATCGCGTTTGAATCCCTGCTCAAGCTGCTGGCCTTCGTGGCGGTCGGCGTATTCGCCTGCCTGCACCTACGCGGCCGAGCCTGGGTTTTACCTGAGCAGCTGGCGCAGGGCGCGACTCTGCTCAACGTCAACGCCATGATCGTCACCCTGCTGGCCGCGTTCGCGATCTTCTGTCTGCCGCGGCAGTTCCAGGTGGCGGTGGTGGAATGCGCGCGCACCGAGGACCTGAAGGTCGCGCGCTGGTTGTTGCCGGCCTACCTTGGAATCTTCTCGATCGTGGTCATTCCCGTGGTGGCCCTCGGCACCATCGACGGACTCACCCTGCATACCGCGTCGGACTCGCTGATCCTGACCCTGCCGATGAGTTATGGAGCTCCTTGGCTGACCGTATTGGTCTTCCTGGGAGGTCTGTCCGCGGCCACCGCGATGGTGGTGGTCGCGAGCACGGCATTGGCCACGATGATCTCGAACGACATTGCCGCGCCCCTGTTGTGGCGCCAGCGGCTGGAAGACGGCGCGAGCTTGGGAAGGCGCGTGCTGTGGGTGAGGCGTGCCGTCATCGTATCGCTTGCGCTGCTGGCGTTTGCCTACTACCGCAGCGCATCGGCCTCCATCAGCCTGGCGGCGATCGGGCAGCTGGCCTTCGCCGCCGTGGCGCAATTCGCACCGGCTCTGTTCGCCGCGCTCTATTGGAGAAACGCCAGCCGCGCGGGCGTGTTCTGGGGAATGTTGAGCGGGTTCATCGCCTGGGGCTACCTCTTGTTCCTGCCCAACCTCGCCGCCGGCGGAATCGTGGCGGCGCAGGGTTACGCGGCACGGGGGGATGCGGTCGGAATGCGCGCGCTATTGGCGTTGTCGCTGAACGTCCTCGTCATGCTCATCGTGTCCGCGCGCCGCGGCGCAACTCTGCAGGAGCGCCTGGCGGCACGGGCCTTCGTGGCCCCCAAGCAACCCGCGGTCGGGCTGCACGCGATCAACTGCAAGGTGGGTGATCTCGAGACCGTGGCGTCGAGAATTCTGGGCGACATGGCCGCAGCCCAGGCGCTGCGGGAATACGTCGCGCACACCGGGCACGCCTTACCCAAGCCGTCGGAGCCTGCCGACCGGGGGCTGGTGCAGCATGTCGAGCGTGCCCTTGCGGCATCCATCGGCGCGTCCTCGGCGCGCGTGGTCCTCACGCATGCGCTGCACCGCAAAGGCCTCGAAGTCGACGAGGTCGCGGAGCTCCTCGACGAAACCTCCCAGGAATTGCGCTTCAGCCGGCAGTTGCTGCAGGCCACGATGGAAAACGTGACGCAGGGGATCAGCGTGGTCGATGCGCAGCTGCGGGTGGTTGCCTGGAATCGGCGGTATCTGGAGCTATTCGGGTATCCCGACGGACTGGTCGCGGTCGGACGCCCGGTGGTCGATCTGCTGCGCTGGAGCGCTGCGCGCGGCGAGCTGGGACCGGGCGACCCCGAGGTGCAGGTCGAGAAGCGGCTGGCGCATCTGCGTGCAGGCACCACGTACACGTTTCAACGGGTGCGCCGCAATGGACAGGTGTACAGCATCCACGGTCAACCCATGGCGGGCGGCGGCTTCGTCACCACTTATACGGATATCACGGAGTTCAAGCGCCATGAGCAGGCGCTGCTCGAGGCCAAGCAGGGGTTGGAGGAGCGCGTCGCGCACCGCACCTCGGAGCTGACGGCCTCGCTCGAAGCGCAGCGGCTGGCCAAACAGGAGGCCGAGGCCGCGAACACCAGCAAGACTCGCTTCTTCGCCGCCGCCAGTCATGACCTGCTGCAGCCGCTGAATGCCGCCAGACTGTTCGTATCGGCGCTCGAGTCGCAGGCGCGGGCGCACCCGCAATTCCAGGAACTGGCCAGCCGCATCGATGACTCGATGCGTGCCGCCGAAGAGCTGCTCAACGACTTGCTCGACAGTGCGCGCCTCGACAGCGGCGTGCTCAAACCGGATATCACCAGCTTTCCGATCATCGATCTGCTCGAGGAACTGCGCCGCCAATATGCGCCGCTCGCGCAGGCGAGAAAGCTGCGATTGAGCATCGTCGGCAGCCGTGAGGTCGTGCGCAGCGACCGCTCCATGCTGCGGCGGATCCTGCAAAATTATTTGTCGAATGGACTGCGCTACACGGAACGCGGCGGCGTGCTCGTCGGCTGCCGCAAGCGCGGCGGCGAACTCGAAATTGCCGTGTTCGACACGGGGCCCGGCATACGCCTGCATCAACGTCAGCAAATGTATGCCGAGTTCAGCCGACTCGAGCATGACTCGCCCTGGGGTGAGAAGGGTCTTGGCCTCGGCTTGTCGATTTGCGATCGGTTGGCCAGGCTCATGCAGCATACCCTGTCGTTCGCCAGCCATCCCGGCCGCGGCTCGATGTTCGGAGTCCGGGTATCGCGCGACATCGGTGCGCGGCGAGGCCGCAGTGCCGACCGGCATGTATCGACGCCGGACCCCGGCAACCTGCAGGGCCTGCGGGTATTGTGCGTCGACAATGACGCCGCCATTCTCGACGGGATGGAGGCGCTGCTGGGACAGTGGGGCGTACAGGTGCTCAAGGCGCGCAATAGCGCGGAGGCCACGGCGCTCTTCGAGCAATCCGGCGTCGACACGGTACTCGCCGACTATCATCTGGGCGACGGCGTCGACGGCATCAACTTGCTGCACCGCCTCTGTAGATCGCGTACGCCGGCTCTCACGGCGGCGCTGATCAGCGCCGATCATGATGCCGACTTGATCCTTGCCGCGCGCAACGCGGGCTTTCCCCTGCTGCACAAGCCGTTGCGGCCGGCGGCGCTACGGGCCCTGCTCGGCGCTTTCCGGCGGCAGGCGCGACATGCCTCGGCGGCATGACCCATCCGCGGGCGGGCCGATGAACTACGAAGTACTCATCGTCGATGACCATCCGCTGTATCGCCTGGCACTCAAGGGTGCCGTTGCGGCGGCCTGCACCCACTGCGAGATATTCGAGGCCGACTGTGTCGGCGGCTTGTTCGACGCGCTCGATCTGCACCCTCACGTGGATTTGCTGCTTCTGGATCTCAACCTGCCTGGCGCCTATGGGTTCAATGCCCTCGCGCATCTGCGAGGCGCACGACCCGAACTACCCATCATCGTAGTCTCGGCGTCCGACGATTCGCATACCATGCGCCAGGCCTTGGCATTCGGTGCGCAGAGCTTCGTATCCAAGTCCGCCGATGCGACCGCCATCGGCGACAGTGTCCTGGCCGTCCTGCGCGGCGAGGCCGTGACGCCGGCCGGTCTCACAGCGGAGCGGGAGCCCGGCGCCGACGACGGTGCTCTCGAGATCGCGCAGCGCATGGCGCAACTGACGCCGCAGCAGTTCCGGGTCCTCGGCATGCTGTGCGCCGGGCGGCTCAACAAGCAAATCGGCGAGGATCTTCAGATCACGGAGGCCACGGTCAAGGCGCACATGACCGTGATCCTGCGCAAATTAGGTGCCGCGAACCGCACACAGGCGGTGCTGCTCGCCGGCCGGTTGGCGCGCGAGTCGAGCGAGATCAAACCGTTGCCCGAAGGCGTCGAGTGACGCTCGCCTCGCGCGCCTTCCTAGATGCGTCGACCCTGGATGACTTGCACCAGGACCGCGATGATCGCAAGTATGATGAGGATGTGAATGAATCCGCCCATCGTGTACGAAGTGACCAAGCCCAGAACCCACAACACCAACAAAATCACCGCAATTGTATACAGCATGCACGCTCTCCTTTTCCTGAGAGTCATTGAGCGCCATCCCCCGGCAGTGTGTCTGGACGCTACCGCACATTGCATTTTTCAAGTTGGAAGAGACGGCGTACGATATCGCCATGGCAACTTTTCAGCTGCCGGCAGACTCCTTGGAATACGTCGTTCTCACCAAGCTCTGGGAACTCGGCTCGGCGTCCGTTCGCGACGTGCATGGGGTGCTGGGTGAACCTGAGGGCCTGGTCTACACGACGATCGGCAAAGTCATCGATCGGCTTCACGGCAAGGGACTGATCCAGCGCGAGCGCCACGGCCAGGCGTTCGTCTATCGTGCCAAGATCCCTCGACAGGAGGTGGAGCGCGCTCGTGCGCAGGATGCGCTGAGCCGCCTCCTCGGTCCCACGCCGCACGCCGCCATGGCGGCGCTGGTCGATGCGGTCGATGCCGTCGATCCAAAGCTGCTCAATGAGTTGGAGCGGGCGGTGGCCGCACATCGGAGATCGAAGCGTGGAACGTGAATCTCTCCTGGCGACTTTGATCGTGCTCTTGGGCGGGTTGGCCTTGCAGCTGTTCGCGCTGTGGCCCGGGCGTATCGACAATCGGTGTGCTTCGCGCCGGCTGGAACGCATTCATTGGCTGGTCCTGTGGTGGCCGATCGCGCCGGCATTGACTGTCGCAGCCTGGCTTTGCGGCTGGGCACTATCGCAGCCCGATCCCGTGCCGAACCACGTCGGCGGTTTGCTTTTCATTGCGGCTGCGCCGTTCGCCGTTGTGGGCGGCCGCGCACTCATGCGGGCGGCGTGGTCGCTGTGTCACTCGCCCGGCGTTTACGGAATCGTTACCGTGGGACTGCTGCGGCCCCGAATCGTGGTCGCGCCGGAACTCGCACAGTCTCTGGACGAACGCGCCATGCAGGCCGCGTTGGCGCACGAGCGAACGCACGTTCGACATCGCGATCCGCTGCGCATCTGGCTGGCTCAGTTCGTTACCGACTTGCAATGGCCCTGGATTCCGGCGCAGCGCCGCTTCATCGGCTGGCTCGCCACCTTGGAGTGCGCGCGCGACGACGAGGCGCGCGCCGAGGGTATCGACGGCGCCGATTTGGCGGCGGCGGTACTCAGTTCGCTGCGCTTTCAGCTTGGGATGGAGGCGGCGGCTGCGACCTTGATTGGTCGCCCGCAGGCGCTACCCGCACGAATTGCACGCCTGCTGCGGCCGCTTCCGGTAACCGCGCCGGACGAGGAACCGCGCTATCTGGTCGTTGCCGCCGGCTTGAGCGTGGTCTGGCTCGCGGCCATCGCGCTGGGCCTTGCCTGCGGCGAACGCCTGATCGCTTCGTTGCTCGCAGTCAGTTCCTGACGCCAACACCCGACGCGCCGAAGGGCCGAAGGGCCGAAGGGCCGAAGGGCCGGGTCATACGACCGCCGTCGTAGCGTTAACGCCAGTGTCATGGGCGCGCTCGAAGCTCAATGCTCTTCGAAGAAGGGAGTGGGCATGCGCCATCGACAGAGGCCATCACGATGCGCGAGGCGCTTGCCATTGCTGGTCCTTGCCGCCTTGACGAATGCCCGTGCGGCGGATGAATCGACCTTCCCGGCGGCGGCCGCGGACAGTGCCGGCGCCCGCGACCCAGCGGCCCAGGCCGCCGATGTGGACCAAGACAGGGACGAAGCGATCAACACGCTGCCCGGGGTAACCGTGCAGGGGGCGCGCGACAAGGTGCCGAGCGAGGCGCTCCTGGGTCGTGGGTCGCCGCAGTCCATCGTCAATGAACAGGTGATCCACGAGATTGCATCACCCGTTGGGGACTGGGGGACCGTCGCCAACTTCACGCCGAGCTTTGTGAGCTCCGCGCCGAACGGTCCGGGCTTCGATGCCGCCAAGAGCCAAACACTCCGTGGATTTGTCGACGGCCAGTTCAATGTCACCATGGACGGGATCCCGTTCGGAGATCCGGATAATTTCGGGCATCACTCCACCTCCTACTTTCCGGTGGCCATGCTCGATCATGTCATCATCGACCGAAGCCCCGGCGCCGCCCCCGATCTGGGGTATGCGTCCTTCGGCGGTTCGGTCAATCTCTTCTCCGAATCCATTCCGGACCAAGGCCGCGCGCGGTTATACACGAGCTACGGCTCATTCAACACCACCCTGGTTGGAACGACGCTCAACACCGGAAGCCCCCAGACTTCCGGCCAAACGGGGCTACTCGCGACCATCGAGACCAGCCACTCCGACGGCGCCATGAGCTTCTCGCCGGGCAACAAGGATGACGTGCTGCTCAAGAGCGTATCGCTGCTGGGCGATGTGAGAGTGACCGCGCTCTATGCCTACGACCGATATCATTTTTACAATCCCGGCAGCATCACGACGACGGACCTCGCGGCCTTCGGCTCTTCGTTCGGGTACAACGACAATCCGGGAACTGCCAATTACTATGGCTATTCCGCCACCGAGCGATCCTCGGACTTCGGCTATGTGAAACTGGAAAGCGTGTTTGCCGGCAGCTGGGGCGTCGAGGAACGGATCTACACGTACTCCTACGACAACACGGGATTGAGCCTCAGCGGCGATCAAACTTCCTCGCCGATCGGCAACGGGTTTCCCGGCATATCGCCCACCGACATCGCGGGGCGAACGAGTTTCGAGGACTACCGTACTGTCGGCAACGACCTGCGCGTCAATCACCGCGACCCATACGGCATATTGCTGTTCGGCCTTTGGGCGGAGCATAGCTGGCTGAACGAATCGCGTTACGGCCTCGATTTGACCACGGGGATGCCGTACGACGTCAACAAAAAACAGGGCTCGTCCGTCTACTACGATTTCGATGCCCACTTGGACACACTTCAGCCGTACGCCGAGTACGCGTGGCAGGCGACCGAGGACCTGAGGATGCGTTTCGGGGTGAGGTATCGGGACGTCACCCGCGACTTCGATGCGTCGGTGATTCAGAATTTCAAGCCCGGTACGCCGGGTCAAATCTCGAAGACCGTCAACAGCACCTTGCCGAGCATCGATGCCACTTATCGGCTGGCTGAAGGCAGCAACCTGTACGCCCAGGTCTCCAAGGGTTCCCTGGTCCCAAGCCAGTCATTTTTCTACACCGCAAATCCGGCTGCCGGAAATCAGGCCAACCCAGAAACGTCGACGGCGGTGCAGCTCGGCGTGGTCCGGCAAACCGAGGACTACGGGATCGGATTCGATGTGTACAACATCAATTTCGACAATTACGTGTCAACCATCGTTCAGGATGGCGATACGCTCTACGTGAATTCCGGAGGCGTCCGCTACCGCGGCGTGGAGACCGAGGGGCACCTGAGGCTGGGCGCCGGCGTAACCGCCGTGGCCAACGCAAGCCTGATTCGCGCCACCTTTAGGCAGTCGGACATGACATCGCCCATCGAGATGGCGGGCGATACCATCCCCTACGCGCCCAGCTACACGGGACTTCTCGGTCTCACCTACGGTCAAGGTCCGTGGGGAGCGAGCCTGCTCGCGAAATTCACGGGCACGGAGTATCAGGGTAAGAACGGCAGCGCCGATGGGGCGACTTATCGCGTCAACGCGTACTCGTATACCAACGCCACAGTTACCCGCAACCTGATGGAGTGGCTGGGAACTCGAAACGTGCGGCTCACATTCGCGGTCAATAACCTTTGGAATTCCGACGCCATCACGGACAATGCGGGACCCGCCATTGCCGTGCCGAATCCGAATCTCGTGAACGTTCTCCCGCGGCGCAACTTTATGATATCGGTCGTCGCGGACTTGTAGTACCGCGCACGGCGCGAATGCGCGACGTTGTGCGAGGCGCGGCGCGCATGTGCGGCGCGACTCGTATGGGCGGCGCGTATCCGCGGCGCGTATGCGCGACTGCCCTCAGTCGTCGTCGAGATCGAGCTTCGGATGCTCGATGTTTCTCGCAAATTCACTGGGCCAGCGCACCTTCTTCTCGCCCGGATACGGACGCTGGTAGTTGGTCGCCTCGTACCAGTTCATGTGATTGACCGTGTCCGGGTCTTCCGCGTCAGGCTTGGTCGACTTGCCGGCGAACATCTTCATCTTCGCCCGGCTCCAGGCCTTGGCCAGAGCGCTGGGCGCCGCCTTGGGTTGGTTCTTGGCGGTGGTCACGCCCTGATCCAGCGGGATCTGGTTCGCCAGGTGAGTGAAGGGTTCGAAGTGCGCGTCCGCCTTGTGCTTGACGAAGTCCGTGCGCATCGGCGAGGCCACGAGGTCGAACTGGTTCATCGGCGGCAGGCCGAGGATCTGTTCGATGGTGCGGGTCATGTTGACCTGGGTGTAGTAGGTGTGGTCGGTTGGTCCGTACTGCACCGCGTAGGGGCTGACGACGTAGCCCGGGCTGCGGTGGCCGTCGACGTGGTCGACGCCGTTCTGCGCATCGTCTTCCTCGATGAATATCGCGGACGCCGACCAGACGGGGCTGTGGCTGATGTAGTCGATGATGCGCCCGACGGCGAGGTCGTTGTCGGCCTGTTCGGCCGGCCCCGTCGGCGGGCCGCCGGTGTGGTCGTCCATGATCCAGAGGATGCTGAGCGCAGGGACGGAGTTGGCGGCCAGATCTTTCCTAAAGTCCTGCACCCAGAGGTCGACGCGGAACTGATCGGGAATGTTCAAATCGAATTGCGGAAAGTTCTTGATCAAGTGTTGAGATACCACGGGTACCGAGGACTCCACCTGAATGGCGTTCTGATATTGCAGCGTCTTCTCCGCGCCGGATTCGAAGCTCTGCGCGTCGGCATACAACTGCGCCCAGCTCGGGTGCCCCAGCGGGGTCGGCCAGAACTCATTCTCTGAATATTCGCCGTAAATCTTCGTCGACAGGCCGGCCGCCACCGCCTCCTGGAACAGGAAGCCTTTTTTGGTGTAGGCCAGCGCATCGCCCGCGTTGCCGCCCGGATAGCTGCGCACCCAGTCCGGCGACTGAATGTCGTCCGCATAGGGCGCCATCGCTTCGACGATCCACTGGTGGCCGTCGGCCGACTGGCGGCTGGGGTCGTAGAAATTGTCGAGCAGCGGGAACCGGGTGACTACGTTGTGCATGTTGGGGCTGGCGGCGCCGCCGAATACGGCCAACGAGGGGTCGCCGTTGCCGGCGGCCACATCGCCCAGCATCTGATCGTAGGTGCGGTTCTCGCGGATGATCAGAAACACGTGCGTGATCAGCGAGGGATCGCCGATCTTGGCCGGGATGGGGACCGGCTCAGCGGAAGCATTGCCGCCGGCCGCCGACTCGATATTTTGCTTCAAGTCCCAGTGGTTGTTCTCATAGACCTGCGCCGTCATCGATTCCAACTTGGCCGAGTCCGGCAGCGGCACGATGCTGACGGTGCCGTTGTCCTGGTGCGTGTTGTAGTCGGTCACACCCCAGTCGGTCTCGAAGGAGAGACGCGCGCCGATTCCCTTGTCGTTGGCGACGATCAGCCGATGCTCGGCCGCATCGAGGACCACCGAGGCCGGCGCGTACGCCACCGGAATCATGCCCATGACGGGACGGTCCGTCGAACCGCTCAAGTCAACCACCGCGATCGCATTGGCATTGTAGAGAGCGACGTAGGCGACCCCCGCCTTGTCGTCGACCGCGATGGAGTTCGGCGCTGCGCCGTAGGCGGCCTTGGCGTGCCCCGGCACCTTGATCGGCAGCGCCAAGTCGATGCTGCGCATGACGGTGTTGGTGGCGGTATCGATCACCGAGATGGTGTCGCTGTAGGTGTTTGCGACCAGCAACGCCTCCCCGAACAGCGCCATCCCCGTTGGATGGAGACCGATGCCATCCTCGATGGTATCGACGACCCGCATAGTGGACAGATCGACCACGGAAACGGTGCCGGTGATCGCCGAGCCGTTGACAGAATCGGCGACGATGGGCGTGCCCGCGGACAAAACCTGGAAATCCGAATTCGTGGCCGCCCGCCCGCCTTCATTGCTGATGTAGGCGGTATTGCCTTTGATCACGATGCTGTGCGGCGCATTGCCGACGCGGATCTGAGTACCCTGCGCCAACGACTTCGCGGTCAAGTCGATCTTGGTCAGCGTGTTGTTCTGGTTGAGCAGCGCGTAGGCGCTCTTGCCGTCGCCCGAGAACGCGACGCCGCCGGGATACGATGTGCTCGGCGAATACAGCGTGCCGCACGGTTCCTGGTAGTCGCCGATCGGGCTATTGGGGAAGCACGAGATGAAACTGGTATTCGGCGGCACCGAAACGTGTGCATGGTCGGTGAGCGTGCCGTCGGGCAACACGTTGGCGATCGCCACGTAGCTGCTGTCCTGACTGAACATCAGGTACTTGCCGTCCGCCGAATAGGTGATGCCGCCATAGCTGCCGCTGGGGTCCTCGCCCAACGGCAAATAAATCTGTTTGATTTCGCCGGTGCGGGTGTCGAACACCTCGACCGCTTGGGTCGCGCCCATGGTGAGCACGGAGGCCGTGTGGCTGTTGCGATTGGGGTTGAGCGCAATGGCCTTGGCGCGCACCCTGATGCCTAAGCCGACTTGAATGCCGGCCGGGTTGATGATCTGGCCGTCGCTCACCACATAGGAACCGTTGGCCTGCGGGCCGGTCTCGTAGGTCGGATATGGCACGGACGTCCCGGAGAACGCCGGCGCGCTGATGCCCATCGCCAACAGGCCCGCCAACGGACGCAGCTGCTTCTTTCGAGCTAGATTTCGAGAGGTTTTTCGGGACATTTCGGATCTCCCCGCTGAAGTTGCAAAAATTGCAAACCCTGCGGCCCCCACCTGGGCGTGTCACCGTCGAAGCGGGACACTCCCTGTCGAGCCGACTCCGGCTGAACTAATACCGAATTTTTGAAACACTGAGATGACAGGTATTTGACAATTTCCATTCGGAGCGAACAGGCCTAGCGGGCATTGCTCGAACCGTCGAGAAGCGCGCGCAGCGGACCCAGCCAGGGTTCGTAGCATCGCCATCGCTCGACGGAGTTGCGATAAATCGGTTGGCGGGATTGCCACTTGCTCGGCGTCTTCACCGCGCGCGGATTGCGTTCGGGATGCAGACAGGCCTCGTCCCATGCCAGGCCGCAACCCGCAATGATCCGCCGAATCACCGGTTCGGGTTCGCGTGTCAGATCTTCGTAGTTCACTTCGATGAACCGATCCGCCGGCAGCACCGCACGCCAATGATCGGTGAGCCTCTGGTAGCTGCGAAAATACGCCACCAGTTTGGTGCCGCCGGTGGGAAACGCGAGGCTTGGGTGGAACAGGGTCTGATGGATGGAGAGAGCCGTGTCGATTGCGGCGCGTCGGCAATGGATCATGGTCGCGCGCGGCAATGCCAGGTGGATGAGCCCGGCCCAGAGGAAGTTGAACGGCATCTTGTCGGTCACGCGCGCCGCCTTGGGCCCAATCGTGCGCAATGCGCTGAGGTAATGGGCGGCCGCGGCCTTAAGGAACGGTGCTTCGGTCCCCGCCGGACCCGCCCGGTGCCATGCGGCCCCGCGCTCGTTCCAGAAATTCAGCTCGCCGCCGGCGCGAACCTCGCGATGGCTCGAAACGATCTGCTCGACAAGGGTGGTACCGGAGCGCGGCATGCCGATGATCAGGATGGGCGCGGTGTCGCCGCTGCCTAAGTTCGGTGCCCGCTCGACAAGTGCGGGCGTGCAGCGTTCGATCAGATGCTGGATCTCGCTGTCGAACGCGGCGCCATCGAAGGAAGCCGAGCTCGGACGCAGGGAATCGGCCGCATCGAAATGCTGCATTGCCGCGCCATAGCGCCCGAGGTCGTCCAAGGCCTTGCCCAGCGCGAGGTGAACCCGCAGGCGCGGCTCCACTTCTAATCCCGGCGTGGCCAAGGCGGCCTCCATGCGAGCAACCAAACCCTCATCGGTCGAAGTGACAGGGCGACACCGGACCAGATCGTAGTAGCTGCCCGCCATCAGCGGCGCGAGCTCGGCCGCGCGTGTGAAGCATTCTCGCGCCTCGTCGAAACGGCCGGACTCGGCGAGCAGGTTACCGAGCAAATCCTGCGCCATGGCATCGGCCGGATCGGCGGCCAGCGTGCGTCGCAAGAGCCGTTCGGCCTCGACGTCGCGATTGTCGGTCAGCAGCGCCCGCGCCGCGCCGAGGCGTCCGAATCTCGTCTTCGGTCCCGACGATGCGGCCCGGCGAAAACAGCCGATCGCCTCGTCACGATGACCCATGGTGTGAACCAAGGCGCCGGCGCGGAACCATGCCTCGGTGAGGGTGGGATTGATTTCGGTGGCACGATCGTAGGCCACCAGAGCCGAACCGCGATCGCCTACTTTTTCCAGGGCCAGCCCTAGGCGGAAGTACGCATCCGCGTAGCGCGGGTTGCTCGAGACCGCCCGCTGGAACGCGGCGATTGCCTCCGGGACGCGGCCGGTCTCCAGGCAGGCCAATCCTAAGTCGTGGTGGATGACGGGATTGGATGGCAGCAGCAGCGCCGCGTCACGCAATGGCGCAATCGCATCGGCCGGTCGCCCGGCCTCGAGCATCCGGGTGGCCAGGGCAAGCATCGGCCTGACCGCCTCAGAGTGAGGCCCGTTGGGAGAGAGCGACATGGTGGATTTATCATAGCCGCAGCGGCGACGCGTGGGGAGAGTCGCCCCGGGCGCATAATTACGCCCGAGGCAGCAGCGTGCAACGGTGATATCTTTGAATGCGATGACCGAAGACTGGACGAAGGAATGGGAGCGCCGGATTGTCAACGGAGTGTATCCGCTGCGCCGCTTTCTGGGCCGGTCGAACCACAGCGTGGTATTTCTCACCGAGTGCCTGGCGCAAAACGTGCCCCAAGCCGTGATCAAGATCCTGCCGGCCCATCGGGCGCTGGCGGAGACGCAACTCGCGCACTGGAGGCGGGTTGCCACGCTGTCGCATCCTCACTTGATGCGCCTACTCGATGCGGGCCGTTGCCAACTCGGCGGGCACAACTTTCTGTTCGTGGTCACGGATCTCGCGGAGCAGAACCTCGCGCAAATTCTTCCCGGCCGGCCCCTGACTCCCGAGGAGGTGCGCGACCTGCTGCCCGCAACCCTGGATGCGTTGGCGTATCTCCACGGCCAGAATTTGCTGCAGGGCGGCCTCAAGCCGACCAACTTCCTGGCCGTCGATGATCTCTTAAAACTGGCGAGCGACACGATCCGGCCCGTGGGCGAACGCGCCGCCAGCACTGCCAGGCCCTCGGTGTACGACTCTCCGGAAGCCAAGAACGGCGGAGAATCCACCGCGGGCGACATTTGGGGACTGGGCATTACTCTGGTCGAGGCCCTCACCCAGACTCCGCCGGCGTGGTCCCGGGAGAACTCCGAGAGCGTCTCCCTGCCCGCAGAGTTGGCGCCGGAATTCGTCGATACGGTGGGGCGATGCTTGAATCGCGACCCTTCACAACGTCCCACGGTCGCCGAGCTCCGAACATTATTTAAACTGGCGCCGGCGGCGATGCCGCCGGCCGCCGCGGCACCGGCACCCGCTGCGACACCCGAGCTCGCCGCGCCACCCCCGCCCGCCGCGTCACCCGCACGCGCTGCGGCACCCGCGATCGCCGCGCCAGCGCCGGCCGTCGCGACATCCCCACCCGCCGCGACACCTCCGCCGGCCGCGGCACCGACAGCGTCCAGCCCTTTGCCGCGATCGCCGCGTCGCAGAAATTCGTCA
>Ga0209624_10001272_pt1 | contig 20223 bp, 12 predicted proteins | sample JacPinW_OM2H0_O1_FD_188565 | JGI IMG/M metagenome (GOLD analysis project Ga0209624, IMG submission 188565) | Forest soil microbial communities from Algoma, Ontario, Canada - Jack Pine, Ontario site 1_JW_OM2H0_O1 (SPAdes) (version 2) | ecosystem: Environmental > Terrestrial > Soil > Boreal...
GCGGGATTTGCGGCGATCAAGGGGCAGGACCTGTTGCGCCCGATGATCACGGGAACAAAGGTCCTGCCTGCAAGCATCGCCGCGCCGCAGGCTGGCAGTCCAGCGCGAGCGGGCTTGCTGTTGCTCGGCTGCGCCGTCGCCACAGCCTTCCTGGTCAATCTCTTGTGAGCCCCATCAGTTCTTGGGAGGGACGACCTGACCGCGGATTTCCCCTGCAGGATGGGATTGGCTGTGAACGTTGACATACCACTCTCCGGCAGAGAACTGTTTCGCCTGATCCGGGGTGAGCGTGGCGGTCCCTGTCATCGGGTTGGCGGGCGGGCTGCCCTGCGTGCTGAGCCAGATCACGGGCGGGGCATTTTGGCCTTGTTTGGCCGGGCCGTGGAAGTGAGCCATCGTGGATGGGCTCGAGAGGCCACTGTAAGTGATGTTCCAAGTGACGACCCGGGTCGCCGGGTCGTATGTCAGTTCTGCGGTTCCCGAGCCTGCCGTGTCCACAGGGGGCACACCTTGCGCACCAGTCAGCGGGACCTTGAAGGTGGTGGCGTCCGCGAGGGCCGCGCCCGCGCTCACCAAGCCCAGAAGAATAACAAAAGGAAGGAGAGCGCGCTGACGTTTCAAGGCTTTCATCTTTTCCTCCATTTGGCTCACATCAGAACGGTCCCTATAGACAATAGGGGTTGAGCGCCCGCTTCATCGCATAATTTAACGTCCGTGTAGACACTCTTTTGCTGACTCGCCTACTATGTGAAACGTTAAGCACTCCGAAAACCGGGCCGTAGGCGCCGCGTGGCCTGAATTCGGCGAGAACATGGGGTGCGGAAGGGCGACGGTTGGCGTAAGCCAACCGCCGCTTTGCTTGCGCATGCACGGGTCTTTGTGAAACTCGATTGATGCCGAACATCTCGATTCGCCTAAGGCTGATCTTTCTGTCAGTCCTGCTGCTTGCGATCCTCGCCGGCTCCTCCGCGCTTCTGATCCGAGAGCTGGTCCACGACTCGCAAAGCCTCACCGAAGAAGCCAAGCTTGTTTCAGTAGTCAGGAACGCCAATTCGGCCAGCAAGCACTTCGGCGATTTGAAATATTGGGCGATCGACTCAGCCGTCACGCAGCTCGCCCGCTCTCAACAAGCGGCGGACCTCGCCAAGTCGGGGCTCGACTCCGATCTGAAGGCGATTTCCGCAGTCGATCCTGCGGTGGTCGCGGCGATCGGCGGTGAAGTCTACACCATGACCGACCTGGCGCGGCAAGCGGGCGTCGCCTACTCAAGTGACGACAGCGCCGCCGGCAATGCTCTGCTGGCCCAAGCGAAGAGTCGTATTCTTGTGATCGAGGACCAAATCGACAAGATCGTGGACGGACTCGAGCAACGGGCCGTCGCTCGCCGCGATATCTCCACGCGCCAGGCAGAACTTGCCGTCAAGCTTGCGATAGCCGGGGGAATCGGGGCGCTGGCGCTCGCGTTGGGCTTCACCGCGTTGACCGTGCATTCGATCACCGTTCCTCTCAAGCAGCTAGACCGGAGCATTGCCTCAATCACGCGTGGCGAACTGAACGTCGCCATGCCGCCCTCAGGCGTCCCTGAGATCGCAGCTATGACCAGAACGCTCGGCATGTTGCGCGACAGCCTGATCGAGCGAGACCGACTCGAACGCGAACGACAACGCGCACAAATGGAAACCCGAGCGGCGCGCGACACTGCCGAGGCCGCGTTGAGCGAGCTGAAAGCGGCTCAAGCCAATCTCATTCAGGCTGAGAAAATGGCCTCGCTCGGTCAATTGACGGCGGGAATCGCTCACGAAATCAAGAACCCGCTCAATTTCGTCAACAACTTCGCCAGCCTCTCCGTCGGTCTCCTGGACGAACTGAACCAAGCCGCCGCGCCGGCGCTCGCGTCGCTCGACGAGCGACGGCGTCGCGAGGTGGACGAGGCGAGCGGTATGCTGACAGGCAATCTCCAACGCATTGTCGAGCACGGCAAGCGCGCCGACAATATAGTCAAGAGCATGCTGGCTCATTCCCGCAGCGGCAGCGGTAATCTGGAAAGCGTCGACCTCAACGCACTGGTCGACGAGTCGCTCAATCTCGCCTATCACGGCGCCCGCGCTCAGGATCAAAACTTCAACATCACGTTAGAGCGGGCCTACGGCAAGAATATTGCGCCGATCGCGCTCGTGCCACAAGATATGACCCGAGTGTTCCTCAATCTGTTCGGTAATGCCTTCTACGCCGCGAATAAGCGCCGGCGAGAAACGAACGATGGGGACTTCAGACCGACATTGACGGTGACCACACGCGACGTCGGCAAGGCTGTCGAGGTGCGGGTGCGCGACAATGGAAGCGGCATTCCCACCGAGATCAGGGACAAGCTCTTTCAACCGTTTTTCAGCACGAAGCCAACCGGCGAGGGCACCGGGCTCGGACTGTCGATCAGCTATGAAATCGTCACCAAACAGCATCGCGGGACGATCGACGTCTCCAGCATTGTCGGTGAGTTCACCGAATTCGCCGTCTGGTTGCCGCGCGGCCTCGGGGAAGGCGCGCTGAATCCTTCTGCAGAGTTGCAAGGTCATGCCGGTTAGCATCTTGATTGTCGATGACGAACCCGATGTTGCGGACCTATTTCGGCAACAATTTCGACGCGAGACGCGGGACGACGTCTATGTCCTACATTTTGCGCTCTCGGCCTCAGAAGCACTTGAACGTCTTGCCGGCGACATCGAACCACAGCTGATTGTGATCTTGTCAGACATTAATATGCCTGGGATGGATGGTCTGGCGCTCCTGCGGGAGATCAAGAAGCGACGGCCCGAGCTCCCGGTGATGATGCTGACGGCCTACGGCGACGATGAACGGCGCCGTCGCGCCGCCGAGGGCGGCGCAGCTGATTTTGTGACGAAGCCGGTCGACTTTGATTTCTTGAAGATTCGCCTGCGCGAGTTGCACGGACCGTTAATTTAAGGGGAACCCGTTGGTCGCTTCAGCTAAGATTCTCGCCGTAGATGACGAGCCTGATTTCGAGCTCTTGATAACACAACGCTTTCGCCGCCAAATTCGTGACGAAGAGTTCGAATTCCGCTTCGCTCACCACGGCGAGGAGGCGCTGACGGCCTTGTCAGCCGAACCCGACATCGAACTCATGTTGCTCGACATCAACATGCCGGTGATGGATGGGTTGACGTTGCTCAACGAACTTCGCGAGCGGCAGCTCCCGGTGCAGGCGATAATTGTCTCGGCCTACGGAGATATGACGAATCTGCGGACCGCAATGAACCGCGGCGCCTTCGATTTCGTAACCAAGCCGGTGGATCTGAGCGATCTTGAGATTACTGTCCGCAAAGCGCTGGCGAATATCGCAAAGGCGCGAGAGATGGACCGGCGGCGCATGGCGGCGGAACGAGCGCGGAACAACCTTTCGCGCTATTTTTCGCCCAACATTGTTGAGTTGCTGGCCGCTCAGGACGAACCGCTGGGGGCTGGTCGCCGGGAGACGGTCGCAGTGCTGTTTGCTGACATTGTCGCGTTTACGCGAATGGCGGAGGTTATGGCTCCTGAAGACGTGCTCGCGTTGTTGCGCGAGTTTCACGCCCGGATGACGGCGCAGATCTTCGCAAGCGGCGGTACAGTCGACCAGTACATGGGCGATGGAATTTTCGCGGTGTTCGGCGCCCCGGCCGCGAGCCCTGACGACGCCGCCAACGCACTCAACTGCGCCGAGATGATGCTCAACGCGCTCCAACGCTGGAATGACGAGCGCGAGAGAGAGGGAGACGCCCGGCTCGATATCGGCATCGGTCTCAACTACGGGCCGGTCGTGCTTGGCGACGTCGGCAGCGAGCACAGCATGTCGTTCACAGCGATCGGGGATACCGTCAACACTGCGGCGCGACTCCAGGTGCTCACTCGCGCATTGCAAACGCCGCTGGTCGTCGGGGACGCCGTTGTTCAGGCCATCAAGGCACTGACCCCGGAAATCGCCGCCGAGCGTATTAGGAAATTGGAAGATCAAGGCGAGCATAATTTGCGAGGGCGGGCCAGCCCGGTGCGGGTTTGGACACCCAAGGTCGAGCGGATCCGCGAATCGGCGCCGTTTGAGGCTGCTTCTTAGAGCCTTCTGCGTTCGAGTTTACGCATATCCGACGTTCCTGAGGTCAGCGACTTTGAAGCGTGGAGCGGATTTTCCTCCGCGAACGATCCTCGCGCCGAGCTTCTCGACCTGAGCCAATCCAATGTTCTCGCGCCGCAAATCTGCGCCCGTCTCGCATCGCACTTTTGAAGCCGGCGGCGCTCAGAGCCTTCGCCGCGCGCCCGTTGTCGCGCTCTATTTAGCGCCCCCCGCCAGCAAGCCAATCTGGCGACCCAACTCCGCTAGAGTGTAAGGCTTATCGAGCCTCGGCAAGTTTCCTCCTGCCTTTTCTCGCTCCGAATAGCCAGTCGCGAGTAGCAGCGGCAGCCCCGGATAGGTCTTGCGCAACAGTTCCGCTAAAGCGACGCCCGACATTTCAGGCATGGCGTAGTCGAGTATCGCCAGGTCTGGCCGCTCGCCACCATAGACGGCCTCGAGCGCTTTTTTCGCCGAGGTCATCTCGATCGGCTCGTGCCCGAGCTCCCGCAACATGTCCGCGGTCGCCATAAGAACAAGCGGATCGTCGTCGACCAGAAGGACGCGATGCCGGCGCTTCTCTACGGCGGCAGGCAAGGGACCCGCATCAGACTCCATTGCGCGCTGGTCGGACGCCATAGGAAGCCAAAGCAAAACCGTGGTCCCCTCACCCAATCGGCTCGCGATCTGCATCGCTCCACCAGACTGGAGCGCAAGCCCGTGAGCCATGGAAAGGCCGAGACCCAACCCCTTGCCTCCGCGCTTGGTGGAGAAGAAGGGCTCCGCGGCGCGCCTCAGCGTGTCAGCGTCCATTCCCACCCCTGTATCCGCGATCGACAGATTGACATAGGAACCTGGGGTCAGTTGCTCAGGAAGTTGCTTCTCGTCGGCGAGCCTGGCCTTAATGATAATTTCCCCGCCGGAAGGCATCGCGTCGCGCGCGTTCAGGCCGAGATTGAGAAGAGAAAGTTCAAGCTGATTGCGGTCGATCAGAATGTTGGGAAGATCGCTCGGCAGATCGGCGAGGATACGCACTCCCGGATCCAACGAGTGGGACATCATTTCGACCATCCCGTTGACGACGTCCGACAGCGGAACGGACTCGGGCTTTAAATTCTGTCGGCGCGCGAAAGCCAACATGCGCTTCGTTAATGAGGCGCCGCTGTTGGCGGCTTCCATCGCTCGTCCAAGCCAGCGGGTCAGTCGGTCGTCTCCCGTGACGTGGCTCTGCGCCAGCTCGAGGTTCGACAACACGACCATGAGCAGATTGTTGAAATCGTGAGCCAAGCCGCCGGTGAGCTGTCCGAGGCTCTCCAGCTTCTGCATCTGCGCGATCTGCGCGAAGGCCTCTTCCCTCTCTCGCGTGCGCGCTTCGACCCTCCTCTCCAGATCGGCATTCGCGGCGGCCAGCTCGGCAGTGCGAGCTTCGACCCTTACTTCCAATTCTGCGTTCAGGATCGCGAGTTGGCGCGTCTTCCTAAAGAGGTCGCAGAAGACGCGGACCTTCGCGCGAAGAAGAGCCGGAACAATGGGGACCGGCAAGTAGTCGACGGCGCCTGCCTCGTACCCTCGCAAGCTGTCGAATTCGGACAGGTGGACCGCGGAAACGAAGATGAGCGCGGTCTGGGCGAACCGCGGATGGTCACGGATCATCGACGCCAGCTCGAACCCGTCGAGCTCCGGCATCGCGACGTCCACAAGAATGACCGCAACTTCGTTACGCAGGAGTAGCTCAAGCGCCTGGCGGCCTGACGACGCCTTGATGAGATTCTCGCCCAACTCTTCAAGGATCACTTCATAGCTAAGAAGCTTTGCCGGCTGATCGTCGACGACTAGGATATTCACCTTATCGCGATCGCGCTGCATGGTCGTCCCCATGCCTCAGCGATGGAGCCAGATGCGAAGCGCCGAAAGCAGTTGCTCGGTGTTGACCGGCTTCGCCAGGTAGTCCGAGGCGCCCGCGTCGAGACACCTTTCACGGTCCCCCTTCATGGCTTTAGCGGTGAGCGCAATGATCGGCAGTCGCCGCACAGAGGGATCCTCCCGAATCGCCTGGATGGTCTCGTACCCATCCATTTCCGGCATCATAATGTCCATAAGGACAATCGAGATGCCTCGATCCGCCTTGAGAATCGCAATCGCTTCGCGGCCAGTTGTAGCGGTCAGCACCTCCATTCCGCGCCGCTCGAGCACGCTGCTCAACGCGAAGATATTTCTGGCGTCATCATCGACAAGAAGCGCCTTTCGCCCGTGCAAGTTTTCGTCGGAATTACGCAGGCGCTCCAACATGCGTTGCTTGTCTGGCGGGAGATCCCCCACCACGCGATGCAGGAAAAGCGCCGTTTCGTCGAGAAGACGCTCCGGCGACTCGACCCCCTTCACGATCACGCTGCGCGCGATCGAGTGCAATTGCGCGTCTTCCTCGGGCGACAACTCACGTCCGGTGAACACGACGACCGGAACCTGCGTCAGTGCGTCATCCTGCCGAATATGCTCAAGCAACTCGAATCCCGACATGTCCGGCAGCTTGAGATCGAGAACGACGCAATCGGTTGGCTGCTTCCGAAGCATCGCCAAAGCCTCACGTCCATTGTTGGCGGTAACGACCTCAATGTCCCGGTAGCCCAGCAGCTCGGTTATGCTCAAGAGTTCAGCCGGATTATCCTCGACGATAAGCAACCGCTTTCGTGAATCGCGGGCGTATTCGGAGAGGCGAGCGATCGACGCCTTCAGCTTGTCCATGGTTGTTGGCTTGTTGACGAAAGCAAAAGCGCCGCCTGCCAGCCCGTGCTGCCGATCCTCGTCGAGCGTGACAATTTGCACTGGGATGTGCCTGGTGCGGGGATCCTGTTTCAACTGGCTCAGCACCGCCCACCCGAGCATGTCTGGCAGAAAAACATCGAGCGAGATCGCGAGGGGCGAAAATTCCCGGGCGAGAGTCAAGGCGTCGACGCCGCGGGAGGCGACGAGCACCTTGAGCCCGACGTCCCGCGCGAGATCGACAAGGATGCGCGAGTAATGGGGATCGTCCTCCACGATCAATAACGCCGCATCGCCCGGCGCGAGATGCGCTCGATCGTCGGTCGGTTGCGGCAACGTCTCCTCAGTCCGCTGCACCGGGCCTCCGTCCGCTCGCATCTCGGAGCGCGTCCCGCTCGCTCCTTTGGCCAGAACCCGAGCGGGACCGACGTAGGATTGGGGCAGGTAGAGCGTGAATGTACTGCCTTCGCCGGCTTTGCTTCTCAAATGTATTTCGCCCCCGAGAAGGTTTGCGAGTTCGCGACTGATCGCGAGCCCCAGCCCGGTTCCTCCATGTCTACGATTGGTGCTGGCGTCCGCCTGCTGGAAGGCCTCGAATATGATGCGCTGCTTTTCCGGAAGAATGCCAATACCGGTATCGGTCACCTCGAACGCGACGACGGTAGATACCGTCGCAAGCACCGGATGAGTCGGCGTCCAACCTGACGTCGCGCCGGCGACCCGCATGCGCACTCCGCCGTGCTCAGTGAACTTGATGGCGTTTGACAGCAGATTCTTGAGGACCTGCTGCAGGCGTTTCGAGTCGGTAGTGATGTTGCGGAGTTCGGGGGCGATCGTGACGTCGAAGGACAGACCACGGCGTTCCGCCTCGTGGCGGAAGGGGCGAGTCACCGACTCCTCGAGCACGCTCAGCGTAATGTCCTCCGCCTCAACCGAGACGGTGCCGGATTCGATCTTCGAGAGGTCCAGAATGTCGCTGATGAGATTCAAGAGATCACTGCCTGCGCCGTGAATCGTGCGGGCGAACTCGACCTGACGGCCGGAAAGATTGCCATCCGGGTTGTCTGTGAGCTGTTGGCCGAGGATCAGGATGCTGTTGAGGGGCGTGCGCAACTCGTGCGACATGTTAGCAAGGAACTCGGATTTGTACTTCGAGGTCAGCGCGAGCTCGGTCGCCTTTTCCTCAAGCGCTCGCCGAGCCTGCTCGATCTCGTCGTTCTTGCGTTCGACTTCCGCGTTCTGCTCGGCCAGTTGCTGCGCCTTCTGCTCGAGCTCCTCATTCGTCAACTGGAGCTCTTTCTGTTGGGTCTGCAGCTCGGTCGCCAGCTGTTGCGACTGCTTAAGCAAGCCCTCGGTTTGCATCGTCGCTTCGATGCTGTTGAGCACGATGCCAATTCCCGCGGTGAGCTGATCCAGGAAAGTCTTCTGCAATTCGGTGAACGGCGAGACGGAAGCAAGCTCGATAACCGCCTTCACCTGACCTTCAAAGAGCACGGGGAGGACAATCAAATTAGAAGGTTTCATCTCGAAGATGCCAGTCCGGATCGGAACAACGTTGGAAGGAACATCGGAAATGAGCGTGGCGCGCGCATCAATCGCGCATTGTCCGATGACGCCCTCGCCCAATTTTAGCTTCTCGGGATGACCCTCGGCGCCCGCGTCGGCATAGGAGGCCAACAGCTTCAGGACTGACGCGCCCTCAGCGTCGACCAGATAGATGACGCCATTCTGCGCCGCGACCTGGGGCGCCAGTTCCGAAAGGAGCATTCGACCAACGGCGGTGAGGTCGCGCTGGCCCTGCAACATGTTGGTGAATCTTGCGAGATTGGTCTTCAGCCAGTCCTGTTCAGTGTTGCGTTCGGTCGTCAGACGCAAATTGTCGATCATCGTGTTGATGTTGTCTTTGAGCTCTGCCACTTCGCCGCGTGCGTTGACTTGAATCGACCGGGTGAGGTCGCCTTTGGTCACCGCGGTCGCGACCTCGGCGATCGCGCGCACCTGGGTGGTGAGGTTTGCGGCAAGCAGATTGACGTTGCCGGTGAGATCCTTCCACGTGCCTGCCGCGCCCGGCACATTCGCTTGACCGCCAAGCCGGCCTTCGACCCCCACCTCTCTCGCGACTGTCGTGACCTGGTCCGCGAAGGTCGCAAGCGTGTTGGTCATATTGTTGATCGTCTCGGCCAGCGCCGCGACCTCGCCTTTCGACTTGACGGCCAGGTCCTGCGTCAGATCGCCGCCGGCGACGGCGGTCACCACCTTCACGATGCCGCGGACCTGCTCGGTCAGATTGGCCGCCATAACATTCACGGTGTCGGTCAAATCCTTCCAGGTCCCGGCGACGCCGGGAACGGCGGCCTGACCGCCCAATTTTCCCTCCGTGCCGACCTCGCGCGCGACGCGGGTCACTTCCGAAGCGAAAGCGTTGAGCTGATCGACCATCGTGTTGATCGTGTTCTTCAGCTCGAGAATTTCACCTTTGACGTCGACGGTAATCTTGCGCGAGAGGTCGCCGCGAGCAACCGCGGTCGTCACCTCCGCGATGTTTCGCACCTGCGTCGTCAAGTTTGCCGCTAGAAGATTGACGTTGTCGGTGAGATCCTTCCACGTGCCGCCGACGCCCGGCACAAGCGCCTGCCCACCAAGTTTCCCCTCGGTGCCGACTTCGCGTGCGACCCGCGTGACTTCGGCGGCGAAGGAGCGCAACTGTTCCACCATTGTGTTCAGAGTGTCCTTGAGCAGCAGAATTTCGCCGCGGACGTCGACCGTGATTTTCTTCGAGAGGTCGCCATTGGCAATGGCCGTCGCAACCTCCGCGATGTTTCTGACTTGTCCAGTGAGATTGGACGCCATGAAATTGACGTTGTCGGTGAGGTCCTTCCATGTCCCGGCGACGCCCGGCACCGCCGCTTGGCCACCGAGCTTGCCCTCGGTTCCGACTTCGCGCGCAACACGAGTGACCTCGGAGGCGAACGAGTTCAGCTGATCGACCATCGTATTGATCGTATTCTTAAGCTCCAGAATCTCGCCTTTCACGTCGACGGTGATTTTGCGCGATAGATCCCCGCGCGCGACCGCGGTCGTCACTTCGGCGATATTTCGGACCTGAGCCGTGAGGTTTCCGGCCATCGAATTGACGTTGTCAGTCAGGTCCTTCCATGTCCCCGCAACGCCCGGGACCTGCGCCTGGCCGCCGAGGCGCCCCTCGGTGCCCACCTCGCGCGCGACCCGCGTCACTTCTCCGGCGAAGCGATTGAGCTGGTCGACCATCGTATTGAGCGTTTCCTTGAGCTGAAGGATTTCGCCGCGCACGTCCACCGTGATCTTGCGCGAAAGGTCGCCGTTTGCGATTGCGGTCGCGACTTCGGCGATGTTGCGCACCTGGCCGGTGAGATTGCCGGCCATCGAATTGACGCTGTCGGTGAGGTCCTTCCAGGCGCCAGTGACGCCTGGCACCTGCGCCTGGCCGCCGAGGCGCCCCTCCGTGCCAACCTCTCGCGCAACCCGCGTCACTTCGCCGGCGAACGCGTTGAGCTGGTCGACCATTGTGTTGATCGTGTCCTTCAGCTCGAGGATTTCTCCGCGAACATCGACCGTGATCTTGCGCGAAAGGTCTCCGCGCGCGACCGCCGTCGCGACTTGCGCGATATTGCGCACCTGCCCGGTGAGGTTCGACGCCATCCAATTAACGCCGTCGGTGAGATCCTTCCAGGTGCCCGCGACCCCCGGCACCTGCGCCTGACCTCCCAATCGCCCCTCTGTGCCAACTTCGCGCGCAACACGGGTCACTTCGCCGGCAAACGCGTTGAGCTGATCGACCATCGTGTTGATGGTCTCCTTGAGCTGCAAAATCTCGCCGCTGACGTTGACCGTGATTTTCTTCGACAGATCCCCTCCCGCGATCGCCGTCGAAACCTCGGCGATGTTGCGAACCTGCGCCGTCAGGTTGGAAGCCATCGAGTTCACGCTTTCCGTGAGGTCCTTCCACGTTCCCGCCACACCCATGACGTTTGCCTGACCCCCGAGCCGGCCTTCAGTGCCGACCTCGCGCGCGACACGCGTTACCTCGCCCGCAAAACGGTTGAGCTGGTCAACCATCGTATTGATGGTTTCCTTCAGTTGCAGGATCTCCCCGCTCACATTGACCGTGATTTTCTTCGACAGGTCTCCGCCCGCGATAGCCGTCGCCACCTCGGCAATGTTTCGCACTTGCGCCGTTAGATTGCCCGCCATCGAGTTGACGCTATCGGTCAAATCCTTCCACGTGCCCGCGACGCCCAACACCTGCGCCTGGCCTCCGAGCCGCCCTTCCGTGCCAACTTCGCGTGCGACCCGCGTCACCTCGGAAGCGAATCCGTTGAGCTGGTCGACCATGGTGTTGATCGTGTCTTTGAGTTCGAGGATCTCCCCGCGCACATCGACAGTGATCTTACGAGACAGATCGCCTCGCGCGACAGCGGTGGTGACCTGGGCGATGTTGCGAACCTGGTCGGTCAGATTGCCGCACATCGCGTTGACGCTGTCCGTCAGATCCTTCCACGTCCCGGCGACTCCCGGCACAAGCGCTTGCCCGCCGAGCTTTCCCTCGGTTCCGACCTCGCGAGCCACTCGGGTCACTTCGGAGGCAAAGGAGCGGAGCTGGTCAACCATCGTGTTGATGGCTTCCTTGAGCTGAAGAATCTCGCCTCGGACGTCGACAGTGATCTTCTTCGAGAGGTCGCCGTTCGCAACCGCAATGGTGACTTCGGCGATATTGCGAACCTGGCCGGTCAGGTTGCTCGCCATCGAGTTGACGCTTTCGGTGAGATCCCTCCAAACCCCGGTCACTTCGCGAACCTGCGCCTGACCGCCGAGCTTTCCGTCAGTGCCAACTTCGCGAGCGACGCGCGTGACCTCTGAGGTAAAGACGCTCAGTTGCTTGATCATCGCGTTGACGATCTTCGCCGACCGCAGAAATTCCCCCTGCAGCGGTCGTCCGTCCACGTCGAGGGGAACAGTTTGTTGCAAATCGCCTTGGGCAACGGCGGTAATGGCATGAGTGACCGCGGCAGTGGGCCATAGGAGATCGTCGATCAGGGCATTGACGGAACTCTCCATCTCGCCCCACGCGCCGGCGCTGACGCCGAGCCGAAGCCGCTTGCGCGTCCTTCCCTCCCGCCCGACCGTCTCGCCGACCTGCTCCAGTTGCTGCGCCATCCTCTCATTCGCGGAGACGATGTCATTGAACGCATCCGCGATCTTGCCAGCGAGCCCGAGTTCGTCTGTCGACAGTCGAGCAGAAAAGTCGCCGCCGCGGACCGCTTGCAGAGCATGCAATAGATTGCGCAAATATTTCTGGGCGCCGTTCCGTTGCCTCTCGCCTGCATGGCCTGCAACCTTCTTTAATTTCAGCGGCGCAATTGCAGGCTCACTTTCATCCATTTGGTCGGCCTTTCTGTTTTAAATTATCACACACTGAAGTCGGCGCTCACTGGCGCCAAAGCTTCGAGTTTGTCACACAATATCGGGCAAAATATTGGAGATGCGGGGGCCTGAGCGCGCGCCCCTGGCAGCCCACAAGCCGATCGCGCAAGGGGGGCGGGTCGGCATACCCCTCCCCCGCCTGCGGAGCTGTTGCAACCCTCGAGAAGATAAGCGCCCCGCACGCCCCGCGCCTTTCGCTTTGCATCGCTGCGCGACGGCAAACGCGTTGGACGGAGGTAGAGTTCCCTGGACGAGGAAAAAAACCAGGCCGAGTGACGAGTCCGGCTATTGGGAGCGTCGACAATTAGAGAAGAATGCGCATGCCTCGGAATGTCGCGAACTGGGTATGTCCGGAGACTGGCCGGCTCACCGCCGGCGGCGACCCCGAATCTCCGCGGCGAACGGGGCAGCGCCTAAGGAAGAGATATTAAACGGCCGGCGTCGGTCAAATCGTTTGCTTTGGCGTGAGCCGCTGCAATCCTCATGCGCTGCGCGCCCTACCAGCCGGAGCAATCGACTATCCCATCGGCATATGCATCGGCGTCATGTTTTGGCTGAGGTTGCTCATGATCCAGAGCGACCCGACGATGACCAACATGACGATGAGGACGCCGAACGCCAACGCCAGGACATTGTTGACGTTGTCGGGACCGGTGGTGATGTGCAGGAAAAAGACCAGGTGCACGCCAATCTGAGCGATCGCCAGCACCACCAGCGCGACAGGGACGCTCGGGCGCCAAACCAGGAATGTCCCGGCAATGAAAAAAGACACGGCGGTGAGCAGGATCGCCAGGCCAAGACCGATCAGATAGCCCAGAACCCCTTCCGCGATCTCACGGCCACGGGCGGGCTCATCGCCCGGAGCATGGTCGGCGCCGTGTAGCGGCTGATAGTCGTCTGTCGAGCTCATTGGCCTGCTCCCAAAAGATAGACGACGGTGAAGATCGCGACCCAGATGATGTCGAGGGTGTGCCAGAACAATGCGAAGCAGAGGACCCGGCGCAGGATGTCAGCCCGATAGCCCTTGGCGAACACCTGCGCGACCATCGTAAGCAGCCACAAAATGCCAAGGGTGACGTGGACGCCGTGGCAGCCGACCAGGGTGAAGAAGGCGGACAGGAACGCGCTGCGCGTGGGTCCAGCGCCTTGATCGATCATGCCGACGAATTCATGGATCTCGATCGCCAGGAAGCCGAGTCCCAGCACGCAAGTGGCGGCCATGCCGCCGTAATACATGAGGCCGTTGTGCGCCCTGGCGCCAATGGCGGCCAAACCGCAGGTGAAGCTTGAGAGCAGAAGGCACGCCGTCTCAATCGCGACGTTGTGCAGGTCGAAGAGATCCTTGCCGCTCGGCCCCCCCGCGGTCTCCCCCGAGAGCACCGCATAGGTGGCGAAGAACGCCGAGAACATGATGATGTCGCTGAGCAGGAAGATCCAAAAGCCGTAGCCGACAATGATGCGTTTCGATGCCGGGTCGGTGTGGTCCAAAACGATTGCAGCCGAGCCCCGAGCCTGCTCGGGCCTGTCGTCGCCGTAGCCCGCGCCTGCCTGAAACGCCGTCACGAGAGGGCCTCCGCGGTGGCGAGCGCTTCGCCACGCGCGCGCCGGTTGGCGCGGTCGATGCGAGCGACCTCTTCGGCCGGGATTTCATATTCGGTGCGGTCGCGCCAAGCGAAGACGACGAAGGTCGCGAAAGCGCCGACCAGCGCGACGATGACCAGCCACCAGATGTGCCAGATCATACCGAAGCCCCCGAAAGTGGCGAAGAATGCGCAGACGAAGCCGGTTGCGCTGTTTCGCGGCATCTCGATGGCCTTGTAGGTCGGCTCGACCCTAGGACCTAAACCACGCTCCGCAAGGCGCGCTGTTCGCCAATAGTCGTCCCGGCCTTCGACATGAGGCAGGACGGCGAAATTGAACGCCGGCGGAGGGGACGACGTCGACCATTCGAGCGAGCGGCCCATCCAGGGGTCGCCGGTCAGGTCGCGCAATTCTTCTCGATGGCGGATGCTGACGACCAGTTGGGCGACCTGACACAGGATGCCGGCAAGAACGACCACAGCGCCGAAGCCGGCGACGAGCAGCCACGGATGCCATTCGGGCACGTCGTAGTGCTGCATCCGCCGGGTCATGCCCATGAGGCCAACGACATAGAGGGGCATGAACGCCAGGTAGAAGCCGATAAACCAGCACCAGAACGCGGCTTTGCCCCAGCCCTCATGGAGCCGGAAGCCGAACGCTTTGGGGAACCAGAACGTGTATCCGGCAAACATCCCAAACAGCACGCCGCCGATGATGACGTTATGAAAATGGGCGACCTGGAACAGGCTGTTGTGCAGCATGAAATCCGCCGGCACCACCGCGACCAGGACGCCGGTCAGGCCGCCGATGACGAAGGTCACCATGAAGCCGATCGACCACAGCATCGGCGAGGGATAGACAACCCGGCCGCCGTACATGGTGAACATCCAGTTGAATATCTTCACCCCCGTCGGGACCGCGATGATCATTGACGCGACGCCGAAGACCGCGTTGACGTCGGGGCCCGCGCCCATGGTGAAAAAGTGGTGCAGCCACACCGTGTACGAGATGACGCAAATCGCCATGGTCGCCATGACCATCGAGCGGTAGCCGAACAGCGGCTTGCGCGAGAACGTCGACACCACCTCGGAGAATACGCCGAACGCGGGGAGGACGAGGATGTAAACCTCCGGATGGCCCCACATCCAGATCAGGTTCATGAACATCATCATGTTGCCGCCGGCTTCGTTGGTGAAGAAATGGAAGCCGAGGTACCGGTCGAGCGTCAGCATCGCGAGCGTTGCGGTCAGGACCGGGAATGCGGCGACGATCAGCAGATTGGTGGCGAGCGCCGTCCAGGTGAAGATCGGCATGCGCATATATGTCATGCCGGGGGCGTGAATCTTGAGAATAGTGGTGACGAAATTGACACCGGTCAACAGCGTTCCGACGCCGGAAATCTGCACTCCCCACAAATAGTAGTCGACTCCGACGCCAGGCGAGTAGGTGAGTTCTGAGAGTGGCGGGAAAGGCAGCCAACCGGTGCGTGAGAACTCGCCGACGACCAGCGAAATGTTGACCAGGAGCGCGCCGGTCGCGGTCAGCCAAAAGCTGATCGAATTGAGGGTGGGGAAGGCTACGTCGCGTATTCCCAGTTGCAGCGGCACGACGATATTCATGAGGCCAATCACGAACGGCATGGCGACGAAGAAGATCATGATCGTGCCATGGGCGGAGAAGATCTGGTTGTAATGCTCTGGCGGCAAATAGCCTTGAGACTGGAACGCCAAAGCCTGTTGCGAGCGCATCATGGCCGCGTCGATGAAACCGCGCAGCAGCATCACGGCCGCGAGCGTGACGTACATGACCCCGATCCGCTTATGGTCGACGCTCGTGATCCATTCGCGCCACAGGTAGGGAACCCACCCCTTGATGGTGATGAACGCGAGCACGCAGATCACCACCACGATGACGAAAGCGCCCGCAAACAGGGGGATCGGCTGGTCGAAGGGAACGGCGCCCCAGGTCAGCTTGCCGAGCATTTCAGTTCCCCCGCGCGCCCGCGCCCGGATTGGTCTCGGCTATCGGGCCAGGACCGGGCGGCAACGTCTGATCGAGAATCTTGTCGAACAAGCCGTCGGCGACCGTCCGGAAAGTGTACGGCGCCGGCACGACGCTTTGCTTGGAGAGCTCGATATAGCTTTCCGGCGTAAGCTCTGGTCCGTCCGCGCGCGCTTTGCCGAGCCAGTCATAAAAGTCCCGCTGCGACTTCGCCTCGACTTCAAAATGCATGTTGGCGAATCCGTCGCCGCTTATCTGAGTCGCAAGGCCGCGAAAGACGCCCGGGTCATCGGCGGCGAGGTAGAGCTGCGTCCTCATCCGATTCATGGTGTAGATCATGCTGCCAAGCTGGGGGACGAAGAAGGCGGTCATCACGCTGCCCGAGGTCAGCGAAAAACGGATCGGCGTCCCGGCCGGAATCACCAGGCGATCGACGCTCGCGATGTGCTGGTCGGGGTAAATGAACAACCATTTCCAGTCGAGCGACACGACCTGAACGTTGAGCGGCTCTTCTTTCGATACAAGCGGCTTCGCCGGATCAAGGTCATGCGCGCCGATCCAGGTCACCCCGCCGAGCAGCATGATGGTGAGCAGCGGAATCGCCCAGACGATCAATTCCAACTGACCGGAATATTCCCAATCCGGCAGATAGAACGCCCTCTGGTTGGACGAGCGGAACCACCAGGCGACGCCGAGGGTGGCGACGATAGTCGGGACCACGATGACAAGCATGATGGCCACCGAGTCGACGAGGAGCGTCGCGTTGCCGTCGCCGATCGGGCCTTTCGGATTGAGCACCGCCCAGTCACAGCCGCAAAGGAGCAGCGCGGCCGCTAATGGCGCCCAGCGCGGAACTAGCCTCTGAAATCGAGCCAGCGACATCATATCCGAAACCCCGCCGCGCTGCTCATTTTGAGTCGAACTCGACGCCGGTTTGTCAGGCGTGTCAACACAAAGCTTTGCCCCGATCGACAATCTCCGCCGGCGCGGCGAGGCAAGAGCGGCTCGTTGGCAAAGACAGGGAATTCTCGCACATTTGGCCGCTCTCCAAATCCCAACCTTTGGGGATTGGCGCTGCCATCTAGGCGCATTGGCCTACACCAAGGTTTAAGAACGAGAGCCGGCGCGGCGGACGCGGACTTGAAGTCCGGGGGGTGCGTTCTGCTCTCCGGGATGACGAGATTCGGGAACAGCGCGGCGGCGGGCGCCGGCCTCAAATCAAGTCTTCGAACCCCGGCCCTGAGAATCATGGCGCCGCCCGCCCGTCTCACTCCTCGTCGAGGTTTCCAGACGAGCGGCAATTCATGCCGCTCGTTCAATAGCCCCAAACAACCCCGACTGAACCCGCAAATTGCTTTGCGGCCGTGAACGCAGCATGACATGGCTCAACGCCCGGGATCAAGCTTGCACAGCCACTCGCCTTAAACTCCGCGCCTTACGTCCATCCGTTTAATATGCAACTCTGGTCAGAAGCTTCGCGCCACAAAGTCGGCGGGCGGCGAGAACTGCCATGGGAGCGCGGAATGGCTGAGGACCAGGCTCAACCGGTCGGCCCCGATCTGGCGCTCGGAATCTCTGCCGCTGAACTGCCGGACGGCGGCAAACTTGTCGGCCATGTGGGACAAGAGGCTGTCCTGCTCGTGCGTCGCGGCTCTGCCGTGTTCGCTATCGGCGCTCACTGCACGCACTATAGCGGGCCGCTGGCGGATGGGCTCATTGTCGACGACACCGTGCGCTGTCCCTGGCACCACGCCTGCTTCGATCTTCGCAGCGGCGAAGCGTTGCGCGCACCGGCCCTCAGTCCGGTCGCCACGTGGCGTGTGGATGAGCGCGACGGCAAGATCGTCGTGCGCGAGAAGCGCGCTCAGCCTGAAAAAAAGTCCCGCGCCAAGTCGGATGGGCCAAACAGAATTGTGATCGTTGGCGGTGGGGCGGCAGGTTTCGCCGCGGCAGAGATGCTGCGGCGGGAGAAATACGAGGGCGGCATCGTCATGCTCAGCAGCGACGACGCGCCCCCTGTCGATCGGCCGAACCTGTCAAAGGATTATCTCGCCGGCAGTGCGCCGGAGGAATGGCTGCCGCTGCGCGACTCGAGCTTCTATTCCGACGACGCTATCGACCTCCGTCTGAACACGACCGTTGCGGCGATCGACGTCGGTTCGCATCAAGTCGCGCTCGCAAACGGCGACACTATTCCCTTCGATCGCCTGCTTCTCGCGACTGGCGCTGAGCCCGTGCAGCCGTCCATACCCGGCGGCAAGGCGTCAGATGTGCTCGTGCTTCGCTCGCTCAGGGACTGCCGGGCGATCATCGAACGGGCAAAGACGGCGCGCCGGGCGGTCGTCCTTGGCGCGAGCTTCATTGGCCTTGAAGTCGCGGCCGCGTTGCGCGCGCGCGACATTGAAGTCCATGTCGTTGCGCCGGAAGAGCATCCGATGGGGAAAATTCTGGGTCCTGACCTCAGCCGCTTCGTGCGCGCGATTCACGAGCAGCACGGCGTCATCCCCCACTTGAGCGAGACTGCGCGCGGCCTCGAGGGCAAGCGAATGACGCTCTCTGGCGGAAGCGTCCTCGAGGCCGATCTCATTGTCGCCGGCCTCGGCGTGCGTCCGCGCCTCAGCCTCGCCGAGGAGGCAGGGCTTAGAATCGACCGCGGAATCGTCGTCGACGCCTTTCTCGAAACGAGCGCGCCGGGAATCTTCGCTGCCGGCGACATCGCGCGCTGGCCAGATCGACTCACGGGTGAGGCCATACGCGTCGAACATTGGGTCGTGGCGGAGCGGCAAGGCCAGACCGCGGCCCTCAACATGCTCGGGCGGCGCGAGCGATTCGATGCGATTCCGTTCTTCTGGAGCCAGCATTACGACGTTCCGATCAATTACGTGGGCCATGCCGAGAGTTGGGACGATCTCGTCGTCGAAGGCGACATAGCCAACAAGGACGGTCTGGTGCGCATGCAGCGCGGGGGACGCACGCTCGCCGTCGCCTCGATCTTTCGTGATTTTGAAAGTCTCGAAGCCGAGGTCAGCCTGGAGCGCGAGGCGGCGCGCGAGAGTTCCTGACGGGTACCTTAAGCCTCTGTCGTCATGGCCGGGCTTGTCCGGCCATCCATGCCGCACCGCCTCAAAGACGCGTCCAACATCGCGCCGCTATGCGCAAAAAGGCTTAGAGGCTTTTTCGTCCTTACCGCTCGCTAGTCGCCATTTCGGCGTGCAGAAAACGTGGATGGCCGGGCTTGAGCCCCGCCGTGACGCCTTCAAATCCGTCCCGGCGCTCCTTCGTTGTTCGGAACTCACAGCGACCAACAGCTCACGCTATCTGAGACTGAGACGTTGATCCGCCGACGGCGCTCGGATAGTCCCACGGGCCATGGACTCGCCTTGCCCTTCGCTCGCCGCGCTGGCCGAAGACATCCGGGCTTGTTGCGTCTGTCGCGACGCGCCTCGATATGGGACTCCGTTGCCGCATGAACCGCGACCGGTCTTCCAAGTCTCAACCACCGCCCGCCTCTGCATCGCCGGTCAGGCTCCTGGCGTCCGGGTGCATGCTTCGGGGCGCCCCTACACCGATCCATCGGGCGTGCGACTGCGCAGCTGGCTCGGGATCGGGGAAGAGATCTTCTACGATCCGCAGACGGTTGCGATCGTGGCGATGGGGTTCTGTTTCCCTGGTCTCGACGGCAAAGGCGGCGACCTGCCGCCGCGCCGGGAATGCGCCGAGCTCTGGCGCGAGCAGATGTTTGCGCTTCTGCCCAATCTGGAGCTTATTCTGCTCGTCGGACAATATGCTCAAAAGTGGCATCTTGGCGCGAAGATTGTCGGCAAAAGCCTGAGCGAAACGGTCGCGGGGTGGCGCGATGTGTATCGCGCGACCGACCATCCGCGTCTGATGCCCCTGCCCCATCCTTCCTGGCGGAATAACGCGTGGCTCACGCGCAATCCCTGGTTCGAGACGGAGCTGTTGCCTGTCGTCCGGGCTGAGGTGGCCCGGATCGTCAGGCCCGGGGCCTTCAAGCGCTCCAAGCCGAGATAGTTCAGCCGGGACTGTTCGCAGCCTTCGCGCGGCCGAGCCGGAGGATACCAGCAGGAGCGACTGCATGGGCCGTCGAGGCTTTCTCAGAGCAATGCGAGCCACAGTCATGGCGGCTGTCGGGATCAACGCATGACAGCCCGAATTTCTTTGCACATTTCTGTGTCGATAGCGAATGAAGTTGTCCGGTTTTGGTAGCCCATCATCTGTCCGCTTCTTCTGCTTTTGTTCTCCTGTGGGCCGGGTGGGCAAGCCGGAGGCTTGTCCATGCCGTCCACAGGAGTTCGCCG
>Ga0209624_10001273_pt1 | contig 20197 bp, 17 predicted proteins | sample JacPinW_OM2H0_O1_FD_188565 | JGI IMG/M metagenome (GOLD analysis project Ga0209624, IMG submission 188565) | Forest soil microbial communities from Algoma, Ontario, Canada - Jack Pine, Ontario site 1_JW_OM2H0_O1 (SPAdes) (version 2) | ecosystem: Environmental > Terrestrial > Soil > Boreal...
TGGTGGGCGTCGAGGAATGCCATGAGCGGCTCCAAGACGAGCAGGGGTGGGCGGCTGTTACCGTCCGCCTCCGCAGGGGTCTGGTCGATGTCATCGGGGGCGATCGGAGCACTCACTGCCCTCAAACCTACAAAGACCGCAACCTTCCATGCGCCGAGGTGTCTCAAGCGACCATGCCCAGAATTAGAACGCTCCTCCTCTCAATGTTCGCCACGGCACTCGTCGTGGGCTCCGCTGGTGTCTCTCAGGCGCTGGCCTCCAAGAACCAGATCACCTACTTCGAGGGCGCTGCCGTACTCCTCAATCCCAGTAGTCGCGCGCACGCGATGGAACAGCTCCAGCACCTAGGCGTCAAGGCACTGCGTGTAGAGCTCAACTGGGACACCGTCGCCCCGAGTCCCACCAGCGCCACCAAGCCGACGTTCGAAGCCACCAATCCCGGTAGCTACGCGTGGGGCCAGTATGCGGTGCTGCTCGCGGAAGCCAAGCAGAAAGGCTGGCCGGTACTGCTGACCGTCACCGCGCCGGCGCCGCGCTGGGCCACTGCCAACCATCAGGCTCCATACGTCACCCGTCCCGACGACAAGGACTTCGAAGAATTCATGACCGCGGTGGCGCGCGAGTTTGGCTCCGAGGTATCGGTCTACTCGATTTGGAATGAGCCCAACGAGTCGGTGTTCCTGATGCCTCAGTGGAACGCAAACGGCACGCCTGCCTCAGGGCGCATCTACCGCGGGCTCTATCAGGCTGGCTATGCGGGCCTCCAGGCCGCGGGACTTTCACATCCAAAAGTGCTCTTCGGCGAGACCGCGCCAGCCGGGTATGACCACGTCAATACCCATCGCGAAGGCAAGGCAGCTTTGCGCCACCCGGTGGCGCCGTTGGCATTCATGCGCGAAGCGCTGTGCCTGAACGCCAAGTACAAAAAATCGAGCTCGTGCAGCGAGCTACAGATGTCTGGCTACGCCCACCACGCCTACACTGTGCCGGCTGGTCCGTACTACGTGTTCGCGCAGCGCGACGACGTATCGATTGGCTCGCTCTCGCGCTTGTCCAACGCCCTCAACCTGGCGGCACACGCACGGGCGATCCCGGCAAACGTACCGATCTACCTGACTGAGTTTGGGGTGCAGAGCAAGCCCAACAAGTACCTCGGCGTCGCCGCGGCGAAGCAGGCGGAATACGACGCGATCTGCGAGCACATCGCTTACAGCAACCCGCGCGTGGCGGCGTTCTCCCAGTACTTGCTGAAGGACGACCCTGTAGGAGGGCCCGAACCGGGTGCCTCCTTCCAGACAGGTTTGGAGTACGTCAGCGGTGCCACTAAGCCGCTGTACTTCGGCTGGCCGATCCCCCTGACCGTGACCAAGACCAGCCACGGTGTGGCGCTATGGGGCCTTGTGCGGCCGGCTACAGGCGCAACGAAGGTGACGGTGCTCGTGCAGGCCAAGGGCTCCAAGCACTTCCGCACGCTGAAGTCCGTCACAACCAACAGCCGCGGCTACTGGAGCTTGAACTCCTCCACGGTTGGCAAGTACTGGCGTGTCAGCTGGACGAGCCCGGCGGGCAGCAAGTACGAAGGCCCGTCGATCGCCGCTTACAAAGCTCGCTGAGCCGCCATTGCTTGTTTCCGTCGGGCCGTGATGGCGGCTCGGCGGGGCGGGCGGCTCGGGCACGGGCTAACGTGCCCTCGGCACCGCCCTACGATGGGGCGATGCCGGAGTTGCCCGAGGTCGAGATCACAGCACGGCTGCTCAATCGCGCGCTCGAGGGCACGCGGGTCACGTATGCGCGTGCGCCGGGCATCAACGCCCTGAAGAGCTTCGATCCGCCGCTGCAGGCGCTCGAGGGTCGGCGGATCATCGCTGTGCGACGACTCGGCAAGCAGCTGATCGTTGAGATTGATCGAGACGAAGATGGCGACGTCGACGATGAGCAGGCCAACCGCGGCCCGCTGGCATTGCTCATCCACCTGATGTCAGCGGGACGGTTGCAGCTCTACGACAAGCCAGCGGGTCCGCGCGATCGCACCGCGCGTCTGCTGGTGGGAGTCGACGACGGTCGCGAGCTGCGGTTGCGGGAGTTCGGCTCCAAGCAGGCCGCGTGGGTGAAGCTCCTGCGCGCGGACGAGCTCGCGCAGGAGCACTCGTTGGCCACGCTTGGACCCGAGGCGTGGCCCGACCCGGGCGATCCGGCCGGACTGAAAGCTCTGTTGGATGCGCCGCGGCCGCTGCACACGCTGCTACGCGACCAGCATGCGATCGCGGGAATTGGGCGCTCGTGGGTGGACGAGATCCTGTGGCGGGCGGAGCTCTCTCCATACAAACGTGGCGCAGATCTGGATGAGGACGAGGCCCACCGGCTCCGAGCAGCGATCGTGGCGAGCTTGGGTGGAGCGATCGGCCATTACGAGCAGGCGGTGGAACTGCCGATCCCCGACAAGCTGCCGCTGCCGCTACAGATCCATCGCCACCAGGGCGAGCCGTGCCCGCGCTGTGGGACGACACTCGAGGCGGTCCATTTCGAGGACTACGTGATCGCGTACTGCCCGGCCTGTCAGACCGACGGCAAGGTCCTCAAGGACCGCCGTATGTCACGTCTGCTGCGCTAAGCGTGGACCGTTCTCAGCCGGTGCGCTCGACCTCGAGCGTCTGTCCGGCGCGACGCAGCCGCTCGCTGAGTGCTCCGCCCATCGCGGTCGCAGGTGTGAGCACGCCCGCACGCTGCGGTAGGCGCTGATCGTCGAGCGCCAGGCACAGCGCGCTCTCGGAGAACATCACAGCGGTGGCCTTGTAGCCGGGATCGCCCTGCGCGGCCACGCGGCAGCGGTAGCGTGCGCCGCTTGACGTCCGCGCGTGGATCTCGATGCGGAAGAAGCCCCCGTCGCGCTGGCGCTCGCTGGGCCCCTCACCCGGTGAGGGCAGCATCCGGTCGAGCACCGCGCGTAGCGGCGCGACCGACAGTCCGACCGCCAATGCGCCGACACCGCCTGCTACCGCGCCGGCAAGTAGTGGTGCAGCTGGACCAGAGCCGAAGCCCATCACCTCTCGGTAGCGAAACCGTGGTCCATAAACCCAGCCCTGCAGTGCATTGCTACGCCGCACCACACGCGTGTTGATCGCGCTCATGATGAACGGACCGAGCCACATACCCAGCTCGCGATCGTTCTGTATGCCACGCAGGTCGGCCTCTGCGCCGAGATTCGGCTCCGCCGTGCGATCGGGGCTGAGGGCATACGGATCGTTGACGATGCGCGCCAGGGCACCATCGCTGCGGGCCTCATCGACGGTGCCCTTCAGCGATGCGATCGTGCCGCCGCTCGCCCCGCCCTTCATGGCTTGAACGACGAGCGTGGTGTCCTCGAGCTGGCCAGTGCCGTCTGCGGTTGCCGCCTCATGCAATGCGAGCACGCCGAGGTCGGATGGAATCGAGTCAAAGCCACAGCTATGCACGATGCGCGCGCCGCTTGTCACGGCCTGCTCGTTGTAGCGATCGATGGCCTCGCGCATGAACAGCACCTCGCCTGTGAGGTCGGCGTAATGGGTGCCCGCGGCCGCGCATGCCTGCACGACCGGGAGTCCGTAGCAACGGTACGGGCCGACGGTAGTTGCCAGTGCCCGCGTCGTTGCCGCGAGCTCCTGAACGGAGCGCTCGTCGTTGGTGTCGGCCACGAGCAACGGCCAGTCAGCGGCACCCGCCCCGAGCGATCTCTGCAGATCGAGCAGCCGCTCGCGCGAGCGACCCGCCAGCCCAATTCGTGCCTCACCGGGAGCAGCGCGTACGAGGTATTCGGCACACAAGCGGCCAACGAAGCTCGTAGCGCCGAAGAGAATCACGTCGAGCGCGCGGTCTGTGCTCATGGGCGGATACTACGGATGCGTGCCGGCCAACTACGATCCCGCGATGATCGGACCAAATGACAAGGCTCCAGATTTCGAGCTGCCTGACCAGGACGGCAATGTTGTCAAGCTCTCAGACCTACGCGGCCGGCAAGTGGTCGTCTACTTCTATCCCAAGGCCGACACTCTCAGTTAGGCGCGGCGCTCAGTAGGCCCTTGCCGCGGCAAGGGCCTACTCCGCTGTCGCGCTCGTATCGATAGGAAGGCGGGAGCGGGGCGCATTCTGATGTCGTGCCTGGGATGGTCGAGGGGCGTATGCTCGTTTGTTCTGTATGGTCCGCGCGCTCGTCACCGGAGCCTCTGGTTACGTAGGCCGCCGGCTGGTGCGCGAGCTGCACGCGCTCGGCGAGTCGGTGGGGTGCGTGGTGCGCGATCCGAGCCGGGTCAGCTTCGACCCAGCGGTCACGGTACACCGCGCCGACATGCTCGACTCAAGCTCCCTGAGCGCCATTGGTGACGGTTATACGACGGCCTACTATCTTGTTCACTCGATGGGTCGCGGCGGTGATGGCGACTATGAGAAGCGCGACGCCGAAGCGGCCGCCAACTTTGCCCGCTTCGCCCTCGGCGCCGGCATTGAGCAGGTCGTCTACCTCGGTGGTCTCGGCGATCGTCCCGCGTCCCAGCATCTGCGTTCACGTCTGCGCGTTGGGGAGATCCTGCGCGATGAGGGACCATCATTGACGTGGTTTCGTGCGGGCATGGTGGTGGGCGCGGGCTCCGAGAGCTACCGAACGCTGCGCTCGCTGGTCGAGCGCCTGCCGGTGATGCTCGCACCATCGTGGCTGTCCACCCCCACCCAGGCAATCGGCATCGATGACGTGCTGCGCTACCTCGTCGAGGCTCCTCGGATCTCACAGACGCGCTCCCGCGAGATCCAGGTCGGGGCGGCCGAGATCCTCACATATGGGCAGATGCTCGATCTGATGGCCGACGCGCTTGGGCTGCGCCGTCGCCCCCGGATCCCGGTACCGCTGCTGACCCCGTGGCTCTCCTCGCACTGGATCGGACTCATCACACCTGTTGACGCGGGTGTCGCGAGACCCTTGATCGAGGGGCTCTCCACCGACACGACAGTCACCGATCTGTCGGGAATGGCGTTGTTCGACTTCCAACCCAGACCTTTCGAGCAGGCGCTGAACGAGGCCATCGCCGAGGAGAGCGCATTCCGTCGAACGGCACCTTCGCCATAACGACCCAAAGAAGGTGACGAGAGCCTGCGTGCGCAGTAGTCGGTGTGGCCATACCCTGCTCGCGGTGGGTAATTTCCCCAGTTAGAATGTGGGTAACCACGGGATTGGGGGCAGCTCTTGCTACCGATGCAAGATGTGACGGTTGCTTGTCTTTCCTCTCAGCCTGCCGGCTGACCAGCGACAACCTGGCCTCCGCCCTCTGTCATCGAATGCGATTCGACGACCGGCAAACGCCGGCGCTGGGGTCGGAAAGGCATGCCAAGAATGTTCGCTCCACGATTTCGAACGCTGCTCCTCGTCGCGATGGTCTCGCTCGGTGCTCTGGGGTCAACTGGGTTGGCCAGCGCGGCTTGTCCCTCTCGCCCCCTTCCACCCTGCAGCCGGGTGGCATTCACAGGCAGTGTTGGATCTCACGCTTCCCGATGCGTCCATCAGCCGCCGGTCTGCCCTGATCGAGCAGGCCATCGGGGACCGCGGGGAGTCACTGGCACAACGGGAGCCACTGGCACGACAGGAGCCGCTGGAAGGACCGGTGTAGCAGGACAGACTGGGCTTGCGGGGGCGGCCGGACCCGGAGGGCTGACCGGCCCATCAGGACCAACAGGTCTGATCGGGCTGACGGGACTCAATGGCGCGACCGGCGCGACGGGATTCGAAGGACTGCCTGGGCCCACAGGCGCAACGGGATCCGCCGGCACCAGTGGAACACCAGGAACCACCGGACCCACAGGCGCTGTGGGACCCACGGGCACGAGGGGAGCACCAGGAGCAGCCGGACTCACGGGCGCAACGGGATCCATTGGCATCAGTGGAGTACCGGGGGCCGCCGGATTGAACGGCGCCACGGGCGCTGCAGGACCGACTGGGGCCACGGGCGAAACGTGGACGACCGGACTGGCAGGACTCGCAGGGGTGGCCGGACCCACCGGCGCCACGGGCGCGATCGGGCTCACAGGACTACCCGGACTCGCGGGCGCGACGGGACCGAAAGGCGAAGCAGGCACCGCGGGACCCGCGGGAGCGAACGGACCCACAGGCGCCACCGGGTCCACGGGCGCGGCCGGCCCGGCAGGCTCGTCCGGATCGACGGCATACGCCGAGTTCTACGCCCTCATGCCACCGGACAACACGGCGACGGTCGCGGCCGAAGCCCCGGTCCAGTTCCCCCAAAACGGACCGACCACCGGCACCATCAGCAGACTCAACTCGGCTGAATTCGTGCTCCCCAGCATCGGCACATACAGCCTGAGCTTCTCAGTGTCCGTCACCGAGCCGGGCCAATTGGTGATCGCTCTCGACTCCGGGGGTGGCATGGTCGAACTGCCCTACACGGTGTATGGGCGAGCGACCGGTACGAGTCAGGTTGCCGGCGATGCGCTCGTCACGACCACCGCCGCTGACTCGACGGTCGAGCTTCGCAACCCGGCGGGGAATACGCCGGCGCTCACGATCACGCCGCTTGCGGGAGGGACGCACGCCGCCGCCGCCGCCATCGTGATCCAGCAGCTGAGCTGAAACGAGCACCCGATCATTTCGCCGCCTTATCTCCGATCGCGCTCGCCGCGTGCGGTCGGGTGTCCTCGACGGATCGGGCGCGCTCTGCTACTTGGACTTGCCACAGCGTGCCTGCTCGGCATCACCGCCGGGTTGGCAGCCGCCACCATGCCAACCCACGTGCAGGCGACTCAGGAACTCGCGCTGCTGCTCACAGCGCATGGCGCTCATCGGGAACCCGGAGCCGGGTCTCCACAGGTTTTGTTCGTTCCCGCCGAGAGGCCGATCACAGGCGAGCAGACCACGCTGCCAGTGATCGGGCACGCGACCGGTACCGGTGGAGTGCAGTGGCTGCAGGTGATGCTTCCCGGCCGCCCCGACGGATCGACCGGCTGGATCGCCCAGGACGGCACCCGTGAGCTCATGACGGGCTGGCGCATCCTGGTCGATCTCGCCGCCCGCCGCTTGCGGGTCTACCTCGACGGACACACGGTGAGAACTTTTCAAGCGGTGATCGGCAAGCCTTCGACGCCGACGCCCACCGGCCAGTTCTTCGTCGAGGAGACCGTACAGATGCCCGTCGGCCACCCGGGCGGACCGTACGCGCTCGCCCTCAGCGCACGCTCCAACGTGCTGCAGAAATTCGAAGGCGGGCCAGGGCAGATCGCGATCCACGGACTCGAGGATCTCGGAGGGACGCTGGGCGCCGCCGAATCACATGGCTGCGTCCGCCTGGCCACCGCGAGCATCGACTGGCTGGCCGCCCATATCGATCCAGGCACACCAGTAAAGATCTATACAGGCACCCCTGAGCGATGATTGCAACCCGGATCCGCGCACCGAGCTCGTCGGCGCCGCTCCGCCTGCGCTCGGACGACTTCCCGAACAGAGCTCATCGTCTCGCGGGGGCTCCTGTTCTCCCAGGGGAAGCGGCATAGCCACCTTCTCCAAGCAGACTCACGCCTTGGACGAGAAGCAAGGAGGGCGAAGCTCCGGTGGGGTACAGGACGTTATGAACCCGGAGCTGGCGGCGGCGCGGCTCAAGCGTCGATGCCGCAGTCGTCGGGCGGCAAAGGCCGGGACAGACCCTGTCGCTCCCGTCCTGGACACTGCTTCCAGGCCGGCTGTGAGTGGTTCGGGACGCGGCTTGGAAGCACGCTACGAGCGCGCCGCGCGGCTCCCGACTTCGAGTTGCCCGACCAAGAGGGGCGCGCGTCAAGTCTCTACGCTGGTCTTGGCGCGGCCGGCTACGATCTTGCCCATGATCGAGCCAGGAGAGACCGCCCCGGACTTCGAGCTGCCCGACCAGGACGGCGAGCCTGTCAAGCTCACGGACTTCCGGCGCCAGCGCGTCGTACTGTTTTTTTATCCCAAGGCCGACACGCCAGGCTGCACCACGCAAGCGTGCGGAGTGCGCGACCACAGTGACGATTACGCCAGAGCGGGAGCGGTCGTTCTGGGGATATCGCCGGACACCGTTGCCAAGGTGAAGAAGTTCCACGACAAGCAGGGCTTGAACTTCACGCTGCTCGCTGACGAGGGTCACGCGGTCGCGGATGCCTATGGCGTATGGGTGCAGAAGTCGATGTACGGCAAAACCTACTTCGGCAACGAACGCACGACGTTCGTGATCGAAGGCGATGGACGAATTGCCGAGGTGTTGCGCAAGGTCAAGCCAGCGGAGCACGACGAGCTGGTTCTGCGCGCCCTTCAGTAGGCCGCTGCTGGCCATTTGGCGCAAATTGCGGAATCGACAAGTAGCCGAGCTGTCGTTTTTATCCACTCGGCCGTCTGCAATGTTTGGAATGAACGGTACTATTCCGCGCACGTCAAAGATCCGGTAGTTTGTGTGGTGAGGAGCTTATGTTGGTGTCTGGCGAACATGTCTTCGAAGAACGGGGTGCTGATCCAGCGGACAGTGCTGCACTGCGCTCGCAGGTCGTCTGCGCTGTGCTTGGCCTGGTGATTGAGAAGCCAAGTCACGGCTATGAGATCGGACAGCGCTTCGAGGTCCGCTTCGGCGAGTTCTTGAATGCCGGTAGGTCTTCGATCTACGCAGCGCTCGGCACGCTCATGGACGCGGGGCTGATCGAGAAGATGTCGGGTCGTTCGACCACTGGCGTGCGGCGCGGTGCGAAGGCAGGGGCGCCTTATCGAGCCACCGCCCGCGGCGCGAGGGCCTATAGGGGCTGGCTTGCCGAGCGTGTTCGCAACGATCCGCAGCGGGTCGAGATGCTCGGGAAGATGACGCTGGCTGGGGTGCACAGCGTTGAGGCGGCGATTGACTTCATCGCTCGCTACGAGCAGGAATGCGTGCGCGAGGCCCAAGAACTGGCGCGTCCGCAGCGAGGCGCGACGGGTGACTCGCTGGATGTAGCCGGCGTAGTGGAGCGGCTGCTGATCGAGGAGCGGCGACGGATGATCGATGCCCAGCTGGGGTGGATCACTTACGCTCGGGCGGAACTGCGCGCTGTGGAGACTGCGTCGGTTGGAGACGATGATCCGCTATGAGCTTGCTGTCAATCGAGCATGCCACCAAGCGCTACCGGCGCGGCAGGCTCGAGCGTGTGGCAATCAGAGACATTTCGCTCGAAATCGAACCGGGGGAGCTGGTCGCGGTGTGGGGCGCCAGGCGCTCGGGCAGAAGCACGCTGCTGCGGATCGCAGCTGGGATCGAGTCGCCTGAAGAAGGACGGGTCACGTTCGAAGGGCGTGACCTCGCGCGCTGTCGCAACAACATCCTGGGTCGACGGATCGGCTACTGCCAGACGTCGTTCCCGTCCGCGCAGAGTGGCCTGGTCGTCGAGCACATCGCGGCGGGGCTGCTCGCTCAGCGGGCCTCGCCAACAGAGGCGCGAAGGCGGGCGCAGGAGATGCTCGTGCGCGTGGGTGCAGAGCGCTGCGGTCAGCTCGAGTGCCACGAGCTCGACGGTGCAGAGGTCGCGTATGTCGCGATCGCGAGTGCGCTGGTGACCGAGCCGGCATTGCTCGTGATCGACGAGCCCACCACCGGTGTCGACCTGCTCGAGCGCGATCCGCTGTTGGCTTTGCTGCGTTCGATCGCGAACGAAGGCACGGCGGTGCTGATGAGCACGGGCGAAGCCCAGGGGCTGTCGGGGGTAGATCGCGCATTGTCGATCGACAGCGGTGAGCTGCGGGGCGACGCGAAGCCCGCACATGCTCACGTGGTGCCGCTTCGGCGCGCCGAGTCGGGAGCTCGGTGGCGGTGAGCAACGGCGCGCCGGGCGCTGTTTTGGAGTTGGAGAGTGCCGTCAAGCATTACCCGGGTTTCGGCGGCGAGATCGTGCGCGCGGTTGACGGCGTCACGCTGACCGTGCGAGCCGGGGAAATCGTGGCGCTGCATGGACCGAGCGGCTCTGGCAAGAGCACGATGCTGATGCTCGCAGCGGGGCTGATGGCCCCGGATGCGGGGGTTGTGCGCTTCGAGGGAGAGGATCTAGCGGAGCTCTCCGTGAACGAGACGGCGGATTATCAGCGCCGTAAGGTCGGATTCATCTATCAGTCCTTCCATCTGATGGCCGGTGTGCCGGCGGTTGAGAACGCAGCGATCAAGCTGTTGGCTGACAGGGTGCCGCTGGGTGAGGCACGACGCGCCGCGATCCCGTGGCTTGAACGTGTTGGGCTCGGCGAGCGCCTCAGTCACACGCCCGACCAGCTATCCGGCGGCGAGCGCCAGCGCGTCGCGATCGCGCGGGCGCTGATCAACGAGCCGCGGGTGATCCTCGCGGATGAGCCCACTGGGAGTCTCGATACGCAGCGTGGCGCTGAAATCCTCACGCTGCTTGCGGACATCGCTCGTCAGCAGCTAGCTGCGGTGTTACTGGTCACGCACGATCCGCAGGCTGCGGCGATTGCCGACCGGGTATGCACGCTGCGCGACGGCAAGCTCAGCGGCGAGGAGCGCTCGCCGCTCGCCGCGCCCATGCCGGTGCGCCGCAGGGCCTGGGGGTAGCGCACGTGCGCCTGTCGGGACTCCTGTATTTCTATGGCCGGCGGCTGCGTACGCGTCCGGTCCAGGAGCTGCTTGCGGGCGTGGGGATTGCGATTGGCGTCGCGCTCGTGTTCGCGGTGCAGGTGGCAAACACGAGCATCACGGACGCTTCCAGTGCGATCGTCCGTGGCATTGCCGGCAGCGCGAGCCTGCAGCTGCGATCACGCGACGCCAATGGCTTCAACGAGGATTTGCTCGCGCGGGTGAGGCGGCTGCCAGGTGTTGCCTTGGCGGCGCCCATCCTCGACGAGAACGCATCGCTCGTCGGCCCCAGCGGCCATCGCGTGGCGATCGATGTTGCGAGCGCGGCGCCGAGCCTGCTGTCGCTTGGCGGCAACATCACGCGCAGCATCTCGCTACGCGATCTCAGCACGCCCGGTGTGATCCTGCCGAGCGCCACGGCGGCCGCTCTGGGCTTGAGCTCGCAAGCTCCCGGCGCGCATGTCTGGCTGCAGGTACGCGGACGCGCGAGTTCGGTAGCGGTGATCGCCGTACTCGGTCCGGAAACGCTCGGTGGGCTGTCCGGTGCGATGGCCGCGATCGCGCCGCTGCGGTTCGTGCAGAGGCTCACGGGCCTGTCCGATCGTGTGACACGCATCCTGCTCACGACTACACCGGGAAAACAGGCGGCCGTCGAGCGAGAGCTGACGCGGCTTGCCGCCGGCCGACTGACGGTTGCTCCTGCCGATCAGGAAGTGGCGCTCCTCAATCAAGCCGTCGCACCTAACACCGAGGCGACGGGCTTCTTTGCGCTCGTAAGCGGCATCGTCGGTCTACTGCTGGCTTTCAACGCGATGCTGCTGACGGTGCCGGAGCGCCGGCGTGTAATCGCCGATCTGCGCATGCAGGGTGTAAAGCCCCTGCAACTCGTCAGGATGCTCGTGTTCCAGGCTGTTTGCCTCGGTGTGGTGGCTTCGCTCGTTGGGCTTGGGGTAGGCGACTTCCTCTCTCGTACGCTCTTTCATGCGACACCGAGCTATCTGGCTGCCGCGTTTCCCCTTGGGACGCAGACTGTGGTTGGGCTGAAGCCCCTGCTGATCTCCTTCTTCGGGGGTGTGGTGGTGACGTGTGTGGCTGCGGCCCCGCCGCTACTCGATCTGCGCCGCAGCCGCGCTGTCGACGCCGTCTACTTTGAGGACGGCGAACCAGGGCAGGCGTTGAACGGTCGCGCACATCTGCAGCTCTTTTTGGCATCAGCTGTGCTGCTACTTGTGACCAGCGGCGTGCTCGTCTTCTGGCCTTCGGCCATCGTTGTCGCAATCATCGGCCTGTCGATTGCGACCCTGCTTGCGATTCCGTTGGCTCTGCAGGCGGTGCTGTGGCTGGCTGAGGTCGTCGCCGCACGCACGCCGCGGTTGAACATGCTGACTGTGGCCGTTCGTGCGCTGCGGGCGACGAACGTTCGATCACTGGCCCTCGCGGCGACGGGTGCGATTGCGGTGTTCGGGTGTGTGGCTGCGGAAGGCTCCCACAACGACCTGCTCAACGGCCTGTATCGCGACTACTCCCAATACGTCTCTACAGCCGAGGTATGGGTTGTGACCGGTAACGATGACCTCGCGACTAGCAGCTTCACCGCGCCGCACCTACCTGCTCGCATCGCGGCTTTGCCGGGCGTAGCCAGCGTGCGTACTTACCAGGGTGGCTTCCTCGATTTCGCCGGGCGCCGAATTTGGATCATCGCGCGTGCGGCGAGTGCGCCGACGCCGATCCCGGCCAGCCAGATCCAGGAAGGCAACCTCCTGACGGCGACTGCGCACCTGCGCCAGGGAGGCTGGGTCACGGTCTCCCAGCAGATCGCTGAAGCTCATCACGTGCGGGTGGGCGACAGGCTCACGCTACCCACGCCAACGGGCGAGGTCAGCTACCGCGTTGCTGCGACCACGACCAACCTAGGCTGGAGCTCTGGCTCGATCATCATGTCCGGCACCGACTATCACCGCGCCTGGGCGAGCTCGGATCCCAGTGCCGTGGAAGTACAGACGCAGCCTGGCGCGAACCCTATAGCGGTTAGGCAGTCCATCCAGGGCGTGCTCGGTCGCGATACTGCGCTGACGGCTCAGACAAGCGGTGAACGCGCCGCGCAGGCCGACGCGCTTGCTCGCGAAGGGCTGAGTCGCATGAGCCAAATAACACTGCTTCTGAAGATCGCGGCGGCCCTGGCAATGGCGGCTGCGATGGGAGCTGGGATCTGGCAGCGGCGTTCCTCGCTGGCATCGCTGCGGATCAACAGCTTCAGCCCGTGGCAGCTTCGTGGAGTTCTCACCTTCGAGTCGCTGCTGGTGCTCGGCACGGGCGCGCTCACCGGCGCCATAGCTGGTATCTACGGCCACCTGTTGATCGATCGCTTTCTCAGGCTAACGACCGGTTTTCCTGCGCCGTTCGCAGTGGAAGGAATTTATACTATTCAAACTATCCTTCTCATTGTGATCGGGGCACTGCTCGCGCTGACGGTTCCTGGGTATGTGGCCTCGCAGGTGCCGCCGCAGCTTGCCCTACAGGACTAGAACATTCAATTAGTACATTTGATTTGTTTGGCTTAAGAAGCGTCCGGTCCTCATACCAGCATTGCTGGTATGAAACCCACACGGTCGTCCAAGGTACGTGAGGTCGCCGCGCTACTGACCGCTGGGATCGCCTACTGGTTGACGATCTACCCGCGGGCCCGACACGAGATCCGCTGTTGTAAGCGGCGGGCACAGCAGATCCCCGACCCGGCGCTGCGCGCCGCCGCACTCGACAAGTTGACTCGCGAGCGTTTGAACCCGGAGGCTGCGGCGTTCTTCGCGGTACTGGCGCCGCGTCGTCATCGAAGCAGGCTGGTTCGCTTGATGGTGGATTACCAGGTGGCCTACGACTATCTGGACGCGATCAACGAGCAACCCACATCAGCGCCGTTGCGCAACGGACTCTCGCTGCATCGAGCGCTCAGCGACGCCGTCAGCTCAAAGCGCCGCGTGCTCGGCCACTACGGGCTGCAATCGCAGGGCGATGACGGCGGTTATCTGACGGGGCTGGTCCGGGCGTGTCAGGCGGTGATCGGAGTGCTCCCGTCGGCCGCGGCGATCGAGCCGGTGCTAATCAATGCGGCCGAGCGTTGCGGCCAGGCGCAGAGCCGCAACCACGCGATGCTGGTTGAAGGCGACACGCCGCTGGTCAGCTGGGCGGCGGCCCAGTCCGATAACAGCAACTATTTGTGGTGGGAGTTGGCGGCAGGCGGCATCTCATGCCTATCGCTGCACGCATTGTTCGCCGCGGCTGCATGCACGACCACGCTCCAGGAAGCGGAGCGCATAGACACGGCATATTCGCCGCCGATCTGTGCGATCAGCGCGCTACTGGACAGCCTTGTTGACTATCCCAGCGATGCTGACAGCACCAACCACAGCTTCGTTGGCCACTACGACACCTGCGGTCAAGCAGCTGAGCGATTTGCTGCGATCACGGCTGAAGCTCGTGCGCTGGCAGGCACCCTGAGCAACCACTGCCGGCACATGGTCATCCTCGCCGGCATTGCCAGCTTCTACCTCTCAGCCCCTGGGGCACGCACTGACTTCGCCCGACCTGTCGCGATGCAGACACTCGCTTGCCTCGGGCCGACCAGCGCGCCCATCCTGGCAGTGATGCGACTGAAGCGCCGGAATGCTGGCTGATGGTGGCGACGCAGCGCCGGCGCGCCCCGCAGCTCTGTGAGATGTGCCAGGGACGGTTCAACGTGGTAGCCGGTACTTGCGTGTCGAGGGGTCTTGTATGAGCAGCCCAAAGGCCACTAGCGTGGAGATGTAGCGGTGTGTTGTGCTGGGGCTCAATCCGAGCTGCCGCGCGACTTCTACCACGCCACGCCCCTCCTCCCCAGAGATGAACAGCGCGAGGATAAGTAGTCCGCGGAACAGCGAGTGAGACAGGCGTCCGCTCTCGAGCTCCGCCCAGTAGCGCTCTTCTAGGGAGCTCTCCGAGATTGCCTGCTCAGCGATCAGCCCAGACAGCAGCAGGCTGAGGCTTGGGCCGCGCGCCTCAGCGGTTGCCCTCACGACGCCCTCCACCTGCGCGGTGGTTAGCTCGAGCGATACGAGCCCCTCGCGGGCGCGGGCACTGCGCTTGGTTGAGCGCTCCGACCGGTTTGCTGGTCCCGCTGGAGCCTTGCTGACGTCATCGTTGAGCATTATGCAATCGCATCATGGCGAGTCGGGCCGAGCGCGATAAGGCGCCCGATGAATATTCACGGCCTGGACTATTCGGCCAGATTGGGCGGGCCGCTCGCTATAGACGGATCAGACCGATCCGATCAGCGCTGGCCGCCCTGCGTAGAGCCGGCAGTTGCGGCTATCTTGCTTGGCGATGACACAAGCGCTCGAGGCTTCTACCGAGCAGGATTGGCGTCTGTCGGCTGAGCTCGACGTGCAGGACACTGCCGGCAGCCTGCATGAGCTGATCGGGCGGCTCCGTGGTAGCGAGGAGTTGGTAGGAGCGATCGAGGGGGTGGTCCCGCACGATGTCGTGATCACGCAGGACGGCAAGCTGCTGTTCGCCTATGCCGCCGAGGAGGGCACGCTCACCGCTGTGCGTGGCGCGATCGAGGACGTGCTTCGACGCGAGCAGATCGACGCTACGGTGCGAATTAGCCACTGGGACGACCGACTCGACGAATGGCGTCAGACAGATCCGCCGCCCAGCTCGGAGGAGGCGGCGAGCGAGGCCGTCAGTGAACGTGAAGCGGGGGCGATCGAGACACGCACGCTGGTTGTGAGCACGGGCAGGGAGATACGGGCGGAATTCGAGCAGACGATGCGCAATTGGGCGGCCAAGCTCGACTTGGAATGTTTGCTGGTCGAGCATGGGCATCTGCTCACGACACAGGTCTGTTTCACGGTTACCGGTCCGAAGCGCAAGATCGACGAGTTCGCGGACGGTCTGAGGGCCGAGGAGCGGGCCACGATCCGCACCGAGCGGGTCGTCATGAGCAGTCCGCTTTAGTGGTCCGCTCTAAGCGTTGCGGCGCCTGTGCGCCGTTATATGTGGCGCGACGGGCGTGGTGTGAGGAGCCTCAGCCGCCTGTACGCAGATCGAGCTCGGCTGGCATGGCGAGTCCGCCCACGAGCATCCCTGACCCCAGATGGGCGCCAAGCACGGGGCCTACCTGGGTGCAGAACAGCGGTGGGGAGCCGAACAGCTCGGTGCCTGCAGAGACCAGCTGAACCGCGTCTGCGCTTGACTGAGCGTGCTGGACGATCCAGTGGCTGGCACCCCGCTCGTGTAGCTCGTGGAGGTAAGCGACCATCCGCTCGAGCGCGCGCCGGTGCGTGCGTACGCGACCCACGGGGGCGATCTCCGTGCCGAACGTGAGGATCGGCTTGACTTTCAGAGCGGTGCCGACCATCGCCTGTGCCGCGCCGATGCGCCCGCCACGGCGCAGGTACTCGAGCGTGTCGAGGCAGAACCAGATGTCGAGGCTCTCCCTGCCTTGCTGAACGCCTGAGAGCACTTGCTCGAGCGTGGCACCCTGCGCGGCGAGGGCGGCGGCGAGTAGCACCAGGCAGCCGAGGCCGCCCGCACCGGTCTGGCTGTCGAGCACGTGGACCTCGCCTGCCTGGTGTTCCTCGGCAATTGTGCGAGCGGCTTCTCTGGCGCTCTGGCAGGTGCCCGAGAGGCCGCTGGCAATGTGCACGGAGACGACGTCGTGTCCGGCGCGTAGCAAGGGTTGGTAGCAAGCCAGGAAATCTCCAACCGACGGCTGGGAGGTGGTGGGGAGCTGCGGCGAGTCGTGCAGCCGCGTGTAGAAGGCATCGAGATCCACATAATCGCTCTCGGGCTGTAGCTCGCCTTCCCAGCCGACATACAAGCTGACCGGGTGGATCCCCCAGCGCTCGAGCAACGATGCGGGTAGATAGGTGGTGCTGTCGGTGACGACGGCGACGCGGCGACGCGCGCGAGTGCTGTCGGATGCTTGGAGGGTGCTCACGGACTGCGTAGCCTACGTCGCGGGGCCGGCGCTCGTCCAGCTGAGCCAACTGAAAACGCCTGTTAGCGAATCAGGCGATCCATCCTGGTCTCGGTGATCGTCTCTCGCAGGGTGTCAAGCGCATCATGGCTGGGGCGCCAGCCGAGCTCACGTCGCGCCTTGCTCGCGCTCATGATCACGGGCTCGCGGAACGCGGCGATCCACTGTGCTTGCGCTGGCAGGAATCCCAACCGCCCGATCATCTCTGCTGCCGCGTCCACCGCCAGCTCGGGGATTGGGATTGAGTACCAGCCGAGCTCCTCGGCCAGTTGCTTGACTGTCAGCTGTCCTGGTCCGGCGAGGTTGTAGACGCCGGGATCTCCCCGTCCCAACGTTGCTGCGCGCATTGCGCTGGCTACGTCGTCGTGATGGACGAGCTGAAACGGCGTGCCGGGATCGGGTAGCACGGGCTTGAGGATCGGTACCCCGTCGAGCAGCCGGAGTACTGCGGCGGGCAGACGCTCGGAGATCTGTGTGTAAGGGAGGCTGTCGATCAACAGCGGCGCTTTCGGCCCGGCGACGACGCAGGGGCGAAAGACATAGCTGGCAGTGGCGCTACCGGCGAGAGTTTTCGATAGCAGCGCCTCCACCTCGGCCTTCTGAGCGGAGTAGTAGTGGGCATCGGTGCCACGCGCTGGAACATCCTCGGTGAGGGGTTGGGGGTTGTCGCGATGGAATCCATACGCGGCCACCGACGACGCGTAAACCAACCGTTTGGCTTTTGCCGAGACGGTCGCCTCGAACACGTGCCGCGAGCCAACGAGGTTGACCGCGCGACTCTCCTTTGCCCCACCCATGATCATGAAGGCCAGGTGGACGACCACGTCAGCCCCGGCCACCAGCGCGTCCACGGCGTCGCGATCGAGCACGTCTCCCTGTCGGTAGGAGACCTTCTTCCAGCCGTGTGCGCGAGGGTCGAATGGCCTGCGTGCCATGCCGAGGATGCTCCCGACGTTGCTCGAACGCTCGAGCGCATCGACGACAGCCTGGCCGATCTCCCCAGTGGGGCCTGTGACCGCGACGGTCAGGCGTTGCTTGGCGGTGCCACGCGAAGCCATGCTCCCGTTCTAGCGCATTGACGAGGTCTGGCTGGCATCCGCTCGGCCGGTGGCGTGCGTGGAAGATCTTCTGGGCGCTTGGGCGTGAGCGAGAGGGGGTAGCTCCCAGAGCGATGAACGGCCGGCTAGCGGGCGTACTACTGATCCCGCTGGCCCTGCTACTGGGTGAGGCGCATGCAGACGCTGCGCTCGATCAGGCGTGGCCACCGTTCGCCCTCGTAGCGGGACTGCTGCTGATCGGCCTGGTTGCGGGCCGGGACGGCCTGTTTGACGTGGCCGCCGCGCGGCTGGTGCGCCTCCCGGGTAGCCCGGTGGTGCTGGTGCTTGCGTGTTTCGTGCTGGTGGCGATCGTGACGGCGCTGCTGAACCTGGACACGGCTGCGGTGTTCCTCACGCCTGTGCTGATCAAGACAGCCCAGCGCCGCGGCGTGGACGCTGGTTGCTTTCTCTACGGCGCGATCTTTATGGCCAACGCATCGTCGCTGTTTCTGCCTGGCTCGAACCTCACCAACCTGCTCGTCCTCTCTGGCGAGCACATCTCCGGCGCAACGTTCTTAACGCGCATGCTCCCGGTGGCGCTTGCGGCGCCTGTAATCACGGCGGTAGGACTGCTCATCATCCACCGGCGCGGCTTGTGTGCCCCGGACAACGGGTCTGTCGACGCGTCGAGTGACGAGTCTGCGAACGCGCCTGCGACGCATTTGCGGCTGGGGCTCGGCTTCTGGGGAGGGCTGCTGGCGGCCTGCCTGATCGTGGCCCTCCACAATGCCGCGCTGCCGGTGCTTGCGGTGGGGCTGATCTTGCTTGCGGTACGCACATACGGTGGGGAGCTCTCGTGGCGGGAAAGCCTGTTGTGGCTAGACGTGCCGACGCTTGCGGGACTGTTTGGGCTGGCGGTTGCGCTGGGAACGCTCGCCCGTGCGAGTGCCTTCCCGGCGGATCTCTTGCACTCACCGGGGACGCTGGCGACGGCGACGATCGCGGCGCTGAGCAGTGTGGTGGTCAACAATCTCCCGGCGGCGGTGCTGCTCTCCTCGACTGCTCACCTGCCGATGAGCGCTCTGCTGCTAGGGCTGAATGTGGGTCCCAACCTCGCGGTCACGGGCTCGCTGGCGGTAGTCCTGTGGTGGCGCTCGGCGCGTGCTGTGGGCGCCAGGCCGTCGGCGCTTGCGTACTCACGCCAGGGACTGGTGCTGGCGCCGCTGGCGCTGCTCGGCGCGCTCGCGCTGAACGCAGTCTGAGGCCGGCACCGTACGCTGGTGGCGTGTCCATCGCATCAGCTTCGCTCGGCCAGAGCATCAGCACGTTCTTCGACGCGGTGGGCCAGTTCTTTGAAGACCTGGCAGCCGTGCATTGGCCGGCGCTGATACTCGGCCTGCTGTTCTTCGGCCTCAACCTGACGCTGCGCTCACGTGGCTTCTTCCACAGCCTGCGCGCTGCGTATCCGGCGGCCAGCTTCCAGTGGCGTCGCGTGTGGGGCGCGTACTTCGCAGCGGTGGGCTTCAACAACGTGGTGCCGGCGCGCGGCGGGGACGTGATCAAGCTTTTCCTCACCCGCTCATCGATCCCTGGATCGCGCTACCCGACCGTCGCCGCGGCGTTCTTTGTGGAGTCGATCTTCGACGCGAGCGTAGGCGTGTTTGTGCTGATGTTCGCGTTCACGCAGGGGGTCTTTCCCAAGCCTCCAGACTTCTCCAAACTGAGCTCGTTCGACATCTCCTATCTCGCGAGCCATTTTCGCCTGACGCTGTTCTTGATCACAGCGCTGGCGGTGATTGGCTTGGTGGCGTTCGCACTGCTGTCAGAACGCGTGAAGTCGTTCTGGGCCCGGGTCCGGCAGGGTGTGACGATCCTGGGGGACAGGCGGCGTTACCTGCGCGAGGTGGCCTCGCTGCAGGCGCTTGCGTGGATCTGCCGCTTCGTCGCTTTCTGGTTCCTGCTCGATGCCTTCCGAGTCGGCGGGTCGGTGACAAACGTGCTGCTGGTGTTCGGCGTCAACCAGGTGGCGGGCGCTGTCCCGTTCACGCCTGGTGGCGCGGGGGTGCAGCAAGCACTGCTGGTGAAGGTGTTCGCGTCAAGCGCTCCCACTGCGGTGGTGGCCGCCTACTCAGTCGGCCAGCAGATCGCGATTGCTGCGTTCACAGCGTTGGTGGGCCTGGGGGCGATCGTGTTCATCTTCCGCTTCCGCTCGTTCAAAGAAGTGATCCAGGCCGGGCGGGACTCGCGCGATGCTGAGCGGGCGGGGGAGCAGGGGGTCTATTGAGTTCCGTCCTGGACCGCGCTAACGCGCCGGCAGGAGAGGGAGATCCGAGTTCCGTCCTGGACGGCGCTAACGCGCCGGCAGGACTACTGAAGCCCCTCGCGCGCCTCGCGCACGAGGGTAACGGCCTCGGGGAAGACGCGGGCCATGACGGTGCGGATCTGCTCGGCCTGCGCCTCGGCGTTGCCTTGGACGTTGATGCGGTTGACGGCGGCCACCGTCATGTCGACGGCGAGCTTGATTGCGTTGTCGGCCCAGGCGAGTCGCTGATTGCCTTGCATCT
>Ga0209624_10001274_pt1 | contig 20193 bp, 15 predicted proteins | sample JacPinW_OM2H0_O1_FD_188565 | JGI IMG/M metagenome (GOLD analysis project Ga0209624, IMG submission 188565) | Forest soil microbial communities from Algoma, Ontario, Canada - Jack Pine, Ontario site 1_JW_OM2H0_O1 (SPAdes) (version 2) | ecosystem: Environmental > Terrestrial > Soil > Boreal...
GGATGTCCGGTCGGATGCCCAGTTGACGAAGGCATTGCCGGTGGAACAGAAGCCGGACGGGTTGGTACGCCACTGGGAGCTGTCGCTGCCGGCGCTGCTGTTGTTCCCGCCGGGGGTCGCACGGGAGCAGCCGGGGCTGCAGGAGCTGTGCGCAAAGTCGCCGGTGCCGGGCCGGAGGGCTTCGGCGCGGCAACCGCAGGAGCCGGTGCCGGAGCCGATGTCGCAGCCGGGCGGGCAGTCTTTGCTTTCGCGGCTGCGGTTTTCGCAGCTTCCGCCGCGACCTCTGCCGCCGCCAGGCCCAGGAAATGTTTCCGTGCGAGCTCCGCGTGTTCGATATCGATCGAGCTTGAGTGTGTCTTCTTTTCCTTGACACCGATCTCAGGCAGGTAGTCGATCAGCACCTTGGCCTTGATCTCAAGCTCTCGCGCCAGCTCGTTCAGTCGGACTTGTTTGGAATCTGACATCAGCCTCTATCTTTCCGCACCTGCTCGCCTACTCAGACTTTTCTTGATTCTCCGCATTTTCATCCACAGCCGCTGCTGCGGCCTTGTCCTCCGGAGTGGTCTCTTCCTGCTCGGGAGTTTCTTCGGCGCTGGCCCCTTCGGCTTCGCCAGAAATCGCCTCGGCGGGTGACTCCTCGCTTGATTCGGTGGTGCTTCCCTCAACGGCTTCTGCGGTCTCCGTCGGCTCGGCCTCGGGATCTGCCGCCACGCTCTCGGCGGCCGCCTCGTCTTCGGTTGACGGCTCGACTGGCGCCGTCGCCTGGGATTCCAGCGCTTCAAAGTACGCCGCGACGGACTGGTGGATCTTCTCGACCATCTTCTCGCCGATTCCCGGAATCTCGACAAGTTGCTCCGGAGTCATGTCTGCGAGTTTCTCGACCGAGGTAATCCCCGCCGCTTCGAGTTTTTCAATCGTCTTGGGTCCCACGCCCGCCAGCTCCGTAAGAGGTGTGCCCGGCGCGGTAAGAGCGGCCATCTGGGCCTCGATCTCGCGGCGCTTTTCCTCCTCGCTCTTGATATCCACGTTCCAGCCGATCAACTTGCTCGCGAGGCGAACGTTCTGGCCCTTCTTGCCGATGGCCAGCGACAGCTGCGTATCTTCGACGATCACCTCCAGGCGCTTCTCTTCGGCGTCAATGATCTGCACGCGAGTCACTTTCGCCGGGCTCAAGGCCTTCTGCGCAAATGCGATCGTCTCCTCGCTCCAGGGAATGATGTCGATTTTCTCGCCGCGCAGCTCGCGAATGATGGACTGCACGCGCATGCCCTTCATGCCCACGCAGGCGCCGACCGGGTCGACATCCTTGTCGCGGCTTTCAACACCGATCTTGGTGCGCTCGCCCGCTTCACGCGCCACGGCGCGAATCTGCACCGTTCCGTCGTAAATCTCCGGCACTTCCATTTCGAAAAGGCGCTGCACCAGGGCGGGGTCGGCGCGCGAAACGATCACTTGCGGTCCTTTGGCTGCGCGCTCGACCGCACGAATCGTCACGCGCAGGCGGTCGCCCACGTTATAGGCTTCCAGGCGCGATTGTTCGCGCTTCGGGAGGCGCGCTTCGGTTCGTCCGAGGTCCACGATCAGGTCCGGACCTTCCATGCGCTTTACCACGCTGTTGATCAGCTCGCCCACGCGCGTGTGGAATTCGTTGTAGATCGTGTCCCGCTCGGCCTCGCGCACCTTCTGCAGGATCACTTGCTTGGCAGTCTGTGCCGCGATGCGTCCCAGCACGTCGGTCGGCTTCACCGCCAGGATTTCGCCGCCCAGTTCGATGCTTGGATTCTGCTTGCGAGCGTCGGCGAGCGAAATCTCGCGCAAGGGGTCCGCGACATCTTCGACGACCGTGTGCACCGAATACACGTCTATCTGGCCGCTCTCCGCGTTGAACTTCGAACGGATGTCTTCCTCGGTGCGATAGTACTTCCGCGCCGCCACCACCATCGCGTCCTCAATGGCCGCAACGATGATCTCCGGTTCGATGTGCTTCTCCCGGCTGATCTGCTCGATTGTCTGGTACAGCAGACTCGCCATCCCTGTTTCTCCTCGCCCCCACCTGTCACAGCTCTACCACCAGATTCGCCTTGCGAATCCCGGCAAACGGAACCGCGATTTCCCGGTCGCGCACCGTCACCTTTACGATCCCGTCCGCGTAACCCGCCAGCCGGCCCTGAAAATACTTTTCGTTCTCCAGCGGTTCGTTCAACCAAATATTCGCCAGCCGTCCGGTAAACCGTTCGTAGTCGCCCGGCCTGATCAGCTTCCGATCCAAACCCGGCGAACTTACTTCAAGCGTGTAGCTTGGTCCCGGTACCAGGTCCTCCACATCCAGAATCACACTCAACTGCTCGCTGACCCGCTCGCAGTCCTTATGAGTGACACCCGGGCCATTGCCCAAAATCCCGGGGTTGGCCGCGTCGGGCGGGCGGTCAATGTAGACCCGCAGCAAGCGCCCTTTTCCTACCTTCCACTCGACGTCAAAGATCTCGAGCCCCAACGAACGGGCTACCCGATCCGACGCCTCTCGAATCCGGTCGAGGTCCATGCTCTTCTAAGGGCGGCATTTATCCCCGCCAGAGACTCCTGCGCCCTTTCCACATCGCCTGGCCAACAAAAAAGTGGGCTCGCGCCCACTGGTTTGTGCGACCTATCTGGAAGCGCCCCAGTATAAGCTTCGAGGGCCGGGAAACGCAAGACCGTGTACTAGGCGTCCGGCAGGGCCTCACGCGGGTCTGAATCGATCGCGGTGCTGCGGAAATCCCGCCCTTTGTCCTGCGGGCTCAATCCGAACACCGGCCGAAAGGCAGCGGGGTCGGGCATATAATACCGCGTGGTTTCCGAGCTAGTTGCGACGCTGGCTTCAGGCATCTTTGCCGGCGCGGCGCTCTACATCAACCTCGTGGAGCAGCCCGCGCGGCTCTCCTGTGGCAACGAGCTTGCCGTTACGCAGTGGCGGCCGAGCTACAAACGGGGCACCCTGATGCAGGCGCCGCTGGCATTCATCGGATCACTTGCCGCATTGTTGTCGTTCTGGATCGATCGGCGTTTCACCTGGCTTGTCGGCGGAGTCCTTTTATTGCTCATCATCCCGTTTACGCTCGTGGTCATCTTGCCGACCAATCACAAACTCGAGAGCCGGGAACTCGACCTGCGAAGCGAGGAAGCAGGATATCTGCTGCGGCGCTGGGGCCGCCTTCACGCGGTCCGCAGCATCCTGGGTGTCACGGCTTTTGTGCTGTTTCTGGTTTCGCTTGTGTGGTCGGGGTAAAAAGGGACTGAAGTTCCGTTGATGCCGGAAGGTGCCACGGGCCAAAATCCGCATCCAATCTGTTAGGATACGTTCTAGCGGGATGAGCAGGAGGTGGTTCGATGACCCTGCGCGAAGTAGTGGACAAGTATCTTGCGGCCGCCGGCGGCTACGGCAAGCCCGCTGCGCTTGCAGCGCTCGGGCTGTCGCGCGAGGAAATTGAGCGCACCTTCGGGCAGTTTGACGAGGACTATCACATCAGCCGCTTCATCCACCTGCAGTGCGCCGCAGGCGCAAACTTCGCAATCAACGGATTTCCACAAACGCACATCTCCATCGACCCGGAGATCCAGACCGTTCTCTAATCGTGTGAAGGACCCGGGCTAGCGAACCGGGGGGTGAAAGTCGAAATCCGGATCCACGTCTACAGGGATGTCGGAGCCTTTCGCCAGGGCCGCTGCGAGTTCCGGCGGCATCACGGCGTATTTCTTGAACCAGTCCTCGGCGCGCTTGCGGTCGCCGGTCGCTTCTTCTTCGAGCAGTTCCTTCGCAAGAGAGGCCATCGCCGTCGGCATTTTCTGAAAGTCCACGGCATAGAGTCCGGTCGCTGGGTCGCGGCGGATGGCGCCTTGTTCGCCCAGGTAACTGATCTCCATCATCGCGCCTGCGCCGTGCGATTCGCCAATGCCGAAGCGGATGGTACGGAACGATTCGCCCAGGAATGACGCGTAGATCCCGTTGAGTTTTTCCTTTGGAATCACGCCATGATCCACCAGCCACTTGACGCAGGTCATGCCGGTGATGTCGGCCTTGGATTCCTCAAGCGCGGAATAGCGCGGTCCGATGGCCTCGCCAATACCGGTCTTGTTGTTGGAACCATGGACGAAGGTCGGTCCGAGTCCATGGGAAATTTCATGCAGGACGATGAAGTCAAGCGTGGCTTCGCCGGTGACCATCTTGGCCTGGTCTGCGGGCATCAGGCGACCCGCCAGGGGCAGGATGATGAAGTTCACCCGGGCGTCCATGAAGTTCTTCCAGAAGATCTTCTTGGTGCCTTTTTCCTGATTGATGCGTGGATCGTTCGGAAGATTATCCGCGACAGCCTGATAACCGTGCAGCAGGTCGCCAGAGCGATAGATGGCCTCAACGACCTCCATCGGCGTGCGCTTCCCGCGTGCCGAAGGCAAATCCTCGGGCGACAGCGGCAGCGATTCCTGCAGGTCGGGAACGTATTTCTGAAATTCGGCGAGTTTTTGGCTTTCCGCGTCGTCGCGGATCATGATGGACGCACCGAACGAAGTCTTCACGCCCAGCAGCCCGTCGCGATAGACCTCGTAGGGCGCGAAAATTACGTCGAATTTCGGGTTATCCAGATCGAGCCATGCAAGATCGCTCGGAAAATAATCGTCAGAAAGCAGGGCGCCCGCGCGGAGGCGGAGGAATTTTGCGAATGCCGGGTCGTCGCTCAGATCGGCTGCTTCGTAGAGATCTTTTGCCATCGGAACAATGAATTCCTGGAATGCCACATGGTAGGGCACCGGGACTGCGTCTGAAAAACCGGACCTGGCGTCCTGCTCGCGATCCGGATGGGGTTCGCGTAGGACGGTGTAGGGGCTCTCATAGCTGGCCTTCATGCCCGGATGGAGCGCGACAAGGGCGTCGAAATCCTTCTGTGTCATTCCCCAGGGAAAGAATCCGCGTCCGGGAGGGGCAGGCTCGCTGCCAACGAATGGCTTGTTATCGTCAATCTGGTCGAAGCGTCCGCCGTTGATTTTCAAAAGCTCGCGGACCGTCCGGTCCTGCGGGTTCTTGCTATTGGCGAGCGACAGATAGAGCTTTAGTCCCTGCGGATCGCTTTGACGCCAATAGATACAATCGAGCAGCCCTGCGGCGTCCACCAGTTTTGCGACCATCTGCTTCTCGCGTGCAGTCAGGCGAGTCTGGTCAAACGGCATCCGAACAGGCTTGAATCTTGCAAGGCGCGAGCCAACGTCCGGGGCGATCGCAGGTTTCTCCGATGATTGCGAAAACGCAGTGGCGCTTGAGATCACAACGACGGCGCAAAGCAGCAGGAAAGCGACCGAGGTCCGCCCGATGGCCCCTCTGGTTGAGTGCCGATCTGAACCAGTCGCCCGAGCTCGCGGTGAACTATCCGGCGCCTCACTTAGGCAAGCGGCGTTGAGCGGCACTGGGGAAGCGGGGTCTGATCTCTGCTGCGTTACGGGGCCGCGAGACCGCGCGGCGATTGCCGGTGAGTTCACCGGCCCATCTTAGAGCAGAACAGCCGAAGTGCAAGCGCGGAGTTCTGCGAGCCGCTTCTGCCGCGGGACGCAAGCGAATCAACGGTTGAACGCTGGGGCCGAAGCGAAAATCGCCACATCGCACGATCCTGAACCGTTTAGACGCGGCTCAGTGTATATTTCAGAGGGGCCGGGGGCGGGACGAAAAACGCTCCGTGCAGCGGTGACGAATCCACACGTGCGCCGTCCAACGGGTAGCCAGGGAGGAATTCCACGTGCGAAGGGCATTGCTGTTGCTTGCATTGTCGAGTTTCCGGTTCGTTTGTTGGCCACACGCAGCCAGTGCTGCACAGGGTATTGATCCTCAGCCGCCGCAATCGAGCCTTGTCGCGCGGGTGCATGACACCGGCTTCATCCAGTTGACCGCCGATAGCTTCAACGATCTCACTCAGGACCAGAAGATGGACGCGTACTGGCTCTATCGGGCCGCGATTGCCGTTGATCCCATCAGCTACGACCAGAATTCCGCCGACGGCCTGCGCGAGAAGCACCTGCTGGAATCCATCCTGACGCACGCAAGCGGTATTGACCCGGCCGTGCTGAAGAAAATCAACGATTACACCATGCTGTTCTGGGCGAATCGGGGAAACCACGACGCCAACACCTCCGTTAAATTTCTACCCGACTTTTCGCCGGCCGAGCTGCGCGCCGCTGCCGAACAGGCAAGCAAGAACGGCGCGATCCTCGGTTCAGCGACGGGCCTTGCAAAAGAACTCCAGGAGCTTGACAAGGCACTGTTTGATCCGACCTTTGAGCCGATGTTGACCAATAAAAACCCGCCAGACGGCCAGGACCCGCTCACGGCCAGCAGCAACAATTTCTACTCAGGCGTCACGCTCAAGGACCTGGTCGGTTTTACCGAGCACTATGGGCTTAATTCCCGGCTGACCAAGCAGGACGGCAAACTTGTCGAGGATGTGTATCGCGCGGGCACGCCGGACCAGACCGTTCCGCCGGGCCGCTACGCGCGGGAGCTGGGCCTGGCGATTCGAAACCTCCAGCAGGCGCTGCGTTACTCGTCTCCGCAGCAAACCAAGGTGATCAACGATCTGATCCGCTACTACCAGACCGGCGAGCGCGCCGATTGGATTCGGTGCGGAGTGGACTGGGTGAAGGACAAGACCAATCCGGATTTCTCAAACGGCTTTGTCGAGGTGTACAAGGATCCCCGGGGGACCAAGGGCGCGATACAGGGCTTCGTCAGCATCGTGGATGAAAAGATGAACCAGTTGATGACCGGATTCGCCGCCAACGCCGGCTACTTCGAACAGCGCGCGCCGTGGGTCGATCAATACAAGAATCCCAATCCGAACCCACCGATCGTCAACGCAGTCGAAATGCTCGCGGAGACCGGTGCCTTCAACGTGTCCACGATCGGCGACAACCTTCCGAACGAAGAGGAGGTTCACGCAAAGTACGGATCCAAGAGTTTCGTACTGACCGCTTCCATTCGCGCATTTAACAGTGCAAGCGGGCATGCTTTTTCCGAGGAGTTCTCCTCCACGCAGGCCGAACGGGACCGTGCGCGCGAGTACGGTGAGCTCGCCGAGAACCTGATGACTGCCATGCACGAAGTGATCGGTCACGGCTCAGGGAAGGTCGGCCCGAAAATCACCCATGAGCCGGCGTATTACATCAAGGAATACTACTCGACGCTTGAGGAGTCGCGCGCCGACCTAATGGCGTTGTGGAATTTCTGGGATCCAAAACTCATCGAGATGGGTGTGATGCCCAATACCGATGTCGCCAAGGCGGCCTACGACGGCCAAGCGCGCGCAGCGCTTGCGCAGCTCCGCGAGGTGCCGATCGGCGACACGATCGAGGAAGATCACCGTCGCGGCACGCAGCTTATCGTCAACTATATTCGCGACAAGACGGGCGCGATCCAGCCCGTCGAGCAGAATGGCAAGGTCTATCTGGTGGTCACCGACTACGCGAAAATGCGTCAGGGCGTAGGAATGCTGCTCGCCGAGCTGATGCGTATCAAGGCCGAGGGCGACTACGATGCAGCCAAGGCGCTGATCACGCAATACGGCATCCATTTCAACACGGCATGGCGCGATCAGGTCGTTGCGCGCTCAAAGACGCTCGACATCCCCACCCACTGGGCGGGAATCAATCCCGATCTGGAACTCCGCAGGGGTGCAGGCGGCAAGATGGAAGTCACCATCACCTATCCCCGCGATATCGTGAAGCAGGAGTTGGCGTACACGAAAATTAACGGGGAGTAGCGCGAATCGCCGGACGCTGATCGCGCCGCGCGAGAAATCGGATCCGGTTATTTCGTTGCGACTGTGGAGCGCGTGAGGCGATCTGCGAGGGCTTTTTGTTCCTGAGCGATGGCCGGAGGAATATGGCTGCCGAACTTTGCGAAGAACTCACCCGCCGCCTGATCCTCGGCGAGCCAATCGCCTGAATCCACGCTCAGCAATTCATTGAGCGTGTCGCGCGAAATCGACAGGCCCTCCAGTGTCAATGAGCCAGGCGTGGGTACGTTGCCGATCGGCGTTTCGGTCGCGGCCGCCCGGCCTTCGATGCGGTCGAGCATCCATTTCAGCACGCGCACGTTTTCACCGTATCCCGGCCACAGAAATTTGCCGTCTCCGCCCTTGCGAAACCAGTTGACGTGGAAAATCTTGGGTGGCTTTTTCAGCTTGGCGCCCATCGCAAGCCAATGTCCGAAATAGTCGCCCATGTTGTAGCCGCAGAACGGAAGCATGGCCATCGGGTCGCGTCGAGAAACACCGACCGTCCCGGTCGCCGCTGCCGTGGTCTCCGAGGCCATGGTCGCGCCGACGAAAACGCCGTGCTGCCAGTTCCGCGACTCATACACCAGAGGCGCAAGACGGGCGCGACGGCCCCCGAAAATCAACGCCGAGATGGGCAGCCCTTCCGGATCGTCCCAATGCTTGGAAAGCGAAGGCGACTGCGAGGCCGGGACGGTGTAGCGGGCATTGGGATGCGCCGCCGGGCCCGATCCCGCCGACCACGGCTCCCCCTTCCAGTTGGTCAGCCCTTCAGACGGCGCGCCGTCAATTCCTTCCCACCAGGGTTCACCCGAATGGGTCATGGCAACGTTGGTGAAGATCGTGTTGCGATTCGCCGCAGTCATGACGTTGGGATTGGTCTTTGCATTGGTGCCGGGGGCAACGCCGAAAAAGCCGGCTTCGGGATTGATGGCGCGCAGCGTGCCGTCCGCCGCGATGTGCATCCAGGCAATGTCGTCGCCGACCGTCCACACCCGGTAGCCCTGGGACTCCAGCGCCGAAACCATCATGGCGAGGTTCGTCTTGCCGCAAGCGCTCGGGAACGCCGCGGCCATGTAGGTCACTTTTCCCGACGGGTCTTCCAGGCCAAGAATTAGCATGTGTTCGGCCATCCAGCCCTGATCGCGCGCCATCCAGCTTGCGATCCGCAGGGCGAAGCACTTCTTGCCGAGCAGTGCGTTGCCCCCGTATCCGGATCCGACGCTCCAGATCAGCTTTTCCTCCGGGAAGTGCATGATGAAGCGGCGGCTGGGGTCCAGGTCTCCCAGGGAATGAAGTCCGGGAACGAAATCGGAGGACGAACCCAACCGATCCAGTGCCGGTTGGCCCATCCGGGACATGATGCGCATGTTGGCGGCAACGTAGGCGCTATCGGTGATTTCGACCCCGACCTTGCTGTAGGGCGACTGCGCCGGCCCCAGAATATACGGCACCACGTACATGGTGCGGCCCTTCATCGCTCCGTCGAACAGCGGCCGGAGTTTTTCCTTCGCTTCTGCGGGCGCCATCCAGTTGTTGCTCGGTCCGGCGTCCTCCTTTTTGCGCGTGCAGATAAAGGTCAGTTGCTCGGTGCGGGCCACGTCGTTGGGGTTGCTGCGGTGGAGGTAACAGCGAGGGTGGGTTTTCTGGTTCAGCTCGAGGAACGTGCCGTCACCCAGCATCTCGGCCGTCAGTCGATCCCGTTCGGCCTCGGAACCGTCGCACCAGACAATTTTCGCCGGCTTGGTCAGGCGCGCTGATTCCTCTACCCAGCTTTCCAGTGGTGTGGACACCCTGCCTCCCGGGAGTCTTTCGCAGGAACGCCGCCGAGCGCGATGGGGCTCGGGCGGGGTCGCGTCGCAAACGACGCTTGAACCTTAAATGATTCGCAAGAAAAAATTCTAGGCCACGCGGCTCGGAAATGCAAGGCAAGCAAACGGCGGAAACCGGGCCCGGGTGCCCGATGTTATACTTCCGCTGAAATGTACGCGCGGAAGCTTGTGGCGGAGATGACCATCGGCGCCAAGCGCGGTCCGGTGCCGCTTGAGTGGCTTGACAGTTTCTGCATGCGCAATTTTACCGGCGCGGCGGAGTTTGACGACACCCTGCCGAATGGCGAGGGCCTGCTCGAAGCAGGTCTGACGGTGGACCCCAGCAGGCTGGCTCGAGCTATGAGCGAGTGGTTCACAAAGCGCGGAAAAGGAAACGGCGCCCCGGTCGTAGTCGAGCTTCGCGAACAGCGCTGAGAATCGCAGGCGCTACGGCTCGAATTGGTCAAGAGCCGAATGCCCTCGTCGCATGATTGGGGCGATGCAGAGGTCACGTCGGGAGAGATTCGGCTCTCTGTCGGTTTTGACGCGTCGCCGCGCGGATCGTTAGCACCGCCCGGTGGCGACGCGCGATCTGGAACGGACCGGTCTCAACTCCTGAAGCGTCGAGCGAGCGTCCTAAATATCCGGCAGACGACCGGTGTGGCGCAGCCGTGGAAACTTTCTCGGCTCGGCTGAGAGCGCAACCCGGATCTTGGGAATTGCCAAACGCGCCGCCGTTTCCCCTGCGGCCACCAGTTGCGGGGTTTTCACGAATTCATCCCAGAGAATATGGTGAACTTCGGGCTCGATCAGGACGTCCACGTCGCTGTGCCAGTGTTGGGCTGCGGAAGTCTGAATGATCGAGAACGAACGGCTGATCACCTCGATCGTATTGCGGGGCGCCGAGCGGAGCAAACCCGGCTCAAGGTGCACGCCAATGACGATGTCCGCACCCATGTCCCGCGCCGCCTCGGCTGGGACGGTTTCGGTCAGAAAACCGTCCACAAGGATTCGGCCGCGGTACTCCACAGGCAAAAACAGCCCCGGGTAGGCGCATGAGGCGCGCAGCGCGGGCCCGATTTCTCCGTCCTTGAAGTGAACTGATTCGCCGGTGGTCAGATCGGTTGCAACGATCGCAAGCGGGAGCTTCATCTGGCTGAAGTATTCGGCGGGCGTGAATTTGTGTAGAAAGTGTTCGAGGCGTTCGTTGGAAGCCATGCCCATGCGCGACAACGTCCAGCGGCCGAAATCGCTGAAGCGCGTCGCCTGTCCCTGGCGCTGCATTTCGTCAAGCGGGGTGCCGCTTGCGTAGGTGGCGGCGATGAGCGCGCCCACGCTTGTTCCGGCGATGCAATCAATCGGGATCTCATTCTCTTCCAGCACGCGCAGCACGCCGATGTGCGCAATTCCGCGCGCAAATCCGCCTCCCAGAGCCAATCCCACTTTGGGACGCACCCCCTGGCCCGCATACGCAAACGATCGCAGGCCTTGTACGGCCTTATGGATCCATTTTGTCGTGGTTCCCATCGGATACACCTGCGCCTACCGCACACTCTAGCAAACTTCGATGGTCACAGCGCGTTTCCGGTTGACCGCTGATGGCGCTTTTGCAACCATGTGCCCCGGGAGACGAACTCAATGAGACGGCCAATCGAAAAAGCCGCGGTGCTGGGTGCCGGCACCATGGGCGCGCGTATCGCCGCTCACCTCGCGAACGCCGGAATCGCCTGTTATCTGCTCGATATAGTGCCGGCGGAATTGACCGCGGATGAAAAGCGCAAAGGCTTGACCCTTGAGAAGCCTGCAGTCAGAAACCGGATCGTTCTGGCAGGACTGGAGGCGGCCAGGAAGTCCCGTCCGGCGGCATTCTTTACCCCCGAGACGGCGAAACTGGTGACTCCTGGCAACTTCGATGACAACCTCGGGTGGTGCGCAGAGGTCGACTGGATCATCGAAGCGGTTGCCGAAAATCTCGAGATCAAGCGGAAGCTGCTAGAGCGGGTTGACTCTGTCCGCAAGCAGGGAACGATTGTTACGTCCAACACGTCGGGTTTGCCGATCCGGCTGATCGCTGAAGGGCGGTCCGAGGATTTTCAGCAGCATTGGGCGGGCACGCATTTCTTCAATCCCCCGCGCTACATGAAATTGGCCGAGCTGATCCCGGGACCGAAAACTCTCCCGGCTGTACTTGAAACCCTGACCGAAGTCTGCGACGTGCGGCTCGGCAAAGGCGTGGTGGTTGCCAAGGACACGCCGAACTTCATCGCCAATCGCATCGGAACATTCTCGATGCTGAATGCAATCCGCCAGATGCAGGCGATGGAGATGACCATCGAGGAAGTGGATGCGTGCACTGGACCGGCCGTGGGCTGGCCGAGGTCGGCAACGTTCCGCACGGCCGACATTGTTGGCCTCGATGTGCTCGTGCACGTTATCCGGAACATCTACGACAGCATTCCTGACGATGAATCGCGCGAAATGTTTCGCGTGCCGCCGCTGGTCGAGGAAATGATGAAGCGCGGATGGCTTGGCGAGAAGACCGGGGGCGGCTTTTACAAGCGCGTGAAGGGCCCAGGAGGCGAATCCGAGATCCTGACCCTTGACTGGCAGAAAATGGAGTACCGGCCGCGGCAGAAAGCCAGGTTCCCCTCGATCGAAGCCGGAAAAGCCGTCGAAGACACCAGCGAGCGCTTGCGGCTGCTGGTCGCACCGGCACTGGAAGGCAAGGGCGGCGACAAGGCAAATCGGTTTCTCTGGTCGGGCTTGAGCGAGATGTGCCTTTACGCCGCGCGCCGCGCGCCGGAAATCGCCTATTCCGTGGTGGACGTGGATCACGCCATGCAATGGGGGTTCGCGTGGGAAATGGGCCCGTTTGAGATCTGGGATGCGGTCGGTGCGGAGCCCATGGCGAAGGCGCTTGAGCGCGAAGGGAAGTCGCTCGCTCCCCTGGTCGCCCGGGTGCTCGCTTCGCCCGGAAAGTCCTTCTACCGGACCGACAAAGGCCAGACGAACTATTTTGACTTCGCCTCCGGTACCCTTGCGCCCGTCCAGGAACCTGCCGGAGTGCTGATCCTGAAGTCGCTCAAGGACCGCACCCTTGTGGTCGAACGGAATTCCGGGGCAAGCCTGATTGACATTGGCGACGGCGTCCTGTGCTGCGAGTTCCACACCAAGATGAACGCAATCGGCGGGGATATCTTCGCCATGCTGCAATCAGGAGTCGCGCGCTTGGAGACCGAGTTCGAGGCCATGGTCATAGGGAACCAGGCGCCGAATTTCTCGGCCGGCGCGAACCTGATGCTGTTGCTGATGACCGCGCAAGAGGGCGAGTGGGACGACATCCATCTCGCCGTACGCCAATTTCAGCGGGTCAACATGGCGATCAAGTACGCTCCGCGACCGGTGGTCGCTGCGCCCCAGGGAATGGCGCTTGGCGGCGGATGCGAAATCAATTTGCACGCCGCCAGAATCCACGCCACAGCCGAGGCCTACATCGGCCTGGTCGAAGTAGGCGTGGGCTTGATTCCCGGCGGCGGCGGGACCAAGGAAATGCTGATTCGTGCCGGCGAGCATGCAGCAGGCGGCGATAGCCTGGACCTGACGCATGCGCTTCGGCCCATCTTCGAAAATATCGCCACAGCGAAGGTGTCCACCAGCGCCGAGGAGGCGCGCTCGCTCGGCTACCTTCGCCCGTCGGACCTGATTGCCATGAACCGCGACCGGCAGATCGCCGACGCGAAGCAAACGGCGCTGGCGATGGTTCGCGCCGGGTATCACCCGCCGGCGCCCGCGGAAATTCGCGTGCTTGGCGAGGAGTTCCTTGCGCTGGCAAAATTGGCGGTGCACATGATGGTCCGGGGCGAATACGCGACCGAGTACGATGGCGTGGTTGCTCGAAAGCTCGCCTATATCCTTGCGGGTGGCGGCATCACGGCGGCGCAGAATGTCCCCGAGCAGTACATCCTGGATCTCGAGCGCGAGGCGTTCGTCAGCCTTTGCGGAGAGCGCAAGACGCAGGAGCGCATCGCCCACACCCTGAAGACAGGCAAACCCCTGCGTAATTAGCCGGGCCGTTCTAGGAATTGGCTGTCATTAACCGCTCCGCACCCCATGTTCGCCGAGGGTACCAACGTACTATTGCCGGAGTCTGCCGCTCGCCCCGAAAATCGCAACAGCAGCCATAAATCAGGCCTTTTCAGGGGGAACGGGCAAAACCGTTCGTACTATATGACGCCTATAAAAGACACTTTGGAAGTTCCGTCTGCTGTTGCGGAAGCGACGACCCCGCAGCCCAGCGAGCGACCGAAATCCGACGCAGGACAGCTCCGCGCCGATGCCGTGTCGCTCGACGTCCCGGTCAAGGTCCACGGATCGCGCGTGACCGAAGTGATCCGCGGGATTACTCCGCACACCGAGCCATTTGAGGAGCAGACTTCGACCATGATCGTGTTTCCTCAGGGCGGCGTGCTGCGGATGGCCACCGCCGTGGCCCCTGGGCAGATGGTCGTGCTTACGAATCTGAAATCCGGGCACGATGCGATTTGCCGCGTCGTGAAGGTGCGCGCCTACGCGCAGGGGCAAAGTTACGTTGAGCTGGAATTCACCAGCCGGCAGCCGGGCTATTGGGGTGTCCATTTCGCAAGCGACGGAGCCGAACCGGTAAAGGCGTTTGTTCCGCCGCCACCGCCGCCTGTTCCAGTCGTGGCCGAGGTGCCGGCCGCAAGAGTCGAGGCGAAAGGCGCACAGGAAATTTCGTGGGCGCCCGCCGTTACCTTGCAGGCGACCACAGGAAAGCTTGCCGAGCCACCCGTTTTTTCAAGTCCCGTAAAGCCGGCAACCGTGGCGCCGGAACGGATCGTGCAGCCTAATAAACCTCAGTCTTCATTCGTCGCCATCGGCGCGCGGGAGGATGTGCAGCCGGCTGCGTCGTCCACTTCCGGCACCAACAAGGTGGAGCGGTTTTCTCCTCCGGTCGCATCTTTATCGATGACCGAACTGCGCGGGGATGCCCACGTCGCAGCGCACGGCTCTACTGCCCTTGGCTCCGGAATTCCCGGCGAGATGACGGATCTTTCCGAGGATCTCGCAGAATCGATTCAGGAACAGCCGGCCGCAGCGTTCGACAGGTTTGCGCCCGTTGCCAGTTCGACCGGCGCGCATTCCGCACCGCAAAGAGCTTTCGGCGCACGATTTGATTCAAGCGCGCTTGCCGTTTCCGAAGACCTTGCCCCTGCCCCCAAGGAGTCGCATCCGAACTGGTTTTTGATTGCGACTGGAATTGCAGCTCTACTCGTGGTTGGGGCGGCCGGAGCCTTCTACCTTCACGTATGGCCGACGGCGAACTCGGGCGCGAGGTCAGCCTCGGTGTCAGTGCCGGCTGCTCCTACTGCTGCGCTCTCGCCTGCTTCAAACGGGGAGACTGACGCGTCCGGACCAGGCGCGCAACCGAACCCGCCAAGTGCCACGGCAGCCCCGAGCGGCGCCGTCGTCGCGAGTCGGGTCGCCGATGCCGCGCCTGTGAATGCCAACAGGGTGCCGGCTGCCGGCCACACGCAGCCCAGCGCGCCGGTTGCCGAGAAAGCGGCCAAGGTCATGCCGGATATGTCCGCCACGCTGACCGCGCATCCGGTTTCCGCACAGCGCTCGGCCTCGGATGACGCAGAGCCTGCGCCGTCTGTCGAAGCTGGCGCGGCGTCCCCGAACGGCGATTTGCAGGGAATTGCGGCGAATTCCGACGTGGTTCCTCCCCCGCCGCCGGCGGCGCCCCCGCTCCGCCTGGGCGGCATGGTGAGGCCGCCGAAGTTGATCTCCTCCGTTTTGCCGATATATCCGCCGATCGCCAGAACCAACGGAATCGAGGGCAATGTCGTGGTCGATACCTCGATAGGCCCGGCCGGTAATGTTGTATCCACGAAAGTAATCTCGGGTCCGCCGGTACTACGCCAGGCTGCTCTCGACGCACTTCGTCGCTGGAAGTATCAGCCAGGGCTGTTGAATGGACAGCCGGTAGCCGCGCAGATCACCGTGACGATCCAGTTTCACAAGTAGCGCTCGGTGCCTTCGATCTTCCATGGCGCGGACGCCGCTTTGTGAAAAGATCCCAACCTTGTCCCTGGAACCGAAGGGCGCCTGACGCCTTTGCTCTCCTCAGCAGAATTCATTTCCCTGCGGTCTGCGATCGAGTGCCCGATCCAGCAGGCCCTCACGTCCGGTTGCTTTTTCTTGCCCGGTGGCATCCAATGGGGTAGTTTGCGGCGGCGAAGCCTAGATTCCCTCTGAGGTGAGTCATGCGAGAAGCGGTCGTTGTGAGCTCGGTGCGGACAGCGGTGGGCAAGGCGCCGAAGGGAACGCTGCGCACGACGCGCCCCGACGATCTGGCTGCGCTTGCGATCAAGGAAGCGCTGGCTCGCGCCAAGGGAGTCGCTGCCGAGGACATCGAGGACGTAATTATCGGCTGCGCGACGCCGGAGGCGGAGCAGGGCATGAATCTTGCGCGGATTGCGTCGCTGCGTGCGGGGTTGCCGGTCGGCGTGTCGGCCATGACGATCAACCGGTTTTGTTCCTCCGGGCTGCAGGCCATTGCCATCGCCGCCGAGCGAATCATGTCGGGACAAGGCGACGTCGCTGTCGCGGGCGGTGCCGAGTCGATGAGCATGGTCCCCATGGGGGGCCACAAAATCGCGCCGAATCCCTGGCTGATGGAGAACTATCCTGACGCGTACATCAACATGGGCTTGACGGCGGAAAACCTGGCGAAAAAATATGGAATTACCCGCCAGCAGGCGGATGAATTCTCCTTTGCCAGCCACCAAAAGGCCCTCGCGGCGATCGCTGCAGGGAAGTTTAAGGACGAGATCGTGCCGGTCGCGGTGAGCTATGAGGTTCTGGAAGCAAGCGCGAGCGGCTCGGGATCGGGCGCGAAGCCGAAAACGGTGAACGTTACCTTCGACACCGACGAAGGCCCGCGCAGCGATACTTCGGTTGAGGCTCTGGGTAAACTGAAACCCGTGTTTCACGCACACGGCGTGGTGACTGCGGGGAACAGCTCGCAGATGAGCGATGGCGCGGCGGCGGTGGTGGTGATGAGCGCCGAACGTGCCCGCGAGCTGGGTCTGAAGCCGCTGGCGCGCTTCGTTGCCTATGCCACTGCCGGCGTTCTTCCCGAAGAAATGGGTATTGGTCCGGTATCCGCAATTCCGAAGGCGCTCAAGATTGCAGGATTGACGCTCGATCAGATTGACGTGATCGAACTGAACGAAGCCTTTGCCGCCCAGGCGCTCTCGGTGATCAAGGTCGCAGGTCTTGATCCCGCGCGGGTCAACGTGAACGGCGGGGCAGTGGCGCTTGGCCATCCGCTTGGCTGCACGGGCGCAAAGCTCACGGCTACGATCCTGCGAGAGCTTGCGCGGCGCAACGCGCGTTACGGCCTGGTGACCATGTGCATCGGCGGGGGCATGGGAGCAGCCGGCATTTTTGAACGCGCCGCCTAATCTGGCGGCTCCAAGGGAGAACAGTTCATGGCGACGACAACCGTTTCGCAATCGGTGAATCGCGGTGGTGCATTCCTGGTGACGCCCATCACACCTGCGGAGATTTTTACACCAGCCGATGTCACCGACGATCAGCGTCTGATCGGCCAAACCGCCGCGGAATTCGTCGCCAAAGAAATTGTGCCGCTGATCCCGGACCTTGAAAAGCACGCAGAGGGCCTGATGGCCAAGGCGCTGAAGAAGGCAGGCGCGATCGGGCTTCTGGGCGCGGGGATCCCTGAGGCGTACGGCGGCTCGGAGCTCGACAAGATCTCCGCGACCGTGCTCACCGAAAAAATCAGCGTGTATGCCTCTTTTGCGGTTGCCTTCGGGGGAACCTCCGGTATCGGCACGATTCCCATTGCGAGTTTCGGCACCGAGGAGCAAAAAAAGAAATACCTGCCAAAGATTGCGTCCGGCGAGCTGCTGGCAGCCTATTGCCTGTCGGAGCCGCAGGCCGGGTCCGATTCCCTTGCGGCGCGCACGCGCGCGGTGCTGTCGCCAGACGGCAAGAACTGGATTTTGAACGGGCAGAAGATGTGGATCACCAACGGCGGATTCGCCGACGTCTACATCGTTTTCGCCAAGGTGGACGGCACGCAATTTTCAGCTTTCATTGTCGAGCGGGGCACGCCCGGTTTCACCGTAGGCGCCGAGGAAAACAAGATGGGCATCCGCGGCAGTTCTACGGTGCCGCTGTTTTTTGAAAACGCGCCGGTACCGAAGGAAAACCTTCTCCACGAAATTGGCCGGGGCCATATCGTGGCGTTCAATACGCTCAACGCCGGTCGGTACACGCTGGGTGTCTCCTGCATGGGCGGTTCCAAGCGAGCGCTCCAGGACGCCTCGAAGTATGCCAGGGAGCGGACAGCATTCGGGAAGTCGATCAGTGAATTCGGCCTGATCAAGGCCAAGCTGGGCGAAATGGCCATCCGGATTTACGCGCTTGAGTCCATGGTCTACCGCACGGCGGGAATGATGGAAGCAGCCATCTCGACCGGCGGCGCCGACAAAGTGAAGCAATCCATGCAGGTGCTCGAGGAGTACGCGATTGAAAGTTCCATCAGCAAGGTCGTCGGTAGCGAGACGCTCGACTATTGCGTGGACGAAGGCCTACAGATTTTTGGCGGCTACGGCTTCCACGAGGACTATCCGATGGCCCGCGCCTATCGCGACAGCCGCATCAACCGGATCTTCGAGGGCACAAACGAAATCAATCGCATGCTCATCGTCCAGATGCTCATGAAGCGCGCGATGGCCGGTACTCTGCCGCTCATTCCGGCGGCTAAGAAGCTCGCAAGCGAGTTGCTCTCGCCGCCCGCATTCGATGAGACCTCTCCGGGCCCGTTTGCCGAGCAGGAACGCGCGCTCGCGCAAGCGAAAAAAGTATTTCTGCTGGCTGCTGGGGCGGCCGTCGAGAAGTTCCGCGAAAAGCTTGCCGATCACCAGGAAATCGTCGCTTCACTCTCGAATATCGTGATGGACTTGTACGCGATGGAATCCAGTTTGCGGCGCGCGCAAAGGTCTGCCGCGCCGGTCTCGCCGATGGCCGATGCAGCTCGCTCGTTCGGCTACGACGCCATGGATCGCATCGAGAAGGAAGCGCGAACGGCGCTGGCTGCAACATCGGAAGGCGACACACTGGTCACGCAGCTTGCCGCGCTCCGGCGTCTTGCCAAACACGCTCCGCTCGACACGATTGCGCTCAGGAGTCGCGTGGCCGATGCGGTTCTTGCGCAAGACCGCTATCCGTTTGAGGGCCGCTAGTCGTTCTGTCGACTGCGTCGCGCGAAACAAAACCGAATCACTTCTCCGGTCCTGACATAAACTGTCGCACCGGTGTGTATCGAAATGTGACAAGCGCCGCCCTCGGCACTTCCTGAAAAGCAGAAACGATTTTCCATTATCTGCACCGATCGTCCGGCAAATCTCCGAAATTTCAAGCACTTAGCTCGTGGTTCCTTTGGAATTACCCGTGCATCTAATGGGGTGTGGTCACGAGAGGATCGATGAAAAAGTATTCAACAGAACTGAAGGAGTTGGCAGGCAGCTTCTGGCAGAACAAGAAAGTCAGAAACCGCGTGGGCTGGGGACTGGCGATCTTTGTAGTCCTGCAGCTTTACTTCGTGCGCGAATTGCTCGCCGCAGAACTACTTTTCGGATTGATGTTCGCCTTCCTGATTTCGCTTGCCGTACTTTTCTATGCAGTCGGCACGATCGGCGTAAACAGCCTCGACTGGGCCGAAGCCGGAGTCCGCGTGGTGGCAAATTCAGCGCGCCGCACCTACAGCACGTTTGAAGAGATCAGTAAAAAGCCATTCCGCCATCCACATTCAGAGTCTGCCCGGTAATCGCACTGGCCTGATCGGAAACCAGAAACAGGGCCGCGGACGCAATTTCATCCGCCGTCTGCGGCCTCCCTTGCAGGATTCCCTGGATCATCCGATCAAGCACCGCGTTTCCGTCCGCGTTGGTGCTAGCCGAGAATTCGCGCGTCAGATCCTTCGACATCTTGGTTTCCGTCACCGGCCCCGGGCAGATGGCGTTCACACGCACTCCTTGCCGTGCCGCTTCGGCGGCCGTGGTGCGTGTCAGCCCGATCAGTGCCGATTTCGACGCCGTATAGGCGGCGCTCAGCGCATAGGCGGCTTTGGCTCCTACGGTTGAAATGTTCAGAATCGAACCCGATTTGCGTGCGTACATCTCCGGGAGCACGAGTTGCGAAAGTATCAGAGGGGCGCGCAGGTTCACGGCCATCACTTCGTCCCAGTCGCCGAGTGGAAAATTCTCAACCGGCTGGATCGGCCCGTAGATCGCAGCGTTGTTGACCAGTATGTGGACCGCGCCGAACGCCGTGTGGGCGGCATCCACGATTTTCTTGCAGTCCGCTTCCCGCGCGAGATCAGCCTGCACGACTGCCGCCTTTCCGCCCGTTGCCTGAATTTCCGCTGCGACCTGCCGGAGTTCGCCCTCGCTCCGGGCGGCGACGACCACCGCTGCACCTTGTGCGGCGAATCTGCGGGCGATGGCTCGCCCGATTCCGCGTCCTCCGCCGGTTACGAT
>Ga0209624_10001276_pt1 | contig 20172 bp, 14 predicted proteins | sample JacPinW_OM2H0_O1_FD_188565 | JGI IMG/M metagenome (GOLD analysis project Ga0209624, IMG submission 188565) | Forest soil microbial communities from Algoma, Ontario, Canada - Jack Pine, Ontario site 1_JW_OM2H0_O1 (SPAdes) (version 2) | ecosystem: Environmental > Terrestrial > Soil > Boreal...
GTCCGATTCACTTCGTTTGAATTCCGAAGCAGGCGCTTGCGTAAAGAAATCGCCAAGGCTTAGACCCGCAATCGCCCCCGTCAGGGCCATTGCCCCGCTTACGCGTTGATTACGAGGCAATCGTGGGGCTCCACACCCGTTGTCGGTATTGCCCTTTGGTCGTAGGGGTTGCGAGTGGATTTACTGCCTACTGAGGTTGGCTAGATCGGCGGTCCAGGATCAGAAAGGGTCGACATGCTGCAGCGGCTCAAACGTGGAAGTGTCTGCTGTTCCGCCCGAGTACTTAGGTTAAATCGCAGCCTGCACAGTGACTTACGCCTACGGGGCTCGCGCCGTCGGGCCACCCGTGCGCTCGAGATTTGTCTTGTCGACTAGCGGGCCGTAGAGTGCTGAGAGCGAGGGGAGGGGTCATGTTTTCTGGTTGGCTGCTGTCGTTATTGGCGGTGGCATATCTCGGCTGCCTCTTTGGCATCGCCTTCTTCGGCGACCTGCGTCGGGTTTATCTCACCCAGCGCTCCCTGAGACCCTACATCTATAGCCTCGCGCTTGGAGTGTATTGCACTTCTTGGACTTTCTTCGGTGCAGTTGGCAGTGCCGTTCGTGATGGCTGGGGCTATCTTCCGATCTATCTTGGCCCGGCGCTGGTGTTCGTCTTCGGGCTGCCTTTCATGGAACGGCTGGTCGAAACCGGCCGCCGCCATAAGGTAAGTTCGATCGCCGACTTTATCGCGTCGCGTTTCGGCAAGAGCCGGGCACTCGCGGTATTGGTTACCGTTATCGCATTAAGCGCCGCGATTCCTTATATAGCGCTGCAGTACAAGGCAGTCGCCGCGAGTATTGCGGCTTTGACCACGGTCGCGCCCGCTCACTCGCCCTGGTATCGCGATACCGCCCTCGCGGTGGCGCTGCTATTGGCGCTGTTTGCCGTTTTGTTTGGCGCCCGCCGCGTGGATGCAACCGGACAGCGCGAAGGTCTGATGCTGGCGATTGCCTTTGAGTCGTTGCTGAAGCTCTTGGCCTTCGTAGCAGTCGGTGTATTTGCCTGCCTCAAGCTGCACGGCCGTCCGTGGGTATTGCCGCCGAGGCTCGCAACCGGTGCTACGCTTTTCAATGGTGATGCTCTGATGAGCACGGTGCTGGCGGCGGCAGCGATATTCTGCCTGCCCAGGCAGTTTCAGGTCGGTGTTGTCGAGTGCGCTGACACCAGGGACCTGAAATATGCGCGGTGGCTGCTGCCAGCGTATCTCGGGTTATTTTCTGCAGTCGTCATTCCGGTGGTTGCACTGGGTACGAGCGATGGTCTGACGCTGCACACCGCATCCGACGCGCTGATTCTCACGCTGCCGCGAAGCTACGACATGCCGTGGCTCACCGTGCTGGTTTTCCTGGGTGGACTGTCTGCGGCCACTGCGATGGTGGTCGTGGCCAGCACGGCACTCGCGATCATGATATCCAACGACATCGCCGCACCACTTTTGTGGCGCCAGCGGCTAGAGGCTGGCGCGAGTCTGGGCCGGCGTGTGCTGTGGGTGCGCCGCGTGGTGATTATCACACTCGCACTGCTGGCATTTGGGTACTACCGATCGACTTCGGACTCTACCAGCCTCGCCGCAATCGGCTTGCTGGCATTCGCCGCGGTAGCGCAGTTTGTTCCGGGAATCCTTGCGGCTCTGTATTGGAGTGGCGCGAGTCGCAGTGGCGTATTTTGGGGGATGCTGGTCGGATTTGCCGCTTGGGGCTGCCTGTTGTTCTTGCCGAATCTGGCCGCAGGGGGACTTCTGGCATCGTCGGCCATCGGCTGGTTGCGCGCGCTCGGCTGGCTACTGCCGCGAGCCCTGACCGATTATTCCAGCCTCGGCGCGGTGGGGCCTCGGGCGCTCATCGCACTGACCTTGAACGTTTTCGTCATGTTGATCGTTTCGGCGCGGCGCGGGGTCACTCTTCAAGAGCGATTTGCGGCGCGGGCCTTTGTAACGCCAAAGCGCCCGGCGGCCGGACTTCACGCCATCACTTCGAAGGTGGGCGATCTTGAGAGTGTCGCGGCCCGCATCATCGGCGCCACCGCGGCACGCCATGCGCTGCAAGAGTACGTCGCGCAAACGGGCAGGGCATTGCCCAGACCTGTCGACTCGGCCGATAAGGGATTGCTGCAACACTTTGAGCGTGTGCTGGCCGGTTCGATCGGAGCTTCTTCGGCGCGCGTCGTGCTGACGCACGCCTTGAAGCGCAAGGGCCTGTCGGTGGACGAAGTCGCCGAAATGCTCGACGAAACATCGCAGGAGCTGCGGTTCAGCCGGCAGTTGCTGCAGGCGGCGATGGATAACGTGACGCAGGGAATCAGCGTTGTTGATGCGGAGATGCGCATCGTTGCCTGGAACCGACGCTATCTGGAGCTCGTCGGCTATCCGGAAGGGTTGGTCTTCGTTGGCCGTCCGGTCGCCGATCTGATCCGCTGGAACGCGCAACAGGGCGAGCTGGGCCCGGGCGATCCCGAGGTTCACGTTGAGAAGCGCCTGGCACATATGCGCGCCGGCACTGCCTATACATTTCAGAGAAGGCGGCCCGGCGGCAGGGTTTACAGCATCCACGGCCAGCCGATGTTGGGTGGCGGCTACGTAACGACTTATACCGACATCACCGAATTCAAGATCGCAGAGCACGCCTTGCTTGAGGCAAAGCAGGGCCTGGAGGAGCGGGTGGCTCAGCGCACGCAGGAGTTGAGTCAAGCGCTCGAAGCGCAGAGCGCAGCCAAGCAGCTAGCCGAGACCGCCAATGCCAGCAAAACCCGTTTTGTCGCCGCCGCGAGCCATGATCTGCTGCAGCCGCTCAATGCCGCACGTTTGTTTGCCTCCGCACTCGAAGCGCGTGCCCGTGCGCATCCTGAGCTGCACGAGCTCGCAGCACGCATTGACGGTTCGATGCGTGCGGCCGAAGAATTGCTCAGCGACTTGCTTGATATTGCACGTCTGGACAGCGGCGCACTGCAGCCCGAGATAACGAGCTTCCCGATCGCGGATCTACTTGAGGATCTGCGCCGACAATACGCGCCACTGGCGCAGGCGCGAACGTTGCGCTTGAAGATCGTCCACTGTCGCGAGGTAGTGCGCAGCGATCGCGTGCTGTTGCGACGGATCATACAAAACTATCTTTCCAATGCGCTGCGCTATACCGAACGTGGCGGTGTCGTGGTTGGGTGTCGGCGGCGCGGGGCGGAACTGGAAATCGCCGTGTACGATACGGGGCCCGGTGTCGCCGAGCACGAACGCGAGCGAATCTACGCGGAATTCAGCCGTCTCGATCAGGGCTCGCCATGGGGAGAGAAAGGACTCGGGTTGGGCTTGTCGATTTGCGATAGGCTCGCGCGGCTGATGAATCATCACCTGACACTCATCAGCCGGCCAGGCCGCGGTTCGCTCTTCGGCGTACGCGTGTCGCGAGACTTGAATGCTCAGCGCGTGCGCCGCAGTGAGGCACCTCCGCCGCTAATAGATCCGACGGGGCTTCGAGGTTTACGGGTGTTATGTGTGGACAACGACCGCCCGATCCTTGACGGCATGGAAGCGCTTCTCGGAAGCTGGGAAGTGCATGTAGTCAAAGCCAGGAGCGCTGCCGAAGCGTTGCAGCTTGCGGCTCGCGCGGACGTCGATATGGTCCTGGCCGATTATCATCTGGGTGACGGAATAAATGGACTCGAACTACTGCGCCGCTTGCAGCAGTTAGAAGATATCCCGTTGGCTGCGGCGCTGATTACCGCGGATCACGGCGCCGAGGTTGCGCTCATGGCTCGGGCGGCCGGCTATCCACTATTGCACAAGCCATTACGTCCGGCCGCACTGCGCGCCTTGTTGAGCGCGTTTCGACGCTCACGTAAACGCGCCGCTGCTGATATCCGTTACTTGCACGGTTGACCATCGCGCGAGTCGGGTGCAACCAAGGGCCGCACACTATCTCTAATTGCGATCCGCGGCGTGACCGTCGCCGCGGCATTTAAGAAGCCATTGCGCAGCCAACGCTTCGTAAACCGACAGTGTGCAGAAGCGTTGTGGTTGAGACTTTCACCATCGAGCGGGTGCTTATATGCGCAAGTTCATTTCGCCGCGTGCGGGGTCCCTTTCGGGTACGCTCGCTGCCGCCATAATTATTGGGGTGCTTCCCTTGAGGTTTGCCTCAGCGGCCGACAGCCCGGGGGTGTACCTGGGCGCTTCAGCTGGCGAATCGTGGGTGGAGGCTTCCGTCCCCTCGCTCGGGTCGAGCGAGTTTGGCACACCGGAATTTCGCAGGGACGATACCGGCTACCAGGTCATGCTTGGCATCCGGCCGCTGCCATTTCTCGGCGCCGAACTTGACTATCTCGATCTGGGCCATCCTCACGGCGGTATTGATTTCACTCCGGTCGATGTACGCATGAGGGGAGGTGTAGCCTTTGGCGTGCTCTACCTGCCGTTGCCGGTTCCCACGGTGGATTTGTTCGCCAAGGCAGGCGTCGCGCGCCTGCAGACCGTCGTTGAAGGCGGATCGCCGTTTTCATGTGGCTATCCATGCGGCTTTGCTTTGTTCCAAGATAATCGAGATACGACTGGATTAGCGCTTGGCGCCGGCGCGCAGTTCAGAATCGGGCCCTTCGCGATTCGCACGGAGTACGAGCGCTTCAACGCCGCGGGTGGAAATCCGAGTCTGGCTACGGTGGGTGCTACCTGGACTTTCTTTTAGCGCCGCAGCTTCACAGAATCTGAACCGCAACTTCGCTGCCGTGCGGGGCGCGATCGACCCGAGGTGGCACGCATTCGCGCAAGCTTGCTTCGCGTGTTGCAGGATGACCTCGCAATGCCGTGCCGGCGTGTACGTGGATGGTCTCCACCGTGGTATCACCGCAATACGGGGGCATGAACTTGTTGTCGCGCCGATTCATCGGTGCATGCAATGATTGATGACCGGTACGCGTGCGGGGGCCAGCCCAAGACATGATCGTGCTCACGGGGAACGATCTTAAGAGCCTCGCGACGCCCACAGAGCTCGTGGGGGCGATGCAAGCGGCGGCGCTCGCTGCAGACCGGGGCAACGCTGTCGTTCCGTCGCGCCTGCACATGCAGTGGGCGCCTCAGCACACTCTGCTTGCGATGCCCTCGGCAATCAACGATTCGACGGGTCTGCGCATCGCCGCAATGGGAACAAAGCTGATCTCCGTTGTGCCAGACAATGCTGCGCGGGACCTGCCGGTGACCAATGGTCTCATGGTCGTAAGCGACTGGGAGACGGGACTGCCGACGGCCATATTGGATGCGACGACCCTCACTGCACAGCGCACCGGTGCCGTCGGGGCGCTCGGCGTTTGCCACACGACGCCGCCCAGCATTGATGCGATTGGCATCATCGGTTGTGGAGTGCAGGGAACGTGGCAGGCTATCTTTGCTTGCTCCGTGCGGCGCATCCGGCGGATATCTTTTCTGAGCCGCTCAGTTGCAGCCGGCACGCGCTTTGAGAGTAACGTGCGCCAGCAGGTCGCGCGGTTTGCCCCCGACTGCGCGGCGCGGTTAGAGATCGTGGGCTGCGAGAGCGCGCGCGAGCTGCTCGCGCGGTCGGAGTTAATTATCACGGCAACCACGTCTGCGGTTCCAGTGCTCCCGAACGAACCAGCAGTCTTGCGGGGAAAGCACTTCGTCAGCATTGGGTCTTTTCGGCCCGATATGCAGGAGTTGCCCGACGCAGTCTTTGAACTCTCAGGAGCGCTGGTCGTTGATTCGGAGGCCGCGCGCCATGAGGTGGGAGATGTGGTCGGCCCAGTCTCGCGCGGCGTCCTGAGCCGCGACAACGTTTTCCCTATTGGAGAAGTGATCGCTGGCACGCGTGCCGTGGATACGCAAGGTACGACGGCCTACAAGTCAGTTGGAATGGCGCTTTTTGACCTCTACGCCGCCGCTTTGTTCATTGAGGCGGCTCAACGGCGGGGAGTTGGGCACCAAGTAGATCTGTGAGCAGAGGGCGCAGAGCGGGCGAGCAAGGTCACCGTCGTACTGCGCTCCTCGCGCGCGTCCTCAGATTGGCTGCTCGACGGACTTGGCGAGGGGCGTAAAGGATCGCGGTCCCGTCTCGGTCATGTGCCAACAGTCCTCAAGGCGGATGCCGAATTCACCCGGGATATAGATCCCGGGCTCATCGGAAAAACACATCCCTGCGGCAAGGGGTGTCGCATCGCTGCGCACGAGATAAGGAGCTTCATGGACGTCCATTCCGATGCCGTGGCCGGTGCGGTGCGAGGTTCCAGGCAAGCGATAGTCCTTGCTCCAACCCTTGCCTTCGTAAAACGCACGAACTGCTTTGTCGATAGCTCCCGTGGCGATGCCGATCTTGGCCGTCTCGAGTGCAATTTCTTGCCCGCGCTTTACGGTGTTCCAGACCTCGCGCTGCCGCGCCGAGGGCGTGCCGAATATCCAGGTTCTGGAAATATCTGACTGATAGCCGTGCACGGTGCATCCGGTATCGATCAGGATGACGGACCCCTCGCGCACCGTTTGCGGCGTCACGGAACCGTGCGGGTACGCACTTGCTTCATTGAGGAGCACGAGAGAGAAATTATGCGTGCCGCCAAGCTCTTCGGTGGCAGCGATCATTTCCTTCAAGATATCGGGGCCCTGCATGCCCGCTCTTACGCGGCCGTGCACGTACCGCAGGGCGGCAAGCGTGACATCGTTCGCCGCCTGCATCAGCGCCAGCTCTGCACGCGACTTGAACATGCGGCAGGCGCGCACGAGATCTTCTCCCGGGATGACCTGCCGCGCGCTGCCCAACGCCTTCGTAACGCCGTCGACGATGAAGAAGCGGGTCGTGTCTTCGACGGCGAGCGCGCCGGCCGCCGAAGCGTGCTCGCGCAATGCCCCGGCGATCAGTTCGAAAGGGCTCTCATCCTCCTGCCACGTGCGAACGTCGGCGGCGACTTTCATCGTTTCCCGCACCGATGGTGACTCGAAGAAAGGTGTAACGATGACGACGCGACCGCTCGCCGGAATGACGGCAGCCGTCGTCCTCTCGGACCTCCACCAGCGCACGCCCGTGAAGTATTCCATCGTGCTTCCCGCCTCGACCAGTAGCGCGCCGGTTTTTCGCTGCTGCATCAGGGCTTGCACCTTGGCGAGGCGCGCCTCGTGCTCCTGGGCGCTGATGGGTTGTGCGGTGGTTGTGAGTGAACTCAGGCGCGATCCTGGTGATTCGGCACCTGCGGCGCTCGCGCCACGCGCAGCTGCTATTCCTGCAGCGCTCATCGCGACGAAGGCGCGTCTGGATATTGTCGTCATGGATTCGCCTCGCTTGTGCTATGCCGGTCCCGGTAGGCCGAATGCAGCATCATCACTGCTGCATAGACTACAACGGCAACGACCAGCCAGCGCAGCCATACGAGTGGAAGGGATTTCACGATCAGCGCCGCGATGAGCACACCAGGTATTCCGCCCAAAGCGAGACCGACCGCTGCCGCGGCGTCGTAGCGCGCAGCGCGAATGAATCGCAGGCCAGCCACCGGCATAAGCAGGGCGCACGAGCCCATCATGATCGGGAAGGCCGCAAGAGGATTCATTCCGAGCAGGCTCACGAGGATAAGGCATGGTGCGTACAGGCCGATGCCCAAAGTCATGAGCGCGCCGAGACAAAAGTTGACGCCAATCGCCAATAGGAGTCGTCCGTCTGTGAGTCCGATCGCATCGCCGCCTTGTGGCATCCAGTGCAGATTCGCGGCCAGAAAAAGCGTTGCCGCGAGCAGCAGCGCGATGCCCATCCCAAGCTGCACACGACGGCGCGACAGACGTCCGACGATGCCTGCGCCGAGCCATGCACCAAGCACCGACGCTACAATCATCCCCAGCAGAGTCTTAATATCTACCGCGACCGCCGCAATGAAGATCAGGGCCTCCACCAGCACCGGCGGTGTGTGGCCGGCATTCAGCGTCCCCGGGATATTCTCATCGGGCATCCGCCGCATCAGTTTGAATGCCGCCGTCGTCGGTGCGAAGTTGCCGATGCCGAGTGCGTCGAAGAAGTTTGTGACGAATCCGAGGAGAATGTCGGAGACGCGCGGTGCTTGGGCCGCGCCGCTGCGCCGCAGTCGCTCGAGCGCTACCCAGCGCCAGACGTACCAGATCGCTACCAGCACGAGTACGGCCAGGAGCACGCGCGTCCCGTTCGTCATGCCTGCTCCCTCAACGCAAGCGGCATACTGGCGTCACGCAGCTACGGTCCGGCACAGGAGTTGGCGTCGTAGTCGCGATTCTTCCAGACGGTGCCTCTGCCGGACCAGTAATTGATAGCCGATGCGATAGTGGCTCCCATATAGAAGAGAGCAATGAGCGGCAGCGCAAGCGCCAGGGCTCTGCTTTGCCGATAACGCTGCAGCGTTGGCATGTAGCCAATAGTGAGGAGCGCATACGATGCGACGCCTGCCGCACGGCTCCAGCCATGCGCAAAGAGCGCGGCCCAAAGAGGCGATAGGAAGACCAGCGAGAGGCCGACTACCGTCAGCAATAGCAGCGCTGCCGAATGGCGCAATTGCGTAAATGCGGTTCGGGTAATCATCTCCCAGATATCCGACACCGAGGAGTATGCGCGTAGAGATGTGGCAAGCCCCGAATGGCCAAGATAGATGGGGCCCGAAGCCTTAATGATCTTCGCCAGCGCAACATCATCAATGAGCGCGCTCTTGATCGCATCGATTCCACCCGCTTTTTCTAACGCGTTCCGGCGAACCAGCACTGTGCCCCCGGCGGCAGCGGCCACGCTAGAGCGCGGGTCGTTTACTCTGCCAAAGGGATACAGCAGCTGGAAGAAATAGACATAGGCCGGCACCAGAAGGCGCTCTGGCGCGCTCGTGCAGCTCAGGCGCACCATCTCGCTCACCATGTTGCATGCGGGATTCAACAGCCGCGCCACCAGCGTGGACAGATGCCGGCTGTCATGGACGACGTCGCCGTCGGTGAAAAGTACGACTGGCGCGCTGGTTTCCTCAATGCCCTGACGCAGAGCCCATAATTTTCCGGACCATCCGGAAGGCTTTGGCCGACCCGAGATCACGCTGAGGTTGCGCGCTGCGCCCGCTGCATGGGCGGTGCCGTCGCTGGAATTGTCATCGACCAGGGTAACGGAAAAGGTGCCGGGGTAGTCCTGGGCAAGCAGCGATGCAATCACCGCCTGAATGGTCACGGCCTCGTTGCGCGCCGGCACGATGATGTCCACAACGGGCGCTGCCGACGGCGTAGCCGGGGAGAGCTCCGGTTGAGACCTCCAGAACCAGCCGTGAAAGAAAAAGAGGTAGAGCCAGATCGCCAGCGACAACAGGGCAAGTATCTCACCCGTCAGGTTCATGACTCGAAAATCCGGTAGGAATGGGTCGATGCGCGTACGTGCCCACTCCCGCCGGGCAAGCGCGAGCCGCTATTGCGCGCGCGCCCCCTTCTTGGCGGTGCCTTCAGAGCTGCCAAGGTTGCTCGTGCGGCGAATGAACTCCCCGACATTGTCGTGCAGCATCTTCAGCGACGAGTCCTTCGCGTACACCATGTGGCCGGAATCGTAGAACTTGAACTCGATGTTCGACTGCAGGCTCGCGGGTATGGGCAGATGATGCATCTCATAGATGCCTTGGAAGAACGGCGTGGCAAGGTCGAAGTAGCCCGCGTTCAACTGCACCTTCAGATTGGGATTGAGCTTCATCGCGTTCGCCAGATCGGGCAGCACATTGGCTCCCTGCCGCGAGCTCGCAGGCCTTTGCGGCTGGCCGGGCAGTTGATGCTGGAACGTCCAATTCATGAAGACGGGGATCCGCGGCTTGAACGCCTTGCCTTCGCCGTAGTGCAGCTCCTTGCGCGCATACTCGTTGAAAGCGGATACGTACGCGGAGCTCAGAGCGGAGGCTTGCGGGTCGTCCTGAGCGCGTTGCGCCAAAGGGTCGAGATCGGGCCCCGAGAAGCGCGTATCGAGCCTTCCGGTTGTCATGCTGTCGGCCGCCTGCAGGGTCTGGCGGAATTCACCACCGTCGATTCGCAGATCCGCCTTTAGGATGTATTCGACGGGCAGCCCGGTGTATTGGTGGAGCTTGTCCGCGATCGCGCCGCGTTCGGCGGTGCTCAGCTCCGAGCCCGCCGCGAGCGCACGCGCATAATCGCCCAGCGCGAACTGTTCGACCTCCTGGAGCAGGGCCTCGAGATTGTTGTGCTCGCCAGGCAGCTTATGGTGATACCAGGCACTGGCGGCATAGGTGGGCAACGAGAGCTGATACGGCAGATCAACGCCCGGATTGCCGGTTGGCCCATCGGGACTGAGATCAAAGTTCAGAATCTGCGAGAGCAGAATAACGCCATTGAAATCGATTGAGCGATTCGACTCGAGCTCATTGACGAGCACGGCCGAGCGGGGCGTGCCGTAACTTTCGCCGAAGAGGTACTTGGGAGAGTTCCAGCGACCGTATTTTGACAGGAACCCGGAAATAAATTCGGCAAACGCGTAGGCATCCGGGTCAAGGCCATAGAACGCCTTCTCCTTATCCTTGCCTGCAATCCGACTGAATCCCGTGCCAGGCGCGTCGATGAAGACCATGTCGGTGGCATCGAGCAGGCTGAACGCATTGTTGACGAGGGAATAGGGCGCCGCGGGCGTATGCGCATCGGTTGCCGTCACGATGCGCCTCGGGCCAAAGGCGCCCATATGAAGCCACATCGTCGAAGAGCCGGGACCGCCGTTGTAGAAAAACGTGACGGGTCGCGGACCACCCCCGCTCTTGAAGTAAGCGACGTAGAACATCGAGGCTTCGGCAGTCGGATTCTTCGCATCCGCACCGTCGCCGCCGCCCGATGGGCTGTCCTTGTCGGGCTTCTCTGCTTTGGGATCATGCGCAACGTCGTCCCAGTCTTTCGGATGCACGATGAGCGTACCCGCAATAGCCTGATAAGAAATGGCTTGCCCGCCGACGGTGACCGTGCCATTGCTGAGCTTCTCTTCGGGCTTGAACGGCTCGAATTTGCCGCCGTCGGGCTTATCCGTGTCGCTGCTCGACTTCTTGTCCGGCGAATCCGACGCACTCACTGCCGCCGCCAAAGGCGCAGACCACGTTAGTGCTAGTGCAGCGGCCAGGCAGGCACCCATAATCATTTGACGCATGCGCGCTCTCCGGAGACTGTCGTCGTTCCTTTGGGCGCAAGTTTAGCGGACCTCCACGGAGAAAGTGACAAGTAGTGTCAGGCGGCGCTCGTGAGCGGCGCTCCTCGCCATGCGCGCCGCGTCGACTTTCGTGCGAGAATTTACCGAACCGCACACAGCGCCATGCACGCACCGGAGCGGCAGCCGACTAGCCTATGGGTACGAGTGTCCATGAGCGTGCCACTCTGGTGTACGACGGCGACTGTGTGATCTGTCGCCGCTGGGTTGATTACTGGCGGGAGCTCACCGGGGAGCAGGTCGCCTTTCGGCCATACCAGGAGGCCGCTTCCGATTTCCCGGCGATATCCCCGGAAGCGTTTCGCAGATCGATCCAGTACATCGAGCCCGATGGGCGCGTATTCTCGGGGGCGGCGGCCACGTTTCGGGTACTGCGTCATGCGCCGGGGCGCACGGCATGGTGGTGGTGCTACGAGCGCATCGCGGGCTTTGCAGCGCTGAGCGAATGGGCCTACACATTCTTTGCCCGCCGCCGCGGCCTGCTCAGCATCCTGACGAGAATCCTATGGGGAAGGGTTCTCCACGCCGAACAGTACGAGCTTGTGAGCTGGTTGTTTCTGCGATCGCTGGGCGCAATCTACATAGCAGCGTTCGCATCACTTGCCGTGCAGATCCTGGGTCTTGTCGGCCAGGACGGCATCTTGCCGCTGGCGGATTATCTGTCGGCCGCGCATGCCGCGCTGGGGGCGGCGGCATACTGGTTCCTGCCGACGCTGTTCTGGGTCAATTCGACGGATACCGCGCTCGTGGCGGGCACGGTCGCCGGGGTGCTCGCCGGAGCGCTGCTCGTGATCGACAAATGGACGCGGCCCGCGCTCATCGCTCTCTTCGTGCTTTACCTCTCCTGCGTCTATGCCGGGCAGGACTTCATGAACTTCCAGTGGGATGCGCTGCTGCTCGAGGCCGGATTCCTCGCAATATTCCTGACCTCGGGATCACGCGTAGTGGTCTGGTTGTATCGCTGGCTCCTCTTTCGGTTCCTGTTCTTGGCCGGCATCGTGAAGCTGCTATCCGGCGATCTCACCTGGCACGGCCTGACGGCTCTCGATTATCACTTTTGGACGCAGCCGCTGCCGACGCCGCTCGCGTGGTATGCCGCACAGCTTCCGAGCTGGACCCTGAGGGCCGGAACAGCCGCTACCCTCCTCATTGAGGTTGGCATCGTGTTTCTAGTCTTCCTGCCGCGTCGCGTGCGCGCCTTTGCGGCCTGCTGCGTGCTGTTATTGCAGTCGCTTATCACGCTCACCGGCAACTACAATTTCTTCAATCTGCTGACGATGCTGTTGTGCATATTCTTGTTCGATGACGCGGCGTTGCGCGGCATCGTTCCATTCTCGCTTCGGGCTCGCGCACAGCGACGCTCGCCACGTCCGCAACGCGCGGCCACCGCCGTCGCCACGGTGGTTGCGCTACTGGTCGTGCCGGTTGGAGTAAACCGCATCTGGCAGAGCGTGGAGCGGAGCAACTTGCCCGTGCTCGGCACTCTGACGCTCATTGTTTCGCCATTTGACATTGTGAATTCCTATGGACTCTTTGCGGTCATGACAACCGCCCGCCCGGAGATTGTGATCGAGGGGTCCAGCGATGGCGTCAGTTGGCGCGAATATGTGTTCCGCTACAAACCGGGCCCACTATCGCGGCCCGCGCTTTGGAACATACCGCATCAGCCACGGCTCGACTGGCAGATGTGGTTTGCTGCACTTGGCAGCGCGCGCGAGAGCCACTGGATTGAGAGCCTGATGTGGCACTTGCTCAAAGGAAGTCCCTCAGTGCTAGGTCTGCTGGAGTCGAATCCATTTCCAGGCGGCGCGCCACGGTATGTGCGCGCGGTGCTCTACGACTATCAGTTCGCGGACCGCAGCACGCACCGCCAGACCGGACAATGGTGGATACGCCGGCTGGTCGGGCGGTATTTTCCTGAAGTGAAGTTGACGGATTTCGTACGCGCAGCGCCTGACACGCAAAAATAGCGCTCGGCCAGCGTCGGCGGTGATCCTGCAACCTTTAAGACTGTGACGTCAGCGCGACGAGATGGGATTTCATCCATTGCCGGATGCGCTGCGCATCGGCGATACGGGTTTCGAGTCCCTTCGAGTCAAGCAGAACGATCACGATGGCGCGGCCCTGGAATAGCGCCTTCAGCACGAGACATCGGCCCGCCTCGCTGATGTAGCCCGTCTTCTGCACCACGATGTCCCAGCTTGGGCTCACTACCAGGGCGTCGGTGGTATGGAATTCGACGCGCTTGCCGCGGATGGAAACGACGTAGCGTCTGGCGGTTGAATCAGCCTGAATCGTAAGATTCTTAGAAGCGGCGATCACCAGGCGCGACAGATCGCGCGCGCTTGCGACATTGCTGCTCGAAAGGCCCGTGGGCTCGACAAAATGCGTGTTGGTCATGCGGAGCTCTTGCGCCTTGGCGTTCATCGAGGCAACGAAGGCGTCCACTCCGCCCGCGTAGTTTCGGGCCAGCGCATGGGCCGCACGGTTCTCCGACGACATCAGCGCCAGCTGTAACAGATCGGCGCGCGTCAGCACCGTGCCCACGGCGAGGCGCGATGAGGCCCACCGGGCGAGTTTGGCGTCTTCAGCTGTGATCTGGAGCTTCTCGTCGAGAGGCTGGCCGGCCTCAAGAACGACCATCGCGGTCATGAGCTTCGTAATCGAGGCGATGGGATTGGCGATGTCGGCATGACGTGCGAGCAAATCCGCCGAAGCGGTCTCGTCCCAAACCAAAGCCGAGGCCGAAAGAAGCGCGGGTTCGCCCTTTGCGACCGCGTGATGCATGTGTTTGATGATGGACGCCGGAGAGCCACCGGCGAGACCCGGATCTTCGATGGCGGCCGCCGCTGCGGGCCGCAGGCCTGTCATTGAGAGGCTCCAGCCACCCAGCAATACGGCAAGCACCTTGACACAGGATCGTGCCTGATCGGCGATGCGTGGCGGCCTGGCGCGGCGCGTATACAAATGCCATCTCCCGGAGGCGTTACGGACCAGAAAGAATGTTAGTGACTGATGGAGCACCCCAAATCAGTACTAACCGCAAAAGGAGCGGAAACAGCTCACAAAAGACCCCGACTCATGTTTTTCCTGGGCGCGCCTAGCGGGGCGATGGCACGCGGCGGCTGGATCGCTCGCGTTATGCAAGCGCCGACGATCCCGGCGAGGGTGCGAAAACCGGGGAAATTACGGGTGCTTGCGGCGTTGGGAAGAAGGACTTTGATACGCACCTAGCGGACGGCGCCGGGCAAGTGCCTCGGGCGAGCTCCCGAGCTATTGGATCGCGACCTCTCGCAGCGACGGTGCAGAAGTGACGCAGTTCCGGCCGCTGCGCTTGCTCTGGTAGAGCGCAGCATCGGCGGCGCGCACCATGCGATTTGCCAGGCCCTCGAAATCGCTCGGAATGCGATCCAGGGCGCAAATCCCGAAGCTTGCGGTAAGCGCAATGGGCTCTGGCCGATTCAGGAAGCCCCGTGAGCGGATGCGTTCGCACAATCGGTCGGCAACGGCGCGTGCGTCAAACGATGGAGTGTCAGGCAGCACGATGGCGAACTCCTCGCCGCCGAATCGGGCTACCCAATCAGAACCACCCCGCAGGCTCTCACTGATGCGGTCGGCGAACTCCCGTAGCACCCCATCGCCAGCCTGGTGTCCGAACTCGTCGTTGATGCGCTTGAAGAAGTCAACGTCGCACATGGCCAGTGCCAGCGGCTTTGCCAGTTGAGCGGCCCGCTCGACCTCCCGGGGAAACTGATGATCGAAGAAGCGCCGGCTGCCGGCATGCGTGAGCTCGTCGATCGTCGAAAGAATGCGATTGTCCGTCAGTACGGATTGCAGGGAGGCGGCAAGATCGGTGATGCGCCGCGCCGTGGCGACGTGGGCGCGAAACGGGTCCCCTCGAGCCTCGCTCGGAATACAGTCATTGGCGCCGGCGCGCATCGCCTCGCGATAGCCTTGTTCGCCGCGTGCGTTCACAAACGCAATGTGCGTGGCGGTACCAGTCGAGAGCTTGCGGGCGCTGCGGATGAGCTCGATGCTGTCGGTGAACATGACGGCGTGCACGCGCGCGGCGAGACTCTCGAGTGCGTCTTGGTAGCTGTCGGCCAAATCCATCTCGACGTTGGCGCGGTTCAAGAGCTTGACGAATCGCTCGCGCGTCAATTTTGGCTGAATCATAATCAGCGCCGCCGGAGTGCGCGGTTCGACGTGCGTAGAATGGCTGGTTGCGCTGTCCGGCTCTCGCAACGCCTCATCGAGAACCGCGCGCCGACCGAGCAGGTGTTGCGCTGCTCCCGTGCCCGCGTCGGTTCCCTCGCCCGGAGCGTCGAGATCCTTTGCCCTGCGACTGCGGATTGCGTGCTTGTACAAAGCGGACTTGACGGCCGCAGTGAGCCGTGTCCGGTCGCCTTTGGCGATGTAGTCGGCCGCTCCGGCTGAGAGCGCCGCACGCGCGCGCGTCTCGCCCAAGGATCCCGAAACGAATATGAACGGAGTCTCCGGCGCTTCGGATGCCGCGATGGAAAGCGCGGTGAGCCCGCTGAAGTTGGGTAGCGCGCAGTCGGAAATGATGAGATCCGGAGCGCTTTCTAGGGCGGTACGAAACGCCGCCTCGCTCTCCACACACTGCCAGGAGCAGTCGATGCCTTCGGACTCTAATTGCCGAACGGTGAGTTCGGCGTCCGGCTGCGAGTCCTCAATGATCAGCAACCTTACCATGTGAACAATCCGTGTATTTCAGGCCCATCCTACCGTTCGCAAGCGACTGTGGGCCTGTGTGAAATTTAGCACAAGATACAAAATCTTATGTGAACCAACACGCAAAAGTCGCTTGCTGCCGACAAGGCTGATTCGGACCGCGATGCAATTTGATTGGCTGAGCTAGATACGTGCGAGCAATGCCAATGTTCGAATGTGAACAAAGATTAATTTGGGCGGTCAATTATTGAACATACTTCTCGAGACAGAGCCATCTTCTCGATGGAGCTGCTTGATGGCGAGTCGGACTTGTGGACTGTTTCTAATCGAGGTCCTGCCGCGACGCCGGCATGCGCTCGCATACTTCGAGTCAGTGAACGGCTAAGCTAGAGCTAGGACCATCGGATGGTGAACAGGCTGGGCAGCGTTGTGGGCGGGATGGAACTTCGCTGCGTTGGCTGTTCAGGGATACTTTCGGGCGATGATGTCACGCACGAGGTTGGTATCGTAGACCAACACGATCGATTCGATCCGTCCCGTATTGGCATCGAAGTTAAAAACGTCAGCGCACTCGAACGACACGTTGGAGCCATCCTTCAACCACCAATCGTAGAGATAGTAGGCGACGGCCCGTAGGTGCCCTTCGGCGCTGACCAGTACATCGTGCACGGTCAGTTTGGCGCGGCTCGACGCACTGGCGACCTTCGTCACGTAATCCCGTACCGTGACTTGCCCAAGAAACGGGGACCGCACCCAGCCATTGGGCGTAAACAGTGCGGCTGCCTTATCGGCATCGCCGGCCTCAAGTGCCGCCAGATACTTACGCACCGCCTGCTGCATATCTCACATCGCCGTCAACGTCATCGAGTGCAACGCGTGGCGCAGCGATCATACCACGGGAATGCGTGGGCCCTCGCAATCGTATGCGCGCGCAGCATTGGCGGAGATTTGTTGGAGCGATGTATTGAGGCGAGCTCAGCGTTCTCGGTCTGCAACGACACGGAAAAGCAAGAATCGATCATTGGAGTCGGTCGGGGCTCCGCGGGCTCTCGCGGCGCAACCGCGCAAGGGCGCTTTTCCCATGCGGTGAACCACACACAGTTGTTTGACGGGCTCCGCCGCAGTTGTATTGCGCAGTCAACGACCATGAATGCTTACTCGAGCCCCCGAGCGATGATCCCGTGGGGGCGCGTTTTTTGAGTCGGGGGGATCCTGTACAGCAGCAGCTACCTGGGAGCAGACTTGGGCAGCGGGCGCAATGCCCGACCGGGTGCCGTGCGTGAAAGTCGTCGGGTTTCGCGTCAGATCAGGATTTGCGGTAGCGGCGGTCGTCGACGCATTACCACAGTCGTGGGACGTGCTCGAATGTCGGCGATTGGCTCTCGCGCCGCAGAAGGGTCGCTACGCTCGCTTTCCGTATCACCCGCTTATTGAGCTCGAAGGACCGCGGGGCGCCGCCAAAAGCCAAAGTGCTGTTGCCGACGTCCGCAGGGTCGCGCGCCGCGAAGTCGCTGCGTTGCTCACTGCGATTCCGCGGGTTAACGCGGCCGTGATCGTCGGCGGCAGTCTCATCGATCCTCAATCGATCGGTAACCCGCATATTCGCGTGCATGCTCGCGAGGGGCAGCTCTTCCGGGATGTCATCGCACGGGCGCTGCACCGCGAGCGCATCAAGAGCGAAATCCTCAGCGACCGTGATGTGTTTGCCAAAGTAGCGGCTAAACTGAGCTGGCCGGAATCGCGACTGCGCACCGCGCTCACGCAAACGGGCCGGGGGAAGTTTCGGCCGTGGGGCGCCGATGAGAAGTTGGCGCTCTTAGGAGCACTGTGGCGGGCACCGGCGGCTGCTTAGACGAATTGAATTGGGGCTTGACTAATCATAGGGAGGGGAGATGACAAAAGATGAGGTACGCTTTACGGTCAGTTTCACGATTGCCGCGGACAAGTTCGACGCATTCGAGCGCCTCGTGCAGTCGATGATCGCCGGTACCCGCAAGGAAAGCGGCGCCCTCGGATATGACTGGTGCCTCAGCACCGATCGGCGGCAGTGCCGGCTTATCGAGACATACGCCGATGCAAATGCAGTCGTGCGGCACATGACGGGTCCGGTCGTACGGGAGCTTGTTCCGAAGTTGCTCGAAGTGGTAAGTGTGAACGGCTTCGAGGTCTACGGCGATCCGGGGCCCAAGGCGGCGCAGACACTGGCGGAACTGGGCGCCAAGGTCTTCAAGGTCTGGCGCGGGATTAACTGACGACGCGCGCAGCGCGCGCCGCGGATCTCGTCAGGCGAAAATCAATAAAGACCCGCCGTACAAAATCAGACCGATGATCAGGGCGATTACGCAGTAGCCCATGATGTCTTTGATGCCGAGCCGGGCGATCGCCAGGATCGGCAACGCCCAAAACGGCTGAATCATGTTTGCCGTCTCCTCGCCCATTGCCGTGCCCATGGCTGTCATTGCCGGATCAGCGTGCAGCTTAAGCGCCGCCGGGATCATGAATGGACCTTGCACTGCCCAGTGGCCGCCGCCGGACGGAACAAACAGGCTGATGAGATTGGACGAAATGAATGACCAGAATGGCAGCGTATGTCCGCTCGAAAAAGTCACGAAGCTCTGTGCGATGGCGGCCGCCAGCCCCGTACCGGTCATGATGCCCATGATTCCACCGTAGAGTGGAAACTGCAGCAGTATCGGCCCAACGGTCTTGGCGCTCGATTCAAACGAACGCACATAACGGATAGGCCGCCAATGAAAGATGAGGCCCAGCATCAGGACGATGAAGATGAATCCGTTGATATCGAGCTCGAAGCCTTTGGTCCTGATCGTGTGAATCTCATAAAAGAGACCCATCAGTACCAGAAGCACCGTGATGATCCATGAGTCCTCGAGCACGGTTGCAAAGTTGCGCTCACGCGGGCCGGGATCCAAGACCTCATCCTGTCTGATGAGGACGGCCGGATCGACGGTTCTCATCTCGGCCGGCTCCGGACCCATGAAGTAGAGCGCGATGGGCACGAGAATCAGCAGCAGAAGCACCGGCAGCAGGTTGTAGAGGGTAAATATCGTCGCGCTAAACCCTGCGACGTTGCCGGTGACTTTTTCCACAATATTGAGAGCGCTGCCGTGCGTGGCGGTCGCCAGTGCGATCGAGCTCGAAAGCCCCGAAGCCCACACCATGAACCCCATATAGGCAGCGGCGACGAGGAAGCCGAAATCCACATTGCGCAGGCGCTTTGCGATCTCACGTGCGACCAGGGCACCGACCACGAGCCCGAAGCCCCAGTTCAGCCATGAGCCGATTGCTGCGGTGAGAAACACCGCGGTGGCGGCGCCCCCCTGGTCGGCTGGCACGGCCGCCAACTTCTTCAGCAGACGTTTGACGAGCGGCGCATCCGCTAGCGTCACGCCCGTGGTTAGGACGAGCGCCATCTGCAAGGCAAACGCAAGGATGTTCCAGATCCCGCCGTACCAGGAATCGATGACCTTTCCCGCGTCGCTGGACGTCCAGATCAGGGCCGCGACCACCGTGATGAAAGTCAGGATGACGGCGTAGAGATATGGGTTGGGTACGTAACGCTCCGCGTAGCGAACGAAGAGCCGGGTGATTCGGCGCAGCACGGCTTGGTTTCCTTATTCTTGGGCGGTCACCGTTTTTTCTGGCCGTACTTTTAGCACCTTTGGGCAAGAACCTTCCACCGGTTTTCGGACTCGATATGAACGGGGCGATTCTTGCTACTTAGCGACGCGCCACGGCTGGCGGCCCATTCTGCGACGCAGCAATGACGTTGATTGAGCAGGCGAATCGCTGCCTCAGAACTGTCGGCTATGCGGCGGCGCTGATGATGCCTGTTGACGTACCCGAGTGCGGCGCTCTCGCAAACCCAGCGGTGGCGGAGCCGCTCGCGGGAGGTCGTTTCGCGGCCGTTTGCGCGACGGTCGCCGTGTGACGGCGCTGGACTCGGGGCACGCCGTCGTGCTACCCAGTGTGCATCAACGAGATCGAAGTATTCGGCATGGTCAGCACCCGCCCCTCCGTTGCAGAGAAGCGTCGCGCTTTTCGCCGATTGCACGAGAGCGGCTGCTTCGTCATCCCGAATCCCTGGGACATCGGAAGCGCGTTGTACCTGCAAAGCCTGGGGTTCAAGGCGCTTGCCACGACCAGTTCTGGGTTCGCCTGGTCCCAGGGACGCCCCGACGGGGGTATATCGCGTGATAAGGCCCTAGCTCACTTCGAGGCACTGGCGGCGGCCACCGATCTACCGATCAACGCTGACTTCGAAAGTGG
>Ga0209624_10001277_pt1 | contig 20166 bp, 18 predicted proteins | sample JacPinW_OM2H0_O1_FD_188565 | JGI IMG/M metagenome (GOLD analysis project Ga0209624, IMG submission 188565) | Forest soil microbial communities from Algoma, Ontario, Canada - Jack Pine, Ontario site 1_JW_OM2H0_O1 (SPAdes) (version 2) | ecosystem: Environmental > Terrestrial > Soil > Boreal...
ACCAAGCCTCCGACAACACTGGGCAAAGCTCCCTCCATGCCGGCACAGACGATGACCACGCGCGCCCGGGTCAACGCCTCACGATTTGCCAGCAGACGGTGGATTCCGGCGACCCCAACATCGTAGAAATGTTCCACTTCGTTACCCATCATCTCAGCGGTGACGACTGCTTCTTCGGCAACCGGAATATCACTGGTTCCCGCTGAGACAACGGCAATCACTCCCTTGCCATATTTCGTGGAGTCTTTCTGCAGGACAATCGCGCGCGCTAGTTCGCGAAATTCAACGCCGCGGATTTTTTTCTTCACGGCAGCGAATTGTTTTTCGCTGGCACGCGTCGCCAGAATATTTCCGCCATGCTTCGCCAGGCGAGCGAAGATAGCTGCGGTCTGCGCGGGAGTCTTCCCTTCACCCAAAATAATTTCCGGCATACCTGCTCGAAGGGCGCGATGGTGATCGACTTTGGCGAAGCCGAGGTCTTCGAATGGGAGATGGCGCAGGCGATCCACTGCTTCGTCGGGAGTGAGCGTTCGTTTGCGTACTTGCTCGAACAGCTTGCGAATGGATTCGGCGTTCAAGGAAAACTCAGAGCCCGGCTTTCGGTCTTCACCGGGCGAGTTCTAGATTAGCATTCCGAGAAGATCTCACCCCGAGATGTGACGGAGAAACCAGGGAAAAGAACTTAGGCATGTGCGGCGCGTGCTTGCGGGCGGGCGATCGAACGAAGTTTGGAAATCACTGTGCCGCAAATCTTACGTGCTATTCCAGGCTCATCGAGATGAGTGAGAAAGAGACGGCGCACGCCGCTGGGAGCCACTTTGCCGGCGACATAGGCGTCGTAAATCTGACTTCCGATGCGATATCCCCACTCCTCGGCCATCGCATTGAACTTCTCCGCGTCTGCCTCGATCGCTGCTTGAGCCGCCTTCTCACAGCCCGCACGAGAGAGTTGCGGCGCGTTGTCCTCGAACGGCGAGGGGCGCGAAGGGTACAACACGCGCGATCCGAAGAAAGCCACGGCATGTTCGATCACGTGACGATAGAAGCGATCAGTCCTTGGAGCTTGCGAATTATCTGGATCGGCGACCACGTCTTCCATGGACTGGCCATTCAAACGACGCGGCAATCCCTGGCACGCGTGATGGAGAAAGCGAGTGATATCTTCCGCCGCGTGCATCATCTGAAATTCGCGGATGTAGAAGGCATTCACCTGCGGCAGATAAGCGCTGCCTCGCCGTTCGACTGAGGTAAGCAGGGATTCTCGATCCTGCTCGCTGATGCCCTTGCGTGAAAGCAAACGGCCCAACATGGCATCGGATGTCCCGCCGTAGACTTCCGGCAGCATATCCACAAGAAACTTGGGTTGCGTGCCATTGTGAGGCGAATAGCGATTGATCTCGAGGAATCGAGCCAGGCTGTCGATCAGGTTGTAGATGGTCGGAGCGAAATCCGGACCATCATCGCAACGGCTCCATTGATCGAGAAACAGGCGATAGCTTTCGTATTTTTCCAGCGGCGTGGCGTTGAATACGCAGATCACGTCGTCGTTGACGCGAACGGCTTCCACCTTATCGGCGCGTTCACCGGCAGCGCGCCAGTAGAGGGCATCGATATTCTGCAGAACTGTGAGAACCTTGGCGCCCGGCATTTCCTCCTGTAGCGCACGCGGCAAGTGCGCGGGAGCGAGATGCGATTCACCGAATAACACAAGGATGACCGCGTTGGGATGCCGCTCGCGGATTTCGGCAAGCTTGATTGCAGCATGACGGTCGCGTGCGCCAATTTTGCGCAGGTCTTCGCGCGGCATGCAGTCGAGGCCATAGAGGGCTTCGGCGTGATCGCGCGCCGTTACCAGCAATTCATAGAACGGAGCCCAATCGTATCCCCAATCGAGATCGAAGCGAATACGCTGGCGGAATTCCTGTTCATCGATCTCCCGCCTCCACCATTCGTCGAGAATGTGCTGATCGCGCGCGAAAATAGTTTCTACCCCCAGAACCACCGGACGGTCTCCGGCGAGTGCCCGCTGCTCCATCAGCGATGCAGCCTGACGTTGTGCCGACGGTAGCGCGTGGTAATCACCAATGAGGACGACGTCAGCGCCTCGCACAGCGTCGCGGAGTTGCTGGGCGTCCAGTACAGATTCGTAGTTGCGAAACGCCTGATTGAAATCCCGCAGATACTTGCGGCGGTTATGCGAATCTTGCACCCGGATTTCGCGCTCCACTCCCGCGAGCGCGTGGAGTTGCGCTGCACTGCGGCGAGACCGGAGATTGGACATGGACGCCATTTTTACGACTTCTTAGCTTTCTCTTCCTACCCTTCTTGACTTCTGTAGCAGCGCCTCCCTATGCTCCAACTTCGAGGCAACATTGCCCAACTACTCGCCGAAGAACCTGACCATCGCGACTACCGGAGCCAGTGGAGCCATTTTTCTCCGGCAATTCCTGCAAACCGTGGAACGCGATAGGCGCGTGGAAACGGTAAACTTCATCGCCTCCGACAGCGCTCTGCGCGTCATGGCCGAAGAGCTTGACCTCAAAGGCCGCTCCAATCTCGTTAGCCGGATTCTCGGCACTTCTTCCGGAAATTCCCGCAACCGCTCAGCCCGCAAAATTCGAGTTCAAGCCAATACTGACATCGGAGCCAACATCGCGAGCGGTTCCTATCCCGCTGACGCCATGGTTGTTATCCCCTGCAGCGTGGGCACCTTAGCCCGCATCGCAAACGGAGTCGCTGCTCAACTGATCGAGCGCGCCGCCGACGTCTCTCTAAAAGAAAAACGTCCGCTGGTGCTCTGCGTCCGCGAAACGCCGCTCAACAAAATCCACATCCGCAACATGTACCGGGCGGCCGATGCCGGAGCCACGATCTTTCCTCTGATTCCGGCGTTCTATTACCGTCCTGCTTCATTAGATGAGATGGCGCGCGAATTCGCTTACCGTGTGCTGGCTCATCTCGGTCTTCCGCAGCCTCAAGCATTCCACTGGAAAGGCTGACGGATCAACAACTTGCCTGCCTAAGAAATTCTCTTCCCCGCAATTACAGTCATCGGCGTGCGCGGGGCAGGATTTCAGTGTAGATACCCAAAAGTGCTGGAGGCAGATACCCCCCGGACATGTACGGCCGGGGAAGCCTTGGTTTTGCGGATTTGACCGAGTTTTCCAAAGCCGCAATCCGCGGACGATGTCGTAGAATGCGGCAACTTTCCGAGGAAGGCGATCCATGCTCACACGTTGTCTCGTAGCACTGGTCGGATTCGTGTTTCTGGGGACTTTGGCCCACGCCGCGGATGACCGCAATCCATTCGCCGGCGATGCCAAGGCGGCAAAGGCCGGCGAGTACGAGTTCCGCATTAACTGCGCCCTCTGTCACGGGCTGGGTGCTCACGGCGGAGGCCGCGGGCCGGACCTTACCCGCGCGCAGAAAAAGCACACGCACTCCGACGCGGACATGTTTCAGGTCATCAGCAACGGGATCCCCGGAACGGCGATGCCGGCGAACGGCACCAACGGGCAAGGCGTCGGCATGACCGATGAAGAGATCTGGCAGATCATCACTTATATCCGCAGCCAGGAAATGAAAGCTGCGGTCAATCCGCAAGGCAATGCCGCGCACGGTAAAGAGCTGTTCTACGGTGACGCAAATTGCTCGCTTTGCCACATGGTCGACGGCAAAGGCGGCAGACTCGGGCCCGAGTTGACTGCCGTCGGAGCTTCGCGCACGCGTGCGGCGCTCATCGATTCGGTGCGCAATCCCAGCAACAGGCTGGCTTGGGGCCTGACAGAGTCGACGAAAGAATTTCCGCAGGAATATGAGAGCGTCACTGCCGTGACCGCCGACGGGAAAGAGATGAAAGGCGTCACACTGAATGAAGACAGTTTCACCGTGCAGATCATGGATACAACCGAACGGATTCATCTACTGGAGAAAGACAAATTGCGCTCATTTCAGAAGACGCGCCAGTCGGCGATGCCTCGCTATGCCGCCAGCACTCTGAGCGACAAAGATCTGGACGACATCTTGGCCTTCCTGGTCAGCGTGGGGGCGAAATGAGGAGACGCGCCAAGACACAAGGCCTGAAGGCCATCATCTTTTGCATCCTTAACGCGGCCCTCGAGGGATCGCTCTTCCACGGCTGGTCCAAGAGCGCGGTTGTGGCCGGACTGATCGCGCTATCAATCACGATCATCCCTGCTGGCGCCCAAGTCACCTTCGAGCGGCTCGTGAATTCTGCGAAAGAGCCGCAAAACTGGATGACCTATTCCGGCGACTATTCTGGAAAGCGTTTCAGCGGGCTCAACCAGATCAATAAGACGAACGCGCACACGATGGTCGCGAAGTGGGTGTACCAGACTGGCGCAACGGGAAAGCTTGAGACCTCGCCGCTCGCGGTGGACGGAATCCTCTATGCGACGGCGCAAGATGATCGCGCCTTCGCCCTCGACGCGCGCACTGGACGCCCAATCTGGATGTACCAGCGGCAAGTGCCCAGCGACATTCGTCCATGCTGCGGACACGTGAATCGAGGATTAGCAATTCTCGCCGACAAAGTATTCCTGGGAACGCTCGATGCCCACGTCATCGCACTCGATGCCAAAACTGGAAACGTTGTTTGGGACGCGACTGCCGCGGACTATCGCACTGGCCACAGCTTCACGGTCGCGCCCTTGGTTGTAAAAAATCTCATCGTGATTGGAATCTCCGGCGGTGAATACGGCGTGCGCGGATTCATCGACGCCTACGACGCCGACACAGGCGAGCGCAAGTGGCGCCTCTATACCGTGCCCGGGCCCGGCGAACCGGGACACGATACGTGGGAAGGCGATTCATGGAAGGTTGGCGGAGCTCCTGCGTGGAACACAGGAACGTACGATCCGACAACAAACCAGATTTTCTGGCCAACGGGCAATCCTTCGCCCTCGAATCGCGGCGAGGGGCGCGCCGGAGACAATCTTTACAGCAATTCCCTGCTCGCGCTCAATGCCGACACCGGCAAAATGAATTGGTATTTCCAGTTCACCAAGCACGATGAGCATGATTGGGATGCGACGCAGGTTCCGGTGATGGTCGACGCCAGCGGCAAGCATCTGATCGCACAAGCCAATCGCAATGGATTCTTCTACGTACTCGATCGGACGAATGGAAAGTTGATTTCCGCGACGGCCTACGGTAAGCAGACATGGAGCGACACCAAGGATGCAGAGGGACGTCCGATAGCGAAGAAAGAAGCATCGCCCACGCTCGAGGGACATACCGTGTGTCCCGGGGCTTTGGGAACAACAAATTTCATGGCGCCGACCTACGATGCGCAGACTGGGTTGTTCTACGTCACTGCGCGCGATCAGTGCGATATCTTCAGCACCGCTCCGCAGCCGTACGAGGCCGGACACGCGTTCTATGGCAGCGCATATTTTCCATCCGAAGAGGCTAAGCCGTACCTGGGATTTTTGAAGGCAATCGATCCGACAACGGGTGAAGTCAAATGGAAGTTCCAGCACACTTCGCCGACATGGTCTGGCGTGCTTTCGACGGCTGGAGGTCTCGTCTTCAGTGGCGACGCCGAAGGAAACTTCATCGCCTTCGATGCATCTTCCGGTAAACCTCTATGGCACTTCCAGATGGGCGGAGCGGTCTATGCGCCCCCGATGGCTTTTGCAGTCGACGGAAAAGAATATGTAGCCATCGCGGCAGGAAGCGCCGTTTACGCTTTTGGGCTTCCGTGATATTGACCAGTTGAATGGACTATGGTCTACTATATACGTCATGAGAGAAATAGCTATCTCCGAGTTCAAAGCCAAGTGTTTGGCAATCCTTGATGAGGTGCAGAAGACCAAGCAGCCGATTCGGGTGACTCGGCGCGGGCGTCCCATCGCGGAGGTTGCCCCTCCTGCGCCGACCAACAATAGGGATTGGATCGGTTCGATGAAGGAAATGAAGATTCTTGGTGACATCATTTCCCCCGCAAATGACGAAGATGATTGGGAGGTACTTCGAGATTGAAACTTCTGCTGGACACACACATATGGTTGTGGAGTCTCCACCAGACAGATCGGCTCGGCGCGAGAGTACGTAGGGAGTTGCGCGACTTGCAAAACGAGCTTTGGCTGTCCCCCATTAGCACATGGGAGGCGCTCATCCTCCACCAGAAAGGTCGAGTGTACTTGGCGCATGATCTGGATCGGTGGATGGCGGAAGCAACAGGACCCTTCCGCCAGGCCCCGCTGACCCACGAAATGGTTGCAACCGCGCGAAGCCTTCCGTTGCCGCAGCGCGATCCTGCCGACCGATTCCTGGCAGCAACCGCCAAAGTACTCGATCTCACGCTAGTCACGGCAGATGCCAGTTTGCTGGGGCTGGGAGAAATTTCGACCCTGGGGAATCGATAAGGCAACCCCGATGTGGCAGGTCCCGCAAGTCACTCTCCTCGCTTTTTTCAAGGAAACCGCATGTCTTCACCGCCGCTATTAACTTTTGCGCTTCTGCAATTTCTCCTGATTGACGCCGCGGCGCATTCCGTACTAATCTGCGATTACACCGGAAAGGAGGTGGTCGGATGACAATTTCTGAAGGCAGTTGTAGATGTATCCAAAGACCAGGTGAGGTGGCTGAGACTTAGAGCGGTTGCTCTAAGCGGGGCTTTGGGCGCGGAATTCGCAAGGACTGCGCCGAGAGCTACAGCCCGCACACTACCGGTGATTAAGGATTGACGCGCTTGACGCAGGTCGGTCGAGAGCGCTATCAGGGACCCGGAGTTGCCGAAGAGGCCACGTTAGAGTGACCACCTCTTGGTCAATCCCAAACAGTCCACCGGGCGGCCCGCAGGCCTTGTTCTCACAAGTGCTTGCGGGCCGTTCTATTTTTCGGAGAATGATCTCCTGGCCCGCCCGCATCTTACCCACGAATGACAGACCTGTGCCGACCGAAGTATTCTGCCTGAGTGTCGAATCTCGACGAATCGAAAGAGCGACTGCGTCTTGCCGGAACCTACGCTGGGATGACGGACGGTGAGCTCCAACATCTTGCACGCGATCCAGAGTCTTTAACGGAAGCAGCGTGGGAGACGCTGGAAGAGGAACTTGACCGCAGAAATCTGGAGCTTCCAACACATACCTTCGATCCTGAGCCAGAGCTCGACCTGCGAACTCTGGTCACGATCCGGCAATTTCGGGATCTTCCCGAAGCTCTCCTGGCGAAAGGCAGCCTCGAGTCGGCGGGCATCGAATGTTTCCTGCGCGATGACAACCTCGTGCGCCTCGACTGGTTCATTTCAAATTTTGTCGGCGGCGTTAAGCTTTGTGTGAAGCCGGAGGACGTGGCGACCGCTCAGAAATTGCTCGACGAGCCCATCCTCGAGGGATTGTATGTGCAAGACGTGGGATTGTACGAGCAGCCTCGCTGCCCCAAGTGCCAGTCGCTGGACGTGAATTTTCGCGAACTCGACCGTCCGATTGCCTATCTCAGCGCTTTTCTTAAAGTTCCGATGCCGGTGCAGCGCAAAGGATGGCGCTGCCATTCCTGTGATGCTGAGTGGGATGATGACGGAACGAATGATTCACCGTCCTAGCTTTGCAAATCCCTTTCGGATCACATCCTGCGTATCTTCGGCTAACTTCTGCGCTGGCAATTCCTCGCGCGTGAACCAGCGAACCTCGGCGGCGTCACTGGCGGCGAGAAGCTCTCCTCCAACCCGGTGGCAGAGGAAATCAATCAACACGTAGTGATACTGCACACGCTTCTCGTCATTGCGCAGGACTCGGTCATAAACGCCAAGCAGGTCTCCGGGCTCTACGATGAGTCCGGTCTCTTCACGCGCCTCGCGCACGGCAGCCTCCCGCACCAGTTCTCCGACCTCGAGCACGCCTCCGGGAATCGACCACTGCCCTTGAATCGGCGGATGGGCCCGCTTGACCAGCAGAACACGATCGTCCTCGATGATGATCGAGCCGACGCCCACTAACGGAAATTCGGGAAATTCACGTTTCACGAAGAAGTTCTCAGTTCCCAGTTCTCGGTTCTCAGTTCTCACTTCTCAGTAAAGCCCAACCATTCGGATTGAAGATCCAAACCCGCGATTATAGCGGCTGCGTGCCCGCACCTAAGGTGGACATCGTACGCCAATTGCCCATTCGGCTTGCTAGAATGGCGCTCGGAAAGACAGCTATGGCGCTCGAAGAATATAAGCGAAAACGCAGATTCGAAGACACGCCCGAACCTCCGCCAAAGGTGGAAAAAAAGAAGGGCAATCGCTTCGTGGTCCAGAAGCACGAGGCGACCCGCCTGCACTACGACTTCCGGCTGGAGATGGAAGGCGTGCTGAAATCGTGGGCGGTGCCCAAAGGGCCGTCGCTTGATCCCGCGGACAAGCGACTGGCGATGCAGGTCGAGGATCATCCTGTTTCATACTTTGATTTCGAAGGAAACATTCCCGAAGGCAATTACGGTGCCGGCAGCGTCATGGTGTGGGACGTGGGCACGTGGCAGCCCTTGTCTCTAGTGCAGGTAAATGGGAAATACGTTCCGGGCACGGAAGCCGAGGCGGCGGCGATGCTGGCCAAGGGAGACTTGAAATTTCGGCTGAAGGGAAAACGACTGAAAGGTGACTTCGCGCTGATCAAGATGAAGGGCCGTCGTCCGGGAAGCAAGGGCAACGAATGGCTCATGATCAAGAAGCACGACGACGATGTCGTTGAGGGATACGACGCAGGTGATATTGACGAGTCGGTGCTAAGCAAGCGAAGCATGGACGAAATCGCCGGCGACGCCGGATCACGGGAATGGAAGAGCCGACCCGCCGGTCGAGGAAAATTGAAAGCACCATGGCTCGCCGACGCGATTGCTCGCGTCGAGAAAAAAAAAAGCACGCTGACCACCGGCGACGCGGAAGAACGCAGCGAAAAAGCTAAAGAACAATCTAGAGCGAAATCCTCTGTGAACTCTGTGCCCTCTGTGGTGAAAGCAGTTGGCGCCGTCTCCCGGAAAACCGCCGCCGCTCCGAAGCTAATTTCAGGCCCTGTAAAGCGTCCCATGCCCACGGCGATCCATCCAATGCTCGCGGAGTCCATCGACAAGCCGTTTGACGGACCCGAGTGGTTGTTCGAAATTAAGTGGGACGGCTATCGCGCTGTCGCCTTTATTGAAAACGGCAAAGTTCGTTTGGTATCCCGAAATCAGAACGAACTGACTGCGCGCTATCCCGAATTGAAAGACATGGCGCAATTCGTCAAGGGGAAGAATGTCATCCTCGACGGCGAAGTGGTAGCACTCGATGATGAAGGAAAAGCCTCGTTCAGCCTGATGCAGCAGCGGACTGGCTTCCGTCCGGGCGGCAAACGCGCCACTGCCAAAGCCGATGTTCCGGTGCTCTATTACGCATTTGATCTTCTCTATCTCGATGGAGAAGACTGGCGCAAAGTTCCGCTCGAAGAACGGAAGCGGAAGCTGCAGTCCATCGTTAAGACGGGAGACTCGCTCCGTTATTCAGACCACTACGAAGAGCAAGGCAAATCGCTATTTGAGGTCGCAAGATCCAAAGGATTGGAAGGCATTGTCGCCAAGAAGCGAGAGAGCATTTATGAAGAGCGTCGCAGCCGCGAGTGGCTGAAGATCAAGATCCGGCATCGTGTGGAGTGCGTGGTCGGCGGCTTCACCGAGCCCGAGGGCAGCCGCACGCATTTTGGCTCATTGGTCCTCGGACTTTACGACAAGCAGGGACAGCTGATTCATGTCGGACAAGCGGGAAGCGGATTCAATCAGAAATCGCTAGGCGAAATCTGGAAAACTCTGCAGAAGCTCGAGACCAAGAAGAACCCGTTCCATGGTGAAGTCGAAGCGCTGCGGAAAGTCAGTTGGGTGAAGCCGGAACTCGTCGCCGAAATCGAATACGCCGAATGGACAGGTGGAACCAACGAGGGCAGCGGTCCAAAACTGCGCGCGCCCGTATTCCTGGGATTGCGGGACGACAAAGACCCGAAAGAATGCCTGTTGGAAGACGTGGACGAGCAGCCGTCAGATTCGAAGTCTTAAATTTCTCGCTGGGCTGGATATCCGAGATTGGTGTTCGTCACTGCTGGTCTGGCCACGTTACATGCGCCGTCAACGAAGGCGGAGGAGGAATTGGGGAATAGTCAGGGCCTCTCTCGTCTTTGAACGCAAGATCGATATGCGGAATCGATTCCTCCTGTTCGGAGGCAGTCATGAGATTCTTCGCAAGGAGCGCGGACGCAGTGTCCCGATACTTCTCCTGCTCGGCGCTGATGAATTCCTGAAGCTCGCGGTAGAACTGCTCGTTCGACTTGAATTGGATCGTATCTTTAGTTTCAATCTCCCACTCGATATCGTCCTGCGGAATCGCCAACATGCGCGCGATCAAGCTGCGTCGCTGCTCGGGACCTAACACCAGGAAAGTTAAATTCTCGCAACGATTACCCGGGTAGTGTCTCGTCTCGGAGCGGAGCGCATAAATCGGATCCTCGCCTGAAATCAGAATAAAACCGCTTCGTGTCTTTCCCTCCGACAACTCATACACCCCAAATTTCGGCCAGTCCTTGTGAGTGTCGTCAGCGGAACAACTGCCGGACATTCCGCCACCATAGAGGGCTTCGGCTTTGGACGTAGGACTCGTAATTGTGATAGTGGCGCGACTATGAATGCTCGACAGCAAGTCGGATGCAAAGCCCGCAGGAGGCGCTTGCGCAAGCAAAGCTGCGCCTATGTATTGCAGATTGTGTTCACCGAGGTTTTTGGGAGCCGAGCGATAGAACTCCAGATCGAGCGATTGAGACTCCTCCAACGGCAACCGCGTGAGCAGTATGGCAACCTGATTGGGAAAGTCCCGTGCAAGATTCTGCAGCGTCCGGGCAGAAACCACGGCTTGCAACTGGATCAAAGTGTCAAGCGTGGCGGCCACCGCGTCTCGTTGGTCCAGTTGAAAGGATGTGAGGCCGCCGTCGGCACTGTCGTCGTCTGGCGGCGCGGGAAGGGCCTCCCATTCCACCACTAAAGAGAGCATTTCAGGTACGAGAGTCTGATCTTTCGTTGCAAGAGCGTAGTGGGCGCCCCAAGCGACGAGGCGTGGGTCTCTGCTCGAGAGCAATTGTTCGATCTTGTCTCGCGGTGATGTCTCAACAGGAGGTGAATCCTGGGCGAAGGCGTGAGTCGCAGCAATGTCCGTTAGGCAGAGCAGGCAGAAAATGCGAAGTATGTTCGTTCGAAACGCAGCCATCGATGTCTCGCTAGGCGTTATCGAAATTGTTTCTGAATTCCGGGAAATTGCTTGTACCTACTTAATGTCCTTCATCGCCATCAGCGTTCCATAGTCTCGGCCGCTGGCATCGACGGCGCGCGCGACCACCGCTGCGAACGCTTCCCTGACTTCCGGATATTTTGCGACCAATGCCTTTATCACCGCCGTATTGTCTTGGAAAGCCTGCGTGGTATTAGAGGCATCGGCCGTCTGGTACCTCACAATCAAATCCAAATCATTCCCTACGGCCTCAGGAAACACCGCAGTGACTTTGTACGTTACGGTTCCTGCGGGAAGATCGACTGGCTTTCCTCCCGTTGGCAAGTCCTTGGGCTGCAAACTTTGAGATTCGTCATACAGGTTGTCGGTTGCCAGCGTGCTCATGAACGACAACGGAGAGATCAGATTTCGAGCCTCGAGATAGAAAAACCACGCATTGTGCGTCTGGCCTTTAGTCTTGTAATCGCGGGCGCGGTCCAGGAACCAGTTGCTGTCGTGACCCGCAATGTCGGCGGCCTTGATGTAAAGCCCCGCGAGTTTCCAGTCGGAACCAGTTTGCTGGAGAATTTCCGAAAACATAGTCTTGCCCTTCGGAGAGGTCGCATTTAACAGGACGGCGGCATACTTTCCGGGAGGCAGGTTATCGAGATAAAAGGCGGCGCTGTTAGAGGTCTGACCGTTTTTGCCGAAGACTCCGCACAGGAATTCGGCATGCGGATCAGGAGTGCCGCTCGACGCGTCCAACACGAAGGATGACTTGAGCGTAGCCTGGGCCCCCGTCAGATCCGGTTGGTGATCCTTAACCGTCGTCTCGATTCCGCCGAAGTCCGACGCCAGGCTCGGAATGGCATTCAGTCGCATCGTCGCAGCGTCACCCTTAGCGGCGAGATCGAAGAAACGCTGGCCGGCCGCGGTGATGGCGGCACGGGTGGCGTCGTCCAATTCGCTTGACGTCTGACAGCTTTGAGCGTCCGCGTTCGAACTCAAGAAGGCCAGAGAGCACAAGACAATCGAAAACGCACAGCCTCGAAGACGATATGGCGCCAGTTTCATCATGTTCCGCCTTTACTTTCAGAGGGTTGGACGCCTCGGCACAGTGTACGCTTGCCAACACTACCTTGATAAGATTTTATGTGGCCCGAAATGGTTGACTGTAATCGGCTTACGCGAATCCCCATTCGTGCTATTCCGTCTCGCGCTTGCAAGAGAGTAGCCTCAATACGTTCCATCTGGTGAAGAGTTAGAGGCCACCAGTTCCCTCCAGCCATGCCGGTGCTAGAATTCCGGTAAGGCGGTCTGTGGTGTTCCCAGAAACCAGGCGTTTTGCAGGAGTCGTTATGAGCACGGGACGGAGACTAAACAAGCTGAGCGGCGTCGTACTACTAAGCGCTGCGGTCTTGTGTGTGGGCGGTGTCGCCGAGTCGCATGGGGACTCTGTGCAGACCCAAACCCATCACAAGACGAAAGCCAAGAAACCTCAGCTGCCTCCGTTGCCCTCAGGCCCAACCGGCCGCCCCGTCCAGCAGATTCCCTTGGACTCGATCGCAGCAGTTCCACCGCAAGTCAGCTATCAGGATAAACAGCTGACAATCGTCGCACCGAACTCGACTTTGGCCGATATTCTGCGCGCAGTGCGCAAGCAAACCGGGGCCGATATTGAGATCCCTGCCGCCCCTGAGCGCGTTGTCACGCATCTGGGACCGGGACCGGCTCGTGACGTTCTCTCCGACTTGCTGAACGGTTCCCGCTTTAACTATGTGTTGCTGGGTTCTCCCGGAAACGACGCGATATTGACGCGAGTTGTGCTTGTACCGAAGGCTGGGCAGGACGCTGGAGCTCCGCCGGTTCCTACGCCCGATGGTCAGCCTGCCGCGCAAGCCGCCAATACGCCGCCTCCGGATCAAGATCCTCAGGCGGACGCCAATGACGCCGATTCGAATGACGATAATGCAGCCGAAGATAACGGTGACCAAGCCGCCGAGGCCGAACAACCACCGGCGGCGAATCCCGACCAGCCTGCCGTGAAGACTCCGCAGCAAATGCTGCAAGAAATGCAGCAACGGCAGCTTATGATCCAGCAAGGACAACAGCAGCAGCAACCGGGCCAACCTCCGGTTCCAGGCACGGTTCCGCATCCGCCTCAAGAACAATAATTTCGACCGTTGCAACGTCAAATAGCGAATATTAGGCGAAGATTGTCGAGATCATCAGCGTCTGGCCGGGAGGGGCATTGGATTCTTCACTTTGCAGAGTTTCGTAGTTGCTCAATCGCCCACTGAGCGCTCTCGGCGACCGCTTGGTCCTCGTCTGCCGACATTTTCTCGAGAATCGGCAAGAATTCACTCTTCCTGCTATTCCCCATGGCGATAACGGCGTTGCGCCGCAAGCCAGACTGCTTGGTGCGGCGTATGGGAGATCCCCGAAGTGTCTCTCGGAACTCTTCGGCCGACATTTCTGCGAGCCAGTCAAGTGCTGGATTGACGAGACCCGGGCGAGCTTGGAACTCGGACGCTGTTGAGGCTGGAGCCTTTCGGTTCCATGGGCACACATCCTGGCAGATGTCGCACCCAAACACGTGCCGGCCGATTCCGGCGCGCATGTCCTCAGGAATCGAGCCGCGCTTTTCGATCGTCAAGTAAGCGATGCACCGGTTGGAATCCAGTTGATACGGCTCCAGCAGAGCATCGGTGGGGCACGCTTCGATGCAACGAGTGCAGGTGCCGCAGCGATCAGGTGCAGGCAGGTCGGGGCGGAGTTCCAGGGAAGTAAGAATCACGCCGAGAAACAGCCAGGAGCCTATTTTCTGGTTAATGATGCAGGTATTTTTTCCGATCCAGCCCACACCGGCATACTTCGCGAAGACGCGTTCAACGATGGGACCCGTATCGACATAGCTGCGCGTAACGAGCGCCGGTTCGAGTCCGGATGCCGCCTCATGAATTTTGCCTTCGACCTGTCTCAATCGTCGAAGAACAGCGTCGTGATAGTCTTCGCGGCTCCAGGCGTAGCGAGAGATCCATCCGCGATCCGGGTCTTGCACCTGCGTGGAATATGGGTGGGCAGTGTTGTAATTGATTGCGCAGACCATCACAGTTCGCGCCCACGGTGCCACGCGAGAAAGCGACGAGCGCTTGAGCGCGCCTTGATCATCTCGCGATTCGAGGTACTTCATCTCGCCGGCCCACCCGCCGGCGATCCATTCCGGAAAATACTCAAGCTCGCGATTATCCGTCGCAGGTGCAATGCCGGCTAAATCAAATCCGGCATCTGCGGCGGCGCGCAGAACAACAGATCGTAACTCCTCGATGCGAGTGGACAAAAAATTAACCATCTGTTGTTTGGCGGGCCGAATTTACTTATGTCCCGCAGCCTTGTCGGACGCAGCTTTCGTTTCCGCTGTAACGCGCTTCAGGTGGTCCGTGTACGCATTGAGGTTCGGATCGTTCGCCTTAGTGCCTACCTCAATGGCTTTCTGGAATGAACTGGTCGCCAGGTCGAGTTTACCGGCACTCTCGTATCCCTCGCCGAGACTGTCATAGACGTTGGCTGAATTTGGATAGAGGGCAACGTTCCGCTGAAACGCGGCGATCGCTTCGTCAAATTTCTTCGCGCCCATGAGCCCGTACCCCACTCGGTTGAGAAGGTTTTCGGGTGGCGGAATCTGATATCCGTAGCGTTCAGAAACATCGCGATAGTGCTTATCGATGCTGTCCAAGCCTCCGACAGGAATTCCAGTGCGGGGATCGATTTCAACCTGCCAGTCAGCAAAGATCGTGCGCAAACCGGCATAGTGGGCGCGCAAGACCGTCGATCCATGGTCCTCATCCGGATAACGTGCGGAGTCCCAGCGAAAACCCTTCGGCGCGCTGACCTTCAGCGTCTTCTGAAGCTGTTCGAAACCGTCTCCCATCGGGTTCGGAGTCGCACCCTCATTGGCCAAAGAGAAGAACAGTATCTTGTTCAGCTCGGTGTGCGCGACAAAGAATTTTTGTGCGTCGTGAAGCGCGCCCTGATTGTCCCATTGCAGGCTCGGGCTTACGGCGATATACGCCTGAAACATGTCTGGGCGGGTGGTCAGAATATGGATTGCCAGCAGACCTCCGAAGGAGTGCCCGGAAAAGATACGGTAAGGCGCGACGCGGTATTGCTTATCGATCTCTGGCATCAATTCGCTCTGAATGAAATCGAGAAAATGATCGGCGCCGCCGCTGGTAGGAAATGCGACCGTTCCGTCGGGAGCCTTTTCATCCGAACGCGTGGGAGTCAGATCTCGGGTGCGGTCCGTATTAGCAATACCAACCACAATGAGCGGCGGCATTCGATTGTTGCCAACCAGAAAGTCGATGGTGCTGCCAATTTCGTTGATGTGCCCTGGGCCGTCAGTGAGGTACAGCACCGGATAAGTCGATGTGCCCTGGTCATATCCTTGAGGCGTACGAATCCAGATCACTCGATCTTCGTTCAAAACATTCGAGTGCAGCGTAAGTTTCTTCGGGATTGGCGGCGTCAGATCCTGCGCCGGAGAGATCACGGGGACGACGAACATCAGGGCGAGCATCACAAAACGGCAGAAATTGAGCTTCATCAAAACCTCCGCTTCCTCAGCTACAGACGGAGAAGTTCACCGACGGTCACCACAACAAGTATTTCGGTTGAGATTCTACCGCGACTTTCCTACACGCCGAGTTTCTTTACTTCCTCGTTGTAGTACTTGCGGTACAAGATGTCCCATTCCTGGGAGCCTTCAAGGATGGTTCGTTTTTGAGAGTCGATCTTCTGGCGGGCGGCAACGTCGATTCTGGCTTCTTGCATCAGCAAGTCTTCGAGAATCTTGCGGGTTTCCTGGCGGATTGTGTTGGGGTCCTCGATGAACTCCACTTCGTCCATCTGCTTGAGAACATCGGAAACCGCCCGCGCCAGAACATTCACTTTGTCTCGGCTCAGTCTCACAACACCGCCTTATACTTGCGGACCAACTCCGTTTTCACTTTGCGGAACATCTCCTGGTAGTTGGCACCGGTGTTGCGCATCTCGTCAGAATAGGCTTCCAGAATGACGCGTACTTCGTCATTGATGCGGTCCTCGAGCGAGAGCTCGTCCACCAATGCGGCGTTCACCCGCTCGGTAACGGCAGGCAAAGCCGCAGTTTCAATGAACTTTCCGGCAATCAACTTCTTAGTCACTTCGCGGGCCAGATAGCCCACATATTCTTTGGAAAAAAGCATGGTTGGATTGAGCGCGTCGCCTGCAACCGTTTGTTTTTAGAATTGAAAAGTGTAACACACGCAGGCACGGAGCGCAGCCGCGATCCACGGCACGCGCCCGGTTTTCAAAAGAGGAGAGGCTTAGCAGAGCGACCCGGCATATTGCCCGGCTATCTGTAGAAAGTGGCAATCGCCGTCTCGATGATCGCGGCAGCTAAAAAGATGAATACAAAGTAAGTCGCAACGCGGCTGGCCGAGCTGTCTTGCTGTGTTTCAGGCATTGATCCCCTCGGGGACTGCAACTTTCAAAGGACAATTTACCGACAGAACCATGGAGCGGAATTATACACAGTCCACAATTTAAGGCAAGAGCACGAACCGCGGTGGGCAGGGAGTTCAGCGGACTTCGGGTGAAGACTGGTCACGCAAGGTGTACACAAACTGCCGGATCTCGTGCCTCTCCCGATCAGTCTCCTTCGCCGATTCTTTCACGCACTCCTCGTACCGTTTCACTTCTTCCTTCGCCTTGTCAGCTTCGCCAGACTGACGGTATGCCTGCGCAAGACGATAGTGCGCCTCTTCCATGTGAGGATCGATCTCGATGGCACGTTGATAGTCCGAAATTGCCGCCGAATACCTGCCTCCCTCGAAGTGAACAATCCCGAGCTGCAGGTTGGCGGCGGCCATCTTCGGATCGATTTGCAACGATTTGTTCAGGAGAGCGGTTATTTGCTCCACGGACGCCTGTCCCGGTTGCGCCTTCCGCAACTTCCACAGGGCGGCGGCGTAGTAGTAATTCGCCTCGGCACTCTCGGGATGACGCGCCACGAACCGGTGCAGTTTTTCGACGACTTCTGTCGACGGCGCGGCCTCGGTACGCTCCATTTTTCCCAGAAAAAGATACGCGGAAGGATCGTCGGGATTCAGATCTGACGCTTGGCAGATTCTCAACACCGCCTCATCGTTGGAACCATGCGCGAACAACGCGGCTCCGAGTCCGATGAGCATCCGCTCCGATCGCGGAAACAAATGATTACCTTTGGTAAAGACTTCGATCGCCGGCTCCGGGGCGTGATGTAGCAGTAATTCTGATCCCCAATCAAACACATAGGGCTCTGTCGGATCGAGTTCGGCAGCGCGCTGGTACTGGCGAACCGCTTCGAGCGGATCTCCAAGTTTCTCCTCCACGTTGCCGAGTAGATGATGCAGTTCGGCCTTGTCGTGCGACACAATCAAGTTTTTCGCGCTCTCACGCGCGCGCTCGAAATTTCCGGCGTCGGCATTGGCGAGTGCGAGATCGTATGCGTTTTCGTAATTGCCGGGCTTGATTTTGTCAGCTTTCTCGAGGTACGAAATTGCTTCGACTGCCTTCCCGTTTTCGATCAGCACTTGGCCCAGACGATGATTCGCGTCGAAACTGGACGGTTCGCGCGCCACATCTTCTCGCCGCGATTTTTCTTCCGCAGGATTAGCGCTCGACGATCCCGCCGAGGCCTTGCCGAGTGTGACCGTCTCTTCGGCAAGTTTTTCACGAGTTCGGACGACTGTATCGGAACCGTGCCCTCCGAGATTTGTGGTGTCCATCACGCCGGCAACGGTAAATTGCGGCTGGTCATAAAACTGAGGTTGCATGTCAGCGGTTGAATTCTTCGGATTTTTGGGTGCGCCCAGCGTCAGATCAACCGTCTTCGCTTCTTTTGGAGCGAGAAATATCGGCGGGGCTTGCCCATCCTGATAACCGCTGATCGCGGTGCTCAACACGTAGACGCCACCAAGCAATGCGGCGAAATGATACGTCCCTGCCGCGTCCGTCTGCACCGTAAGCAGCTGAACCTTATCCTTTACCTTCAACTTAACCGTGGCATTCACAACCGCGTTTCCGTGCGGATCATGTACAGTCCCGCTCAACGAAGCGGTATCCTCGGCTTCCTGACAAAGCAGGGGAGAGCAAAGAAACGAAATAATAAATAGCGCAAGTATGGCTCGATATGCATTGCGAGAGCGCGCACCAACGTCCGATCGTGATCGTGTTGGGAGAAGACTCATGAAGGTCAGGCGCACTTCCAAGCGTGAATTCTATTCGCCGCATACGCACTCGGCAATGGATCGCTGCTCAATCCTTTCGTGGAACTTCGTGTGCTTCGTGGTGAAAGGGTTAGGTTGAGCGGCGAATAGTGCTGGCGCTCAACCTCTGATATCAATAAAATGCAATGCTTTGTGTCGAACCATCTAAAACGATGCGAACTCATCGAATGCCTAAACTGACTTGGATTTTCTTTACGATCGTCGGATTGTGCCTGTCGTCCGTCGCTCAGCAACAATCTGGAAAGCGCAAGATCATCATCGATCAGGACGCCGCTGGCCCGGGCGGAACGGACCAGCAGTCGATCCTGCTGCTGATCCAGTCGCCGCAAACTGAAGTGCTGGGCGTGACCGTTGTGACGGGCGACGCATGGCTCAAGGAAGAAGTCGCGCACACGCTCCGCATGCTCGAACTCATCGGACGCACGGACATTCCGGTCGTGGCGGGCGCCGAGTATCCGCTGGTGCGCCGCAAAGAAGATACCGAACTGTGGGAGCGACAGTACGGCTCGGTGCCATGGGTCGGAGCCTGGACTCCGCGTTTCTATCACCCTCCTGACCAACTCGGACAAATGCCGGAGGGGAAGCCCACCACGAAACCGCTCGACGAAGATGCCGCGCACTTCCTGGTGCGCATGGTCCACAAGTATCCCCACGAGATCACGATCTACGCCGGTGGACCGATGACGAATCTTGCGCTCGCCACGACCATCGATCCAGAATTTCCGAGCCTCGCAAAAGAATTAGTGCTCATGGGTGGAAGCCTGAATCCGAGGACCGACGATCCGGAATTCGCCAACACTCCGCGCCACGAATTCAATCTATGGTTCGATCCCGAGGCCTCGCACACCGTGCTTACGTCGCCGTGGAAGAAGATCGTCTGCACCACGGTCGACATTTCGGTAAAGACGAGAATGACGCAGGATCTGATTGACCGCGTGAAGAAAGGATCGTCGCCCGCGGCTCATTACATCGGCTCGTACTCACACATTCGCGGTCAGTACAACTATCTGTGGGACGAACTCGCGGCGCTGGCCTGGCTCGACCCCAGCCTGATCACCGCAAAGGACACGCGCTACCTCGATGTAGACCTCAATCGCGGCGCAGGATATGGGAATACTCTGAGCTGGAACGACGGGGACAAGCCGAAAACCGTTGGCCCGATGGCCGAGATCCAGGTCGATCTCAACACTAAGAAGTTCTACGACATGTTCGTCGATCTACTGACAGCGCCGACTCCGAAACCCTAACTCATCGAAGAGACGTTTCTCGCGACCTCTCTGCGAAAAGCGAATCGAAAGACGCTTAGATGAGAGGCCCCTAGTCAGCTTGACGCCAGGTTGCATCGCGACTATATCGAGCGAGCTTCTTCGCGACGACGACTGTCCGCGGACCGAGGTCCTTCTCGTAGATGACTCCATCCTGGTCGACGATGAACGTCATCACACCGGAAGAGCGGTACTCAGCCGGGAACGCCACAACCGCAAAGCCACCAGTCATCTTCCCATCGACGACGTAGCTTTTGCCCCCGCTGCGCGTCTTCTCTCCGTTAAGGATTCGGAAGTAATAACCTTGAAACGGCTTCGGCTCTTGATTCGCATCTCCCGGAAGACCATCCACCGCCGCCGTTTCAAG
>Ga0209624_10001278_pt1 | contig 20155 bp, 12 predicted proteins | sample JacPinW_OM2H0_O1_FD_188565 | JGI IMG/M metagenome (GOLD analysis project Ga0209624, IMG submission 188565) | Forest soil microbial communities from Algoma, Ontario, Canada - Jack Pine, Ontario site 1_JW_OM2H0_O1 (SPAdes) (version 2) | ecosystem: Environmental > Terrestrial > Soil > Boreal...
TGGTGGCAGTGCATAAGCGTGTCTCCCGGATTATCCGCAGTAAAATCCACTTCCGCGATGCTTCCTGCAGGCACATTTATCACGTCCTTCATGAGGCCAGTCATGTGCTTGCGGCCAATCCGAGTCACTTCAAAGGAGTGCCGATGCAAGTGCATGGGGTGCGCGCATGTACTTGAGTTTACAAAAGAGAGACGATACCGCTTGCCTTTTTCAACGCTCAAAGGTTCAATGTTCGGCCAAGATTCACCGTTCATCGACCATTGTGCGAGCTTCGAGCCAGCAGGTGGTGGAGTCATCTTGATCAGGATCGAGAACCGCTTTTCCGCGTCTGGAGCTGTGGCGGCGTTTGCAAAGATCGAGTAATCCCAATTGTTGGCTGCCGGGGTCTTCCAAACGGGAGGGCCGGATTGGCCTGCGTACTCTACGACTATCCCAAGCCCGTTCTTACGCTCTTCGTCATCGACGGAAGCGAGTGCCCAGACGCCTGGGGAATTCATCTCGACTATCACATCAATCCTCTCGGCAACGGCGACCTGAAGGGACTCAACGTCCGCGGGGTTGGGAACTGGGCTACCGTCCATAGCGACTACCCGGAATTTGTGGCCGGGGAGTGCCAGGATTACGTTTTGTGTTGCACTCGCATTGAGGATCCGAAGCATTACTCGTTGGTTCTGGCTGACCCTCAAAGGCTCGCCATGACCGAGCTTTCTCCCGTTGATCGTTCCGTGTTTGTAGGCAACATCGCAACCTGTAACTTCCATGCCTTTGGGTTTGGGTGCTGAATCATCATCTGAATCTGACTGGGGCATGAGCATCATCGGAACCAGGGAGGGGCCCCAATGATGAATCTGTAGGAAGTACTCGCTGTCATAGTGGTGCGGATCAACTTTGGGTTCAACATAAAGAAAGCCGAATTGACCACCGTAAGTGGATTTGGTCAAATCGGCGCCGGCCGTCGCATGCGTGTGATACCAGCGGGAACCGGACGGCTTCGGCGTAAAGCTGTAGCGAAGATGTCCATGCGCTGGAATCATAGGAGACCCCTCTTCCATCGCGCCATCGTTGATTGGATCAATGGCGAGCCCATGCCAATGTACAAGCTCTGCCGCATTTGTCTTGTTGGTGACCTCGACCGTGACGGGTTGAGCTTCGCGCATCCGCAGTAGCGGGCCGGGGATCATGCCATTGTACCCAACGGTCGAAATGACAACGCCGGGCGCAATTTCAAGCGAGACCGGTTCGATGCTTAACTTGAACTGCGATTCATGTTCGAGAGGCTTGGCAGCCTCGCTGAGCGAATTTCGTACCGTTATGGCGGCCGCGGCTGCACCTGCGACAAATTGCCTGCGATTCATCAACATTACTCCCCGGTGATTCACTTTGGTGGATCCGCAGGCGGTGGTTCCTTTGGCGGAGGAGCAAGATACTTGCCCAGATACTCATTCACCGTACCCAGGTCGTCATCCGATGCTTCCATACCTTTTGTAACCATATTGTCAATGATGGAACTCCATTTTTCGGTTGTGTGCCGCTGCTTGATCCAAACGTTTGTGCTGTGACAGTTACCGCAAACCCGCTTGGTGGTGTTCTTGCCCGGGCCCTCGGGGAGAGGAATTTCATCTTTCGGGTCGACTTTGGGAAAAACCTTCTTGGGTGTCTCCTGCAACATAAAAGATTTGAACTCGGGAATTACAGTAAAGAATTCTTTCCTGATCGGGAGTTCGGCGATGTTTGCTTTTGCGAAGACTGGTTGCCGGGCTACCCAAGATACCGAGGAGGCGGACGCTAGGATTACTACTGAACCCAGAGCGACACGGGTGAAATTCATAAATCTACTCCTGAACATTGCTGATGGTATGAAGTCGCCATCAATGGAGTTCACTTCTGCTATCAGTTGCTCCATGGGGTTGTTGTTCTGCCCGCTCTTGTGACGGACTATTTTGATAGCGCGAATGCCGTGATGCTGTCATCCGTAATAGGGTCGTTGAGAAAAGTCCCACCCGCAGATGCGACGACGACATACTGTTTCCCATCGCTACCCTCATAGGTAGCGGGTACGGCGTGCGCCGCCGCGCCCAACTTCGTGGCCCAAAGCTCCTTGCCTGTCTTCGCGTCAAAAGCACGGAACCTTGAGTCATCTGTCGCACCGATGAAGATAACTCCGCCAGCGGTAGCAATGGGACCCCCGATGTTCGGACGACCGGTATCTCGCTTGCCTTCCGGGAATGAGTCGGTAATGCCAAGGTTAGATTGCCAAGCAAACTTGCCGGTATTCACATCGATGGCAATGAGTCGGCCCCAGGGCGGCTGATTACATGGTAGGCGATTTTCCTCGTCCCAAAAGCGACCCGTTACAGATCCACTCATCCGGTAGGGATAGGGGCCATCAGAAGTCGGGAACAGCCCTTCGAGCTGCGCAAGATCCATACTGCTGACATAAAGCAGTCCCAGAGCCGGGTCGTAGGACGCTCCTCCCCAATTCGGGCCGCCGATCGCACTCGGGAAGCTGATGAGAGTCTTTTCGAGTGGAAGAGGTGTGAATACTGGTCCCATCTGAAGGTCGTTATCCTTGACGAGCGCACGGCAAAAAGCCTCGTGCGCCGGGGTCACCGTGGCAATGTCCGCCATGGTGAAATCGGTTCTGGAAACCGGCGGCGTCACCGTCGGGAACGGCTGCGTGGGGGAACTTATTTCGGTTGGGACGACACTCTTTGGTACCGGACGTTCTTCAACCGGATAGATCGGTTTTCCGGTTACTCGGTCCAAGAAGAAAACCATGCTGCTCTTTGAAACGATGGCGACAGCTGGGACTGTTTTACGGCCTTGTTTGATGTCTATCAGAACTGGAGGCGCTTCCAGATCGTAGTCCCAACCGTCGTGATGGACGACTTGGAAATACCACAACAGCTTTCCGGTGTTGGCCTCTGCTGCTACCAGCGCGGTGCCGAATAGGCCATTGCCCGGACGGTCGCCACCGAAGCGGTCATAAGCAGGAGTACCAAAGGGCATGTAGAGGATCCCCCGCTCCTTATCGACTGTTAGGAAACCCCAGACGTTGGTGCCAGTCCTGCTCTTCCAGTCATCGCCACGCCACGTGTCGTGACCGGTTTCGCCGGGCCGTGGAACCGAGTGAAATGTCCACACTAGTTTTCCGGTGAGAACATCCCACGCGCGAACATCACCGGCAGGCCCGTCGGAAGGAGATTCTGGAACTGCCGAGCCGGTGATGACGAGATTTTTGAACACTAGCGGCGGAGAGGTCATACCAAGGCCTCGTATCGCGCCCTGCATAATCTCAGGAGTTCGCATATCCAAGACCCCATCTTTACCAAAGCTACTAATCGGTCTACCAGTCTTTGCGTCCAATGCGATCAAGAGGCCATCACGCGTTCCGAACAGTACCTCGGAAGCGTGGGTTCCATCGCCTGGCCAATACTCGACACCGCGAAGCGATGGAACGCCGGATCCGGTCGGTGTGGTATAGGCCCAAACTTCCTTTCCTGTCGTCGGGTCAAGTGCGACAACACGCGAGTAGGGTGTCGAGACATACATGAGACCGCCAGCGACAATGGGAGTGACCTCACTGCCAAGGAAGCGACTGGGCCGCCGAGCGGGTCGAACTCCTTCTGCTCTCGCCTGAGCGGTCGCATTATCGGGAGGAGATCCCTGCGCTTGGCCGGGACGACCACCGCCTGGCGGGGGGCCACCCGGTCCTCGGTCAGCTGGCATCAACTCAGGTGCGCTTGCTGGCTTCATGTGATACACCCACGCAACCTTAAGGTCGTTCACATTCGCTGGGGTGATCTGCTTCAACGGCGAATAACGGGCCCCTCCAGCATCGTGGCCGTAAGTTGGCCAATCTGTCTGCGCCAACGCCAGTGGTGAGGCAATACCGAGCAGTCCAACGAACACCACCGTCTTCAAAGAAGGCCTCCATAGCGCGCCCTGAAACCTATGAATAAGTGGTCTCCTGGGCAGAGTCGTTTATATCGCAGGGCTCCAGCTGTTGTATAGAATCGCGGATTAAAGAACGGTATCGGCACCGTTTCAATCGTATGACTCGGAGCTGACGAGCGCGTAATGTTAAGGTTCCGGAATCGATTAATAGAGGCTTCGTTGACTCGAAACATCCACTAGGAGAAGCAGATGCTTGGAATGGTATTTGTAGGTGAACACGAAGTGACGCTGGCCGATTTCCCTGACCCCATTCCTGGACCAGGTGAGGTGGTAATAGAGATCAAAGCTTCGGGTATGTGCGGCAGCGACCTACACAAATATCGCAGAGCGAAGGAACTGAACTCACACTATATCGGCGGACATGAGCCGGCCGGCATTGTGGTCGCTTTAGGTGCGGGAGTCAATAGCAACATCGCGCAGCTGGGCCGGCGGGTGATGGTCCACCACTATCACGGATGTACAACTTGCAAGCATTGCCGTGCAGGATGGGCGCAACTCTGCAAGGAAGTTCCGATGCAGTTGTATGGGGGCAATGCTAACGGCGCTCACGCTCCTTATCTTAAGGTGCCCGCAGATACCTTGGTACCACTGGACGATTCACTAAGCTTCATGGCGGGTTCGGCTATAGCTTGTGGGACAGGGACGGCATGGGGTGCGCTCCGACGCATGAACCTTTCGGGGCGTGACACCGTGGCCATCTTTGGTCAGGGACCAGTCGGCGTCTCCGCGACGATGCTTGCGTGTGCTCAAGGGGCTCGAGTGATAGCCCTCGATACTGAGCCTGCGCGGTTGTCCCGAGCGCAGGAGTTTGGCGCCGACGTGCTAATCAATCCTAAGGAGCAGAATGCAGTCGAAGCCATAAGAGCCGCCACCAGAGGTCTCGGCGCAACAATGTCCTTAGAGACCTCGGGCTCATCTATCGCCGGACGTGACGCTCTCACCTGTTTGGACGTTTGGGGCACTTCCTGCTTCGTAGGTTTAGGTACAGAGGTAAAGCTTGATGTACATGAGTTCTTATTCTCACAAATAACGGCCATGACTTCAGCGACCATGTCGATTTTGGGGTTGAAAGAATGCGCCGACTTTGTGATTGAGCGACGCCTGGATATTGACGCCATTTTCACAAACCAGTGGAACCTTGCGGATGCCGCAGAAGCTTATCGGCTATTCGATAAGCAGAACTCAGGTAAAGGTGTTTTTATCTTCTAATCGTTAGGTCACTCCCCGTCATAATGACGGGCACTTGCAGCTTGAGAGGAAAAGATGAATGTGAGCCTGGGTTTGAGGAAGTTGTCGGTGGCTTTGTTGTGTTCAGCGATAGTGACAACGTTCGCTCAAAGCCCAACGCAAAGTCCGCGGCAAGGGGACGCGGACCTGGGTCTCGGAGCTGGCGGTGTGCGCCTCGGCCCAGGAATGTCTTCTGCCAGCGTAGGCGACGCGAGCTATCACAATGGGGCTATTCCTAGACGAAAACGTATATTGGCGTGGGGAGATGTAAGCCAGGGTTATCAACATGATTCGGTTTCGCACGCATTGGCAACGATTGAGCGACTAGGCTACGAGACGGGGGCCTACGACACCATAATCCGCACCGATTCGCAACTAATCACCAAGCATCCGGTCGTAGGAATCGACGGCAAGCCCTTGCTGTATTCCAAGAACCTCAATGATTTCGATGCGATTTTCTTTTTTGGTGTTCGTGAGATCAATCTAACGCCGGAGCAAAAGGCGGATTTGCTTTCATTTGTCCACGACGACGGAAAGGGTTTCATCGCAGCTCACGCGGGTCTGACTGCCTTTTTTTCTTGGCCAGAGTTCGGGGAGATGATTGGCGGCCGGTTCGATGAACACCCTTGGGGGATCATCCAAGCTCCCGTTATCGTTGAGGACCCCGCGTTCCCAGGAATGTCCCATTTACCTACAACCTTCGATCACACAGATGAGTATTACCAGATAAAAGGTTTTTCCCGGGAAAAGTCGCACGTAATCTTAGGTCTTGATGTCTCCCACTTAGATATGAAGACGCCCTTAGTTCACCACCGTGATCCCGACTTTCCACTCGCATGGGCGAAGATGTACGGCAAGGGAAGGGTCTATTACTCCGCATTAGGCCACGATCCCAGTACGTGGGACGACCGGGCAGTGCAGGAGATGTACTTTGAAGCAATAAAGTGGGCCTTAAGTCTGACGAGCGCAGACTTAACGCCAAAACCCACTCCCGCTTCCCTTCTTCCCGCTTCGATTCGCTAGAGCACACATGAACGCCTACATCGCATGAAGCGAGGCGAGTTGCCCTGCGTTGATCAGCAAAATCTTTTTGGACGAGATCGAGAGTTGCTCACGGAAGACCAAGCTGACGGAATAGCGTAGTGAACCGTTCATCCTTCTTTACCGAATCAAATCTTGGGTCGACTTTGATAGTGATCAATTCAAAGCAGCGGTCTTCGTACGCCTTTGATAGTCGCTCAAATCCCTCATCTGGACGGTCCAACGCGAAATAGATCAGAGCAAGCTCGATGGGTGAGATATAACGTCTTTTCGCCAGATCAGTCAGTTCGCCGAGTATTCTGATCGCTTCTTCCTTTCTGCCTGCCTTGGCAAACGTCCGGCCAAGAGCGCCAAGAATGCGTGGACTTGGAGGGGAGAGATCAATGGCGCGTTGGAAAGCGGCCGCCGATTCGTCAAGATCTCCTCTCTGTTCCTGCACCAAGCCCAGCGTCCAATAGGCGGCGGAAAAGTGAGGATTCTGTTCAATGGTGTGATCGCACTGTTCCAAGGCGAAATCGAAATTGCGGAGATAATAATGAATGACGGCAATATCCCGCGCAATAACGGAACAAACGGGGTCGAGGGCCTGCGCCAACAGCATCTGCTCAAGCGCCTCATCCAATCTTCCGAGTGGGGCCAGGCAGGACATCGCGTACCAGTGGTGCGCGGTGGGATACCGGGGATTCAAGCTGATTGCCCGCTGAAACTCGCGTTCAGAACCAACCCAATCCCAATCCTGAGTTGACTTTACATGAGCAAAAGATGTGTGAGCCTCCGCCGACTCGTCATCCAGCATTACTGCCTGTGCTGCGTTTGAAGCTGCCTTGGTCCAAACTTCTGCAGGTCCCGAGACCCCATAATGAGCCAACAGATTATGGGCGTCGGCCAAACCAGAGTAGGCCTCCGCAAATTGTGGATCCTCCGACACAGCCTTGGCGAAAAAGTCGAGGGCTTTCCGTAGTCCCTGCTCCGTCCGCTGGTTTAGGTGATAACGGCCCTGCAGGTACATATTGTGCGCCGCAAGATTTTCCGTCTGACGTGCGGAGCTTCTCTTGTCAGTACTTCCAACAAGTTCAGCACGAAGTGTGGCCAGCACCGCCTGTGCGATCTCCTCCTGCGTCGAGAAAATATCTTCCAAACTTCGATCTATAGAGTGAGACCACACGAAACAACCGCGCACGGCATCGCTCAAATGCATCGTGATGCGAAGTACATCCCGAGATTTGCGGACACTGCCGGTGACGACCATCGCCGCAGCCGGCGCACTCTCCGTATCCCGTGAATCGGCAGCATGGTCGCGACTAACCAATATGATTGAAGCCTCTTTGGACAAGAAATGAACGATTTCATCAGTTAGTCCCTTACAAAAGTAGTCCTGATCGCCTTCGGAACTATAATCCGCAAATGGCAGGACCAAAACGGTGTTCCTACTAACCAGCGCAGCACCTAAGGGTCTTTTGGGTGCAACGCTCTCGGATTTTCGGAATGTCGGGGTGTAACCGCCTTTTGGAAGTTCGATGATTATCTGGTCGCCGATGCCCTCATCGCGGTAGTAAGTGGTTAGCCGGATTCTTAGCCGTCGTGCCTGGACTCGCACAATGGGGTCCATGCGGGGATCGAAGCTCGAGTCTTTACCAAAGACATCAACGCCAATTGGATACTCTTTCAACGCATCACCGCGACCGGAAAGTGTTTCTTCGACAATAAAAGTCAAAAACCGTTGCAGGCGATCTACTTGTCTGAACGTTTTGCTCCCTAAGATTTGGTTGAGCTCATGCCGAACGGTCTCTTCGGAACCCTTGACCGCCTCCGTTTTATCCGCCGACATTGTGGTCTTCGTTTGCATGCGATGATGCTACAAGAATTAGGTAGTAAACGTCATGGCTCTTACCCATGCAAAAAGCTGACAAAAGCCAATCGTCCGGCTGTACAGAACGCTTATCTAACCCTTTCCATCAATGCAAGTTATTCCTGGAAGGGGCGATGGGCCGCGAAATGCAATTCGTTTTGCACCGACGAAGTTCCTCTGTGGCTCCTCGGTCGTTGAAGACATACGTGTCGGCACCGTAACACCCTTGCAGACACATTCCGCGCGTGGCTAGAATCCATGTCCTATGATCGAAGCAATGAGTGATGCGCCTATCGCACCTGTAAAGCCTTACGGCCACGTCTTAACCGGTGTCCGTCCCGCAGGTCCAAAAGATGGTTATCGCATCGCGGCGTATCAGTTAGTCGACTACCTCGAACTTCTAGGGGTTGAAGTCGTGTTTGGTTTATGTGGGCACACTGTTATCGCCGTACTGGACGCGCTGGGCAAGAACAAGAAGGTGCGATTTATCACGACACGACATGAGCAGACTGCAGCACATGCGGCCGACGGGTACGCTCGTGCATCGGGCAAACCGGGGGTGTTGTTGACTCATCTGGGACCCGGCTTGACCAACGCCGCGACCGGCGTCGCGAACGCCGCGCTCGACTCTATTCCGATGGTCGTAATCGCTGGCGATGTGCCGTCGTACTATTTTGGCCGGCATCCTCATCAAGAGATGAACCTTCATAAGGATGCAGACCAATGCGAAGTCTATCGTCCTTTCTGCAAGCGGGTTTACCGCGTAGATCGCGTCGAGGACCTGCCCCGCGCAATCGAACGAGCGTTCCACCTCTGCCAGTCCGGCCGCCCTGGACCTGTCCTGGTGGACGTGCCAATGGACATCTTCTCAGCCGACCTCGCTGAGGGGTCCTTTACAAAGACGCCGCCTAAGCTCAGTCGGCAGGCCATTGATCGGGAGTCTGTCGATTACATCATCAACGCACTTGCCACGGCTGAACGGCCGGTGCTCTACGCCGGGGGAGGCGTCCTCTCTTCACGTGCGACTAAAGAGCTCGCCGCACTCGCCGAGGCGCTCGAGCTGCCGGTCGCACATACCCTTATGGGCAAAGGCTGCCTCCCCGAAGATCATCCGCTGCTGATGGGCCAGACTGGCTTCTGGGGGATTCCTGTCTCTAACGAGATGTGCCGGACTGCGGACCTCATCGTCGCCGTCGGAACCCGTCTTGCAGAAGCCAACTCCAGTTCCTGGGATACCGAGTTCACGTTCAACATTCCGCCGACGCGCCTAATTCACATCGACATTGACCCCGCGGAGCTTGGTCGAAACTACCAGACCGAGCTGGGCGTGATTGCAGACGCAAAGGTGGCACTAACGGAGCTTGCCTCCGCGGCAAAAAGCCGGTCAAATGTTAGCCGCCCAGGGCTTCGGGAGAAGATTGCCAAAGGGCGGCGGGAATTCAGCGACTTATGGAGGGATGAACGCTCTTCCGATCAGTTCCCACTACGTCCAGAACGAATATTGAGTGAACTGCGTAAAGCGATTCCTGAGGATGGCTTCATTGTTACGGACGTGGGTTGGAACAAGAATGGCGTTGCACAGCAGTTTTCATTCACTGTCCCTGGCACATTCATTACGCCGAGCGGCCTTGCAACAATGGGCTTCGGTCCCGCAGCGGTGCTCGGTGTAAAGACAGCCCAGCCTCACCGCCCAGCCGTGGCGTTGATCGGAGACGGGGCATTTGGGAGTAATCCTGGAGTGATCGCCACAGCGATGGAAGCTAATCTTCCTGTAATTTGGCTGGTTATGGACAACTCCGGTTTTGGAACCATCGCGGGGCTTGAGAAGATGCACTACGGATGGAGCTTCGGCTGTATGTTCGAGTGCAAGGGTGAGAAATATACCGTTGACTTCACAGCGATGGCGCGAGCATGTGGTGCCCGAGGCGTAATGATCAACGCCGCCAGCGAACTCGGCCCGGCGCTTGAAGAAGCACTCGCTTCTGGTCTTCCAACAGTCATTCAAGTGCCTATGGAGAACGCTCCAACGCCGACGCCTGGCTACTGGAACATCAACGATATCTACCGGAATGGTAAATAGGATCGCTTAGGAACAATTCTGTCATTCAAATCAACAGAGCGACCATCACGCGCTCTGACGACAGTAGGTTTCCTTCGTAAAAGATAGAAGGATGCTTGATAGAATCAGCCATCCAATCATCAGAACGAAACCAAACCGAAATGCACGTAGATCGTACACATGGACTCCGCGCACGATCTCCCCCGACCAGTTTTTGTCCAAGATCCAACCGATGCCAGGTTGTAGGAACGTGGGCCCGATCATATTTCCGATATTGGTTGTTCCCGAAATAGTTCCCAGAAATTGAGCCGGCACTGACTCTTTGCTGAAAGCGAAACCAAGCACAACGGCACCGCTCGCCAAGCTGGTCATGGCGGCAATCGCAACAAATGCTGCCAACGGCAGCCCATCAATGTAAAACATCGCGCTCCACCCGACAGCCGCAAGCACGCAACCCCCAACATAGATCGGCTTTCGCCTACCGATCTTGTCTGACAGCGCCCCACAAATGGGGCTTGCCACAGCCCAGCACACGATCATGACCGAACAAACACCAGCTGCTTTGGTCGGCTGCAATCCGTAGCGAGCTCTTAGAAAAGGGGCGCCCCAAAGCCCCGTAAACGCCAGGATTGAGCCCACAAGCCCTCCCTGAGCGAAAAAGATCAACCAAGTATTGCGATAGGAGAATATCCTCTTGAATCCTTTGAGGAGATCCCACACTTTGGCGTCCTTTCGCTGGACAGCGAGCGGGGCATAGCTCGAAAAATTGTCTTCGATGGGATCGTTTTTCACAAAGAGCATTGCCAACAAACCAACACACAGGACGGCTCCGGCGGAGACGAAAACTACGGGTCGCCATCCGAAATGCTGAATCGCAACTCTCAGTGGAACTTGCGCTGTAAGAGCTCCGATATTGCCGAACAGAAGCCCGAGCCCCGAAAGCATGGCAAATCTTCGCGCCGGAAACCAGTGCGTCGCGAGCTTCAATAGGACTAACCATCCGACTGCAGTAGCTCCACCAATAATTGCCCTTCCAACACATGCCAGAGCGAAATCATTTGTCGAGCCGAAGAGGAACGCTCCTGTGGCCGCCGCGATGGATCCATAGATGAGAAGTTTCCGTGCTCCCCATGAATCAACCAAAATTCCCGTAGGGATTTGCATTGCGACATAGAAGTAGAAATAAAAGGCCGAGAGGTTGCCTAGGCTCGCCGCCCCAATGCCGAATGCTCGCATCAACTCGTCTGTCATAACCGCAGGTGATACCCGATGATAGAAACCAGCGAGATAGAACAGTGCCGCGATTCCCCAAATTGACCAGGAAAGCCAGAGCGGAGGATATTTCTTTTCGGCTTCTGTCAGGAGAGGAATGACCTCAGCTTCAGCTGAAGAAGCTTGTGAGCTTCGCATATGACGTTTCCTCTCTCAGTACGTTCCTGTAAAAGATCTTGACCCAAAACGAAGCTGGCAGCCGGTTACGCAATTGAACCCGCTTTCGTCGGAATGGGCATCAAGGTGACTGTTTCCTCACGGGGAACGGTCCAGGGAGCCAGCTGGGTCAATCGTGAGGAGTCGTCGTGTCCCACGCCTGCCTAGGCTCAATACGGACCCCAAGAACCGCAATAACACTAACATCCAAAGAAAATCGAAACAATGATGAAACCGTGTCAACACGGTTAGCCGAGGAAATGGCTACCTACGAATGCTAAGTTAGTTATTCATGCGCCTTTTTTGGCAGATTGGCGGCGTTGGCAATTTCTAGGCTTGGCAGGATACGATGCAGCGGCGTGAATCTATCTCGGCGGCTGCGGCCAAGTGATTTCTACGGACGTGAGCGGAAAGCGGAAGCAAATGGAGCCTTGGCGTACAAGTATTGTGGATGCTGATGAGAAGAACATATGGATCCGTGGATATGACATTGGGTCACTGATGCAAAGATCCACGTTTGCAGAGACAATTTTCTTGTTGCACCTCGGCCGCATGCCAACCAAGGAAGAAGGCCGACTACTAGATGCCATTCTCATCTCGTCTTCGGATCATGGCCCTGGTTCTCCTTCCGCAGCAACCGCGCGACTGGCATGCTCCGGTAATCGGAAGTCGTTATCCTCCGCTATTGCCGCCGGCGTGCTCGCCATCGGTGATGAGCATGGCGGAGCTGGCATGGCCTGTATGGAGATGATCGCGGCTGGCGTAACAATGGCGAAGTCGGAATCCCTTTCAATCGAGGAAGCCGCCAATCGCACCGTCGAAAATGCGCGTAACCAAAAGCTCAGGTTGCCCGGCATGGGACACCGGGTTCATAGTCACGATCCGCGAAAGGATGTCCTCTTTGGGATGGCACGCGAATGTGGGGTGGCTGGCTACGGCATTGATTTCATGCTTGCGCTCGAATCCGCGGTCACGAGCAAAATCAAACCTCTTCCAATCAATATCGATGGCGTTCTCGCGGCCGTATTGTTCGATCTCGGATTTCCGGCTGCCTTCGGGCGATTGGCCTTCATTATTGGCCGGGTTGCAGGACTTAGCGCCGAAATCTCGGAAGAAATTTCACGCGAAAAGGCGATGCGCATTCGCATTCCTGTCTCCTACGACGGTCCGCCGCCGCGAGATCTTCCTTAACATAATTTTCCACGTACAGGGTCGATGCCCTGAGACTTGCAACAGACTTGCTGGAGGAGAAAGTAATGGCAAAGCAGCTTACGGATGAGCAGAAACAAGAACAAAAGGAATATGTTTTGGGTCTAATCAAGCGAGCGCGGACTGCTATGTGTCTCATCCAAGATTATGACCAAGCGCGAGTCGACCGCCTTTGTCAGGCCATAGGTTGGGCGACTGCTAACGAAAAGACCTTCACGCGCCTGGCTGATATGAGCATTGACGAAAGCGGTCTGGGTGACCCCATCACACGTTACAACAAGCGCTTCAAGATCTATGGCATCCTGCGCGATGTGCTCCGGCAAAAAAGTATGGGCATCATCGAGGATATTCCTGAAAAGGGATTGGTCAAATACGCTAAGCCGGTGGGGGTTATTGCTTCGCTTGTTCCGGTCACTAACGCCGCCCTGACGGAGGCCGGAACCGGTATCTTCGCCATCAAGTGCAAGAACGCGACAATCTTTTCTCCGCACCCTGCGAGCAAAAATACCACTATTGAGACGGTCCGCATCATGCGGGAGGTTCTCAGGAAACAAGGTGCCCCGGAAGATCTCTTTATCTGCATAGAAAAGCCGAGTATCCCTCTTGCGCACGAATTGATGTCCGCGTGCGATCTCACCATTGCGACCGGAGGTCCCGCAATGGTCAAAGCAGCCTACAGTTCCGGGAAACCGGCGTATGGGGTAGGCGCAGGGAACGCCACAATGCTCATCGACGAAACCGCTGATGTGCTTCACGCGGCCCAGAATACCCGAATCAGCAAGACTGCTGACAACGGTTCAGGGTGTTCGTCGGATGGCAATCTGGTCGTTGAAGCATCGATCTACGATGATTTTCTCGAGGCGCTCCAAAATGAAGGCGGCTATCTTGTAAGCGACGAAGAAAAAGCACTTTTGCAGAAGGTGATGTGGGATTCCGAAGGGCATCGAACTAGCCCTACCATAGCTCGACCTGCCGCGAAAATAGCCGCGTTGGCCGGCTTCACCATTCCGGCCGGCAAGACATTCTTAATCGCGAAGGAAGACAAGATCGGCAAGGAATATCCATTTTCGAGCGAAAAGCTCTCCCCCGTACTGTCTATCTTCAAGTACAGCGGGTTCGAGAATGGTCTGGATATAATCAGCCGGATCTACCAAGTCGGAGGACGCGGCCATTCGTGCGGCATCTACTCGTTCGACGATGGCCACATCGATCGGTTGGCTCGTCTGGCGCCCGTCAGCCGCATGATGGTTCGACAACCGCAGTCCAAGGCTAACTCAGGTTCGTTCACGAATGGAATGCCTATGACGTCGAGCATGGGATGTGGCATCTGGGGCGGAAACATTACGAATGAGAACGTTGGTCTTAAGCATTACATGCAGACGACTTGGGTAAGCCGTCCAATCCCGGAGGATCGCCCGCACGATTCTGTATTATTCGGTGACTTCTACAATACAGAAACGTATTAGACGATCGAGATTCGGATGATTGCTTTCCCAGCAGGAGGCCCGCATCGCGCGGGCCTCTAGCTTTGAGACATGTTGTGGGTTTTAGAAAACGTATTTCAGAGCGAACTGCATAATTCGAGGATCTCCAGCCGTAGTAAAGTTGCCAAACGTGCTGCTTGTTACGGCTCCAGCCTGAGCGTTCGTGCCACCTGTAGCAGCGCCGAGGAAGATCGCTTCATTGGGCACGTTGAATACCTCCCAGCGGAACTGTACGGACTGACTTTCTGTTCTGGGAACCTTGAAGTTTCGCAATAGAGCCAAATCCAGTTCGTAGCTCCCTGGCCCCAGGATGGTGAGAGGGCGCTGCAAACTATATGTACCAAGGGCCGGTTGCGCGAATGCTGACGCCGTAAGATTGTTGTTTGCTCCGAAGCGAGTACGCTGCGTGTAGGGGTTCGATACGTATAAAGCGAGCTCCCCTGTTTCTCCACTCAAAGCGTTGTCATTTCCAGACTGCACAGTGCCGTAGCCCCCACTGCGAGCTGTAAATATGGTTGACAATTGCCAGCCTCCGGCCAGCATTCTTGCATAACGGTTCTCAAACGTCGGAGATGACACAATCAGTGAAACATTGGCTACCTGTCGACGATCTGAATCGCAGTTTGAATAGCTATATTGTCGGCCCTGACTATTGTAAGAGGGAGGGATGAGATAAGAAGGTCCTGTGAGCTCTGTGGTCTCGGCCTCGCTCAAGCAGTGGGCATAAGTATAGTTCCCTACCAGGTTGAAGTTCTTGGCGCGACGTTGAACCGAGACAAGAAGGGCGTTATAGTTGGCGTTCCCGCCGTCATCGTACTGTCCGATAGTGGAGTAGTAGACACCCTGTGCTGGATTTTGCTTATAGAGCAGGCGTCTAGGATTAGTGTTCGGTTTAGCCAGAGTTGCAATACCATCGTAGATTGCCGGATCTGCCTCGAACGAGGTTGGCAGGTGCGTTGTTGTATTGCCCAGATATGATCCAGAGAACAACCATGTGCCTACTTGTCTCTGCACACTCAGGTTCCACTGCTGCAGATACATCGGCTTCAAGTGCAGGGGACTATTGACATAGATGCCCTCTGTTGGAAACGGCACGGTCGGAGAAACATTGTTCAGGGCGGGAAACGGATCTCCGCCCGGATACGTCACCCATGGGTTTGCGAATGGAAGTGGTCCCGCCAAGCTGATCGTCGAGCCAAAAGGCGGACTGTTAGAATAGCGCGTATTAAAGAACATCTGCGGCGCATCATAAAACATGCCATAGCCGGCTCGAATCGACGTCTTACCGTCACCAAAAGGATCAAAAATAAATCCAATTCGCGGCTCGATGATGTCCGTTTTTCCAAAAGTATAGTGATTGCCGGGATACCCTGGATCTCCTTCAAAGCTCAGACCTGCGGGAGCGTTGGCATATATGCCGCTTCTGACTCCTGCCGTGAAATTCGCCATGCTGAAGTTCTCGACATGGCCGTCCGAGTTGTGCTCCGGCATATATGGTTCCCATCGCAATCCGTAATTCAAGGTAAGGCGCCGCGATGCCTTCCAGGAATCCTGAGCATATAGGGCAAAATAGCTCATACCGTCGTTTTCCAAATCTGGATTTCCCTGAGAAAAACTGTCGAGAGCCCCGGTCAGAAAATCGGCATAGCCATAAGAACCGTTGCTACTTAGCGTAGAGCCGGTAAAGGTGTACGTGCCATTAGCTGGCCGGTTGTTGACCGTGTCCATCAGAGCGTAGATATAGTCCACCCCCATTGAGATCTGATGCGACCCGTGGATCAGATCAATGTCATCCGTAAATTGCAAACTGGTCGAATTGAAGTATCCGGGATTGACTGTTCCTCCGCCAAGAGAAATACCACCTGTGACGGCTAGGCCCATGAAACCCGGAATCCTGTTGTAAGCGGCAACGCCCAAGCTAGCAGGATCGAAAAACGGTTGTACAGCGCGGTGGCCGACAGTCCGCCTTGCCGTCAAGTGGGTGGAGTTAATTAGATTGGCCGTAAAGCTATACGTATCACCGACGGTAAGCGACGAGTCGTTGTTATATTGCGCGACACCGTTAGTGTCTAGGGCGTTCCCCGCAACTAATGGCACCGGCTGGTTATAAATGCCGATGAAGTACCGCGCGAAGAGTCTGTGTTTGTCGCTGAGATTGTAGTCACCTCTACCGATCGCCTCATTCTCGTTGTAACTGGCCGGGACACTTGCCCGAACGAACCCGCACCCGACCGGGAGGCCGGCCGCTGTGGGTGAAACATCGTTTGTAGCGGTAGCAATTGGGATGTCCTTCAGGGCAGCTAGCGCTGGTGCACTGAACAGAGTGGGATTTATTTGATTGGGCTTGCCGCCGACTGTGGCAAACGGGGCGCCTAAAGTAATCTGCGACTTCTGACACCCACCTGCAGAAGTGGGCGCCGTAACCTGCGAGAAGTCGCCGGCCAGCATCGCCGTCGTGGGCACCTGGACGTAGGAGTTGGGAGGGTTAGATCGCACGATCGTCCCCTCATAGCCCCCGAAGAAGAACAATTTGTCTCTCTTGATCGGTCCGCCAACGACGCCCCCAAACTGGTTGCGTTTTAGGCTGTCGCGGCCCGATGAAGTCGGAGTATTCACTCCAAAGAAATTCTTCGCATTAAAGATGTAGTTGCGGATGAATTCAAACGCGTCTCCGTGAAACTTATTTCCTCCGCTCCTGGTAACCGCGTTCACGGCGGCTGCGGCATGGTCACCATATTGTGCTGGCAAAGAGCTGGTTTCTACCTTAAATTCCTGCAGAGCGTCCGGGAAAGGGATGGGCAGATTGAGATTGTTGAATGGGTCGTTATGCGATCCCCCGTCGAGGAGGTAGGTTACGCCGTTTGGCAGGCCGCCAGCCACTGCGATGGTGATCGTAGGGAAGTTCTTGTTCGTGTTGAGATCCCCTACCGGGGCCGAGGTGGTCGCGCCTGCCAGGGCGATGAGTTGGGTCGGGTCGCGGCCATTCAACGGTAGTTCCACAACCTGTCTCTGGTCGATCACCTGGCCAACGCCATTGCTTTGCGTCTCCACCATAGCGGCGTTGGCTTGGACAACAACCTGCTCGTTTACGCTACCAACCTGCAGTGTGGCGTTGATCTGCGGATTCGAACTGACTTCGAGCACGATCCCATTTTGGATATAGGTGCTGAAGCCCTGTGCGGAAATCTGAATGCTGTATGGACCAACAGGAAGGTCAGGGATGATATAGGATCCTGACGAATTGGTCGTAACTCTGTGTACTTGTCGCGTATCTGTCTGGGTCAACTGGATCTGCGCGTTTGCCACAACCGCGCCAGTTTCGTCTTGGATAGTCCCAGATATCTGGGATGTTGCCAATGTCTGACTCGGCACCGGTACACATGTCAGAAACACCACCAGCACTCCGAAGAAATACTTACTCATTTTCATCGCTTATCCTCAACCCGCATTCCATGAGTTCTAGCCCAAGGTTCCCGCAGATGTGGCCTTCCACACCTTCAACTCTCGGGCCTCCAACCGCTGCGGATAGTAGTGACTTCCAATTTCTACTGTCAACGCAATAACGGTACTAATACCGTTCACGGCGCTCTTGGACAATTCGACCGTGCTACCATCCGACCCTGTGCTGGTTTGGACTTCCGACCGCATGCGCGAGTGTTCAACGACGGAGATGAGGTAATGACTAGGGTTCGTATGTTTTTCGTTATTCTGGCCACGCTGTTAGGCACCGCCGGCTCGGCCGCAGCACAGGTCGCTCCAACCGACACAGGCTGCCCTGTACCTGGGCAGGGCAGAGGCGCGCGGCCCGCAAGCATCGAGGGGCAGGCGCAAAGCACTCCCTCGGCCGGGCAGGCAGCCACGCAGGGAGCGGCAGGAGATCAACGGAGACCATCGGGCTATGAGGCTGGTGGTCCGCCAAAGAAGCGCTTACTCATCTGGGCCGATACCCGCAACGGCATTGCACAACACGATATAGGTCATGCCATGGCGGTGATCGAAGAACTCGGGTATAAGTCCGGTCTCTACGACACGTACATCCGGACCGATTCCAACATCATCTCGAGACGCCCCAAGATGACCACCGGAGATCCAGCCAGCGGAGGACCGAGCCTCTGCAACGTCGACGCGATCTTTTTTCTCGGCCATCGGGAGATCGATTTGGATGCGCAAGGGAGAGCGGACCTGCTGTGGTTTGTCCATGACGCAGGTAAAGGATTTGTTGCAGTCCATACCGCTGCGGGGGCGTTTATGTCCTGGCCTGAGTTCGGTGAGATGATTGGCGGTCGTTACGATGAACACCCCTGGGGTATTGCGGACGAGCAGGTCATCGTTGTCGACCCCAACTTCCCGGGCATGAAGCAGTTCGGAGCTGTCTTCAATTTCAAAGACGAGTTCTATCAGATCAAAGATTTCTCCGTGGACAAAAGCCGAGTTCTGCTCCGGTTAGACCCAAACAAGCTCGACATGACCAAACGGGGAGCACAGATGAACGATTACCCTTTTCCCTTGGTCTACGCCAAAATGTACGGCCAGGGACGTGTCTTCTATTCTTCGCTGGGCCATGCTCCAGCCACTTGGGACGATCCAAGAATTCAAGAGATGTACCTCGGGGCGATCAAATGGGCATTAGGCCTCATTGACGCAGACGTGACCCCCATCCCATTACCCTCACTAACTGCTCCGTCCGCAAAGTAGCGCATTCCTGCAGAAATACGATCGAAACATAATAGTGTCGGCCAAAAAGTCGCATTCTAGTACGGCCGATTCTTAACTGCGGCTCTGCTCTCGAAGTACACACAGTTTTAGAAAAGTTCACACGGTCGACAAGGAGAAACAAATGAACCGTAGCATATTTACCGTGATCTTTGGCGCACTGCTGGGGGCTGGACTTATGTCAAGCTCCCACGCGTTTGCACAACCTTCAACTTGGACGATCGACAAGAATCATACCCAGGTGAACTTCTATATAAGGCACCTAAGTGTCAGTAACGTCCGGGGATCGATTAGCGGCGTGACCGGCACCGTGATCTGGAATGATAAGGACCCAATCAAGTCGGAGGTGACCGCGACGATCGACACCGCCACCGTGAGCACGAACAACGAGGCACGCGACAAACACCTGAAATCTCCAGATTTCTTTAATATCGACAAATTTCCGACGATGACCTTTAAGTCGACTTCAGTGACCGGGTTGCCTGGGAAGCTGAAAATCGTCGGCGATTTGACGTTGGCGGGCGTCACAAAACCGATCACATTGGATGTAGACGGCCCGTCAGCGCCAATTAAGGGTCAGGGTGGTGTATTGGTGACCGGCTTCTCGGCCACAGGAACGTTACATCGCGGCGACTTCAATTTTGGCCCTAAGTTTGCGGTGCCTATGCTCGGCGATGATGTGATATTTACGATTGATGTTGAAGCAAAGGAGCAATGAGCGTTTTTTAGATTTATTCAACAGGCCCTCCCAATTAGTCGCGGGAAGGGTTAAGCGTTACTCATCCGGTTGTGGACGTATAAGCCGAAGTCGATGAGTGCATTGTCCTGTTGTTGCCAGTTGAGGTGTGATAGTCGCGCGGCGAGCAAACGCCATCTGGCTTACCGTTTTGGACTGAGGTTTTTAAGCAGTCAAGAAATTAGATGTAATGAGGCGATCGTGCACTTGCGTCATCTACGCGAGAGGCGTCTATTTAGGTTTAGGAGAAGCGATCGATGCGTTCAAGGATGTCCGGTTTTGTACTGACTGGTGTGGCGTTGGGAGTTGCTATGTTTACTCCTAGAAGCTGGGGTCAGGTTGCAGAACACCCCGTGTTGCTGGCGCTCTCGAAGACCGATCACACGCTGTCGATCGTCGACCCAGTGACGCTGAAGGTCATTGCGAAAATGCCGGTCGGGCCGGATCCGCAC
>Ga0209624_10001279_pt1 | contig 20149 bp, 23 predicted proteins | sample JacPinW_OM2H0_O1_FD_188565 | JGI IMG/M metagenome (GOLD analysis project Ga0209624, IMG submission 188565) | Forest soil microbial communities from Algoma, Ontario, Canada - Jack Pine, Ontario site 1_JW_OM2H0_O1 (SPAdes) (version 2) | ecosystem: Environmental > Terrestrial > Soil > Boreal...
GGAAATGCTCCGTGATCGGGATTATCTTTGCCATTGGGTGTAGGTCTCCTTTCGGAAAGGCTTTAGCTTGTGAGGCCAAAGCCAACTTACACCCTCTCGCTTTTTACACAATCGAATTTACATCACCTCAGGCCGCTTTCAGGCCGGTTTGGGAATTGGCGTCCAGCTTGGTTGTGGGAGTCAACGCTTAGCCTAGCCGCCCTTCGGGCGGAGCGGAAACCTGCCCTGAGCGAAGTCGAATGGGGACCTGAGGTCCCATGACGTCCACCCGCGGGACCCGCGGGACCCGCGGGATGACGCCTGGCGAAGGGGCCGGTAAAATGACATAAGGAGAATTTGTATCGTCGAGGAGGTTTCTTTGAAAAAGGTATTTCACTTCGATGCTCCGCGTGAGAAATATCATTCCGACGCCGCCATCTTATGGTGCTTTGACAACCGTTTTGAGCTCGGATTCCGAAAGTTCCTGAAGCGGATCGGCATCATGTATTCCGATCCCATCAAAATCGCTGGCGGTGCCAAGTGCATGGCCTCTCCAGAACTTGAAACCGATCGCGAATTCGTGCTGGAGCAGATCCGAAAGTCCATGCGCCTGCATGGGACACGGCGCGTGATCCTCATGCTCCACTCCGATTGCGGCGCCTACGGTGGTCTTGCCGGAAGGTTCGGCGGAAACGCGGCAGCGGAAGCGATCCATCACGAGCGCGAACTGCAGCGCGCTGCCGCCAACCTGAGGACTGCGATTCCTGGCATCGAGGTGCAAGGATATTTCGTCGACTTCGATGGAATCTGGGACGCAGAGGTCGCTGCGCCTGAGCAGGCTTCGGTGCCCAAGGCAGCCTGATGCCTAAATTCGACAAACATATTTTCGTCTAAGGAAACCAGTGTCCGGCAGGGTATCCGCGCGGATGCTGTGCTCCTCTGGCCGAGGCGAAGCTACAAAAAATCTTCAAACAGAGGCTAGCCGAGCACGAGCTGAAAAGTAAAATCCGCGCTAATCAATCCGGCTGCCTTGATGAAGGCGAATGCGGTCCCAAGGTCGTGGTTTAGCCGACGCAGTCTGGTACGGACACGTCACCGAAGCCGACGGCGAAGAAATTATTGAATGGCACATACTCGGCGGAAAGTCAGTAGAGCAACTCCGCCTGGTAGAACTTCTCCCTGAACACTGCAAGCTGCGAGCATCGCGAGGCAAAAGTCTAAAGCGCGGCCGGGCCACGGACGCCGCCACTCCGCCGTTTGGAGAATCGCAAAGAAACTGGTAGGCGCGGCAGGATTCGAACCTGCAACCGCCGGATTAGAAATCCGATGCTCTATCCGTTTGAGCTACGCGCCCTCAACAACTTACGCGCTTCGCCTTGGCCAATTTGCACTCAATTTGCACCAAACTTCCGAGGCGTTGCCGCCACCAAGCGCTTCATCGCGTTCAGTGACATCATCGGCGCTAACGATTATGGTAGCGGTCAAACACCCACCTAGTTTTGTGCCCAGTGACTTTCATGGCAACACGTTCGGGGATGGCTGCGTTCACTAGATTTCTCGTCGCGCCGCGGCGGAAGTCGTGATTAGTGAGCCCTGAATAACGATACCACGTGTTCCCTGAGCTGCTTTTCTGTTCTCCCGTTTCCGTTTCCCGAAGCCAACAGCGTCGCACGCCTTGGCCCACTCTTCCCGTAGATTGGTGTTTTTGGAATGGAATGGGGGCCGTGAGAGGCCCCCGAGGTACTTACGCCGATACCGGAATCGCCAGGCAATGTCCTTTTCTGGGTAGGGTACCCTACAGACAATTTGACGTGACGTTTTGTTCTTGCGGAATGTTAATTCAGCTCCCCGCCAGATTCGCGCCAAGCGCATTTCTAGAATAACGACTGGGGGACTCCGCGCCGTCAGGCATTGTTCTCAACTCGCCATGGTCGCCGGCTTGGTTCGCATACTTCCTTACCGCTGACTCGAACGCCCCGCTCCCAGATCGGGGCCGCACTTTGCCCCTCAAGATAACCTCGAACGGTATAAACTTTCCGTAGAGAAGGTGGGTTTCGTCTTTGTCCTGCGTGAGGGCGGAGCCGGATAGATCGACGCCCGCGAATAGTCCCCGCGCTCGGGAATAGGTCAACATTTCTGCTTTCATTTTCCAGTCCGTGTCCGCGCCTGCGTCACGTCCAACAGGGCCAGCAGCCGCCGAAGCCTCAGCCCCGATCTTGAACTTGCTTGAGAGAAGATGCTGCATCCCCTGATCATTCATCACAACCAATACCAAGTCGATAGCTTGGCCGCCCAACTGCAATCCCCAGCTTCCACCTGTGATCGTGATCGGTGCGGGAGCGCTCCAGCGACCATTTGCTAGACGGCAGACCGCAACCCCCTTTCCGTGGTTTCCTCCGAAACCAACCGCAATTTTCACCATCGAAGGAATCACCGCAATACACTTCGCATCCTTCATCACTTTGTCAGGAATCGCTTTATCTGGTGTCCCCATAATCTCATTGAGGACGTTGGCTGACGCATCAATTCGTTTTTGAATGCTCGTTTGCTCCTTCTCGTCCTGCGACCACGCCAATCCGACCAGTAGTAGACAACTTGCACCGAGCACCAGAAGACACCTAGAGAATGGAAAACTGATCCTTGTCATAAGCAGACCTCCGTGCTCGAAAGCGAGCAACCGTTAAATTTTCTCATCGTGGGAACTTTAAGTTTCACATTAGATTTGCGCCATCCGGCTCAACCTGTAGAGTGAATTCAGGCTGCCCGTAGAGCCTACAGCCTCGACCGGGTGTCCGCCGTCCTCATTGCCTTCAACGCAGACAACGTTAAGGGAACCAGCTAAAGCGTCTTAATTTAATCCCCAATGGCAGTGGCAACAAGAACGCTGGTAACCAATGATCCGCTTGAGGTAGCAATGTTCGTGAACTGCCTTTGCCGTTTTCAGCGGCAGACAGATCGACCCTTGGCATCGACGCGGCGCTCGCGGCATTAGGCAGCATCAGCTCCAACGGTTCGTCACGTCATACCATGTCCGCAGCCGCTCGGAAAATCAGCCTGGCGCAGAAGACGCGATGGACAAAGCAAAGGGCAGCCAAACCGAAGCGAACGATCTCAGCGGCGGGTCGCAGGCGGATCGCGGCTGCGCAACGAGCAAGGTGGGCAAATGTGAAGCGGGCGGCGTGGCGGCGGCCCCGGCTCATTGTGCTCCAATCGAGCGTAGCTGTCTGCTCGCTGCTCCGAAGGGCAAGGGAAAGAATCAGCCCAACGACCCCAACAGCTCCGGGCGTTGGACGCCATCTCGTACAAGTACACGGGCAAGCCGTTCCCGTTTCGCAGCACCGAGGGGCGAGTGGCGCTCGTGATCGAGATCGAGAAGGTGCGATACGCCAAGCTCCCTTTTGAACATGCGCCGCCCAAATGATGCTTTGCCCCGCTTCCCTCAGCACTGCGGGTGCCTAGACCTCACTTTCTAGCTACGCTCCGAGGCGTACCATTGAGCGGGCAGAACACATCGAGAACGCCTCGGCTAGCCCCTCCTGATCGTTCGGTAGACACCCCGATGTCCTCCTTCAGCAAGAGCCAGATGAGGAGGAAGACGAAGGTGACGGCAAAGAAAAGGAAGATGACGACGACACAGAGGACGGCTACTCGGAGTGAGCGTGCCCTTGATGCACTACGATGCCCGGCTGATGCGGTGTTATTCTGTGAGCAGTCGGATCAACCATGTCGCCAACGACGATGAAGAATGCTCTGCACCCGCGGAGGTCGCCCAGACTCACCACGCTTTTCTAATTGAAGAGCGAGCCTGCGGAAATCATTTAAGTGGTACCTTTTCTTGGCATGCTGAGACTGCTGCTGCTTTTGCTGATGGCCGCGTGCGAAACCGTTCAGGCTCAAAATTCCAGCGCGGAATCGAATATTCCGAAGCTGGGGATAAAAGAAGTTCAGGTTCCCTTTGCTTCCATAAAACCAACCGCGACGATCACTGTTGGTGGAGCGGCTGATTGGGTTCTGATAACCGAGGAGGCTGTCTGGGTCGCAAGCACGAAGCCCTATGCCGTGCAGCGAATTGATCCGGCAACGAACCGGATCGTTGCCACGATAAGCGTGTCCGGCGAGGCTTGCTCCGGACTGGCCTCCGGGTTTGGCAGTATTTGGGTTCCGCTCTGCGGGAAGATGCCTGAACTTGTTCGCATCGACGCCGCCAAGAACGCAATCTCTGCGACACTCCCGATTCCTCCAGCAGGCCCAGAGGGTGGGATCACAGCCAGTGATGATAGCGTCTGGATGGTGGCTGACAAGAACGGCACGCTCAATCGGATCGATCCGTCCACGAACAGCGTGCGCCAGAAGATTTCAATTCCGTCCGGTTCCTACAACCCGCTTTTCAGCAACGGCATTGTCTGGATCACCGGACCGGAGAGCGACCTCCTGACTGCCGTGGATGCCATTACTGGCAAAATAATAGAGTCGGTACCTGTGGGGCCGAAGCCTCGGTTCCTGACTGCTGGCGGGGGTTCTGTTTGGGCGCTCAACCAAGGCGACGGAACCATCAGTCGGGTTGACGAGAAGAGCAGGAAGTTGATGGCTACAATTCAAGTGGGTATTCCCGGTGCTGGCGGCGACATCGGGTATGGAGCCGACTCGGTATGGGCAACTGTTTTCGACGTGCCGCTTACCCGCATCGATGCAACCACGAATAAAGTTTTGAAGCAATGGGTGGGACACGGCGGGGATTCGCTGCGATTCGGACATGATTCAATCTGGCTGACGGACTACAAGAAGGGCTTGCTCTTGCGAGTTCCGGCCCAAGAGGTCCTGAATCACTGAGCGCATCGCGACATGTTGATAATCTCATCTCCGATGGCACCGCTATGGCTCCTCGCAAACCTCAATGACGTTGCCTTCAGTCCCGCATCTCGAAGTAGTGTGTGCCTTGCCGATCTTGCTGAATCTCTCCAACATTCACGCCCCCCAGAACCGAAGACCTCTCTCGCCTACCGGATGTTGGGAGCGTACAGCATGGGCGTCGTTCCATCAGTCGGCCTGTCCTGCGGCCCGAGGACGGCGATGCAGGTCTGGTCCTTTTTGGAAAAGCCCAGCGCGACACACCCCTCTGGGTCGTCCATTTCTGCAGGAACTTCTCGGCGCTCACGCCTCCACATTTTCCGACTGAAAATTTGCCGCAACAGCCTGCCTTGAAAAGGTCGCTGTTCTTGCGGATAATCGAACTCGCCCATGCCAAAGAGCACAATTAACTTCGACACGGTGCTCAAGATCGGCTTGGCGATGCCCGGCGTGGAGGCGAGCACAGCCTACGGGGCACCCGCGCTCAAGGTTCGTGAAAAACTCTTGGCATGTTTGCCTACTCACCGTTCGGCTGAGCCGGGGTCGCTGGTGGTTCGCGTTGGCTTCGACGACCGCGCCGAGCTACTCGCATCCGCCCCCGATGTTTACTACATCACCGATCACTATCTCGGCTACAGTGCCGTACTGGTTCGCCTGTCCTGTGTGACATCCGATGTCCTGCGGGACTTGCTCGGCACGGCTTACAAGTTTGTGATGGAGCATGAGGCACGTCGTTCGCCATCTCGGAACCGACGCAAGCCCGTCTGACTCCGGCTGGCCTCCGAGCGGTCCGACAGCAACAGACCTTATGTTGCTACGATAGGCATTGATCGTTGGGGAGAGAAACTATGACCGTCGCATCCACTACGAGCGTTAACGTCAAGCAGGCGGTGCCTTTTTTCGGCGTGACCAACATGGAATCCTCGCTGCGATTCTATGTTGACGGAGTTGGCTTCAAAATAAAAAACCGGTGGATTCCGAATCGTGAGGAGGACAAGCCAGACGGTAGGATTCGTTGGTGCTGGCTTGAGCTCGGCGAAGCCGCCATTATGCTTCAGGAGTTCTTGCCGGAGCGCCAACCGAAGGAGACGCTGGGCACTGGAGCATCGGTCTGTTTCATGTGTGAAGACGCGCTGGCGCTTTATCGCGAGTTCAAATCACGTGGAATTCAGACGCGGAAACGCCCATTCGTTGGCAATCGTCTTTGGGTAGTGCCGCTCACCGATCCAGATGGCTACCGCATCGAGTTTGAAAGCCCAACCGATGCGCCAGAGGAAAGCGAACTAGCAGAATAGCAGCGGAAATAGGAGGCAACGATGAAGCGAGAACGTGTGCTCAAGATCGTGCTCGCGGTCGTGGGATTGCTTTTTTGCGCTGGCGTTTACCCGCTGATCGGTTCTTTACTGCATCCGGCTGATTCGGACACTGGCGATACGATGATGCTCAGCCTCTATGTCGCGCTCGGAATCTTCGTGCTTATCGCCGTGCCGAATCCATCGGCACATCGCAGCCTGATCGCCTTTGCAGCATGGTCAAGCTTCGCCCATGCCGTGGCAATGTCGATACTGGGACTCGAAATCGCCAGCCAGCGGGTAGGATTTCTGGTCGGGTCGGCTGTGCTCGTCATCATCGGTATAGCCCTGATCGTACTGGCTCCGGCGAGGTCAGCTGAAAGGGTATCTGCAACCGCTGTGTAGGCTTGCAGTCTGGGAAGCCTGACATCCGGCCTTTGCGTTCCCGTCGTCGGCAAGTTTTTGAGACCTGAGTGCCGAAAGTCGTTCGGATATCGGGACTCCTGACGTGCTACCGCGAGCGGGATGCCTTCCACTCCAACGGCGGCAGTTCTGAGTTTGCGACATCCTTAAGATACGCTCGGGCGTGCTCTGATGTTCTTTCCTTGCCCTCCTCGATATCTTCAACTTCTTCGGAGGGTGCAATCCAACTCTTCGAATTGACGTTGTAGACGGACGCCTGCGTACCCTGAGCATTGTTCTCTGAGAAGAGCCGCAGGTGTTCTTTGCCGACTTGGACTTCAGCCCATACGCCCTCGGTTAACATTGCAGGAAACCAGACACGTTAACTATCTTACGCCAATTTTCTTCCTCCGCCGCCCGTCATTCGAACTCTTTGTCAATCTTCCGCATGACGGGCTCCACCCATTGTCCGCACCGCCCGTCAACGAAAGTTTCATCCGAACAAGAAAAAGCTGGAGCGCGTTGCCGTGCAGTTTTTGAAGATCGGCGCGCCGGATCAAAACTCGATGTCCAAACTTGAGCAGCGGGACGAAGGAGCCCGGCTATACGATGTGATCCTTGGCAGGAGACTTAACCGTCCAAAACTCAACTACGATCATGCAGGGGGAAACTTATCTATGAACAACGGTGGAAAACTTTGCACATCAAACAGATGGGAGATGCCGGCAAGATGTTCATCGCTGCCGAGATGACGCTCGCTGGAGTTCCCGCTTTGAAAATGCCAGACAACTGGCCTTGCTACGACGTGCTGGCTCAGCGAACTGGTGGTCGGGCTGCGCAGAGAATGTCTGTGAAATCACGGACTTCAAACGTGGCGGCGGTACGTTTGTCACCTACAAAATCGGCGATCAGTTCGACTGGCTTGCCATCGTCTTGCTTCCCCGAGTACAGGATTCAACATATTATCCGAGGTCACTGGAATTGAAACTAACAACGAGGGAACGAGGGACAGGATTAGCAAAGTCTCAGAATCGAAGGCGCACCGACAACAGCTCAGCCTATGGAAAACCCCAAAAGGAGCGCCTCCAATAGCCGCTACTGCTGCTGCGACTGCTCGGCGCAAATTCGGTCGCAGCTAGTTCCACCCCCCATTCCATTCTGGCGGAATGTTCGACAAGATTGATGTAGACGGAAGCTCCCTTGAGCAGGCTGCACGACAGGACTGCAACGAATTCGCCAACCTGGCATCGCTCAGTGCCCCATGCTGCTATCTGACGCGAGTCTCTTTTCGACGTTGGGCGCTGCATCCACGACGGGACCGTCTGCGAAGACGGGCGAAGACTTGCCCCATTTCGATTGCTTCCCATAGAGCGCGGCTAAGTCCCAAAGAGTCCCTCTGCGCTGGCAGCAGCTAGGGTCCGAGGAAAGCTGGTGGCGCAGAGCCTCTGCGACGAGATGGTCATTATCCCAGTACTGGATAACCCGTGGGTCTGAGATTCGGGATTGAACCATCCCACTGGGTCGCGACCAATCTGTCGGCAGGATTGGCTCCCACACCACAAGGACACGGATCGGCAGTGAATGCGTCTGGTTCAGCAATTTTTCGATTGCGGACGCCCCCCGCAAGCATGTCGGTCAGGTCGGCGACAGCAGCAGCACCAATACGGCTTCGTCGCCCGCGCCATTGAAATCGTGCTTAAACTGGTCGATGTTATTTTGTGTCAGTGATGTGAGCACTGGCTGACCCGGTGGCGTTCCTTTCGACAGCCAGGGATACCCTACGATCAACAGCGCGGCGACGATCCCGACCAGCCAAAATGCGTATTTGACTTTTCGCGTTGGCATGTCTTATCCGGCAAGCAGGCTTGCTATGACTTGTGGAAAAAGGATTACAAGAAGGACGATTAAAACAGCGCTCCAGAACAGAGTGATGCTCAACGGGCTTCGCTTTTGGCATTGATTGCGCCGAACGTACAACTGAATGAAACCGACGCCGAGCAGGATGGCTGCGCTGACGAGGAACCAAGGACGTAGGGATTGCAACCGGGCGCTCGCTCCTGCCAGCCCCAACGCTCCCAGAAACGCGAAAGGTAAACAGCAAGATAGCGTCGATAGCACAGCGATCACTGCTGCCACAGGCGTTGCTCGTTCTGCTACTCGCATGTGAATTCTCACTTCCTCCGCTTCGCGTCGGAAATCGCTACCCGCAACAACTCCTCTGACGGAATGCCGCTTCGATTTTCATACAGGCGACAGGCTAAGCTGGGTACGGTCGTATGATTTGGTTCGACATCCTCACCGTTGACGCGAACCGTGGGAGAGCCGGGAAATAACAGAGCCTTCGCTTCAACTTCGGTGGTCACGGGTATTCCTTGAATCCCAGTCTTCACTGCTTCGGATGCCAAGACCGCTTCCAGTCTCTCGAACGTAGGCTGGCAGTTCGGGCAGCCGGGGACGTACAGAATCTCAATCCTCATTGACTCACCCCTGCCACCTCTTCGAGCACCGGGCAAGCACAAGCGGCGTGCCGCCGCCGATGCTTCAATTCGCGGTTACACTTGCGCAAATCCATTGCCAGTTCCGACTGCAGATGCCGCAGCTCTTGCAGCTTCGCCCGGACATCGGTCAGCTTTGCATTCAGCAAGTCTTTTACCGATTCGCAGGAATCCACCTTCCGCTCTCGAAGCTCGATCAATTCCCCAACCTCGCGCAAGGAGAAGCCGAGTCCCTGCATCTGCTGGATGAAATGAAGTCGCTCGATGGTGCCCTCTCCGTACAATCGGAACCGACCTGCGCTGCGAACCGCCTTGGGCAAGAGCTTGCGCTTCTCGTAGAATCGGATCGCGTCTACGGTTAGGGAAGTGCGTTTCGCGACCGCGCCGATCTGCATCGCCGTGCTCTCGGTTTGGTGATTGGTCGCCATTTCAAAATCATACAATCTGGAGTGCAGTCCAGAGTCAAGAGAAATGCGGCGGACGGCGACCATTGCGTTTTCCAAGCACTGCAACTCCGAAATGCGACAATACTCGTCGCTTGAGTTGCGGAGGAGTGCGATGATTCCTATTCGTGATCTTTTCGAAGCCCACCTCACGGTGAGAGACCTGCAGCGCTCGATGTCTTTTTTCGGTGACGCATTGGGACTGGAACTCGCGCAGGTCTTCTCGGAAAGAAAGGTCGCGTTCTACTGGATAGGGCGTCGAGGAGCTTCAATGATCGGGCTGTGGGAAGCGGGGATGGGTCCGCAACGAATGAACCTGCACGTGGCGTTCAGCGTCGATCTTGATAACCTGTTGCAGGCTGCGGAGCGCCTTCGCGAGGCTAACATCATCCCACTCGATTTTGCGGGCGAGCCCACCGATGAGCCGGTCGTTTTTGCTTGGATGCCCGCTGCCTCTCTCTTTTTCCACGATCCTGACGGCAACTTGCTGGAGTTCCTGTCGATGCTGCCTGATGCTCCGCAATGCGATCTCGGAGTCGTCGCGTGGAGTCGCTGGAAGTCGGCTAAAGCGAATGAAGCACGCAGATAGGTGGCAACATGACAACTGTAAGAAACGAATTGAAAGAACGCCTCTCCCGCTACCGCCAGATCAAGATCAGCGTGATCGGCAGGAAGTCTGGGAAGACAATCTCGATTCCGGTCTGGTTCGTGTCGGAAAGGGACAAGCTGTACCTTCTGCCCGTGAAGGGGTCGGACAGCCAGTGGTACAAGAACGTGCTCAAGCACCCGACGATTGGGATTGATGCTCGGGGCGTGGGCACAGAGTTCCAAGCTGCTCCCATCACGAATGCCAAAGCGGTCAAGTCGGCGTTCGAGAAGTTCCGGGAGAAGTACGGGGCAAAAGACATGAAGGCGTACTATTCAAAATTCGATGTGGCAGTTGTGGTGGAATTGGACTGAAGGGCCGCTTTGCTCTGTGAGGCTGGGCTTTCTATTGGGTTCTGCTTTCGGCTGGGCTGTCGCGATCTTCGCAAACTCCGGCCTTTCTCGCCGCTCGTGGAATAGCCCACGACGATAGACGTGGTGGCGAAGAAACTGATCGTAGAAATACTGGGTCTTTTCGTTCTCGTTGGTGCTGGGGGAGCTTCGGAGCCGCCCTTTCCAGGATGGAACTACTCAAGCTTCCGCCTTCCTTTGACTGGCCCGTCGCCGTCCGCTATCACGGCCCGAACACCAAACTGGGTATCGCGGTCACTGCGGTCTGATCGTTTATCCCTTGATGATGTTTGTTAGTCAAGAGCCTGCGTAAGGCGATGATGCTTGGCGTTTATGTCACGCCTGACATTTTCTTGTTGCCGGCAGCCCGTGAACCCATCGGCTCACCACAGCCTGATTGCTTTCACGGCATGGTCGAGCTTTTCCCACACCGTGCTTATGGCAGTGCAGGATTCCGCAATCTGATCGCACGCGGAGAACTGTGGGGTGTGGCTGTGCTCGTCGTCATCGGAGTAGCCCTGATCGTGCTGGCTCCGGCAAAGAAGTCAGGAGACCGGGTATCGGCAGCCGTTCTAGGCTCGCACTCTGGAGAGATGTCAATTCCGATATCCCGATCAGAAGCAAGCCAAACCCGAGTACGCGAAGCTGCAATCGCAACTTTCCGACTTTCAGATCATTGCCCTTGCTTCCTGTCCCCCCAATCATTCCCGTCATGCGTGAACAGGCCGTCCTATCATGTTCGGATTGCGTAACGAGGTGACCTGAATTTTGTCCTGCATGACGATATTGTGCGACGATTACCGCCCAGGGCTTTTACTCCCGAGCGTTCACTGGATCAACTGAAAGCCGTTCCTAAAGACAACAGTCCTAGCCTATGCCCGCCTTTTCATATTCCGCGATCACCAAGTTGCCCCGTGGCCGGGTCTGGAGCTTGCTCACCGACATTGCGAACTGGCCGAAGTTCTCCAACATTTATTCCGGTCTACGATGGGAAGGTACGCCATGGGCAGAAGGAAGTTCAATTGTCGGTCAGCTGAACTATCCGATAGTGGTCTCCGGTCGATATGTGATCAGGGAATGCAATCCCCCTCTGCTCATTCGATATCTGTCGCAAACTGAAGACGCCGGATTTGCAACCGAAAGGACGATCATTCTGGAGCAACGAATGCCGGGAACCTTGATTCGGGCTGAAGCATATCTCGTTGGCGAACCTCAGATGCACGGTGGGGGATCGGAATTCTTGAGAACTCTGACGACACGGTGGTTCGACGAGTTTGCTCGCTTCTGCGACAACCAAAACAGCCTCCCGCCCTGATCCTCATCGGGACAGGGAATGATCGCCTCGGGTCGCACGTTGTCACTCCCGAAGGTGAAACCTGTTGGTACCCGTCCTAACCGTGCGGAAGCGGTTAAGCCGCCACACTGGGACGGAAGTTCCCGGTTTTCTGGGGTTTGCCAGGCTACGTCAGCTTGCAATGGAATTGGACTATCGCGACGGGGCTTGTCGATTTCAAGTACGACCCCAAGCGCGTGAACCCTTTCCCCAAATAGCGAGCCATTTCTGAAGAGGTATCACACGGGGCAAGAAGCGTGATTCTGACTAGCGGCTTATCAGGCGCTAGGCAAGAGTCTTGAAGTTGTGATAATTGTGCCTGGTATGGCGACGGACGCGATCCGCATCTCGGAAGCGGAAGCGGTCAGCAACTTTGCTGACGTGCTAGCACGGGTGCGTGCCGGGGCGGCAGTCAATAAGTGCCGGTGCCGTCAACAACGAGAGTCAACAGATTGCCCGATTCCTTGTTCATTTAGATGAAGCAAGGCGCAAGGCGAATATGTTGCGGATGCGGGACACGCCAAATGGGGTCTAAAGAACAACCTTCACCAGCGATGGCCGCGCTGTAGCGAGAGAGCCTTCAACCTTTTCTCTCTTGTGGCGACGCTTCCGGACGAGGCAAAAAGAAGACTCTACATTCCGATGGGGTCATCTCTCGGCCAAAGATTTTCTTAAACCGCCAGATAATATCGTCACCGGACATCGTTCCTGTGTGCTTGTGAATTGCTTCGGTCAGATCATCCATACCGGCACAAAATACGCTCATGCCGCCCCCGCTTACTGAGCAAAAGTGAACATTTCCGCTCCGCATCGTTCAGATCCTCGTATCCTGCCAAAGCGACGATAGATGGACAGTCGCAGATCGGGGAGCTAGCTGCGGGTTCTTGTCGCGCCGGCCGGCGGTGCTGGTGCGGATCGCGTACCGATTCGTTGGACTTCAGATGAAAATCTTTTCACACTATTGTGGACGGCGAGATGGGTGTATAGTTTCTCGCCTTTTTGAAAAAAAATGAAGATTCCGGCTTAGGAGAAAAACATGAAATTCTTGGTGAAGGCTTTGGTAACCGTCTACTGGTTTCTTCTGTTTGGAGGAATCTCTCAAGCTCAGTCGCTGACAAGTCCCCATGGCGGCGCCGCAACATCGCAACCGAGTCGAACGAATCACGGAATCAGTTTTGACTTTGCGAATCTCGATGTGCCGATTGCCGGCGTCGCAGCGGGCGAAACCGTGGTGTTCGTCGGCGAGCCTCTGAACGCAAATGTCGTCGTCTTGTCGCGGCTGAGCGGCCAGCAAATTGGCGTGCTTCCACCGCCGCCGAACGGTTTTGCTGTGCCGTTCATCATGCATATCCTCGAGCCCGGCCGTTTGGCCGTGCTCGATGCCGGAGGGCTTCCGCAGCCCAGTCCTTTTGTCCCCGTGATGCCAGCGATTTACGAGTACACCTACGGCTTCGGTCCCGGAGGATTCTCAGCAACGCTGGTCCGCACCATCAGTTTTGCCAGCGTGCTGATCGGCTTTCCGGAGGACTTTGTGCGCTTGGATGACGGCCGTTACCTCATGTCTGACTCCATCCTGGGAAGCATTTGGATTGCACAGCCGGATGGGACCATCACTCCCGGTATCGTGCCGCGGAGTTTTGACCCGTCAGATTTGATACCTACTCTTGCTTTTTGCCCGACCATGCCAGAAGTCATTGTGAACGGCTATCCTTTCCTCTTCACCGGCTCGACGTTGCCAGGAGTCTCGCCTTTGGCCGTGCGCCGCGGCACCGTCTATTACTATTCGCCTTGCGCTCGCGGTATTTACTCGTTTCCATTGGCGGTCCTCTCCAACAATCAGGCACCGTACCAGCGCGCGACGGAGATTTCTTTAGTGGCACCAACTCCTTCAGACATTGAGGTCGAGGAGCTGCTCGACTTTAGCTTCAATCCCTACAATGATGCTGATCCTTTTCTGTATGCGGCTCAACCTTTGCAATTACAGGTGATTCAAATTGATCTGACAAACGGCGCAAGAGAAGTTCTCGCCTCTGGAGCGCAACTCTTCGATTTCCCATCTTCGCTGGCGTTCCTGCCTCCAGGGATTCCGGCAACCGAATTGTTAGTAGTTTCGAACCAGCAGGAGCGCACGCCTTTGACCAACGACGCTGTGACGCAGACTACCTTCCACCTTCCATTTGTAGTTGCGCAGGTGCTGGTCAAACCGGGGGGAGGGCCGTTGCCTGCGCCCGCCCGTTCGGAGAGTCGAATAACCCAGTTTAAGGGGAGGTGACACGGATCAATAGACGATGTGGCGGAGGTTATTCCTGTATCGGTGCGCCCATTGCTACGGCGTACATAGTACCGGTCAGTCCAAGCACCAAAAGTTTACGGTAATTGGATTCGCGGACGTGAATAATAGGCTACCGTCGTAGACAGCCCCGCCGGACCGAGGGGAGCTGAAGCCGACCAAAGTTAAGTTCCGCATCCAAGCGGAAGTCCTGTCCCATGCTTTGCAGGGCACGGATTAGGGACTTTGAATTCCTAGAATTAATTAGGCTCGCGTGGTCTAAGGTATGATGACGCTTCGGTTCTAACCAAGAGATCTAGGCTAATGGGTCTTCATATGAATTTTCGGTTAATTTCGTCCCATCTGATTGACCGAGATGTGCGTGGCCTTTAATCTGCGATGGCTAGGAGCAAAGGGGATCTCGATGAATTGCGCCTGACCGTACAAAAGCGCCGTCGAGAACTGGGTTAATACCATTCGCGCCCAGGAATCGTTGGCCATTCCCGATCATTCTATGATCGCGATGGAAAAGTGGGATGCTTCACACTTCGAAGAAGAAGACGCATTCGCGAAACTCACGAAAGCGCGCGAAGCGCGTGAACTACGGCATCTAGAGCCGCGTCCGTGGGAAAAGAAAAATAAATTCTTAACGCTGAATTGCTTCTCTCTCTTCGCGCGTTTATATCAGCACTGAGCAAACTCCGCCAGCCGCTGCGGAGATCACGTTGGAGTTGGTATCGACTTGGTTTCGGCAAAATATCCCCCATTGGAGGCAACAGTGACATCCCAAACGAAAATAACAGGATCTTTGTTCCCGGCTCTGGGTTTGCTTGTGCTTCTGTTTCTACCCAGCCCCGTAATGGCTCAAATTGATCGCGGAGAGGTCACCGGCACGGTCGAAGACCCTTCCGGCGCGGTGGTTCGGAACGCAAGCATCGTACTCACCAACAATGCAACAGGCGTCAGCGCCGCAACAAAATCCACGGCCACCGGCACCTATCGTTTTGACAACCTGCTTCCTGGCGCCTACAGCATCGTGGCGGAGGCGAGTGGTTTCGAAAAATACATGGTTCACGGACTTAACGTTCACCTGCAACAGGTTTTGACGATCGATTGTCATCTTGCCCCGGGCAGTATGCAACAGTCGGTCACCGTGACCGCCGCCGCTCCGCTCCTGAAGACTGAGAATGCGGCTGTGGGCCAAACCATCGTCAACCAGGAGCTGAACGATTTGCCGCTTGCAACTCGGGACTGGGGCTCGTTGGCGCAAATGTCCGCCGGTGTTCAAGCGGCCGCAGCTGGGGGGGTTACGGCGGATGCAGGCAGCTCTGAGAGCGCTTACTTTTCCGTCAATGGTACGAATATCTGGCAAAACGACTTCCGCTTGAACGGGATCAACGACAACATCGAGTTCTATGGCGGCAACTATACGTTGACCAATGCTGCGATTGTCCCGCCACCCGACGCGGTGCAGGAATTCACGCTGCAGAGCGGCGATTTCAACGCGGAACTCGGCCATTCCACCGGCGGCGTCGTCAATGCATCCATAAAATCGGGAACGAATCAACTCCATGGGGACCTCTGGGAATATGTGCGCAACAACGCCTTGAACGCCAATTACTACTTCAATAACGTAAATGGCATCGCAAATCCCGTTCCCAGCTACCACCAGAACCTGTTCGGAATAACGGCAGGGGGCCCCGTTCTTATCCCTCACGTGTTAGACGGCAAGGGTAAGACATTTTGGTTCTTCGACTATCAGGGCGGAAGATATGTCCTGCCGGAGCCGGCGGGAGGAGAAACCGTACCCACCCTGGGCATGGTGAACAGCGGCTTTACCAATCTCCAGGACAATATCACTTACAACAGCGGCACGGCGGACGATGCGCTGGGGCGAGCATTTCCGCACGGGACGATTCTCGACCCGGCCACCACGCGCCAACTTCCAGCCAGCGGCGTAGACCCCATCACCGGCCTCGTCGGCACGCCGGGAGCTTACGTGCGCGATCCTTTCTACAATTGCACCGCGGCCGGCTGTCCCAGCTTTACCGGCAACAATACGACAAACTTCGCCACCCCTGGCCAGCAGGCGCTGTTGAATATCATTCCCACCTCGCGCCTCGACCCGAACGCGGTGAAGCTGCTGGGAGTTTATCCGCAGCCCCTTTCCTCCGGGTTACTCAACAACTTCTCCAGCTACGTCCCCCTCGAGTACAAAAACACCGATACGTGGGATATCCGGATCGACGAAAACATCAACTCCAAAAACATTCTGTTTGGGGTCTTTGACCGAAGCCTCTTTGCTGTAACGGTTCCGTCGAATCTACCCGGCGTGGCCGTGGGAGAAACGGGAGGCCGCAACGACACCCTCCCTGCCTACGCGTGGGCCGTGGGTTATACACGCATCTTCACTCCCACGCTTACCACAGATATGCATGTTGGCATGGTTCACAGCGACAAGCTGCAGCAATCTTTCTTCGGAAACACTTTCGGGATTCCCGCGCAGTACGGCATCCAGGGAGTGCAGCAGGTGGCCAATAACGGCGGTCTTCCCCCGATCACCATCAGCGGGCTGACCCACCTCGGCGTGGGCAACTATACTCCCACTCTGCAGTACGTCTGGAGCCTTGAGGGTGTAGACGCCGTGACCAAGGTGTACCGCAACCACATCTTCAAAGTCGGGATCCAAATCGACGACCTGGAAGGTAACATCTCGCAGCCGCCGCAAGGGCGGGGAGACTTCAGCTTTAACGGACAGTACACCGACATTCCCAACAAAAACAGCAATCTGAACGGGATCGGCGATTTGCTGCTGGCCCCGATACCATCGACAGTCGGCGGCGCCAATGGGGGCGTAGATTATGTGGGAGGAATGAACGGCTTCTCCGCATCCAATATCGCCGCTACCGACGACCATCGCTGGTACTGGGGCGCTTATGGCCAGGACGGTTGGAAAGTCACTCCCAGGCTCACTCTGAATCTCGGAGTCCGGTGGGATTACTTCACCCCGTATGCCGAGACCCGCGGTTTCCAGGCGAACTTTGTACCGGTCGGAGGAAACGGCACCCCTGGGACCTACTCTATGTCGAAACAGGGTTGCGCGGTACCGCGCTCGGCTGCCTTCAACACCTTGCTTACCAGCAGCAACATTACCCTGGACTGTGTCTCAAGCCTTACTCTCGGAAACGCGCAGAAAACCAATTTCGCGCCGCGCGTCGGATTCGCCTACAGCCTCAAGCCAACATTGGTCCTGCGCGCAGGCTTTGGCACAGCATACGGAGCGCTGGGTAATCTCGGTTACGGGGGCACGCTGGGGACAAATTACCCGTTTGTGTATACCCAGACTATCCCCAGTCCGGATTCCCAACACCCGCTCCTGCTCCCCAACGGTCAACCGGCGACCATGGAGGCAGCATTTACTCAATATGATTTCCAGAGTCCCACCGTCAGCACCGGATTGGGTTTGGATCTCTACGGCCGTCAATACAATTTCCAGACGCCTTATGTGCAGACCGAGAATTTGACCGTTCAGGATATGCTTACGCCGCATGACTCCTTCCAGATTGCATATGTGGGAACCCAAGGCCGTCATCTGGACAACCTGGGATATAACAACGCAAACACAGAGATTTTGCCGCCGGGAACGAACCCACAGCTTTACATCCCTTTCCCCAACTTCGCCCGCAATGCCACCTACGAAACCACCAACGCAAACAGCGGCTATAACTCCCTGCAGGCCACGTATGAGCACCAGCTTAGCGCAGGCCTTTATCTGCTCGGAAACTACACCTGGAGCAAGTGCATGAGCGATCAGCACACTCAGGCATCGGAGAACCAGCAGTATCGAGCCCAGTGGCTTCCCGGATTCGGGATCAAGCCCGACTACGCCCTTTGCGACAGCGATGCAACCAACATCGTTCATATTGCCGGCACCTACGACCTGCCGTTCGGTCGCGGACGCGCGCTCCTGGCGAATGCCAACAGAGCCGTGAATGCGATCCTGGGCGGATGGGTGATCAACGGCTTTTACACGCATCAGAGCGGCCAGCCGTTTACAATTAATTGCCCGGTGGCGACCACCGCCGACTTTGGCTGCTTTGCCAATGTGGTGTCTGGGCAGGGTCTCTATACCGGCGGACACACGGTCCAGCAATGGTTGAACCCAAGCGCTTTTGCGGAACCGTCCGCAGCGACCGCGATCGGCCAATCCGATTACTCACCGCTGGGCGGAGGCCAGGAACAGGCGCGCGGGCCAAGCTTCTCCAACCTGGACTCGTCAATCTTCAAGGAATTTCCAGTCAATGAAAGGGTTCATTTCGAATTTCGTGCAGAAGCCTTCAATACCACGAACACGCCGCCGTTCGCACAACCTACAAGTCAGCTCAACTTTAATACTGCAAAGTTCAGTAATATCTCTAGCACGAAGAACAGCAATCAGAACTTCGGTGCGCGCACGCTCCAGCTTGCGCTCAAATTGTTCTACTAGACGAATGACGGCGTACCTTTCTGGTCAACCCATCCCGCATCCGCCGGCGAACCAGCCACGGATGCGGGGAAATAGTGAGCCACAACTGTTGGCGGTTCCTGCTGTATACATGGACCAGGCTGCGGCGAAGGAATCCCCTTGGCGACAATCAAGCGACTAATCGCGGCGGCCGGTCTGCTTGTGTTGATGTTCGCGCGGCAAGGATGGGCCCAGGGCTCGCCTGCAAATGTCGTGCTCACCGGCGATGTCATGGGCAGGCAAAACAAGACGTATTTTGACCTCCCCTTTACCGTGCCGGCCGGTACCCATCGCATCAGCGTGGATGTTCAGTACAGCGGCAAGGAGCAGCGCGCAACGCTCGACCTGGGTATTGCCGATCCGGAGCGTTTTCGTGGAGAGAGCGGCGGCAACAAAAGCCATTTCACCATCAGCGAAACCGACGCCACCCCGTCCTACCTGCCCGGCGCGATTCCCGCGGGCGTGTGGCGTCTGTTGATCGCCGTGCCAAACATGCGACCCCAGACCGTATCTCATTACAAGGCCGAGATCCGCTTCAATGCGCGCGATGAGGATGCGGGCTTCACAACAGGCCCCCTCGATACGGGCAAGCGCTGGTATCGTGGCGACCTGCACATGCACACCGCGCACAGCGACGGCAACTGCCCCAGCCAGAGCGGCCGTATGGTGCCGTGCCCGCTTTTTCTTTCCGTGCAGACAGCGGCTGAACGCAAGCTGGACTTCATCGCCATCACCGACCACAATGCCGACTCCCAATACGATGGGATGCGCGAGTTGCAGCCCTACTTCGACCGTGTCCTGCTGATTCCTGGACGCGAGATAACGACTTTTTATGGCCACTTCAACATCTTCGGCGTCACCCAGTTCATCGACTACCGCGTGACTCCCGGCAGACTGGATTTGAATGCCGTGCTGCAAGACGCCCTGTCGAAGGGCGGCATCGCATCTGTCAACCACGCCGAAGCGCCCGGCGGCGAAGCCTGCATGGGCTGTCGCTGGGAACCGCCTCCGGGCGCAGATGTGGACCTGTTCGCGGCTGTCGAGGTCATCAACGGCGGCAGGATTATGTTTTCGAGCGCAAAGTATTGGGATGCACAACTGCGCGATGGCCATCACCTGGCTGCCATCGGCGGTAGCGACAGCCATAATGCAACCAATCCGCCGGAACCGCCCGGATCGATCGGTTGGCCCACGACGGTTGTGGAAGCGGACGATCTCTCCGTTCCGGCGATTCTCAACGGCATCCGCACGGGGCGCACGTTTGTCGATCTCACTGCTTCCCATGACAAACAGGTCGATTTCGAAGCCCGGTCAGGCGGTGCCCATGCCCGCATGGGTGAAACGCTCCTCACTGCCGCTGGAGCCTCCATCCACGTACAGATTTATACTTTCGCCTGTGCAGGTTCCGTCGTTCATCTGCTTCTGGATGGCGAGGAGGTCGACGCCGCGCCGCCCACTCGTGTAGAGAGTGGAGATTCCACGGTTGCAGCTACGCTCACCACCGGCGCCGGCCGCCATTGGCTGCGTATCGAGGTACGCACCGCGGACGGCATACTTCAGTTGATGAGCAGTCCTCTCTATATCAACT
>Ga0209624_10001280_pt1 | contig 20147 bp, 22 predicted proteins | sample JacPinW_OM2H0_O1_FD_188565 | JGI IMG/M metagenome (GOLD analysis project Ga0209624, IMG submission 188565) | Forest soil microbial communities from Algoma, Ontario, Canada - Jack Pine, Ontario site 1_JW_OM2H0_O1 (SPAdes) (version 2) | ecosystem: Environmental > Terrestrial > Soil > Boreal...
CAAGCTTTAACGCCTGGCTACTCGCCTCTAGCAGGCTGTTGAAGAAGTCACGCGCGGGTTTTCTGGTGTTTATTGTTGTCGCGTGATTCTCTTGGCCTGTGGGTTGGCGCATCGCGAGGGGTCGATGCGGGGCGAGGATCGGACGAGCGGGGCGTTGTTCTCGTACGTTGACATGGAGGCGCGGATACCGGCGAAGCATCCGCTGCGGGCGATGCGGCGACTGACGAACGCGGCCCTGGCCGAACTCGACGGAGCGTTTTCGGGGCTTTACGATCGAATCGGACGGCCGTCGATTGCGCCGGAGCGTTTGCTGCGGGCGACGCTTCTGCAGCTTCTCTATACGATCCGCTCGGAGCGCCAGCTGGTCGAGCGAATCGAGTTCGACCTTTTGTTTCGCTGGTTCGTTGGGCTTTCCATCGACGAGACCGTGTTCGACGCCTCGACGTTCTCAAAGAACCGCGACCGCTTGCTCACCCAGGAGATCGCGCAGAAGTTTCTGGCCTCGCTCATCGCCCTGCCGGAAGTGATGCGGCTTTTGAGCGCCGAGCATTTCTCGGTCGACGGGACTTTGCTCAAGGCGTGGGCGTCGATGAAGAGTTTTCAGCCCAAAGATGGTTCGGGCTCGCCGCCGTCCGGCCGCAATGGAGAGACGGATTTCCGCAAGACGAAGCGGTCGAACGCGACGCACGCCTCGACGACGGACAAGGATGCGCGTCTGTTCCGGAAAGCCGAGGGACAGGAAAGCCGTCTCGCCTATCTCGGCCACACGCTGATGGAGAACCGCAACGGCCTGATCGTGGCGGCCGACGCGACGCTGGCCACCGGAACGGCCGAGCGCGAGGCGGCGGCGACCTTCAGCGAGCGGCTGCCCAAAGGCGCGACCCTCGGCGCTGACAAGAACTATGACGTGGAGGCCTTCGTCGAAGGGCTGAAGGCGCGCGGGATCGAGCCGCATGTGGCGATCAACGGAACGGTGAGCAAGAACGGCGTGGTGCGCAAGACCGCCGTCCCGAGCGAAGTCGCATCGAGCCTGGGCTACGCGATCAGCCAACGGCTGCGCAAGCGCATCGAGGAAGGCTTCGGTTGGGGCAAGACGGTCGCCGGCCTCACGCAGGTGAAAGTGCGCGGCCTCGACAAGGTCCGCGCCGCCTTCGTCTTCGCCATAGCCGCCTACGATATCGTCCGTCTGCCAAAGCTCCTCGCCCCGACGGGCGAAATGGGTCCGGCGGCATGAAACGGGGGGATCAATGCCCAGAACCCTAGCTATCCGCAGCGCACCCAAGCCACGAATGAAAAAATCCGCGCCCGATAATTTGATCGCGGAGACGCGGTGACTTCTTCAGCAGCCTGTTAGACGTCAGCAGCTGTCCCCACGCCGATTCACGCGCCTTTAAATTACCCTGCTTGTCGAAAAGGCCACCGCAACCGTGGAGGGCGACGACGGCGGGGAACGGGCCAGAGCCCTCCGGCTTGATTAGTAGCCCCCGCAACTCAGTTGGCGAGCCCCCGGTCAATGATCCGTCGAGCGACGGAAAAGATACAAGGTCGGCTGCGAGCGTGGCTCGCGAAGACAAGAGCAACCAAATTGCGGTAAGGCATTGGATCAGGCGCATAAGATCGTATCGGAGCTCCGACCTTGCCAAAATTTAGACCGCGTCGCGGAGGCGCGGAGTGGCGCAAAATCAAGAAATCTGCGCCACGCAAAACTGCTTAAAAATCGCAGGTTTCGAGAAACGAACTCGTCCGGGCGGACGCGGAGACGAGCGCCCGCTCCAAAAGCCCGGACGTCATCGACCTCCACCTGCGCCGCGCCGCCGCTGCGCGGATCGACGGCTTCACGACCGTCCCACGCTCGCGCTTAAGGTGACGAGAAGCTCGTCCAGCTGCGCGAACGTCTCGGGCATCCCACCCTTCATCCCGGCGATGGCAGCGTCGAGAGCTTCCTTCGAGGGATAGAGTTCCTGCATGACCAAGAGCGTCTTGCCGCCTTTTCCTCGAAGGTCACCGTGGTGACGGCGCCGTCGTCACTTTCCTCATTCGTCCAGACGAGGCGCGAGTGCGGCGTCACCTCAATGTATTTGCCGAAGAACGCCATGGCCTTTGAGCCCTCGCGGCCGAACTCGAAACGGTATCTGCCCCGACACGAACATCCGCCTCGCAGGAAAGCGGGGACACGCCTGTCGACTTCGGCGCCCACCAAAGCTTGATGAGCTCGGGCTTGGTCCACGCTTCGAACACGACGCGCGTCGGGCCGTTGAAGGTTCGCGTAATGACCAGCTCACACTCGGACTTCCGTTCCACAATTGTGCGGTTCTTCATGGGGTAGGCTCACTCTCTCGTCTTGCGTCCATCGACCCTCTCCTTCCGTTTCAGCTCCTCGACAACCTTGTCCAGCGCGTCAAAGCGGGCGTCCCAAAGCTGGCGGTGCCTCTCGATCCATGCCGCCTCTTCCTCCAGTCGGCTTAGGCCAAGCTTGCAGGTCCGCACGCGTCCGACCTTCTCCGTGGTGACGAGCCCCGCCTGCTCCAAGACGCCGACATGCTTCTTCATGCCGGTAAGGGTCATGCGGAACTTCTCGGCGAGGTCCGTGATCGAAGCGTCCGCACGGCCGAGCTGCTCCAGAACGCCGCGTCGGGTGGCGTCCGAGAGCGCGGCGAACGAGGCGTCGAAGCGGGTCCGGGGCATACTGAACCATGTGGTTCAGTATGCTGCACGGATTGGCGGCATGCAAGGGCCGGGCGCGCTGCGGCGCCTCCGAAGGCGGCTGCAGCTTCAAAGCCTCTACGGTCATGGCCGGGCTTGACCCGGCCATCCACGGTTTAGCGCCTTCAGCCCGGCCGGGGATGAACTTGAGAAGAAAAAGCTGCCGGCCGTGCCAAAATCTGGTTGTCATTGAAACGGCGCGGCGTAGATGGCGGGGTCAAGCCCGGCCACGACGCCCAAAGCGTCAGGAAGCCGCTCGGGAGCACCCCGCTTTTTCGGCGCGTGTTGTCCTGCCTGGCCTCGTCGCCTATCCGAAGCAGGCGCCCGCGGAAACGTCAGATCGCGGCCGCGCCGCCCAACATTTTGCGCCAATGCTGAACCCGCTCCTTGAGGGCACGCTCGCGCCCGTAAGTCAGTTGCTCGAGATCGATCTCTTCGAGGATCTTGAAGGCGAAACTTTCAGGCCCATGAGCGTTCCAGGCGGACTGAAGCGCCTGGTTCGTCTCGACGCCTTGCCGCAGCGCGAACGAGCGGCGGGTCCAGATCGTGGACAGATCGGACGCCGCGCCTACCCATTGCTCGTCGGTCGCCGCCGGACCGGACCGCACATACTCCGGCCACGGCTTTGCGCTCTTTATAGGGGGCCGAGACGGCGCCCTTGCGTTCGCTTCGGTCCATCGTTGCTACCCCTCCGTTTCTTTGGCGCGTAAGGGTTCTCGCTCCCCGAGCGCATCGACAGGGGGATCGGCACGCCGATGCGGCCGAAGGTCTCGCGCAGGCCGTTATAGCGCTTGTAGCTCTCGGGAATCCTGTCGACCGCATTGCCGAACAGGACGAAGAATGGCGGGCGCGCCTTGGGCCGGGTGATGTCACCCCTCACCCGGCGCTTGGCCGGATTGGCGGCAGTTCGGGCGCGTTCAGCCCGGCGAACGGATTGCGCCAGGCCGGGATATCCATCAGCCGCGCATGCCAGGCTTCGACGCGCGGAAAATCCGCAAGCGGCAGGCCCGCGAGGTCCGCGAACGGCAAGACGCAGGCGACACGGAAATCGGCATAGGTGAGGTGGTTGGCGACGAGCCAGTCCGCCGCGCCGAGATGCTGTTCCAGAATGACGGCCGAGGACGCAAACTCTTCCAGTCCCGATTCCACCATGTCCTGGCTCACCGGGCCGATGCCATAGCGCTCCTTGGTCACGCGCTCGAAATGGACCCGGTCACAGGCCCTGACGAAATTCCAATAGCCCCAGCTTATCCAGCGGACGACGTCGGGTAAGGAATCGCCTATTGGCCAAAAATCTGAGTTGGCCAGCTGCGAAAGTCGGCATGCGATTGCATCCGCCTCCCAGAGCGTCTTGTCCCCCTCCACCAGTATGGGAACGCTCAGGTTCGGATTGAGCTTGAGAAATTTTTCTCTCTGCTCGGGCGAGAACGGCGAAGCAAATTCGAATTCGACTGGCGCGTTCAAGAAACGCGCTGCGGCGACCGCGAGGCGGGGATTCAAGTTCCGGCTGAAATAGAGCTTCATTGGCGCTTTGCTCACGACGGCGATCATGCGCTTCTGGCGGACGGGCGCCAACTGGCTGGCCGCGTCCCGAGCGGTGGGGGGAGCTCCTCGCCGCCGCGCGGCCAAGAAGGGCGATTAAGAGCCCTTGTCGGACCCGCACCGAAGTCGGCTAATATACATACTTGCTAAGTTCTATATGGTCTCCCCGGTTTCCGAGTTGCAGAAAAATAGGCCTAAGCCATTGAAATCGCCTCATCGGACGCAAAACTGAACACAGCCTCGCGCCGTGAATCCAAGGGCCGGCAAGCCAGGCTTCCTCAGCCCCGCCGTTTCTTGGGAGCGTACGGGTTCTCGCTCCCCGACCGCATCGAGAGGCGGATCGGCACGCCGATGAGGCCGAAGGTCTCGCGCAGGCCGTTGACGAGGTAGCGCTTGTAGCTCTCGGGAATCTTGTCGACCGAATTGCCGAACAGCACGAAGAACGGCGGGCGCGCCTTGGGTTGGGTCATGTAGCGAATCTTGACCCGGCGCCCGGACACGGCGGGCGGCGGCGTGCCGTCGATGACGGGCTTCAGCCAGCGATTGAGCCGTCCGGTCGAGATGCGCAGATTCCAGATCGCGTCGGTGGCGATGATCGCTTCCATGAGTCTGTCGACATGCGCGCCGGTCAGACCGGAAAGGGGGATCACGCGCGTTCCGCGCAGCTGCGGCAGGAGGCGGTCTGATTCCTCGCGCAGCTCCCGCGCCTTGTCGCTCTTGTTATCGACCAGGTCCCATTTGTTGAGGCCGATGACGAGCGCCCTGCCCTCCTGCTCGACAAGATCGGCAAGCGTCAGGTCCTGCCTTTCGAACGGGATCGTGGCGTCGAGCAGAAGCACCACGACTTCGGCGAAGCGCACCGCCCGCAGCGCATCGGCGACGGCGAGCTTCTCCACCTTCTCAACCACACGCGACTTCCGGCGCAGGCCGGCGGTGTCGAAGATCCTGAGCTTGCGTCCGTTCCACTCGGCGTCGAGGCCGATCGAGTCGCGGGTGATGCCAGGCTCGGGGCCGGTCAGCAGGCGATCCTGGCCGAGGATGTGGTTGATGAGCGTGGACTTGCCTGCGTTCGGACGGCCCAGCACGGCGATGCGAAGGGGCCTGGCGAGATCGAGCTCGCTGCCGTCTTCTTCTTCGCCCAGAACGAGCGGCTCGACCTCATTCTCCTCGTCCGGGTCGAGGCGGGCCGCGGCCGGCAGGACTTCAACCAGCGCGTCGTAGAGTTCGCTTAAGCCTTCGCCATGCTCGGCGGAGAGCGCGATCGGCTCGCCAAGGCCGAGACCAAACACCTCATAGACGCCCGCCTTCCCCGCAGCGCTTTCCGCCTTGTTGGCGATGAGAATGATCGGCTTGTCGGCGCGGCGCACCGCTTGGGCAAAATGCTGGTCGGCGGCGGTGAGCCCGGCGCGCGCGTCAACCACGAACAGGATCGCATCGCAATCGATGAGGGCTGCTTCCGTCTGCGCGCGCATGCGCCCGGCGAGCGTTTCCGGATCGCCCTCCTCGAGACCAGCGGTGTCGACGATGGTGAAGGAAAGGTCCGCCAGTCTGCCTTCGCCCTCGCGGCGGTCGCGGGTGACGCCTGGCTCATCGTCGACGAGTGCAAGTCTCCGGCCAACCAGCCGATTGAACAGCGTCGATTTGCCGACGTTCGGCCGGCCGATGATCGCGACCTTGGCGCTCATGTTGTTCCAGCCCGGCGCCGCAGGCGCGGCCGTTACTTCGCCGCCGCCGATCGGTTCGAAGCGATAAGGCCGAGCCAGCGGCTCGCCGCTTGTCGCTCGCCCTGCGACACTCCGGGATCGCCCAGCACGAGATCGAATTGCTTGGAGGCGTCGTCATAGTCCTTGCGTTCGAGCGCCAACGCGCCGAGCGCGAGCGCGGCCAGGCGCCGATACGGTCCGCCGACTGCCGAAAGCGCGGTCAGCGCCGCTTCGCCCTTCTGTTCCTCGGCCGGGATGTCCACCCTCAGGAGCGCAGCGCGCAAGCGGGCGGTGTCACGGAAAAGAGGATCGATCGCTGCGTCGCCGGCGACCGCGTCGAAGGCGCCGATCGCGCCCTGGGGGTCTTTGCTCGCCTCAGCGCCGGCTGCGGTCATTTGCGCGAGCGCCCGATAGCCGCTCGGCCCTTGGGCCGCGATCTTGTCGAGACCCGCCTTGGCTTCGTCGAACTTGCCCCCCTCGAGCGCAGTGAGAGCCTGTTGGAACTGGTCGCCGGCCGCCTGCGTGGCTCTTTCGCGCTCATATTGCCAATATCGAAAGCCGGCCGAGGCGAGCACGATCAGCACGGCGGCGGCCAGGATCTGATTCTGGTATTTCTTCCAGAATTCCGCCGCCTTGTCGCGCCGGACTTCCTCGTCAACTTCCTGAAAGATGTCGCTCATTATCGGGGCGGCCTATCACAGCGACGCGGCGAAAGCGAGCGACAAGGGCGCCTGAGAGCGCGCTGGCGCGCTCCGGTCGCTAGCGAATAAAAGGACGGTCTGATGTCTTAAACCTGCCGCCCTCGCCTGGCCCCTTGGCCGGCGAGGTCGATGGCGCAAATTTGCGGACCCGAATGCGGATGCCGATCAGTAGACAGCGCGGCGCTGGATTTCCATGCCTTCGGACCCTTATGCGTGCCAGCCGATCTCTGACAGCGTTCATGCTTTTGGCTGCGCCGGTCGCGCTTCTCCCCCTCCGCCCGGCCGTCGCCGAGGGCCCGCCGGTCGTTTCGCCCGACCGGATCGAAGACGCGCCCTCGATCAAGCTCGATCCCTATCCCGACTTCGACAATTTCGCCTGGCGCGCTTTCATCGCGCTCAATTGGCCCTCGCTGACTGACGCTTCCAACCGCGGAATGCCCGACCGCGCCAAGACGCTCGGCGATCCGGGCCCGCGCGTCTGGGAGACCTTCAAGGCCCGTTATGAGCTGTTCCAGGTCGGTCCGGGCGGGCGCCCCGCCGCACCTCCTCCATGGGCGACCTACGAAGCGGCGAACCCTTGCGGAGCGCATGTTGACAATCGCCTAAAGACTCTCGCGACCTTCGAACCGTTCATGGATTTCAACCAGTCGGCTTTCTTGCCCGGAATCGGCTCCAATCCTCTGGTCGCGCAGAACCGGACCTATACCCGCTACGAAGGACGCATCAACGAACCCGAATATTCGGCGCTTGCGCTTAAGGGGTGGAGCCTGGGCCAGAACCTGCCCGATCCAGCCCACCCCGCCGAATTGCCCGTGGGCTCGATAGCAGTCAAAGCCGCCTGGCGTCCTCTCACCACGGCGGACACGCCGACGGTCAGAGCGCGCTACTATGTGGTTGAGCAGGCCAACATTGTCGATGTCGCCAAGACGCTCGCGGCCGGCCATGTCATCTGTTCGAAAAGCGACGTCGCGCTGGTCGGCCTGCACATCGTGATCCGGACCAAAGACCGGCCGCAAGGGCTGTGGAGCACGTTCGAGCATGTCGACAACGTGCCTCCGGCCGGCGAGGCCGAAGCGCGCGAGCCCGACGCGGACCAAGCGGGCGCGCCCTATTCCTATTTCGACGCCTCGAAGCCCAAGCTCGGCCTTTGGCCGACGTTCGGCTTGCCCGACACCCTTCCGGTCAGCATGGATCACCCGCCCAAGGTGAACCCCACGCCCATGCAGGTCGTGCGCCGGCATCCGATCCACGCCTCGACCATGGCGATGAATCGCGCTTATTGGGCGCTGCCGGGAATCAAGGGAACCGTGTGGGAGCATTACATGCTCGTCGCCAGCCAATGGCCAACGATTCCGGCGCCGCCAAGCCCGCAAAACGACGGCGGCTATTTTCCCGGGCAGCCGCTCACGGCCGATGCGCCGCGCGAGAATTACCAGGCGGCCGACGCTCCACATGAAAACCTGGTCAATACGACGATCGAGACCTACTTCCAGGACCCGCCGTCAAGCTGCATGTCCTGCCACCAGAGCCTCTCCAACGCGCTCGGCCATGACTTTGTCGGCATGCTGGGCAGCTTTCGCTGAAGCCTGATCGGGTCGACCAGAGCCGTCGTTGCGAGCCGTAGGGCGTTCGGAAGAACGCCCGTCTCTCGACGGGCTATGGCGAAGCAATCCAGGAGTCGTCGGGCGCTTTGCTGGCCCTGGCGCCACGTCGCTCCGCTCCTCGCGATGACGCCGCCTTGCGACGGCGGCCGCGGCGATTGACTGCCCGCCAATTTAGAATCATTCTAAACGGGCGGAGCGGTTCGCCGTCGCCGGCGAGCCCGCTTCGGAGATCCCGTCGACGCAGGAGGCGCTCATGCGTGAGACTTTCAACCCATCCGGCGTCAGCCGCCGCACCTTCCTTTCGGCCACCGCCGGCGCCGCGCCCCTTCTTGCGCTGACGGGCGGCCAGGCGCAGGCCAAGATTGCGCAGACTGCGGTCCATTATCAGGCCACGCCTAAGGACGACCACCAGTGCGACGGCTGCAACTTCTTCATCGCCCCTAACGGGTGCAAGATGGTCGACGGCGACATCGCGGCGACCGGCTGGTGCGCTCTGTGGGTCAAGAAGGCCCCTGCTTGAGGCGAGGCGCTATGCTGACCCGCTGAGCCGCGCGTCAGCCTCGATCTCGACTTTCATTTCCGGCTTCAACAGCGCCGAGACGACGACGATTGTCCCCGCCGGGCGGATCGCGCCGAAGACCTCCCCCTGCACGCTGACTACTGCCTCGCAAAAGGACACGTCGGTGACGAAGGTCCGCAATCGCACGATGTCGGCAAGCTCGCCGCCGGCCTCCTTCATCACCTTGGTGAAGGTCGCATAGATGTTGCGGGTCTGCTCGGCGACGTCGTCGGGCATTGTCATTTTCGCGTAGTCGTATCCCGTCGTGCCGGCGATATGGACCTCCTCGCCCACGACGACGGCGCGCGAATAGCCATTCGCCTTCTCGAACGGCGAGCCCGAGGAAATCAGCTTCCGGCCGCTCATGCGAACTCCATGATCACCGCGTCGACCGCGAGCGAATCCCCTTCCTTGCAAAGGATCGCCTTTACTGTTGCATCGCGCTCGGCGGTCAGCACGTTCTCCATTTTCATCGCCTCGACGATGCAGAGCTGCTCTCCCGCCTTGACCTCCTGCCCAACCTTGACGGCGATCGCCTTGACGAGGCCGGGCATCGGACAGAGCAGGAAACGCGAGCCGTCGACGCCCTTGTGCTCAATCATCAGCGCGGCGAGTTGCGCCTCACGCCGGGTGTAGACCCGCGTGTCGACGGCGACCCCGGCATGAGAGAGCGCGTAGCCGTTGAGGAGCGGGCGCGCCTGCACGGCGATGTCGGCGCCGTCGATGGTTCCACGCCACAACGGGTCGCCGGGCTTCCAGTCCGAACGAACCTTAAGCTTGCGACCATCAGCGAACAGGATCGCTGCGCCGTCGCGACCGGGCTCGATCTCAACCTCGACGCGAGCCTTGCCCATCGCGACCACCCGCTTGAGCTCGAACCGCACCTGATCGGGCTCGCGCAACTGTCCGGAGATGTGCCGCTTTCGCTGATTGAGCGTGTGGTCGATCAGCGCCGCGGCCACGACCAGACGGCGCTCGGTCTCGCCCTCGGCGACGAGGGGGTGAAATCCATCGGGAAATTCCTCGGTGATGAAGCCGGTCGAGAGCCGTCCCTCGCGCCAGCGCGGATGCTGCATCAGCGCCGACAGAAAAGGGATGTTGTGCCGGATGCCGTCGATGACGAAGGCGTCAAGCGCAGTCGCCTGCGCGTCGATCGCCCCGACCCGGTCGGGCGCGTGGGTGACAAGCTTGGCGACCATAGGATCGTAGTAAATCGAGATCTCCCCGCCCTCGAACACACCGGTATCGTTGCGCACCGTGACGCCGTTATCCGTCCCTTCGGCCGGCGGCCGATAGCGCGTGAGCCGCCCGGTCGAGGGCAGGAAGCCACGCATCGGATCCTCGGCGTAAACCCGGCTCTCCACCGCCCAGCCTTTAAGCTTCACGTCCGCCTGTTTGAGGCGCAAAGGCTCGCCCGCGGCGCTGCGGATCATCTCCTCGACAAGGTCGACGCCTGTGACGAGTTCGGTCACCGGATGCTCGACCTGCAGGCGGGTGTTCATCTCGAGGAAAAAGAAGCTTCGGTCCTGGCCCGCGACGAATTCAACGGTGCCGGCGGAATCGTATTGCACCGCCTTGGCGAGGGCGACCGCTTGTTCGCCCATCCGCTTGCGGGTTGCTGCATCGAGCAGCGGCGAGGGCGCTTCCTCGATCACCTTCTGGTTGCGGCGCTGAATCGAGCATTCGCGCTCGCCGAGATAGATGACGTTCCCGTGCTTATCGCCGAGCACCTGAATCTCGACATGGCGCGGGTTGACGATGAATTTCTCGACGAAGACACGGTCGTCGCCAAAGGAGGATTTCGCCTCCGAGCGCGCGCGAGCGAAGCCTTCCGCGACTTCCTTGCGGGAATGGGCGATCCGCATGCCCTTGCCGCCGCCGCCAGCCGAGGCCTTGATCATCACGGGATAGCCGATTTCGTCGGCGATCTCGGCTGCGCGCTCCTGCGATTCGATCACGCCGAGGTAGCCGGGAACGGTGGAGACTTTGGCGGCGTTGGCGAATTTTTTCGATTCAATCTTGTCGCCCATCGCCTCGATGGCCTTGGGATTGGGGCCGATGAAGACGATCCTCGCCTCGGCCAGGGCATGGGCGAACGCCGCGCGCTCCGAGAGAAAGCCATAGCCTGGATGGACGGCCTCGGCCCGGGTCTTGAGGCAGGTCGCAACGATCTTGTCGATCGCCAGATAAGATTGAGCCGCGGGCGGCGGCCCGATGGCGACGGCTTCGTCCGCCATCTCGACGTGGAGCGCGTCCTTGTCCGCTTCGGAATAGACGGCGACGGTCCTGATGCCCATGCGGCGCGCCGTCTTGATGACGCGACAGGCGATCTCGCCGCGGTTAGCGATCAGGATTGTCTTGAACATCGCGCCCTTGCGAGAAAAGCGCCTCGCTTTTCTTCAGCTGCCGCTTCTATTGGAACGACAGAAGCGCGTAAACAACCAGCGGGCCAATGCCCAACGCGAGCGTCTCCATGTCAGGCGGCGATATCTTGCGCAAGCGACGTCTTGCCCCAATTATTCCGGAAACGCGTCGACAGGTCAGTGAATGGCGCCAGCCAAGTTCAGGATCCCGATGACGAGCGCCGCCACGAGCACCAGGGAGGCGACCACGATCAACTCGCCCTCGTGCGCACGCTGGTAGGCGCGACGGGCCACGAGCGATCTCCTGCGTTCCTGTTCAATTTGGCAGCAAGCCCAAGTGAACGCTCCGACGCCGACGAGGCCGGCGATGAAAACGACGTATGCCATTGCCCTCCGCTTTATGCCCCCGTTTTTCCTCTGGGCGCCCCCCACCCGCTTCAGGAGCAGACTTCGACCTCTCGCCATGCGTTCTTAAGTCGCGCGCGGGTGAAGTAGCAGCCGTAGGTCGGCTTGGGATCCGGCCAGGCGAACGGCGGTCCGGGCCACGGATTGCCGCTAAAGCCAAAGTAGCCGGGGCCGACCTTCCAATCGACCCGCTCCGGCGGGTAGACCCATCGCTGAGCCTCAGCCGCACTCGACAGAGAAATGAGGCCGAGCGCGAGAAAGGCGGCTCCGAGAAGGGAGACTGCAGCTTTGGTCATGCCGAGATCTCCATCGATCGCGGCTACCATCCTAACGGTTGTCCGCGGCCGTCGCTATCCGATAACGCGCAGGATGGGCGCCCGCAAGGCGCTTGGCCGGCTAGAGGAGAAGGCTATCCAGCTGTCGCGCGCAGCGCGGCTTCGGCACCGGACCCGCCTGCAAGGGCGCGCTCTTTGACCGCGGCCACGAACCAGTCCGGGGCACGGTGCGCCTCGGCGCACACGTTGACCAGCGCGGCCAAGGCCTCGATCGACTTGCATTCGTCCACATGCGCCAAAAGCCAAACAGCTTGGGCGTCGCTCACGACGCCGGGCTGCTCAGCCTGCCGCACGACATGTTCGGCGATCATATCGACGAAGAATTCTTTCCATTCCGGCGCGTTGTCCATCTCGGCGCGGACGACGGCGAACAGTTCATCGGCCGATTCGCGCGTGACTTCGCGGCTCGCGAACACTTCCCGCTTCAGCCATGCGACATCTTGCGCCGTCACACGGCGGCCGAGGATCATCGCACTGATGATCGTCCGGCTCCTGTCGATTGCGAACGCCATCATACGCACCTGCACTCTCTCCGGTCCGGCGACTCTATCGACCGGTCTGGATGTGGAGAGACCCTGCGCCTCAATATTTTCCCGCAGGTGAATCCGGCCGTAACGTGATGAAGAGCGTGTTGTCACAGTTAAGCTTCAGCAAAGGGGGATGGTTTCACGAAGATGAAAGCCGCGTTAACGGTTGATCAAGGAAGTCCTCACGCCCTTGTCATTGGACCTCCACGCGGCGCTGATCTAGCGTTCGCGTCGTCCACAAAATGCACATGGAGGAGATTCGTTCCATGAAAACAGCGCTTTCGGCGATCGCAGTTGCGGCAGCGCTTACTTTAGCGCCGTTCGTCGGCGGGAGCTTCGCCGTCGCCGACGATTCCGCGCAACGACAACAGCACGATCGTTTCAGCCCGGAAGATCGAGCGGCCTTCCTTGACGCGCATATCGCGGCGCTGAAGGCCGGCCTCGTCCTGAACGCCGAACAGGAGAAGAACTGGCCGCGCTCGAATCGGCGATGCGGGATCTTGCCAAGCAAAGAGCCGAGCGCTTCGCCGCTTGGCGAGAGCGCCGCGAGGCGAGCGACGATGGAAATGCCGAAATCAACCCGATTGATCGCCTCACCCGCGCATCCGAACGGCTGAGCGCCCGCGCCGCCGACCTCGAAAAACTGGCCGGCGCCGCCAAGCCGCTGTACGACAGCCTCGACGACAGTCAGAAACGCCGGTTCGCTGTGCTTTTCCATGGACCCATGGGGCGCGATCATTGGCGCCGCGAGGGCTGACGGCCCGCCGTAGCCCGCCGGCTTCCTCTATTCGCGGCGCGCGGGCAGTCTCGTGCGGCTTTCGGGTGCAACCGCGTCGCCGCCTTCATCAGCGCGACCTGTGGCGGGGCGCGGCCGTCTGTGTCACAATCGGAGGCTCGGCCGCCGGACACAAGGAGGAATCGATGGCGAAAGGTCAGATGCGAAACAACAAAGAAGCCAAAAAGCCAAAGTCGGACAAGCCAAAGAACTCGGTGTCCGATTACAAGAAGTCGCAAGGCGCGACCGGCCAGGCGTTGAATCCGCCAGGCAAGAAATCCTGAGCTGATTCGTCGACCCAATTAGCCTCTCGGCTCGTGCGTATCCCAGGCCGAATGCCAAGCGGCGACGCTTCCGTGACGTCCTCACAGCGGGATGTTGTCGTGTTTCTTCCAGGGGTTCTCGAGCTTTTTGTTGCCCAGCATCGCCAGCACCCTCGACAGACGTCTGCGCGTGGCGTGCGGCATGATGACTTCGTCGATATAGCCGCGCTCGGCGGCGACGAAGGGTGATAGGAACGCGTCCTCGTATTCCTTGGTTCTTTCAGCGATCTTCACCGGATCGTTGATATCTGACCTGAAGATGATCTCGACCGCGCCCTTTGCCCCCATGACCGCGATCTGCGCCGTCGGCCAGGCGAGATTGATATCGCCGCGCAAATGCTTGGACGCCATGACGTCGTAGGCGCCGCCGAACGCCTTGCGGGTGATGACCGTGACCTTGGGAACCGTCGCCTCGGCATAGGCGAACAACAGCTTCGCGCCGTGCTTGATTAGCCCGCCGTATTCCTGCGCCGTGCCGGGCAGAAATCCCGGCACGTCGACGAAGGTGATGATCGGAATGTTGAAGCAGTCGCAGAAGCGCACGAAGCGCGCCCCCTTGCGCGAGGCGTCGGAATCGAGGACGCCGGCGAGCGCTAGCGGCTGGTTGGCGACTATTCCGACGGTCGTTCCGCCAACGCGAGCGAAGCCGGTCACGATGTTCTTGGCGTGCGCTTCCTGAATCTCAAAAAAATCACCCTCGTCCGCAACTTTTAGGATCAGCTCTTTGATGTCGTAGGGCTTGTTGGGGTTGTCGGGGATCAGCGTGTCAAGCGACATGTCCACCCGGTCGGGATCGTCAAAGCTCGGCAGCATAGGCGGCCGCTCGAGGTTGGAGGCCGGCAGGAAATCGATCAGCCGCCGTATCTGCAACAGCGCCTCGACGTCGTTGTCGTAAGCGCGGTCGGCGATGGAGGAACGGGTCGTGTGAACCTGCGCTCCGCCCAGCTCCTCGGCGGTTACGGTTTCGTTGGTCACAGTCTTTACCACTTCCGGACCGGTGACGAACATGTAGCTCGTGTTGCGCACCATGAAGATGAAATCGGTCATCGCCGGCGAGTAGACATCCCCACCGGCGCAGGGACCCATGATCACCGAGATCTGCGGAATGACGCCGGACGCAAGCACGTTGCGTTGAAACACTTCGCCATAGCCGCCGAGCGCCGCGACGCCCTCCTGGATACGCGCGCCGCCGGCGTCGAACAGGCCCACGATTGGCGCGCGGTTCTTGAGCGCCATGTCCTGGATTTTGGTGATCTTCCCCGCATGCGTCTCGCTAAGCGAGCCGCCGAACACCGTGAAATCCTTGGCGAACACGTAAACAGTGCGACCATTGACGGTGCCCCAGCCCGTGACCACGCCGTCGCCCGGAATCTTGGTGTCCGCCATGCCGAAGTCGTAGGAGCGGTGCTCGACAAACATGTCGAACTCCTCGAACGAGTCGTGATCGAGCAGGAGCTCGATGCGTTCGCGCGCGGTGAGCTTCCCCTTGGCGTGCTGGGCGGCGATGCGCTCCTTGCCGCCGCCGAGACGGGCGCGCTCGCGGCGGGCGTCGAGGCGGGCGAGGATGTCTTTCATGGGCGCGTCCGGAGCTTAAAAGTTGCTTCCGGCTTAGCCTAGCACGACCTGCAGGTCGTTCGAATGTCGGTTTGCGCCGCCAGGTCCGAGAATGTGAATCTGGATCAGCCTGCACGGTCGCGGAGGCCAACCCGGCGCGTTTCAGTAGGGCGCGCAAGTTTACGCGAGCAAATGATTTCAGTGAATTAACTGCTCCTTTGCGCAACTTTTGCCGGCCGCAACTTCCGAGCAGTCCGCGATCTGAGGCGCCTCAGGCGCGAGGACGGCCGGGAGCCGAGTGGCCGTTTCGTTTCAAGCCTCGACGAGGCCTGCAAACCGCGAAAGCGAAACGAACAATTCGCCAAACGAAACGTAACGTTTCGCATCGTGGGTCTTAAGTCATTGAAATCATTACGGGCCGCAACTCAGTGATTTCGCGGGATTGTGTGTTTTCAATGGGTTGACCCCCTTTTCGTTTCGCGCTCTCCGCATGTGACCTTCGAACTCACTGGATTCGGCCCGACAGGGTTGTCCGGACCCGCGAAAGGAGGCGTCTGAGCGGTATTGCCGGGACTTGGATTCCCGCGGGCGCGGAATGACAAGACGATTCTCTGAACGTGAAGCTTGGAATGGCGAAACGATTTGGACCTGGGGATCTTGGATCTGAAGGCGATCTCGCGATCGTAACCGAGATTTCTTAATATGCACTCTATTTCGGTATTTTAGGTTTCAAACGGTAGCATGGCTCGCGAGCTAACCGGGTAATTGCCCCGCTTATGTCCCCTGCGCGAGCGCGACCATGATCGCCGCCGCCTCGAATTCGCGCCAGCGCGCCTCGCGCCGCGCTGACGCCTCGGCGTCCGCGCCCCAGCGCTCGGCCTGAAAGTCCTCGTCGACATGCGCCGCCCGCCACGCGGCTTCGGCAGAGAGAAATCCGCCCGCGACGGCGAGCGCCAGGATTGCGGAGCCAGTCAGCGTCGTCATCACGCTGAGCGCGGCGAGCGCAGCGGAATCCTCGTACGCGTCGAGCGCGGCGCCGATCGCCGCCAGCGCTGCGTGCGGCTGCGCTAGATGCATCACCCCGGCCGTTACATTGAAGCGCGCCCCGAGCGTTTCGGCCGCCCAGCGCAGAACCGGGTCGAAGGCGCGTGCCTGCCGTTCAACCAGGTCCTCCGGCTCCTCGGCGCGGTAGCAGAGAAGATCGGAGCCGGTGTAGCGCAGAATATCGGCCCGCGTTTCGGCCATCGTATGCGCGACGCCATCGATCGCCGAATTGAGCAGCCGCGTCAGCGGCATACCGGTCGGATCAATCGTCTCATGCTGCCGTTCCCATTCGGCCGCAACCTCCAGCATCAGCGCTCGGCTGGGCGCAACGAGCGGATTGCGGCCCGGCGTCCGCGCTCCGCGGCCGTCGAGCATGAGCGCATGGCGCCCATCCGCCTCGCGCACTTCGACCGCCTTATAGAAGCGCCTGACCGGTTGGGGTCGCATGTTGGCCTGCGCGGCGCGCATCGGGTCCTTGCTCCCCTCTACCGATAGCCCGTCGAGAGACGGGCGTTCTTCCGAACGCCCTATGGGGAGAGGGGTTGGGGGGGAGGGCTCACTCATCGGGCGCGTCCTCGATCGGGTCGCGCTCGGTCTCGTCGAAGCCGAACATGGCGAAGCTCTTTTTCATGTGCTCGGGAAGCGGCGCCGTCACTTCGATGATCCCGCTGCGCGGATGAGGCAGGATCAGGCGGCGCGCCAGGAGATGCAGTTTGGGCTCGAGCCCAGGGGGAATGGCCCGCAACGGATCGTTCCGTGCCGGATCGTTTAGGGGCCTTCGATTATATTTCGGATCGCCGACGATCGGATGGCCGATCGCTTCGAAATGGGCGCGCAGCTGGTGAGTGCGGCCAGTAACCGGACGCATCGACAGCCATGCCAACCGAGGCGCAACCTTATCGACCACCGCATAGAGGGTCAGCGAATGCTGGGCGTCGGGATCGCCGTGCTTGGCGACGCGCATGCGCTCAAGGTCCGCCCTGCCCTGCCCGCGCGCGTCCCCCATGCCATCGCCCTTGGCGAGAAACATCGAGATGCGCCCCTGCCCCGGCTTTGGCACGCCCTCGACCAGCGCCCAATAAATCTTCTTCGCCCGGCGCGAACGGAAGATTTCGCCAAGCTCCGCCGCCATCTTGCGCGTCTTGGCGATCAGCAGCACGCCTGAAGTGTCTCGGTCGAGCCGATGAACGAGAACGGGCCTGTTGCCGTCCTTGTCGGCGAGCGCCTGAAGCATGCCGTCGATATGGCGCTTGGTCCCCGAGCCGCCCTGGACCGCGAGGCCGTAAGGCTTGTTGAGCACCAGGACGTCGCGATCCTCGAACAGCGTCATGGCGCGGATGGCTTCAACGTCGGCAGGATCAGCGCGCTTGACGGCCGACGCTTCCCGTGGGGCGACCTTGAGCGGCGGCACGCGCACGTTTTCGCCCGCAGCAAGCCGCGTCGAAACGTCCGCCCGCTTACCCGAGACGCGAACCTCGCCCTTGCGCACGATCCGCATCAGATGCGAATTCGAAACCTCCGGAAACCGGCGATGGAGCCAGCGGTCGAGCCGCATGCCCGCTTCGTCCTCGCCGATCTCATATGAGGCCGCCTTGTCGGGTGGAGCGGGAGCCGTCGTCTCGGCGTCGCCATTTTTCCGCATGATGCGGGTCATAGCGCAGCCTGTTGCGGCGCGGTAGGGTCAAACGCTGATCCGCGCAAGGAGCCCGCAATGGCCGATCATTATCACGCCGTCGTCTGGATCGATCACCAACGGGCGCGCATTCTTCGCTTCAACGTCGAAGAGGCGGATAGGACATTGGTCCGGGATCACATCGTTCGCGACCTTCGCGCCCATGAGAAGCAGACCGGCCACAGGACCGAGGAGAACAAGCCGTTCTTCGAGGATGTCGCGAAGGCGATCGCCGACGCCGGCGCCATCCTCATCGTCGGCCCGGCGCAGGAGAAGGACTTCTTCGGCAAATTCCTTAGCCAGAAGCACCCCGCGATCCGGGCGCATGTCGAGGGGGTAGAGAAAGCGGACCATCCGACCGATGGCGAGCTCCTCGACTTCGCGCGCCGCTACGTCAAAGCCGCCGACCACATGCGGCCGCAGATCGATCCGCGTGAAGCCGGCAAGCCTTAGCGCGGCGCCAAGCTAGCCCCCCGGCCGCTTACCGCGGCGTGCTGGCGTCATCGCCGCTTTTATCAAACTAGGATTCCATATGCCTTATGAGCTCTACTATTGGCCTGGCATTCAGGGGCGCGGCGAGTTTGTGCGCCTCGCGCTCGAGGCGGCGGGCGCGCCTTACGTCGACGTCGCTCGCGAACGCGGAGCCGGGCGCGGCGTGAAAGGGATGGTGGCGAAGCTCGAAGGCGGCGCGCCGCAGACCCCCTTCGCGCCGCCGTTTCTTCGCGACGGCGACATTGTGGTCTCGCACGTCGCCAACATCCTCCAATACCTTGGTCCTAAGCTCGGGCTCGCGCCGAAGGATGAAGCGGGCCGTTTCTTCGCCCAGGGCCTTCAGCTCACGATCACGGACTTCATCTCCGAGGTTCACGACACGCATCATCCGATCTCGACCAACCTCTATTTCGAGGACCAGAGACAAGAGGCCGAGGCCCGCTCGACAGCCTTCCTTCAGGACCGCGTGCCGAAATATCTCGGCTATTTCGAGCGCGTGCTCGCCGACAACCCGGCGGGACGAAAGCATGCGGTCGGCGCCGGCCTCACCACCGTCGACCTGTCGTTGTTCCAGATCTGGGCTGGCATGGCCCACGCCTTCCCGCACGCCTTCGCCGACGCCCACAAGCTTTACCCGGCGCTGGCGGCGCTCATAGGCTCGGTCGAAGAACTGCCGAAGGTCGCCGCGTACCTCGCCTCCGACCGGCGCATTCCGTTCAACACGTCAGGCATCTTCCGCCATTATCCTGAGCTCGACACCGGGCCCGCGAAGGCGCGCAAGCGGAAGTCCTGAGCGCCGCGGGTTCTGATGGACGGCTTGGCCCCTAAGCTAGCGCGAACAGGATAGCGGCCAGGAAACCTCCCGACTTCGCAAGCCCTCGCGTTTCAGCCAACCTCCTTCCCTTACATTAACCAAGCGTTCGGTTCGGACGATGCGCGCCTCGTCACTCGTATTGACTCGAACATTAAGAGAACATAGAGTGAACTTACCCTGATCGAGGAGCTGAAAAAATGCATCCCATCGCCTCTTATGCGCTGCGCGACATTGCGGAGATCGCCGCCCTTGGAGCGTTCCTTGTCATGATTGCGTTCATCGCCCGCGCCCTCGGGTCGTGAAGCGGCAAAAGGAGGGCGTCATCCACAGGCGCTGCCCTACCCGCCCTCGACGCGCCTGCGGCGGCTTGCGACAACAACCCAGTCATGGACTCGTCTGTCATCAAAGCTGTCGGCTTCGTGCATCTGCACGTGCACAGCGCCTATTCGCTGCGCGAAGGCGCGCTGACCATCGAGACGCTGGCCAAGCTCGCCCAAGCCGACGCCATGCCGGCGCTGGCGATCACCGACACCAACAACCTGTTCGGCGCGCTCGAATTTTCCGAGAAGCTCGCCAAGAGCGGCGTGCAGCCGATCATCGGCGCGCAGACGACGGTCGATTTCGCCGACGCGGCCCCCGCCTTTTGGCGTGGCGTCGAGCGGGACAATGCGCGCGCGCCAATCGTTCTCCTGGCGCAGAACGAGACCGGCTACGGCCATCTGATGCGTCTCGTCTCCGCGCTGTGGCTCGATCCCAAGGATGGCGACGATGCGCATCTTCCGTTCGCCGCTCTCAGAGAAAGTGAAGGGCTCGTCGCCCTGACCGGCGGCCCGGCGGGGCCGATCGACCGGGCGCTGAGAGCAGGACTTGGCGACCTCGCCGAGAGCCGGCTCAAGCGCCTCAAAGAGGTTTTCGGCTCGCGGCTCTATGTCGAGATCCAGCGCCATGGGCTCGAAGCCGGGCGCGCGATCGAGCCTGAGCTCATCTCTCTCGCTGACCGTCTCGGCTTGCCGCTGGTTGCGACCAATGAG
>Ga0209624_10001281_pt1 | contig 20145 bp, 18 predicted proteins | sample JacPinW_OM2H0_O1_FD_188565 | JGI IMG/M metagenome (GOLD analysis project Ga0209624, IMG submission 188565) | Forest soil microbial communities from Algoma, Ontario, Canada - Jack Pine, Ontario site 1_JW_OM2H0_O1 (SPAdes) (version 2) | ecosystem: Environmental > Terrestrial > Soil > Boreal...
TGCCTCACGGCCGAGCCGCTCGCGCCCTCTGAAGCCGAACTTGAGCGCGCGCATGAGGCCGAGCGCGCCCGCTCACTTGCGGAGCTTCTCGATCGGCTCTCCGCGCGGCTTGGAGCCCGCGCGGTGGCCCGGCGCGAGCTTCTCGATGCGCATCTGCCCGAGCAGGCCGAAGCGGCCGCGCCCGCCGCGTTGGGGGAAGCGCGGCTGCGTAGCGAGGAGTCCAAGGCGATTCCAGCGGGCGCGCCGGCAAGGCCGTTACGCCTCTTCGCTCGCCCGGAGCCGATCGAGGCCCTGGCCGAAGTGCCCGACGGGCCTCCTTTCCGTTTCCGCTGGCGGCGAGTTCTGCACAATGTCGCGGCCATCGAGGGGCCGGAGCGCATCGCCGCGCCCTGGTGGCGCAACGCCGGCGCGCCGACGCGCGACTATTTCCGCGCTGAGGATTCGGAAGGCCGCCGCTTCTGGCTTTATCGCGAAGGCCTGTGGGGCCGGGAGACGACGCAGCCGAAATGGTTTGTGCATGGCCTGTTCGGGTGAGACGCTGGCGCCACCGCAAAACCCAATCGCCTCTTACGGAGGCGGCCGCTTCGCGCAAAGGAGAGCTTAGCGCGAGTGTTTGGCGCCATCGGCGTACAGATGCAACGCCCGATAAACCGCCGTATGCGCGGGTGTTGGCACGCCAAGCTCGTTTCCGAGCGCATGCATGCGTCCTGACAACCACGAGAGTTCGATTGGCCTTCCTTGTGCGAGGTCATTGGCCATTGAGGAGCGCGTCTCGGGTGGGAACTTTCGCCAGTACGACAGGATGCGCTCCGGATAGTCGTCCGGCATCGGATGCCCGGCCGCGGACGCCACAGCCACGCCCTCATCCCGCAATTGCTCAAGGAGCATACGGGACTGAGGGTCGCCGAGGATCGCGCCGACGCCGGCTCGCATCAAGCTGGTCGCGCCCGAAAAAGCGGAGACCGTGACGAACTTGTTCCAAATTACCTGCTCGATGTCTTCAACCGTCTCAAGGTCGACGCCGCCCGCCCTAAGGCACGCGCCTCGCCACATTTCGATCATCGTGTCGCTGGGGCCGCCCACCACCACCCGCGTAATATTGCCCGCATGGACGATCAGGCCAGGCCCTTCCAGGCGAGCCGACATATAAGTCGCGCCGCCAACAATCTGCGAACGCGGCACAAAACGAGCCAGCGTGTCGACGCTGTCTATGCCGTTCTGAAGGGTCACGACCCTCGTCGCCGGCCCGACAAGCGGGACCATCGCCGCGGCTGCGCTTTCAGTATCGTAAAGCTTTACGGCGAAGATCACGAGATCGACGGCGCCAATCTCCGCCGGCGTTTCAGTCGCCCTGACGCGGCCCAGGGCAATATCGCCGAGCTGGCTCTTAAGCCGCAGGCCACTCCGCCGCATTGCTTCAAGGTGAGCGCCGCGCGCGATGAAGACGACGTCTTCGCCGCCTTGCGCGAGCCTCGCACCGAGATAGCCGCCGATACCGCCAGAACCCATCATCGCGATCCGCATGCCTGTCCCCTCGAAGGCGAATGGCCAGATAGCGTCTGCATGGGCAGAGCGGCTCCGGCGCCCCAGGCCTTTCGCCGCGAGCTCCCGGGTCTCGCTTATCGCGGCGCGCCGGGGACGAGACTACCACACAGGGACCATCAAAACACAGGGGCGGGCAGGGCTTGGGTCGGCCTCGGCGCTCTTGACGCGCCAGCATGCTGGCGGACAACATGCCGCTCAGGCCCTAGAGCGCGGCTTGCGAATAAGTGGGTAACTCATTTTTCGTGAAAAGCGCGAGAAATCAAAGATATATTGAGAGCTCAGGTGATTCGACCGAATCGCCGTGGGCTATAGCGGCGAATCGAGAGCGTCGAATGCAGTCCGGCAGGGCCATTTTGAACGTCCGCCATTTGACCACCTACCGCTACAAGCGGCCGGTCGAGTTTGGCGACCACCGCATGATGTTGCGCCCGCGCGACGGGCACGATCAACGGCTCCTGTCATCGGAGCTCGACATCGAGCCTGAGCCCAGGCGGCTACGCTGGCTCTATGACACCTTCGACAATTGTGTCGCGGTTGCGTCGTTTTCCGGCTCGTGGACGTCGCTTCGAGTCGAGAACCGCTTCACAGTCGAGCGGATCGAGGACGACCAGCCTGGCGGCGAGATCGACCCGCGGGCGCAGTTCTTTCCCTTTTCCTACGCCCCCGAGGAGCTGCCTGACATCGCTCGGGCGATGGAACGCCTATACGCCGATCCTGCCGGGGATCTCGACCGCTGGGTCCGCCAATTCGTGTCCTCGGGGGCGACGATCCTGACCAGCCATCTCTTGATGACGATGACCTACGCGATCAAGGAAGGGTTCTCATACGAGCGGCGCGAGGCGCCTGGGGTCCAGACGCCGCTCCAAACCTTGGAGCGGCGCCGCGGCTCTTGCCGCGATTTCGCGGTCCTGATGATCGAAGCCGCCCGTGCGCTTGGCGTCGCCGCGCGTTTCGTCTCCGGCTATGTGTTTGTCCCGAAGGACGAGGACGAGCCCGTGCGCCTCGGCGGCGGAGCGACGCATGCCTGGTGTCAGATCTTCCTGCCCGGCGCCGGCTGGGTTGAGTTCGATCCTACGAATGGGCTGGTCGGCAGCAAGGATCTCATCCGCGTCGCGGTCGCGCGCAATCCATCGCAGGCGGCGCCCTTGACCGGCGCCTATTTCGGCGCTCCCGGCGACGAATTGGGTATGGAAGTCACCGTCGAGGTGACCCAACCGAAGCAGGTCGAACCCGTCAGCCTCGTGAGGGCCTAGCTACGAGGGTCATGTGTGGATGCCCCCGTCGATGCAAGAGGTTTGTTAGCGGCGCCGGCGATGATCGGGTGCGGTCATGTGTCAGGCCTCGAAGTGCGGCTTTGCCACATGCCGCGGGCCAGTATGGAGATACGTAGACCAGGCGCAGATCAAAACTGCGAGCGGCTTAAGCTCGTTGACCCTAATTGCTTTTCCTGGCCTCGACCTGTCCGATCGGTTTGCCCTTACCGTTCCTCGACCTCCTCATCGCCGACGCACCAGCGGAAGCTGCCTGCCGATCAGGCCGGCGCCAGCGCTGATCCTCGATAGTCTTCGCCCTTGCTAAGCATCGCCCAGACCGAGCGGGCCATCTTGTTGGCCAAGGCGATGGCCACCACCAAGCGGGGCTTCTCGGCCAGCATTCGAGCCAGCCACGACCCCTGGGCCGCGCCCTTGCGGACTGCCCATCTGACGACGGTCATTGCGCCGATGATCAGAAGCCGGCGGATGTCGCGCTGCCCCATCTTTGACGTGCGCCCCAGTCGCGGCTTCCCGCCAGTCGTGTGTTGCCGCGGAACCAGACCGAGCCAGGCGGCAAAGTCGCGGCCGCGCTTGAAGGTCGCCATCGGCGGCGCAAAGGCCTCGATCGCCGCAGCGGTGATCGGTCCCATCCCCGGCATGCTCTGAAGACGCTTCGCCGTCTCATCGTCCTTGGACCATCGCCGCAATCTCTTGTCGAGCTCCGCAATCTCGACATCAAGGCGGGCAATATGCTCGAGGTATCGCTCGCCCAGCTCGCACACGAGCGGATGGAGTGAACCCGTGTCTCGCATCGCAGTCGCCAGCACTTTCACCTTGGCAAGCCCGTGTGCGGCGACAATCCCATGCTCCGCCAGATGGCCGCGCAGCGCATTGACCAGCTGGGTTCGCTGCCGAACCAAAAGGTCGCGCGTCCGAAAGATCATGGATCGCGCTTGCTGCTCTTCCGTCTTCAACGCCACAAAGCGCATCGTTGGCCTTGAGGCCGCCTCGACGATCGCCTCGGCGTCGGCGGCGTCGTTCTTCTGGCGACGCACAAACGGCTTGACGTAGATCGGTGGAACGAGCCGCACGTCGTGCCCGAGACCGCTGATGGCCCGTCCCCAATCGTGCGCCGTCGCGCACGCTTCCATCGCCACCACGGCAGGCGGCTGCTTAGCCAGGAAGCCGAGCAACTGTGAACGCGACACCTTCTTGCGCAATACCGGCCGGCCGTCCTTCGCCGCCGCATGGACTTGGAAGACCCGCTTTGCCAAGTCGATCCCAATGATCGTAACCTTCTCCATGGATGCCTTCTCCGTTGTGGCTGGTCGTGCAACATCACCAGCCTGGCACACTTCGACGCCGTCGGGAGGGGGCATCCACCCCATCAAAACCCACCGCCCGTTTCGATCCAAAGCGAAAGCTTTGCGCGCTGCAAGATCTCAAGAACTTCGCACAGTGCGAAGACCGGTTTCGACCGATCTCAGAGCTTGGACGGCAGACGCTTGCTCATGCTGACGCGCGGTTCGATCTCATACCCGGCTTGCTCATAGAACCGAACGACGGCCGAGTTGGTTTCAAGGACTTGCAGATTGATTTTGATGCAGCCGAGCGCCGCCAGACGCCTTTCGGCTTCTGAAAGCAGCGCTTGTCCAACCCTTTTGTGACGATGCGCTCGGAGAACGGCGATTCGGGAAATCCAACCCCTATGTCCGTCGTATCCAGCCATCACCGAGCCGACAACGAGCAGGCCTTCGAGCGCGACCAACATCACGTCTGGCTGAAAGCGCATTTTTTCTGCAATGGCGGTCGAAGCTTTGTTCCACGACGCATCATTTGGGAACGCCTCTTGCCAAAGCGCTTCGACGCCAGCGAAATGCTCGTCTCTATATTCCGAGATTATTGGCATAGAGCTTCCTGCTGCGACAAAGAAGCTAACAGCCGATCATGCGCTAGGCCAAGCGTCCGCGCTGACGGCTCGAGCGAATCGAGATCACGGTCATCCGTGCAGGATGTGCGATCGCATTCGACTCTTTCGATCGTTGCGCGCGCTCACGCGGCCGCCGCCTTCACTGCGACGATGAACAGCCGCGGGTAGGCGAACAGAGTCCTGCCGTCGGGCTGGACGGGGTAGGCGTCCTTGAGGCCACTGCGATAGCGGGCGAGAAACTCGCAGCGCTCGTCGTCGCCGAGCCGCTCGAGGAACGGTTGCAGGGTCGAACCGGCGAACCAATCGGCGATGCTGTGCGGCCCATCGAGCGGATGAACGTAAGTCGTCATCCAGATCTCAACTTGCGAAGCAGCCGGCCCCAGCCAATCGTAATAGTCTTCGTAGCCGGCGATGAGGGGTTGCGTCTTGGCGATCGGCACCAGGCGCGACGACCAGGGCCCTTCGGCCGCGACCATGCGCATCAGCGCATGCGAGGACTCGTTGGCCGTATTCGGCATTTGGGCCGCCAGCGCCCCGCCCGGCGCCAGATAAGACATCAGGCGCGGAAAGAGGCGCTCGTGCTCAGGCAGGAATTGCAGCGCCGCGTTGGCGAAGATGAGATTCGGTCGCTCGTCGGGCGCCCAATCCGCGATGTCCTGCTTGAGGAACTGAGCTCGCGGCGTACGCACGCGCGCGTGCGCAAGCATGGCGTCGGAGGTGTCGAGGCCGACGACGCGCGCGTCCGCAAAGCGACGGAGAAGTAATTCCGAACTGTTGCCGGGACCGCAACCTAGATCATAGACGAGGCGGGCCGAATCGAGGGGAATCCGCGCAAGCAGATCGCGCGCGGCGCGCATCCGCTCGGTCTCGAATTTCGAATAAAGGGTCGGGTTCCAGTCGCTCATCAGCATGGGTTTGGCCAGCGCCTCGAAGCAGCGTCACGTCATCTCGCAGCAAAAAGGCCAAAGGCGGGCACCCTCAGCCAAGCGGGACGAAATGATTGATGATAATGAGCAGCACGAGCAACGCCAGCCCGGTTCCCAGGCTCCAGCCGATCAGTTTCTTCTCGATCGGCAACAACGGCTCGTGAACGCTCGTCGCTTCGCGTAAATCGGGTTTGGGCATCGAAGTTCCTTAAATTAAGATGCAAGCGGCGGTTTGACGCCGGCGAAGAAAAGCCACGAGATGACAAACCCAACCCAGACGACGAACCCGAACAACGACACCAGATAGACCGCCGCGAGCTTAGCGAAGCCTTCCTGCCAGAGCTGGCGAAAGTTCGACATCACGCCGATCGAGAAGAAGGTCAGCACGAAGAAGATCACGCGCAGCACATTGGCCTCGCCGATCGCCGCGGTCAGTTGGCCCGATGAGCCGGCATTGGTCCAGAGCGCGAGCGCCACAGTGACCAGGAACGTCGCAACGAAGCCGAGGATGAACTTCGGGAACCGCTCCCAGATTTCGCCGAGTCTCGCCTTCTGCGCCCCCGCTCGCGGATTGATGTGATTGGTCCAGATATAGGCGAGAATGAAAGCCCAGACGCCGATAAAGACGTCGATGAACACCTTCACGGTCGCCGTCACTGTCAGCATCCAGCCTGGCTGATAGGCGATGCCCTCAGCCGCCGCCTTGGCCTGAATGAGCGATTGTGTGATGCCACCCGCGGCAAGCGCCGCGCCGTCTGTTTTCACCGCAAGCCCCATCCACGCCGCGGCGACCAAGGGCTCATGCGAGATGAACAGTTGGGCGAGGAAGGGCAGGATCAACACTTCGATCACGGCGAAGACGACGACCAGCGACGACACGAGAATCGGAATCTGAGGACGGGCGCGGATGGCGCCGCCGGTGGCGATCGCCGCCGCGACGCCGCAGATCGAAACGCCCGAGGCGAGCGGCGCCGCCCATTCGCGACTGAAGCCGAAGCCCTTGCGCGCGATCAAATAGACGATCGGCCAATAGATGAGATAGGCCTCGATGATCGCGGCCACGCCGCGTAGCATCAGCGATGACGCGAGCGTGAGCTTGCTCGCCATGGTGACCGCGATGAAGGCCCCGAGGATGACAATCGCGATCTTGATATAAAGCTCGGGACGAACCGCGCTTCTGAGCCGCTCGGCGAAGGTTGGAAAGAGATTGGCGATCGCGAGGCCTGCGAGAAGCGCGACGACGTATCCGCCTTCGTTGGTGAGCTTGAGCGACCACGAGACGCCGAACTTGGCCTGGTCAGCGGGTGTGACCGCGGCGAGATGCGCCCAAGAGCCGACGAACCAGCTCGCGTAGGCGATGGCGAACACCGCTGTGAAGGCGAACGCGAACCGCCTGACATCGTCGCCGAGCAGATAAGCGCCGGCCGACAGAACGGCGGTGAGGATAAGGTAGGTGACCAGGAGCGCGCCGCCGCCACCGAGGCTCGCATAGGCCTTCGAGACGGGCGCGAGCGCCGTCGACGGGTCGGTCCAGACCGATGTCGTCACCAGCCAACCGAGCACGTCAGCGCCGACGAGTGAAACTAAGGCCAGCAGAAAGACGCCAAGGCCGAGGCCGACGGCGACGAGGTCTTCGCTGAGCCGAGGCGGCGCCGCCGCCTGGACGGGGATGGTTGCTTCGGACATTTCCGGCCTCTCAATGCCGCGAATGGTTTGTTATTAGTTGATTCAATCTATAGACTTTTGGTAAAAGGTCAATAGGACTATCCCCGTTTGGACATCCGAATAACTTCCAGCAACCAATCGTATTTAACGGATGCATTGGGCGGTAACAGGCGGCTCGCAAATCCGGCGCCGTCTCAGCTTGACTAGGCCGCGAACCAGCCACCGCCATTCGCCAAGCGCAAAGCAGCGTTGCTAAACATCTAACCACATCTTCCATTTTTCTCCCGCTCTACTTTACCAAGTTCCTCAATCAATTGGATAATCTCTAGGCGTACAGTCCAAAGGAACAAGCCGGCTTGCTCCTGGTTAATCGGTGCGGCCGAGGCGGGTTCTCACGGCGGTTGGTCGAGGAGATGAGTGATGTTCGGGCGGGCGGAAAGGTTTTGGCGCCTGTTATGCCGCCGGGGGTCTGAGGGCGGCGCGACGGTCGCTTGCGCAGCGGCGATGCCGCTCGTGGTGCTGGCTCTTGCGGTCGCGGCTGATTACGCAAACGTGTCCCATTTCAGGAGCCGGGTTCAACTGGCCGCGGACGCGGCCTCAGCCGCCGCGGCGGAAGCGATCGCGCGGCAGCCTGACAGCACCAACGACAGCGGCGACCTCGCCGGTCAGGTCGCCGAATTCGTCTTCATCGACCATGCTCCTCGCGGAGCCGGGACGCCCACAGTCGATGTGAAGAGCCACGCCACCGCGGTGACGGCGACTGTTGGCTATGTGGGCGTAGCGCCGAGCAATTTCGGATCCGCTTTCGGCTACGACGCGGTCAGCGTTGACGCTTCGTCGACCTCACTCGCGCGCGTCGCCGATTTCCGACCAGCGGTTGCCCGCTGAGCCGTCCGTTTCGGTGTAGCTTCAGCGCGGGTCGGCTCGATCCATATGCTTATGCTAAAGCCACTCAGGCCTCGGTCTGCCCAGACGGCGCTGAGCTTAAGGTGATGCCGCCTCGGCACAGCCGGGAAATCCCCCGGTTAGGCGTGACCCGTCGACAATAGGTAGGGCGCGAGCACATTTTCGATCCATTTCATGAATGCGCGGACTCGGCGCGACAGATTGCTGCGATGGGCTACGACGAGGGACACGGCGAGCGCCCGGCGACGAAAATCGGGTATGATCTCCACAAGCGCTCCGCTCTCTAAGTATCGGCCAATCCCCAAGAGTGGCGCCTGAATCAGGCCAAGGCCGGCGAGCGCGGCGGCTTCGTAGGTCTGCGCGCTGTTGACGTGCAGAGCGCCGGGCAACTGAAGCGTCGCGTAACTGTCGCCCTCCGGATATTCCCATCCATAGGGTCTTGCGCCCAGCATCGTCGAAAAATGAATTGTCCGATGGTCCTGACGCTTGAGATCTTCCAGCGATCGAGGGACGCCATAGCGCGCCAGATAGGCGGGACTGGCGGCGTTGACCATGCGCAATAGGCCCAGTGGGCGGGCAATCAGCGTCTCGTCCCCGATGGGTCCAAGCCGCAATACACAGTCGAACCCCTCTTGAACCAGATCGACTTGGCGATCCGTACTCGACACCTCCAGCTCCAACTCGGGGTGAGCCGCCATGAAATCCGGCAAGGCCGGCACGACCGTTGTGCGCGCCACCTCGGTCGGCAGATCGACCCGCAAGCGCCCGCGAAGCGCCACGCGATCGCCCGCGAACATCGAGTGCAGGTCATCGACTTCAGCAAGCAGATCGCGGGCGCGGGCATGAAATGCGCGTCCGTCCTCCGTCAACTGCACGCTGCGCGTCGTCCGGTGCAGGAGTCTGACACCGACATCTTCTTCCAGCTTCCGGACCGCCGTTGAGGCCCTTCCCTTCTGAATGCCCAGGCTATCGGCTGCGTGGGTGAAGCTCCCCATGTCCGCTACCTTTATGAAAATGAGGATGGGTTCGAGATTCTGCATTTTCGTGCCTCGGTATTGTTCACCGGAGAGAGAACAGTGAGTTCATTTCCTGGGTGTTTATCATACCTAAGAGACACAGTAAGCTCCGAATATGGGATCCCCCCATCGGAGAATGACAAATGTCCGCAACTATGAACCTGCATCAGGCGCCTGAAACTATGACCTTGCATCCCGCCCTGTGGGCCGGCCGGATCATGAGCGCGGTTGTCGTTGTCGCTCTGACGGCGGACGGCGCTATTCAGCTTTTCGCGCCGGCGCAGGTCGCGAGCATGTTGCAGGAAACCGGGTTCGCGGTGGACCTGACCCGTGTCGTGGGTCCGATCATACTCGCCTGCGCCATCCTTTACGCCATCCCGGCCACCGCCGTCCTCGGCGCGATCCTGGTGACCGGCTTTTTGGGAGGCGCCATCTGCGCCCATGTCCGCATTGGCGAGTTGGGGTCGCCGCCAGAAATCATTTCCCTGCTTCTGGGCGCGATGACATGGGGCGGCCTCTATCTGCGCGATCCCCGTATCCGAGCCATTCTGCCGCTCATCCATTGAACCAACAGCGGCAGTGCTCTGTCCTTCAAGATCAGGAGAAAACGCATGTTTTTAGTCATGGGAATCACGGGAAAAGTGGGCGGCGCAACGGCAGAACATCTGTTGGCGCACGGCAAGCAAGTCCGCGCGCTGGTCCGCAATCGCGAGAAGGCGTCAAGCTGGGCGAACCAGGGCGTGGAGCTGGTTGACGGTGATTGGAATGATTCGGCAGCCATCGAGCGGGCGCTCAAAGGCGTCGAAGGCGCGTTTGTCATGTTGCCGGCTGTCTGGGCCCCCTCGCCCGATTACAAAGAAGCCAAGGGCGTGATTGCGAACTATGTCGAAGCGCTCACCAAGGCAGCGCCGCCGCGGGTGGTGGCGCTTTCGTCGATGGGCGCCAACAGGACCAGCGGGCTTGGGATGATCACCGCCTTGTCGCTTCTGGAGCAAGGTTTTCGCGAGCTGACATCTCCAATCGCATTTGTGCGCGCAGGCGGATTCTTCGAAAACTTCCTCTACGGCTTGCAGGTCGCCCAGGGCGGAACGCTACCGCTCTTCTACAATCCGACAAACCGGAAATCGACCATGGTCGCGACGCACGACATCGGCGCGGAGGTCACAACCCTTTTGACCGGGCCAGCGTGGTCAGGGCAGCGCGTCGTCGAGCTTGGTTCGATGGTCACTGCGGATGAAGTCGCGGAGCAATTGGGTGAAGTCCTGAATCTCGAGGTGAAAGCCTTTGCAGTCCCGCGTGCAGGGTGGGCGGAAGCGTTCGAGCAATTCGGCGTCCCGAAGGGCCACACCGGACCTGCCGAAGAAATGTTTGAGGCCGTGAATGCAGGATGGATGGACCTCGGAGTCGAGGGTACGGAGCACGTAGCGGGTACGACGTCCGCAGGCGACGTCTTCGCGGCGGCCCAGAAGGCCGTGACGGCGTGAACCGCGACGTTCACACCAATGAATTGGGGTTCCTCTGGTGAATCAGGCATGATTCATAGGACTCCCTCGCGCCCGGGGCGGTTGGGGTCGGCTTCGGTTAAGCCCTACGCTAACGCCGAAGTCACAGAAGTGATTTGCCTCTTGCGGCCGGCCCGGGCCTCCGCTAGACCGGCCGCATGACCAAGCCAGTGCCATGGATCATCGGCATTATCGGGCTCGTGTTCATGGGCCTCGCGATCGTCTATTGGCTCACCCCCGCAGACGGCCTTCCCCGCTTCCTCCCCGGGTTTCAAGCCGAATCCGATCACGTGCACCTCACGCACGCGCTTGGCTCGCTGATCGTCGCGCTCGTCTTGTTCGCTATCGCCATCATCTGGTTTCAGCTGAGCGCCGAGGATTATTAGTCTGCGGCGGATGGGAGGGCTTGAGCGCTCACCCGCCCGCGCCGCCGGCGCCGGCTTTCGCCGGGAGATCGCGTCCGCAAACCCGAGCTTGCAGGGCGTCGCCAAACCGTCATGAACGGTGCGTACGTAACTTATGCGACACGCAGACCTGGACGGTGCCCTCATGGATATGAAAGTCATCCAAGCCGACAATGAGATCACCCACGTCGTGCTCGACGGTCGCTTCGACATTCAGGGCGCGCAGGAGGTCGATTCCCGTTTTGACGAACTAGCGAAGAGCAGCAAGGCTCTGGTGGTCGACCTCGCCAAAGTTTCGTTTCTCGCTTCGCTCGGCATACGGACGCTGATGCTGAGCGCCAAGACCCTCATTCGCGGCGGCGGCGAAATGGTGGTCTGCGGCGCCAACGAGAACGTCGAGAAGGTCCTGCGAACAACCGGTTTCAACGAAGTCGCGGGCATTTATCCCGACTATGAATCGGCCGCCCGCACGCTGCAGGAGGGGCTTGCCGCCTTCTCGAGCAAGAAAGCGTGACCATGCCGTCGCGCACCTGCTCGCGCGACTTTCCGGGCACGGTCGAGGCCGCCTCGGACGCCGAGAGCTGGGTTGCGAGCCAGGCGAGCGTCTTGGGGCTCGGGGACGAGGCCGAATTCGCGATTGGTCTCTGCCTCGAGGAGCTGTTCCTCAACGCCGTCCAGCATGGCCACGCGAATCGTGCGAGCATTTCCGTCTCCGCCGAGCCTGATGGCGTTACTGTCGAGTTCGCCGACGACGGCGAGCCGTTCGATCCGACGCTCGCGCCGGCCAAGCGGATCAACGGGCCGACAGACGATTTCGAGATCGGCGGCTACGGCGCTGGGCTCATGCAGAAATTTTCCCGGCGCATGAGTTATCGCCGCTTTGAAGGCATGAACCGTCTCGTGCTAGAATTCGACGCCGGACGCAACGCCGACGCGGGTCCGGATAATTTGAGCGCCACATGACAACATGAAAGATTCCCCGGAACTGCGTGCCGCCATTCGGGCGGCAAGCGCCTTCCGTGAGCTGTCCGACAACAACCTCGCAGTCCTGATCGAAGCGGCCGAACTCCAGACATTCGCCCCCGACGCCATCATGATGGTGCAGGGCGAATCCAGCGATTACGCGATGCTGATCCTGGAGGGGGAAGTAACGGTCAACGCCGACAGCGCTCGCGGCGCCATTCCCATCTCGACTCTTAAGGCTCCCTCGCTGGTTGGCGAATTGGGCGCTCTTGCGCAATTGCCGCGCAGCGCGACCGCGCGCGCGTGCACGCCCGTCACCGCTCTTCGCTTTGGCCGCGCCGCGCTGGTCGAAGTCGCTCACGCCACGCCGTCCTTGCTTATCGACGTCATCGGCCGGATGGGCGACCGCATGCGCAAGTTCAATGGCGCGGTCAGCCTCTACACCCATGCGCTTGGCGCGCTCGAGCGCCATGAATTGGATCCCGCGCTGCTTGAGGAGTTGCGTAATCCAATCCCGGACCTCGCCGATTTCGGGCGGACCTTCGGCCGGATGGCCGAGCAAATCATTCTGCGCCGTCAGCGCGACGACGAAATGGCGAGCGCGGCGGTCATTCAGCGGGCGCTTCTGCCCAGGGTGAAGGAATTCGCCGCCGAAGCCCGCCTCGACGTCTGGGCGTCGATGACCCCCTCGCGCGATGTCGGCGGCGATTTCTTCGATCTCGTTCCGCTCGCTGACGGGCGGGTCGCGCTCGGGGTCGGCGACGTCTGCGGCAAGGGCGTGCCCGCGGCTCTGTTCATGGGCATCACCCGGACGTTGATCCGCATCAATCTCCGCGAGACTCCTGACCTGCCAGGGGCGATTCAGAAGGCGAACGCCTATCTCGCGAACAATAACGCGGGCCAGCTGTTCGCGACCGTGTTTTATGCCGCCTACGATCCACGCTCGGGCGCGCTCGAATATTGCAACTGTGGCCATCTCCCGGGGTTCATCCGTCGCTCTGGCGGCGCGGTTGAAACGTTGCCGGTTGGCGGCCTACCTGTCGGCCTGTTCGAGCCCATGAAGATGATGGTTGCCCAGGCTCAATTGCGCCCTGGCGATCTGCTCTTTCTCTATACCGACGGCGTCACTGAAGCCGAGGACCCCGAGGCGCGCCAGTTCGGTGAGGATCGTCTCGAAGGTTTGCTGGCCAAAAAGGGGCACGGCGCCAGCTCGCTCCAATGGGTTGAGCGCATCGAGGCGGCGGTCAGAGAGTTTGCGCGCGGACGGTCTCAGTTCGACGACATCACCTGCCTCGCGCTGAGACGGTGAAAGTTCGATTGCACGCCGACCGGGATCGTCCGCTTCTCCATCATCAATGGGCGGCGACCTTCTCCACATCCGGCAACGTCCAGGCCTTGTCGAACAGAGCCTTGGTTGGACCATAGAGACGGAACATCAGCTCGAAGCGACGGTCGGGATCGGTCGGGACCCAGTTCGTTTCCTTGCCTTCCGGCGCCTTCGGTCCGAACCAGATGTCGACCGAACCGTCGGCGTTCTTCTCAAGATCGCTGGCGTTGGAGGCCCGGCTCGCGCGGTCCATGCCCTTGATCAGGGCGTGCGTTTCGCGGTCATAGGCGGTGATCGACCAATATTGCTCAACTGGGACATTCGGCGGCGCGTGCAGGCGGTAGGTCTTGGCGCCGTCGTAAGCCTCGCCGTCCTTGTCCTTGATGTTGATCAGATAGTACTGGCCGACCCCAAGCCGCTTCAGCGCGATATAGGCGTAGCTATAGGCGAGGCCGCGCCCGTCGATGGCGTATCGGTTCGGGTCGGCGTAGTCGGTCGATTGACCCTCGATGACCTCTGGCAGCGTCGGCGTCATCCAATGCGTGCGCTCGAAGGAAGCGGGGAAGCCGGCGTCATAGCGCGCCGCAAGCAACACCTTCGCCTCTTCGACCCCCGCTTCGAGCGCTTTCTGCGTTGCATCATCAGGGGCGAATGGCTTGCCCTTCTCGATGCCAATAGTGCGAAGCTGGTCGATCATCGCCCTGTCGCGGGCGATCCAGGGCTCGGTTTGGACGACGCGATCGAGCAGCGTGAAAAGGCTCGCGTCGTATTTGATCGTCGAGTCGAAATCCTTGTCCTTGACGTCGACGAAGACCGTCTCAGGCGGATTGTCGATCTCGGACAACGGATAGACTTTCACCCGCTTGCCGTAAACGATCGATGTCTGCACGTCGGCGTCGCTATGGCTTTTCAGGCTCGAGCGGATGAGGAAGTAGCCGCCGTAGGTGTCCGATGCGAGCTGCTCGAAGCCCTGCGGAATTGTCCCGGCAAAGCCCGGGGGCGTGATGACGAACTTGACCCCCTTGCCCTTGTCGACGCCGAGCAGGCCTGCGTCTTCGAGCGCCGTCTGCCAGAGCGTGACGAAATTGCCGTTGAGCGAGCCGTCGTCGCCGGCGGGCGGAATCTCGACCACCATCGGGCCGGACGCCTTCAAGTCGTAGAAGCCCATGAAATAGAGCGTGTCGGGGTTCGGCGTCAGCGTCTGGTTGTGCCAGTCGAGCGGCTTGCCCCAATAGATGACCTGACCGGGTTTGCCGCCGGCCTTCACCATTTCGTCGAACATGAGCTCCGTGTTGACCGCGGGCATGCCCCAGACGACGGCCTCAACCGCGCGACGTTCCTGCGCGCGGCGCGCGAGCTCTTCGGGCGAATAGCTCTGCGCCTCAGCCGATCCCACTGCGAACATCAACGCAAGAAGGGCGATGCTGAATCGCGTCATGCCAATCCTCCCCGATCTTCCAGGTTTATCTTCGTCAGAGCTCGACGCGGAATTCGTCGGCGGCTTGCCAGACCGTCAGGGGCGCGACGAACGCGCCTCGGCTTGTCGATCATAATTCCAGCGTTGCGAGGCGCATGTGCTATTCTAGAGGGCGACTGAAAGTCCACCATGGCGGAAACCCGCAAGATCGCCGCGATTCTGGTTGCGGATATCGTTGGCTACAGCCGTTTGGCTGGGGCGGACGAGGATCGCACGCTAGCGCGGCTGCGCGGGTTGAGAAGCGACCTGATTGATCCCGCTATCAACGCGCATGATGGACGCATCGTCAAGTGGACCGGCGATGGCGCTCTCATCGAGTTTCGCAGCGTGGTCTACGCCGTGCGTTGCGCCGTCGAAGTACAAAATGGCATGGCCGAGCGCAATGCGGGCCTTCCGCCCCAGCGCCGTATCGACTTCCGCATCGGCGTTCACTTTGGCGACGTGGCCGAGGAAGCCGACGGCGATCTGATGGGCGATGGCGTCAATGTCGCGGCGCGTCTCGAAGGCGTTTGCGAGCCAGGAGGCGTCTGCCTGTCCGAGCAAGCGTATGGGCTGGTGAGGGGGCGGAGCGATATCACGGCGTCCGATCTCGGCCCGATCAAACTCAAGAACATTGCTGATCCGGTGCGGGCGTTCTCGCTGCAAATCGGTCTCACGCCCGCGGCGAAGCCGAGGCCTCCGGCGCGAAGCAAGCGGCCAGCCCTGAAGTTGGCAGGCGTCGCGATCGCCGCGGCGCTCGCGATGGTCCCCGATTGGACACCATGGTCGACCCCAAAGCCTGACGTTTTAAGCGCTGCGCTTTACGATAAGCTCGCAACGGCGCCGCGCCTCTCTATCGTCGTACTGCCGTTCGAATCCTTGGCAAGCGATCCGGACCAGCAGAATTTCGCTGACGCCTTCACCGACGATCTCACGGCCGAGGTTTCGCAACTTAAGGATAGCTTCGTCATCGGGCGCGACTCCGCCTCCCCCTACAAGGAGAGGCCGGTCGACGCGAGAGAGATCGGGGGCGGACTCGGTGTCCGATACCTGCTCGAAGGGAGCGCGAGCCGGGTTGCGGGGGCGATCAGGGTCAGCGCCCAGCTCATCTAAACCGAGACCGGGGCGCAGGTTTGGGCGGACCGGTTTGAGGGCGAGGCCGCCCAGATCGGCCAAATGCAGAAGGACTTCGTCGCTCGCCTCGCCCATTTGCTCGGCGCGGAAGTCGTTAAGACTGAAAGCCGGCCGACGGTGCGCAAACAGCCTGTAGCCCCGCCCGCAATCGACAGGGATGAACGGGCAAATCGACGCGCCCTCGCGCCACAGAGGCAGCGTCTAGCGGCTTCGGCGCCTCCGCCGCTGGCCAGACCGCCCGAGCCGCAGCCAGCTTTTTGTGGGTCGCCCACGGCGTGTTGGAGAAGCGGCAGCACTTATCATCCAGTGGTTCTTGACTATGCCCCCGCCCCACAGCAGCAGCGTGAAGCGGCTTCGCCGGAGGCCAGACAGCCCGAGCCGCCGCCAGCTAATTGTGGGTCGCCCTTGTCGTGTTTTGGAAGCGGCGGCGTGAATTATTGATTATCATAAATAACCCTAGGGAATTTTGTATCGGCGCCACTTGCGGGCGGCATTCGGCGGCCTCCACGCTTTGTCGACAGCGCTTTGACCGGACCGTAGAATCTGAACATCAGTTCGAAGCGGCGGTTGCGGTCGGTCGGGACCCAGTTCGTTCCCCGCCTTCCCTCTTAATCGATCGGGTCAACGACGGCGTCAGAAAGGGAAAACACGACGAAAGACCGGCAATAATTCACACGTATTGGCTCCAATGCCGGCCCTAAAGCCGTCGATTTGGTCCGTTGTCGCGCACTCCCATCGACGCCGCGTCGACGAAGGCCGTCGCGCCCAACGGCCTCGACTGCGCCACAGTGCAAGCCGAATCTTGCGGCGTGGACAGTGGCGGCGTAACCTCGCAATGAGCGTCGAGTTCGACCCGGCGCGGCGGGACTTGGCTATCTGATCGGGTGTTCTGAGATGGGGCTTAAGGTACGATGGTCATTCATGGCGCTGCTCGCGGTGGCCATCGTCGCCCTCCCCGGTTGCGCCGCCACCGGCCCGCTAGCCGGAGACCCGTGCTGGGGATTTTTCGTGTGCACGGGCTGGCATTGATCAGAAGATTAGAAGCCATCGGTTCTGGTTGACGTCCCCCGGCCGACGCGCGAGCCCGCGAAGCGCTCCGGCCGAATAATCCTCTCGCAATTTGACCGTTGACGGCATGGCGCGAATCTCTGCGCCAACTTGAATGAGCCCTGCCCCGGCCCGTCGACGGACCCCTGTTAGCGTTGACGCGAAGATTTTTCGACAAATGCTTTTCGAGAATCCAAATCAAATGTATGATGTATTTTAATCGCCGAAGCCGGCCGCCCACAAAGACCGAGGCGACGAGAACACGCGCTATGCATCGGACGCATAATAAGGGGCGAAAGAACGGGAACAAGACAAACACGCAAAAGGGCGGCGAAATTCTTATTTGAATCGCCCGTAACCCATTGAAAAGGTTGGATCTGAAAAGTAAACGCTAGTAAGCGCTAGCAGATTTACTGGCGTTTAGGCTCATTTTGGCTCGTTTGTTTGCTTTTGCTTTCACGGAGAAGGTTGCTCAAGGCCATGCGGCCATGACATGGAGGAATAGGTGGTCGATTTGGGCGGCGTTCGCGGCAGCGGCAATGAGCAGGGTTTGGACTCCAGCCTGCGTCTTGTGCACGGCAGCATGGAATTGTGCAGCGCAGCAGAACCTGCTATCAGCCCGGCCCCCGCTCTACGGCGGACGCATACAACGGCGCCGGACACGGAGACAAAGATGCAGCATTTCCATGTGGGCAACCGTCATCAGATCAAGGACACGCCGCCCGACACATGGGCGACGGTGCATTGCCGCGATGTCGTCACCATGAGCGAACTGGCGCGCCGCGGCTTTCATCTCATTGATATGAGCGGCGAAGTTTGGACGATGCATCGCGAGGGCTAAGGCGCTCGGGCGGCGACTCGGAATGGCGCCGTAACCGCTTGGAATCGCAAGAAACGGACTCGCAAATGGCAGCGTCGGTACGAGCTTGCCGTCGCGAGGCGAAGGCGGGCCTTAGTCCTCGCTCAGGTCCTCGAACGCGCCCCGGTCGACGCCATTGCCGATCAGGATCTCGCGCTTGCCCGAGTGATTGGGGGGGCTGACCACGCCCTCCTTCTCCATCCGTTCGACCAGCGAAGCGGCCTTGTTGTAGCCGACCGACAGGCGACGCTGGATGTAGCTCGTGGAAACCTTGCGGTCGCGCAGCACGATATTCACGGCGCGGTCGTAAAAGTCGGCCGATTCCTCGGCGTCCATCGAGCCGGGGGAGGGCAGGGGGCCCTCGTCGTCGTCCTCGCTTGCCTCGTTGTCCTCGGTGATGGCGTGCAGATATTCGGGCGCGCCCTGCTTCTTGATGTGGGCGACGACCTTCTCGACCTCGTTGTCCGACACGAAGGGACCGTGGACGCGGGAGATGCGTCCGCCACCCGCCATATAGAGCATGTCGCCCTGGCCAAGCAGCTGCTCCGCGCCCTGTTCGCCGAGGATGGTGCGGCTGTCGATCTTGCTCGTCACCTGGAACGAGATGCGGGTGGGGAAATTGGCTTTGATGGTGCCGGTGATGACGTCGACCGAGGGCCGCTGCGTGGCCATGATGAGGTGGATGCCCGCGGCGCGGGCCATTTGCGCGAGCCTCTGGATCGCGCCCTCGATGTCCTTGCCGGCGACCATCATGAGGTCGGCCATTTCGTCGACGACGACGACGATATAGGGCAGTTCGTCGAGCGGGATCTCCTCGGACTCGTAGATCGCTTCGCCGGTCTCTTTGTCGAAGCCGGTCTGAACCGTCCGGGTCAGCTTCTCCCCCTTCGCGAGGGCCTCGGCGACGCGGACGTTGAAGCCGTCAATGTTGCGCACGCCGAGTTTCGACATCTTCTTGTAGCGATCCTCCATCTCCCTCACCGCCCATTTGAGCGCGACGACAGCCTTCTTCGGATCGGTGACGACGGGGGTCAGGAGGTGCGGGATGCCATCGTAAGCGGAAAGCTCGAGCATCTTCGGATCGACCATGATGAGCCGGCAACGCTCGGGCTTCATGCGGTAGAGGAGCGAGAGGATCATGGTGTTGATCGCGACCGACTTGCCCGAGCCCGTGGTGCCCGCGACCAGCAGATGCGGCATGCGGGTCAGATCCACGATTACCGGGTCGCCGCCGATGGTCTTGCCGAGCGCGATCGGCAGGCGATGATTCGATTGGCCGAACTCTTCGCTGGCGAGAAGCTCGCGCAGATAGACGGTGTCGCGGCGCTGGTTCGGCAATTCGATGCCGATGGCGTTGCGGCCCTGAACCACCGCCACACGGGCCGAGACTGCCGACATCGAGCGGGCGATGTCGTCGGCGAGCCCGATGACCCGCGACGACTTGATGCCCGGGGCCGGTTCGAGTTCGTAGAGGGCGACGACGGGGCCGGGGCGCACGTTGACGATCTCGCCCTTCACGCCGAAATCGTCGAGAACCCCTTCAAGCAAGCGTGCGTTCTGCTCCAGCGCATCCATTGAGATTTTCGCGCCGACCGATTTCTTCGGCTCCGTCAGCATCGTGATCGAGGGCATGACCCATTCGCTGCGCGGCCGGGCCGACATGTCGAACGGCGCGCGGACTGCACTCGGGCGCGCGGAAATCGGCGAGACGACGGGCGGCGGAAAGGACGGGAACGGCGCCGAATCCTGAGCACGGGGCGCGAGCGCGGCGGCGATTGTCGAAACGTCGTCAGCGTCGCGGACAGCCGACCAGGGCGCTAATGGCGCGGGAGGCCCGGGGTTGAGGACCGGCGCGGGTTGGCTCTTTGTCTTTGAGGCGCGGGAAGCCATCCGGCGCAGCGTCGCCCTTGCTGTCAATAAGGCATGAATCACGGCGCCGATCGACACCATGCCGAGGCTCGGCTCGTCCTCGTCCTCCTCGTCATCGAAGCGCGCCAGCGCGCGGGCGCGGGCCTTTCCGGCCGTGGTGTCGGAGGCGTCGTCTGCGGAACTCGAGCCCCCAACGCTGGAGGCCGCGGCGAGCCCGAGGATAGCGATTGCGGCAAGGCCGGCGCCGACTGCGATCGTGGCCCAAGGCGACGCCGGAAGGAGGCGATGCGGGAGCGCCAGGATAGCGTCGCCAACGACCCCGCCGAGACCGGTGGGCAACGGC
>Ga0209624_10001282_pt1 | contig 20107 bp, 16 predicted proteins | sample JacPinW_OM2H0_O1_FD_188565 | JGI IMG/M metagenome (GOLD analysis project Ga0209624, IMG submission 188565) | Forest soil microbial communities from Algoma, Ontario, Canada - Jack Pine, Ontario site 1_JW_OM2H0_O1 (SPAdes) (version 2) | ecosystem: Environmental > Terrestrial > Soil > Boreal...
CGCTCCGTTTACCGTGAGGCTTCCCATGTAAAGCGGCTCGGCGTCGACCGGTCCGTCGACCGCAGCCGACCCCAGCAGTCCGAAACTTGTGGAGTCCACATTGGAAGTGGTCAGGGCGGTTTCATCCAGATTCTGGCCCGTCCGACCGATGTCATTGTGATAGGTCAAAACCCTGACATTGCTCAGCGTGATCGGAACGCCTCCGCCCCCACCCCCGCCGGAGGTCGAGCCACCCCCGCTTCCGCCTCCGCAGCCGGCGAGCACGACAATTGCGATCACCCAGACGACGAGTCCTGCCCTAAATTTCAATTGTCGCTCCTGTGCAAAATGCGTGCCGGCAATCGCCTCCGAACACCTCAACCAATTGTACCCGCGCTCTGGCACAAACTTACCTGTCCCTGGGTGTAGGCGCAGGACAGTTGCCCGCCCACGGGCACCTCTGGTCGGCCGGTCGATCATTGCCGAAGCAATTGGATGCCGGATGTGCGGACGAAGGCACATCGATCAGCCTGTCCCGGCCGTGACCGGCTCTTTGCGACCCAGAACATCGGCGGAGGGACGGCCGCGGCGGCCCGTCAGCCAGGTTCCCAGTCTCCACGCCAGCAGGATCCCTACCAGGAACCCGTAGAACAGCGGTTTGCGGACGTCGGATTTGACCAGCCAGTAGTAGTGAATTACGCCGAGCACAGCGGTGACATAAATCAGGCGATGCAACATTTGCCAGCGCTTTCCTCCGAGGCGGCGGATCCAGCCGGCCGTAGATGTGGCCGCCAGCGGAACCAGCAGCACAAATCCGGTAAAGCCAACGGTAATGAACCGCCGCTTCTCCACATCTTTCCACATTTCGGACCAGACGAAATGCTTGTCGAGCCAAATCCAGGTTGTGAAGTGGAGGCACACATAGAAAAATGCGAACAATCCAAGCATTCTGCGGAAGCGGATCAGTTCAGGCAAGTGCAGCAACTTCCGAAGCGGTGTGATCGCAAGCGTCGCGACAAGAAATCGCAGAGTCCAATCGCCGGTCGCGTGCGTGATGAATGCGATGGGATCGGCGCTCAGATCGTCACTAAACCCTCGCCATACCAGGATCCCAACCGGCACCAAGCAAGCCGCAAACACAGCGACTTTGGTCCATTTGTTTAAAAGGATCGAATGCAACGTCGGTCTCCGGTCAGAAGTTCTTGCGCAGGTCCATCCCGGCGTAAAGGCCCGCAACCTGATCGCCATAGCCGTTAAACATCAGCGTGGGAATCTTCCGTGTAAACAGCCCAAGCCCCGGCCCGAGCCTGCGCTCAGACGCCTGGCTCCATCGCGGATGGTCCACGTTGGGGTTTACGTTGGAATAGAAACCGTATTCGGTCCCGCCGCCGTACATGTTCCAGGTCGTCTGCGGCTGGCTCTTTACGAATCGAATCTTTACCAGCGACTTGATGCTCTTGAAGCCGTATTTCCACGGAATCACCATGCGTACCGGAGCGCCGTCCTGATTCGGAAGCGTCTCGCCATACATTCCCACGCAGAGAAGCGTCAGCGGATTCATGGCTTCGTCAAGGCGCAATCCTTCCACGTACGGCAGCTCGATGCCGGCCTCGCCTCCCAGCGGCATCTGCCGGGGATCGTAGTAGGTTTCAAAAGCGACGAATCTGGCGGCCGCCGTCGGCTCGACAAGCTTTGCGATCGCGCTGAATGAATACCCGATCCACGGCACTACGATCGACCAGGCCTCGACACAGCGATGCCGGTAGATGCGCTCCTCAAGCGGCGCGAGCTTCAGGATTTCGTCCATTGTGAACTTCCGGGGCCTGGCAACTTCGCCTTCGACCGAAACGGTCCAGGGAGAAGTGACGAAATTCCTGGCGTTCTTCGAAGGGTCGTCCTTGTCGACCCCGAATTCATAATAGTTGTTGTAAGTGGTCACCTTTTCGATGGGCGTTTCCGGCTCCGTGGTGCTGCCAGGCCACTTGGCAACCCCATTCAATTTGACCGGGACCGAACCTGTCGCCGCTCCCGCCACCCATCCGGGAAGTTTCTTATAGGCTTCGACGGCAGCGCCCGTCGCCAGCAGTCCCAGCAGGAAGTTCCGGCGCCCCATATAGAGGCTCTTGGGCGTAACGTCCTTATAGGTCAAATCCGGCTGGCGTTTGATGAGCATTCCGGTCCCTTCGTCCCTCTTCAATAATACTACGCTCAGAACGGGCAAACGGATGGCGGAAGCGTTCGAAAACCCTGGGATGTTTCAGGTGTATTCGGACTCAGCTGGTGGTCAACTCAGCGAGCAAGGCGGTTCGAACGCGCTCCCGATGGGCTGCAGACAGCTTTTTCCCGCCCGAGGTTACATAAAAAGCGTCGATCGCGGTCTGCCCCTCGGTTTCAATCAGCGCGATTTCAATATTGCAATTCTGGCGGGACAGCTGGGAGCTGACCCGGTACAGAAGGCCAGGCTGGTCCTGCGCAATCACTTCGATCAGCGTGCTGTGCGCGGAGCAGACATCATCCATATCGACCTTTGTGACTACCTTGACCTTTGGCGCCGCGTTTTTCTCGGACCGCAAACGGTCGCGAAGCATCCGCTCGAGGTCGGCCTTGTCCATGACCACATCATGGATGCTCGTCTTGAAGCGCTCCCATTCCGGAAGGTTCAACTCGAGGGTCTGAAACCGGTCGGTGAAGAAGAAATTATCCACCACAACTCCGGCCTGGTTTGAGAACGCCGCAGCCTTGACGATGTTCATGCCCCAGGCGGCCAGGGCGCCCGCCATTCTCGCAAACAGGAACGGACGATCCAGCGTCACGACGGTCAATTCATACCAGTGCCGCCCTCGCGTCAGCTCGACCTGAACAGGATCAGTGTCCAGGCGGCCAGCCATATCCAGGTGGCGAATCACGTCGCTTGCGGCTTGTGTACGGAGATAGCGCTTCGGCAAGCCATCGAGAAAACTGTCGAGCTTCTGTCCTGCAGCCGGCGTGAGCGTGCGGAGGTGGGTCATCACCTCGTCATCCTCATCGCCGTGCAGGCGCTCGTCCACGCTGCGCATCAGGTAATTTGCGGCGCCGATGTACAGCTGCCACAGATTTTCAGCCTTCCATGGCGTAAGAGCCTCCGGGTTCACCGCTTTGATATCCGCGTAGGTGAGCAGGCAGAGCATCTTCAGGCGTTCCGGCGTGCCCATTTTTTCTGCGATTTGACGGATTGCCTCGGGGTCGAAGATGTCCCGACGCAATGCCGAGCCCATTTCAAGATGATGGGCGATCAGGAACAAGACCGTTTCGCGGTCGGGCGGATCCAGATCGAGTCGGGCCATGGACACCTCTGCGACTTCCAGGCCGCCCACGATATGGTTGTCGGGCTTGGTGCCTTTGCCGGTATCGTGCAGCAGCAGCGCGAGATAAAGCAGGTCCGGCTGTTCGAGTTCATCGAGAAGTTCGGAATAGCCCTGGTCCCACTTGGATTGAGATTTCCGCAGGGCGTGCAGATTTTCAATGGCAACGAAGGTATGTTCGTCCACCGTAAAGCGGTGGGAATAGTCGCGGATGACGAGCGAATCAATGGCCTGAAATTCCGGCAATAGCGGTGTAAGCAGACGCAGAGAGTGCATCGTGCGCAGCGCCTCCGCCGCGTGGGGAGCGACCAAGATCTCCTGCAAGTAATGCCACAGCTGGGCGCCTTTTGGGGGTGCGGCGGCCAGCGCCGGCTGAAGTTCCTCGATCTGGTGCTCGGCGGATGAACTGAGGCTCAGCCCGTGGCGCGCCATGAAGCGAAACATGCGCAACGGCAGCTCGGAATCGGTCGGTGCCTCCTGGCGCTGCAGGAATATGCGGCCGTCCACGACCGCGAACTCTGCGTTGGAAAGACGCGACCGCAGATTCTGAAACTGGCGGTAGAGGGACGGACGCGCCGCGGGAAACTCTTCGAGCAGTTGCAAGCCGACGCGGTGGATCAGCCGCGCATGGCCGAAGTAGATTCGCATCCAATCAGACGCGGTAAGCAATCCCGCGGCCGGCGCGCCGATCTTCTCGGCAGCCGCCTGGTCCTGCGCGAGCCAGGCGAGGGTATTGTCGTCGCGTCCGTGCCGAAAATGAAGGAAGCACCGCACAGACATCAGAAAATCCAGAGCGGCGTCGAATCTTTCACTCAGCCAGGGAGGGAGCAACTTGGCTTCATCGGGCCAGGATCCCTGTTCTTCCATTGCGGCGATCAGGGCGAGCCAGTGCGCGAGGTTGTAATCACGCAACCCGCCAGGACCGTCCTTCACATTGGGCTCGAGGTGAAAGACGGTGTTTCCGAACTTGTTGTAGCGACTGTGCGTCAGGTCCGTGAGGCGCTGGACGATCGATCGTGACTCGCGCGCCACGAGCCTGGGGATCAGCTGGTCGTGCAGCCGGTCGAAAAGACTCCTGTCGCCCGCAAGATAGCGGCAATCGAGGAGTGAGATGGCGAATTCAACATTGTTCGGATCGAATTTCTCGCATTCGGCCAGTGTCCGGGTGGCAGGGCTCAGCTTCAACCGCAGATCCCAGACCTGCTGCGAGAAACCGGCGATGCGTTCCTTCAGATCCCGCTCGCCTCCGCCGCCCGCATGCAGAAACAGAATGTCGATGTCTGAGTACGGAAACAGCCAGCGCCGGCCGAATCCTCCCAGTGCAACCAACGTAAGATTCTGAGGGTCGGCTACGTCAGGCGAAACCAGCTGCTGCCAAAGCCGCCGTGCGATCAAGTCTACTAGCGCCGTTCGCCCGTGTACCGCCGCGCGACCATCGCTGTCGGCGGAGAATTTCTTGCGAATGCGCGCCGATTCATCGGCATAGAATTCACGCAGACCGCCTTCGGGTGCGAGTTCGGTGGACATAGGTGTGTGACGGGACTTTCAGCCGGCGCCGGACGTCGCCCGGTCAACCGCGCAAATTGGCCGCGCCCTAGCCCGGACCCTGAATTCTCCGGTTGCCTGCTACAGCGCGCTGTCTCCGCGCTCGTCGTTGCGAATCCGAATGGCGTCGTCAACTTTGGAAAGGAAAATCTTGCCGTCACCGATTTTCCCCGTTCGCGCCGCAGTCACGATTGTCTGGACTGCTTTTTCCACCAGGTCATCAGCCAGGACCAATTCGATCTTGATCTTGGGGATCAGATCGACGGTGTATTCCCGGCCGCGGTAGAACTCCGTGTGGCCTTTCTGGCGGCCATGGCCGCGAGCCTCGAGAACCGTCATGCCCTCCACACCAATCTCGTGAAGAGCATCCTTGACCGGATCGAGCTTCGAGGTTTGAATCACCGCTTCCACTTTTGTCATCGTTTTTCGTCTCGACTCTCTGGTCTTGCGTCCTGGGACCCGATCAGGCTCTGCCGAGAGAAGCTTCTTGCGGAAGGTGCGCTTCCGACAAAAGCCTCTGTCAGCACTCTAACTGCCTGCCTTGCCGTGCGGTAGTCCATATTTTCGATGCGCTGGATTGCCGATGTTTATGGTCTTTCCAGTTGTCCGTCGCGCATTATACACACATCCCCGGTTGAGCTTCTGCATGTAGCACCTGTCTATAAGCCGGACGGCTTTTCGGGGAATTACTGAGCCCGATCTCCCCGACAGACCGAGCCGGCAGGAATATTCGCCTGCGTTCCATGGTCCTGAGTCGGTCGGGTCCGAGCGAACCTCGACCGCAACTTTCCGCTCCACCCTGTGTTTCATCGTTCGTACGGTCTCCACAACAGCTCTCGGAGGCGAACAGCTATCATTCGCACCAACTTACTGGGAGGAACTTCATCATGAAGACACGCAATCTTATTCTAAGCGCAGCGGCGGTAATCGTTCTGTGCGTGCCGGCTGCGTTTGCTCAGCAGTCCGGTACCGGCCCGACGGCACCACCCGCGGACACGCCGGCAACGATCGCGCAACGCAAGGACAACCAGCAGGACCGCATCGCGCAAGGGATCGACAGCGGCCAGCTCACCGCCGGTGAGACAAAGAATCTGGAAACCAAGGAAGCCGGCATCAACCATGAAGAGCATACGATGCGCTCGGACGACGACGGCCATCTGACTGCCGCCGACCGCTCCACGCTGAACAACCAGCAGAACCACTTGTCGAATCAGATTTACGACGATAAGCACAACGCGAACACAGCTCACTACGGCAACGGTGAAATTGGCCAGCGCCGCCAAGACCAGCAGGACCGCATCGCACAGGGAGTCAAAAGCGGCCAGCTGACTGCCGGTGAAACGTCACGGCTTGAAAACCAGCAGCAGGGCATCAACCGCGAAGTAAGCGCAGACAAGCAGGCAAACGGTGGCAAACTCACGGGCGCGGACAGGAGAGCAATCAACCAGAGCCAGAACCGCGCTTCGCGGAATATCTACAGAGACAAACACAACGGCGCACGAAGGTAGGCGGTGTCGTAGCGATACAAGCCGCTGCCAGGCGATCCAGGGGCCCCGGTGGTCACACCAGGGCCCTTCCTTCTTATTGTCCGTGTTCATCCGGTGGCTTTTCGAATCACTCCCAATCCGAGCGCAAGATCCACGGCAAACCCGACCTTTCCTGCTTGCGTCCGTCGCCACTGGGTCGATGCCAGCGATAACAGGTGGCTCCGGTTCGGCCGGGCTCCTCCCGGTCGAGTGGAAGCTCAAGTGCGCAAGGCAACATCGGAGCGGACCCGTGCGTAGTAACATAGAGAGCCGAATAATGACCACAAACTCCCCGATACCAGGCCCACCCGCCATCCGCCTTGAGCAGGTTACGCGACACTACCAGATGGGCGAAACGTTGGTGCGGGCGGCCGACAATGTGACGCTGCGCATCGGCGCAGCGGAGTTTGTCGCCTTGCTGGGAAGTTCCGGGTCGGGCAAATCAACGCTGCTGAACCTGATGGCAGGACTGGACCGGCCGACGTCGGGGTCGATCTTCGCTCACGAACACAATCTTGCCGAGATGAATTCCGAGGAACTCGCCAGGCACCGCAGCCAAACAATCGGTATTGTTTTTCAGGCCTTCAATCTGCTTCCGAGGATGACTCTGGAAGAAAACGTCGAACTCCCGCTGCGCCTTGCCGAGGTTGAACGCAGCGAGCGCACCGGCCGCGTCCGCGAAGCGCTCAGCCGGGTCCGGCTGAGCGCGCGGCTGACCCATCGCCCGAGCGAACTCTCGGGCGGTGAATAGCAGCGCGCCGCGCTTGCTCGTGCGCTGGTGAACAGGCCCACGATTTTGCTGGCGGACGAGCCGACCGGGAACCTCGACAGTGCGACGGGCGATGAAATCATGCTGCTGCTGCGCGAAATCAACGAGACCCTGGGGATGACCATCGTGATGGTAACGCATGAACAATTGCGCGCCGAGCGGTTTGCGCATCGATTGATTCTGATGGGCGACGGGAAAGTTGTGAGCGACGGAGCTGCGTCATGATGGGTCGCGACCTTGCCGAGCTGGCTGCGCGCAACCTCCGCGAGGCGGCGCTGCGCAATTCACTCACGACGCTCGGAATCGCCGTCGGCGTGGCGTCGCTGGTCGCCATGCTGTCTCTCGGAGTCGGGCTCCAGAACCTGGCCACCGATCGGCTGTCTCGCACCGGCCTGTTCGATGCGATTTTCGTGACGGCCAAGCCGAACACCCCAACTCTCCGTCGCATGGAAAGTCCCAGTCCCGCGCCGCTCGCGCCTGTTCGGCCCCTTGACGAAGACGGACGCCATCAGCTCGAGGCGCTTCCCAATGTCATCGCCGTCTATCCCGAAATCCGATTCCCCACCGAAATTCACTACGCCGGCAATCCGTACGCGACCATTGTCGCCGGCGTCGCGCCTTCGGACAGAAACGACGGCGCGTTTGATCAAATGAAGGGTTCGTTCTTTTCCGGACCTTCGGCCGACGAAGCAATCCTGCAAGTGGAGCTCGCGCGTCAGCTTGCCACTCCGCCCGAGGCGGTTATCGGAAACCAGATCGTGCTCCGCTATGCTGAGCGCCAAGCGCTTCCCGCTGAATCAGGCAGCGGCAAGTCTGACGGCTACTCGGTTGTGTCGCGCGAGGAGAAACTCCGGATTGTGGGAATCATCGAGACCGACCCCGCGGGAGGTTTTGGGGCGTTCGGCCGCGCCCGGCTCTTCATCCCTTTGAAAGTTGCGGAAACGCTGCGCACGGCACAGGCAAGCGACCTGCGCGATCTCCTGCGCGACACACCCGCCAAGCGCACCTACGACAGTCTCACCGTGCGCCTGAGCGGCGCATCCAAGGTGAAAGACGCCGAAGACGCCATCAAACAGATGGGCTTTGCAGCCTATTCATTGCTTGACGCGACGCGAAGTCTCGGCCTGGTATTTGCCGTGTTTGATCTGTTCCTGGGAATTTTCGGAAGCCTCGCGCTGGTCGTGGCGTCGCTCGGGATCATCAACACGCTGGTGATGGCAATTCTGGAGCGACGGCGCGAGATCGGCATCCTCAAGGCACTGGGAGCGGCCGACCGCGATGTGCGCAGGCTCTTCTTCGTCGAGGCAGGTGCGATGGGGTTTCTCGGCGGAATCCTTGGGGTGCTGATCGGCTGGCTGATCGGCCACGCGATCAACTTCGGCACGAACATCTACCTCGCTAAGCGGGACCTGCCCGCGATCAGCGTGACTGCCGTGCCCTGGTGGATGGTCGCGGCTGCGATCGCGTTTTCAATCGCGGTCAGCCTTGTGGCTGGAATGTATCCGGCATCGCGCGCTGCGCGCCTCGATCCTGTCCAGGCGCTGCGGTATGAATAGGCATCGTCCTACGACGGCGAACCGCCGGCAACTTGCGGCTATCTTTGGCGTTGTGCTACTCGCCGTCGTCAGTCTTTGCTTCCCGTCGAGAGCTTCCGCCGCCGGCCGCGCCGAATGCCGATCGGTCCCAAGCAAGATCCTTGCGCGAGACGTCGCCTATTGCGTGCTGCTGCCTCCCAGTTACGATTTGGCGAAGACGCGCCGATATCCGGTCGTCTACTTCCTGCATGGACTCGGGCAGAACGAACAGGCTCTTCTTGATTCGGGAGGCTGGAACCTGATTCAGGATCTGTGGGATCAGAAACAGATCGGCGAATTCCTTATCGTCGCACCCGACGGGGACCGATCGTTCTTCATCAACTCGCGCGACGGGCGCCAGCGCTACGAGGATTTCTTTTTGAAGGAATTTCTCCCCTTCATCGAATCTCACTATCGTCTCAGCGCGGGACGCCGAAATCGCGGCGTCTCCGGTGTTTCCATGGGCGGCTATGGCGCGCTGCACCTGGCCCTGGGACATCCGGAATTGTTCGGCTCGGTGAGCGCGCACAGCGCAGCGCTGATCAACAAACTGCCCCAGGGCAATCTGGATAGCGCAAGCGCGCAGACCCTCACTCGAGCCCTTGGCGGCGCGTTCGGCACGCCGTTTGATCGCGCATTCTGGGACCGGAACAATCCCTTCACGCTCGCGCGAAACCTGCCGCCGCCCACCGGATTGCGGATTTACTTTGACTGCGGAACAGAAGATGATTTTGGCTTCAATCGCGGCGCGCAGGCGTTTCGCGACCTGCTGGTGTCGCGAAAAATCCCGAACGAATTTCATCTTTACCCGGGCAGGCACGATCTGGGCTATTTCGCCGAGCATCTGCCGGCATCGTTCGAATTTCAGTCCCGCGCCTTCGGTCTCACCGCAGCCGGGAAGTGATCGGGCGCCGTCAAACGCTTCGGAGCTCGAAAGTCCGCGCGGGGGGTTTCCGCGTCCGTTAATCCGTCGCCTGCGCGGCTCCGCGCTCGTATTGGGCGAATTTGCCGCCTGTTTCGGCGAGCCTTTTCAGTAGCGGTGCCGGTTCCCAAAGCATTCCGTGCTGCTTGTGAAATTCGCAGACGCGATCGTAGACTTTTTTCACGCCGATGGTGTCGGCATACCACATCGGTCCGCCGCGAAAAGCAGGGAATCCGTACCCGTTCAGATAAATGATGTCGATGTCGCCCGCGCGCAGCGCGTAACCCTCCTCCAGAATCCGCGCGCCTTCGTTCACCAGTCCATAGACTTCGCGCTCGACGATTTCCTCAGCTGAGATTTTGCGTTGCGGCGTGCCCGCCTCGGAGTTCCACTTTGCTACCAGTGACGCGATTTCAGGGTTGGGCGTCGCACGCCGCTCGGCATCGTACTTGTACCAGCCCGACCCGGTCTTCTGGCCGAAGCGGCCCATCTCGCATAGCTTGTCTTCGACATACGGCTGCCGAGCGCCGGGCTTTTCGAGGTGCCTGAATTCCTTCCGGATCCGCCACGCAACGTCGAGTCCTCCCAAATCTCCCACGGCGAGCGGCCCCATGGCCATGCCCCATTCTGTGAGCGCCGCATCAACCGCTTCCGGAGACGCGCCCTCTTCTACCAGGAACTGTGCCTCTCGGATATACGGCAGGAACATTCTGTTCCCCACGAACCCCCGGCAGTTCCCCACCAGAACCGCAACCTTGCCGATTTTCTTCGCCAGTTGCATGCACGTGGCGATCACGTCCTTGCCGGTCTTGTTCCCGCGCACCAGTTCCAGCAGCCGCATCACGTTCGCCGGGCTGAAAAAGTGCGTGCCGATCACTGATTCGGGGCGCGAGGTCGTCGCCGCGATTTCGTCAATGTTGAGCGTCGACGTGTTGCTCGCAAGAATAGCGCCGCGCTTGCACACTCGATCCAGCTCGGCGAACACCTCTTTCTTGAGCGCCATGCCTTCAAACACCGCCTCAATCACCATGTCGGCGCCAGCAAAGTCGCCGTAGCCCAGGGTCGGGGTGATCAATTTCATGCGCTCGTCCACGTACTCTTGAGTGAACCGGCCGCGCTTGACCGACGTCGCGTAGTTTCTCTGGATATTCGCAAGCCCCCTGTCGAGCGCCGCCTGGTCGGTGTCCTTCAGCAGCACCGGAATTCCGGCGTTGGCGCAGACCATGGCGATCCCGCCGCCCATCGTTCCCGCGCCCGCAATGGCGACCGAGTTCACCGGAACTACCGGCGTCTCTTTCGGGACATCCGGAATCTTCGCCACCTCCCGTTCGGCGAAGAACACGTGGATCAGCGCCTTGGACTCGTCCGAGTACAGGCACTTTTCGAACAGGCGCGCCTCCTCTTCGCAGCCTTTTTCAAACGGCAGCTTGGTCGAGGCTTCAATCGCGTCGATCGCCGCCATCGGCGCGGGCAATCCGCGCTGCTTCTTTCGCACAGTCTCTCGCGCCGCGGCAAAGATCGGAGCGTTTGTCTCCGGCGTACCCAACTTCTCGTTGCGCTCGCGAGTCCGCGGCGCGGGTTTTCCAGCGACCGTTCGCGCAAACTCGACGGCACCAGCAAGCAAATCCGCTTCGATCACCCGGTCAATGATCCCGGCCTTCAGTGCGTCGGCAGCTTTGATGCTCTTGCCGTTCGTACACATTTCAACGGCCAAGGCGACTCCGGCGAGCCGCGGCAGGCGCTGTGTGCCGCCTGCACCGGGGATGATTCCGAGATTCACTTCCGGCTGGCCCACCTTGGCATCGGGACTGGCCACTCGGTAGTGACAGGCCTGCGCGACTTCAAGCCCCCCGCCCAGCGCGTTGCCGTGAATTGCGACCACCACGGGTTTGCTGCAATTCTCGATCCGCAGAAGGGTCGGAAGCAGATTGATCCGCCCGCCCTTTCCCGACGTCATCTGGACGAACATGTTGATGTCCGCGCCTGCGATGAACGTGCGCCCGCCGCCAATCAGAACCGCCGCCTTCACGTTTGCGTCCTTCTCGATATCCGCAATGGCCTTCTCGATGCCTTCAGGCACGCCCGGGCTCAGTGCGTTTACTGGCGGATTATTGACCGTGATGACTGCGATATCTCCGTCTTTGCTCAGCTGAACCAGGTCGCTCATGTGCGTTTTTATCTCCAGGCGGGATGGTATTTCGTCCGGCAAGCAACTTGCAACGTCTTTCCGGGGGCGGAGCTTCGGCTCGGAGAAGTAACGGCAGCACGAAACCCGCCGCGTCACCGATCTTGCGACAGGCATCCGCGTCGCTTGGGGGAGCCGCGGCCGGTGGCTAGAGAATCTGCACCACGGGCGCGGGCGCCGACAGATTCACCACCGAGAGCCGCGCGGCAACCTGACGCGCCATCGCATACATGCTCTTCGCGCCTGGCGCATCCTCGCCGCCCGAGGTCACCGGTTTCCCCGTATCCCCGCCAACGCGAATTTGCGGATCGATCTCGATCTCGCCAAGAAACGGCAGCTCGAAATTCTTCGCCATCCGCTCTCCTTCACCGTGCCCGAAGACGTCGATCTTTCCACTGCAGTGCGGACAGGCGAAGTAGCTCATGTTTTCGACCACGCCCAAAATTTCCACGTTTACCTGGCGGAACATTTCGACGGCCTTGCGGACGTCTGCGAGCGCAACCACCGAGGGCGTCGTAACCACCACGGCTCCGCTTACCGCCACGGTTTGAATCAAGCTCAGTTGCACGTCTCCGGTGCCGGGCGGCAGGTCCGCGATCAGGTAATCCAGCTGTCCCCATCGCACGTTTCGCAGGAATTGCTGCATTACGCTGTGAAGCATCGGACCGCGCCAAACCAGCGGTTTGTCTCCGGGATTCAGCAGTCCCATCGAAATCATTTTCACGCCGTAGGCCTGTACCGGGATAATGGTTTTCTCATCCAGCATTTTCGGCTGCTCGACGGTTCCCAGCATCACCGGTACGTTCGGACCGTACACGTCGGCGTCCAGCAGCCCGACCGAGGCGCCCATGTTTTTCAGGGCGATCGCCAGGTTAACGGCAACCGTCGTCTTGCCCACGCCGCCCTTGCCGCTCGCAACAGCGATCAGGTTTTTCACGCCTTCGATCGGAGCCTTGCCCTGCGGCCGCACGCCCTCCGGCACCGACGCGTCGAATTTCAAATCCACCCCCGTTACCCCCGGCACCCTTGAAAGCGCTGCGCGTACGTCCTTCTCAATGGTTTCGCGCAGCGGGCAGGCGGGCGTGGTCAGCGTGACAAGCAGTGAAACGGCCCCGTCCCGTACCTGAACATTTTTCGCCATCCCCAGAGTCACCAGGTCCTTATGCAGCTCCGGGTCTATGACTCCGCGCAGCGCTTCGACAACCGCCGCTTCCGTGGGCCCGCTGGCCATCAGATTCCTTTCTTGTGGAAAAACTGCGTCACAACCGCAGAACTTCACCAGGAAATCTCAGAATCCGCGTCCGACTGCGGATATTTCGAAAAGGAATTTCCGCCGCGCTTAAGGCTCGTTGTCTTTGTACTCGTCCGGAACATCATCTTCGGGCACTTCGTGCGTTCGTACTTCGCCTTCGTCGGCATCGGGAGCGTCCTGCACTCCCTTCACAGCCTCGGCCTCAAACGCGTTCCCTTCTTCGAGTAATTCATCGACGCTCTCAGAATCGGCGCCTCCCCTGTTGGAAAGCCCCTGCAAATCCCCCGACTGGCCGCCTGAGCGAGCTCCAAGCCCTGCGGGCTCGAATGCGAGCGACGATTCACGCTCGCTTTTTCCGCGTGCCCTGCGAGGCGCTGGCTTCTTTTTCGGCGCAGTCTTGCGCACAGGCCTGCTCGCCTTTTGCTTTTTCTTCTTGAGGGCAGGCTTGCGGCCTGCCGTTTTCGTCACCGTGGTTCTTTTTTTCTTCTTCTTCTTCTTTTTGGGGGCCATGGTCGAAGTCTACCACCGGATAGCCTGTTTTGTAGCTCTGCTTAAGCGCACCCAATCGGGATTACTTCACCTGGATTGGTTCGAAGCTGGTTTGGACGACTCTCAGGATCGCAAGCGCTTCTTTTTCGCTGTGAACGACGTGCAGGTTTGGCAGGGATTGCTGTCCCTGCAACTCAAACATCCGCGCGAGTCCGAAGACGGCAGCCGAAGTTGCGATCAAGACGCGGGGCCTGGTTGGATCCAGCATTACGGGCGGCAACTTTGCGAGCTCGCGAACCAACTCAGGTGGAACCTCAAACAACGTCACACCGGACAGATCCAGAATGCCGGCAAGCGGATCGGTTTCGGTTGCGCAGCGTTCGGCATCCCGGTAGTACGCCCTGAGTTCATCGTCCGTTACTCGCCCATCCATCCGGCACCGAAGAATTCGGTGGGTTGAGTCGAACTCGAAGTGATAGGGCATGGACCCGCGCTCCCACGCCGTAGAGGGAAGCCGGCGATCAGTTCCCCGCGGCGCCCGGCTGGTATTCGGGAACTCCCAACTGCCAGAACAGGAACGCGATCTCGTCGGCCAGTTCGATCTCGCGCTGCGATTTCGTCGAACCCATTCCGTGGCCTGCATCATAGTCCACGCGCAACAGGATCGGCTTGCCGCTCGTGGTCGAGGCTTGCAGGCGCGCGGTCATTTTCGCGGCCTGCCAGGGCGCCACGCGAGGATCGTTTACGCCCGTCGTCAACAGCACGGCCGGAAACGCGGTGTTCGGCTTCACGTGCTGATACGCATCCATCGCGTAGAGCCCCTTGAAACCGTCGGGATCCTTCACCGTGCCGAACTCGGGTATATTTTCTGGCCCGCTGGCCATCAGCTCGGAGCGCAGCGAATCCGAATCGCCAACGCGAATCAGCGCCGCGCCAAACAGTTCGGGATGCTGTGTGATCGATCCGCCGATTGTCACTCCTCCCGCGCTGGTGCCTTCGCCTGCCAGGTGCGCAGCCGACGTATATTTGTGTTCGATCAGGTATCGCGCTCCGGCGATCATGTCGTCGATCGTGTGCTGCTTCGTCAGCTTCTCGCCGCCGACGTGCCAATCCTCGCCATACTCGCCACCGCCTCGCACGTGCGCCACGGCGTATACCCCGCCGCGTTCAAAAAATGCCAGCAGCGTCGGTGAGAACGACGGATCAAGCGTAATTCCGTACGCCCCGTAGCCTTCAAGCCACGTAGGATGCGACCCGTCTAGCGCCAATCCCTTCCGGTGGATAATCGACAGAGGTACCATCGTTCCGTCCGCGCTCTTCGCCTTCACTTCTTCGGCTTCAATCTGTGAGTAATCCACGGGAGAATTCGGCACCAGTCCGGTGTCGCTCAAGCGGCCGGACCTGGGATCGAGCGCATACCAGAGAGGCGATTTCGTCCAGGAAACAAGTTCGAGCCAGGCGCCTGAAAGCATCGGGCCTGCGAACAACGACTGAATCGCGCCGTCAAACGGCAGCTTCACCGATTCAGGGCCGCCGCCGCTGTAGGAGAGGCGCCGCAGCCGGCCGATTCCACCGTCCAGATCCTGGATATAGAGCGCGTCTCCGCCCGCGATGATGTTGACCACCACGACTTCACTGGGCGGCACAACCAATTCCGCGTGCTTGAGATCGGGATTCGCAAGGCTGGTTCGCAAAACCTTGTAACGCGATGCGTCCGCGTGGGACAACAGGTAGATTTTGTCACCGTGAACATCCAGCCCGGTGATGTCGTCGGCATCGGTCGCAACATGTTTCCACGCGCTCTTGGCTCCCGGGGCAGGTTCATAGGGCAGGGCGTAAACATCCATTTCCCGCTGAACTCCGTGAACCACCAGCCCCACCAGGAACCCGGGCGCGCCCGGCGAAAATGCGACGACCGGGACGTCATCCTCCGATATCTTCACGCCCGGATTGACTTCGTAGCCGAACACGGCCGGCTCAGTATCCGGATCGGCACCAAGTGTGTGACGGTAGGCTCGCAGTTTCTGGTACCGTGCGGTCGGGGGAGCGTTCTTGTCCAGTTTCTGCGTCCGAATGTACGTAAATGAGCGGCCGCCGGGCAGCCAGCTCGGCGAACCAAACTGGGCGCGATCGATCGAGTCCGGCAACACTGTGCCGGTGGCACTCTCGATCACATGCATCACGCTGTCCTCGGATCCTCCCGGTGAGACGCCGTACGCCACATACTTGCCGTCGAGCGACGGCTGGAAATAATCAATCGAGGAATGTTTGCCGTCCGCAGTCGTCATCTTCTGCGGATCGACCAGCACCCGCTCGGCCCCCTTGACGCCGTCACGCACGCATAGCTTGCGATTGTCCGAGCCCGGCTCCGTCTTCAGGTAGAAGTAGCGCCCGCCCCAGACCTGCAGCGAGGAAACCACCACGCCCGCGTTGTCCAGCGTCTGGATGCGCTCCAGCAGCTTGTTCCGGCCGGGAATGTTTGCCAGGATCGCGCGTGTGTGGTCGTTCTGCGCCTTCATCCACGCAACCACTTCGGGGTCCGATTGATTCTCGAGCCAACGATAGGGATCGACCACCCTGGTCCCGAAGTAGTCATCGGTCACGTCGCGCACCGGCGTTGGCGGCAGCGGCGTCTGCCCGAAGCAGACGTGCGGAGCGAAAAAGGACAACACCAAAAGCGCACCAAGAAAACGAAGCATCAGCAAATCCTCCCGATACTGAATTTTTCTCTGCCACGGGCCCGCCGCCGACTGCCGGAATTGTACACCGAGTAGACGCATCGGTATGCCCTTCCGGTAGCAACACCAAGCGACCTCCTCCGGTTGCGGCGCCACGGGGGCCGCCGAGGGTTCGCCCGCCGCAGCACCGTCGGGCTCCTGCGAGCGTCCGGTCTTCGCGACAGGGCTCTTGTTGCGTGGTTTCTTTGGAATTCGGGACCCGCGCGTCATAGTCCGAGGTCGGATTCGCGGCAAGCACCTCGTCTTGAGTCTTGCCCTCGGAGATGAGTTGCGCCAAGCGATCGCGAACAGCCAGGATCATGTCCCGGTTGGCCATGACTTCCGCCCGGCCCACGACCGGGCCGTGGCCAGGCACGATCTTGGTATTCGGTCCGGCCAAGCCAATCACGACACCGAGGCCGTCCAGCAGCCCATTGAGCGTACCGCCGTTCGCGCGGTCAATATTTGGATATTGAATCGACCGATAGAAATCGCCCGTCATGATGATGTCCAGTCCGGGGAAATAAATCATCGTGTCGCCGTCGGTGTGGGCCCGCGGAATCGGAATCAGTTCCACGACCTCGCCATTGATGTGCAGTTTTACGATGCCTTCGTAGGTCACAAGTGGCAGCGCCGCGGCCGGAGCGGGAGTGCCCGGTGTGCCGTTTGCGGCAGGCAGGGGATGCATCAGCCGGTCGCGCAATTCCTCGCGGGCAAAGATGACTGCTCCCGTCTTGCCGAAATTCTCGTTGCCACCGGTGTGATCGCCATGCACATGTGTGTTCACCACGAAACGGACCGTCTGATCGGAAATCTGCTTGATGGCCGCCACAATCTTCCCGCTCAGGGGCGCAAACTGATCGTCGACCATGAAAACGCCGTCCGGGCCCACCAGCACGCCCGTCGTGCCTCCCAGGCCTTCCAGCGTGTAGAAGTTGGTGCCGAGTTTTGTAGTCTTGATCTCGATCTTGCTGAAATCAGGCCGCGTCTGAGCCTGTGCGCGCGCAGCGGCAGATCCAAGCGCAAATGCAATCAGTGCTGTTGTCGAAAACACAATCTTCGGGATGTTCATCTGAAACCATCCTCCGGCGGACGTTTGGTCGTCTGATCTAGTGACTTTCTTGCGCGCCAGAGTATATCCGCAATTTCCTCAACAATCCTGTCCCTGCAGGGCAACGGCTGTGATATAGAATCTCCGGTTCGTGTTATGCCGAACGCGCGACGCGGTTAAAGGAGCGACGCCAAATCATGCGGGGTATTCATCCAGCGATGATCTTGGCGCTCTTGCTGTTCCTCGGCGCGGCAGTCGTTCCCCAGCCCGCTCGCGCGCAGGTTGATCTATCCGGCGAATGGAGCCAGACCGCGGGGCCGGACAACACAACCGATCCTGACATCGGCGACTACACCGGCCTGCCCATCAATGACGCCGAACGCTTGCGGGGGGACAGTTGGACCGCGGAGAAATGGGATCAACAAGAACACGAGTGTGAACCGCACCCCGCCGATTATGCCTTCCGTTCGCCCGGCGGCTTGCGCATCTGGGCCGAGACAGACCCTCTGACCAAGGAGATCACCCAGTGGCACACAATGGTTTTCTTCCTGGGCGTCCAGCGGACCATCTACATGGATGGGCGCTCGCACCCGCCGGACTACGCGGCCGAAACGTGGACCGGATTTTCCACCGGCAAGTGGGAAGGCGACAGGCTGCGTGTTTCAACCACGCATCTGAAAGAAGGTTGGATTCGGCGCAACGGTCTTGCGCGCAGCGACAAAGGGACGCTCGTCGAGTATTTCATCCGGCACGGTGATTTTCTCACGATTGTTTCGATCGTGAAGGACCCTGTCTATCTCACCGAACCTCTGGTTCGAACCGAACATTGGGTTCTGAACCCGGGCTATGGTCTCGCGTCCTACAACTGCATCCCGAAGCACGAAGTCGACGAACCCAGTGGCTGGGTGCCGCACCATCTGCCCGGAACCAACGAATGGCTCACGGAGTATCCGATCAAGTTTGGGATTCCCCTGGAGGCCGCTCGCGGCGGGGCAGAAACCATGTACCCGGAGTACATGCAAAAACTGGCCACGCTACCTCCTCCGCCGCCTCCTCCCAAGCCGAAACAAACTCCGGCGAACGCGAAATGATGCACTGGCAACATATCTGGATTTGGTGGAATCGAGCGCCAGCCGCCCTCAGTGTGCTGATCGCGGGATTGACCGTGGCTCTGTTCCCTGTTTCCGCCCGGCAGGACCAGAAGCCTGAACCAGCCGCCATCCACATCCTGCACGTGCAGGGCAGGGTTTACATGTTCGTCGGCGGCGGCTCAAACATCACCGTGCAATTGGGAGATGAGGCAGTCGTGCTGGTCGACGCCGGCACAGCGCAGAGGAGCGAGCAGGTTCTTGCCGCGATCCGCACGCTGTCGCAAAAACCGATCGAGTTTATCGTGAACACCAGCGTGGACCAGGACCACACCGGCGGAAATCAAAGCCTCGCGCAAGCGGGCCACTACAATACGGGCCTCGCAGGAGAGCAACCGGGCGCATCCATCGTCGCGCACCTGCACGTTCTTGACAGAATGAGCGCCCCGCCCGCAGGAAACGAACCAGCGGCTCCCCAGGAGTCGTGGCCGACCGATACGTACGACAACGACCGCTGGGATCTGTTCAACGACGAGGCGATCGTCATCGAGCATCCGCACGCGGCGCATACCGATGGCGATAGCATCGTATTCTTCCGCAGGTCGGACGTCGTCAGCGTGGGAGATATTTTTACGCCGGAACACTATCCCGCGATCGACAGCGCAAGAGGCGGCAGCATCAAGGGCGAAATTGACGCGCTGAATCAGATCATCGACATTGTGGTCCCGCGCGAAGGTGAGGAAGCCGGCACGTACGTCATCCCGGGGCACGGACGTCTGTGTGACCGCGCGGTGGTTACGAACTATCGGGACATGGTGACGATCGTTCGCGATCGCATTGAAGATCTGGTGAAAAAGGGCAAGACTCTGGAGCAAGTAAAGGCGGCAAAGCCGACCTTTGATTATGACGGCATATACGGAGCGGACACCGGGCCCTGGGCTACCGACACATTCGTCGAGGCCGTCTATCGCGACCTCAGCGCGTCAAATCCGCCCGAGCAGAAGCCCGGAAAGTCTGAAAAGAAATCCGGGAGAGGCCGATGAAGATGGATCGAACCATCTTTCCCCGGCTCGCACGGCTTGGTCGGGTTGTTTGCCGGTTATCGAAACGCGCGAGCTTCGGCAAGCACGGGGCATTCCGTGCCCGGCAAACGCACCTCGCGGTGATCGCGATCCTCGCCATTGTGTCATTTTCGCGCTCTGCCTATCCGCAGGCGCCTGGCCCGGGCGGACAGCGCCCGCCAGCGCCGACGGCAAAGGCCGGGGCGCTGCTGGATTTGGGCGGCTACTGGGTTTCGATCATTGACGATGAATGGCGATGGCGCATGATGACGCCGGCCAAGGGAGATTTGGCCTTTCTCCCACTCAACCCCGAAGGCAGGCGTGTGGCGGGCACCTGGGATCTGTCCAAGGACGAGGCCGATGGCAATCAGTGTAGGGCTTTTGGCGCCGCCGGAATCATGCATCTTCCCGAGCGGCTGCATATCACCTGGGCTGACGATCGTACTCTGGAAATCGACATCGACGCGGGCACGCAAAAACGCCTTCTGCATTTTGACGGCTCAAAATGGAGCGGAGGAGAACCCGACTGGCAGGGAGATTCGGTGGCGTCGTGGGAAAAGCAGGCGCAGGCGCGCGGGTTCGGATTTCCCGTGCGAGTGCCGCCGACA
>Ga0209624_10001283_pt1 | contig 20094 bp, 19 predicted proteins | sample JacPinW_OM2H0_O1_FD_188565 | JGI IMG/M metagenome (GOLD analysis project Ga0209624, IMG submission 188565) | Forest soil microbial communities from Algoma, Ontario, Canada - Jack Pine, Ontario site 1_JW_OM2H0_O1 (SPAdes) (version 2) | ecosystem: Environmental > Terrestrial > Soil > Boreal...
AGTCGACACCCGCTTCGGCGAGTTTCGCCTCATCGCTTACGAAAGCGAGGTCGATGGCGGAGAGTCGCACGTGGCCTTGATTAGAGGCGACATCGGAAATAAAGATGACAAGAACGATGCGCCAGTGCTGGTCCGCATGCACGCCCACTGCCTGATGGGAGACGTCTTCGGAGCAACCGGCTGCGAATGTCACGCCACACTCGAAGGCTCGCTCCGCGCGATCGCGCAGGAAGGACGCGGCGCGCTCATTTATTTACACCAAACCTCGAAGGGGTTTGTTGTAGAAAAAGCAGGCGAACGCAGCGCGCTCTCGTTCCATCGCGGCCGCAAGCTACCGTCACTGCTCGACAACGAGCGCCAGACGCAGCGCGAAATCGGAATCGGCGCGCAGATTCTTTCCGACCTGAACCTGCGGCGGATCCGCCTGCTCACGAACCGGCCCAAACGTGTGGCCGCGCTCGAAGGTTTCGGAATAGAAATCGTCGACCAGGTTCCGGTGGAGTTGAGTCGGGTGTAGCTCTCGGTGAGGTCTGACCGCTGGCGAGGTTCTTTTTTCTGGTTAGAAGCGGGCGTGGGCGCCCGCTCCAGTCAACGAGCTAGAAAGGTTTGCGCACGATGACTTCCGCCTCGCGAATAAAAAACTGCGCGGAGCATTTCTCCGAGCCGCAGATGACTGGGACGAGACCATTGATTTGCCGGCGCGTAATCAGCCCCAGCATGCCGCAGGATGGGCAAGCCAGCACAGCCCAGTAAGGGTCTTCCTTCTCGCCGATCTCGCCGGCGTTTTCGAGGACAAAGATTGTTCCGGGTTGCATCTGTTCGGGAATCCATTCGTTCAGAACGTCTAGTTCTCCGACCATGCATTCCTCCTTATGTTCCGATCCCAACACGCGATACTTCGAGCTGCACCTGCTGCCTAAGAAGCTTTTCTAGCACGCCGACGCTGCGTCGGCGATGTTACGGAGGTACTCGCCTTCCTTGCGACGACCTCAGCTCGCACCTGCCGAACCGCGTCGCTGAGGCAAATACCCAGAATGGGCTGATTCGAATTCTTGAGGATGTCCACGATCTGGCGCGCCGAAGTTTCGAGATAGAGACGCTTGCCATCGGTGAGCAGGTGAACGTCAGAGCTGCGGCTGACGATTTCGGCCAAGCCTTTGCCAAACTCGCGCTGAAGGAAACGCATGATCTTGCGGACTCCCTGCAGGGAGAAGCCTTTGCGGCGCAGTTCACAGATGACGGCCATTTCAGTGAGGTTCTGCATCGAGTAGAGACGGCGATGCCCAAGCCTTTCCGGCTTGACCACGCCGCGCTCGTCCCACCACTGAAGCTGGCGTGCAGTCACGCCGGTCAGAGCGATCACTTCTTGCGATGAAAAGCGATCTGGCATTAGTCCCCGGTTATGTTTGAAACAGTCTGCGAGTCGAATGTTTGAAACATTCTAGACGTGAGTTGGCGAGTGTCAATGAAGATTCGAAGGAGAAGGGGTAACTAGAAGAGTGCCCAGGCGTTCGGACCTCATTCCTTTTCCCTTTCCCGGTGCAACAGGGCCTTCTCCATCTGGCTGCGCTATGCAGTTATTTGCAGCTTGACAAGGCAACGACCAGCAAACATAATCCTCGGCACGTTTTGGGTGCGCCTACCCGTTCTCGGCGGCCCAGAGCCTGATTCCGGGCTTGTTGCCAAGCATTCGGACCCCCTGGTAAGCCCAAGATTCGCTTTCCTCGAAGGAGAAATTCGCATGAAGCTCCGCATCGTCTGGGTGCTGGTTGGATTCTTGTCGCTGGTTTCACTAACCGTTGGTCAAGCCTCCACGCAAAGCGCATCCGCCCTGCCTCGTCTGGTCCGCTTCGGCGGGACGGCCAAAGATCTCAACGGCAGTCCGCTGACCGGCGTGGTCGGCATCACTTTCGCCTTCTACTCTGAGAAAGCCGGCGGCGCGCCACTTTGGATGGAAACGCAGAACGCAACCGCTGACAGCAACGGCCACTACACGGTCCTGCTGGGATCGACCAGACCCGAAGGCCTGCCGGCGGAGTTGTTCACTTCCGAACAGGCACGCTGGGTGGGAGTGCAAGTCTCAGGGCAAGCCGAGCAGCCGCGCGTGCTGCTGGTGAGCGCTCCCTATGCGTTGAAGGCCGGTGATGCGGAAACCATCGGCGGGCTTCCACCTTCGGCCTTCGTCCTGGCCGCCCCGCTGGTCATCGGCTCCTCGACGTCGAGCAGCACAACCGCAACCGTTCCACCGCCTGCCGCGACCGACGTGACCACCACCGGCGGGACCATCAACTATCTGCCGATCTTCAGCGGGGCAGCGACCATCATCGATTCGTCGGTATTTCAGACGGGCAGCGGAACCACGGGCAAGATCGGCATCGACACGACGACGCCAGCCACGCCACTGGACGTCAACGGCGCCGGCACCATCCGCGGCACGCTGAGTCTGCCGGCCACGGGTACGGCAACGGCTGGCGGGGGCAAGCCCTCGCAAGGACTCAACCTAACGGCATCGTCGTTCAGCAGCACCGGCAGCACAGCGGTGAACCAGACGTTCCGCTGGCTGGCGGAAGCCGCCGCGAACAACACGACTGCTCCGTCGGGCACGCTGAACCTGCAATACGGACTGGGCACGGCCGCGCCCGGCGAGACAGGGCTGAAGATCAGCAGCAAGGGTCTCTTTACTTTCGCGACAGGACAAACTTTCCCCGGCACCGGCGACGGTTCGGTGACGAGTGTTGCCACCGGATTGGGACTGAAGGGAGGGCCGATTACAAAGACCGGAACGTTGAGCATCGACACCACTGTGGTGCCACAACTGGCGGTGGCTAACACTTTCAAAGCCGAACAGACCATCACCGCCAGCAACACAAGCGAGATCCTAAACGTCACACAAAATGGCACTGGCTTAGCGATCGTCGGCAAAGGGGGCATCTCGGGCAGTTCTACTGCCAATGCGGGCTCAGGCGTTTTGGGTGTCGGGAGTGGCCAGGCGGGCTACGGCGTCTATGGCTCGGAGACGGCGACGATTGGAAACGGCTACGGGGTTTACGGTGTGAACAACACGCAGGCTGGCGCCGGGGTTGAAGGTTATGCTGCCAACACGAGCTACGGCATTGGCGTTCTGGGAAACTCTCCGTCCGGCATAGGCGTCGAAGGCACCGCGAGCGGAACAGCGAGTTACGGAGTGTTCGGGTGGGCGACCGCGACCTCGGGCACAAACTACGGCGTTTATGGTTCAGATGCGAGTCCAGACGGCGCCGGCGTCTACGGAATCGGGGCGACCGGTGTTGGTGGGGCGTCAACGTCCACATCGGGTCCAGGCGGCGGGTTTACTGGCTTCACGGCTCCGTCAGGTTCGGACTTGAACGGCACGGATGGAGTCGTTGCCGTGGGAGGCAATGTTGATGCCCCCTCCAATAACACCAAGGCAGGCAACGGCATTGTAGGTATGGGCGGAGCAGTCGTCGGCTCCTTTGGCGAGGCGGGCGCAGGCGTTACGGCCACCGGCGGTACAGCCACCTCTGGTGGCGAGGGAATCGCAGCTAGCGGAGATGGCATAGACGCTTACGCGGGCGCCGGCGGCGCTGGCGGGAACTTCGCCGGCAGCTTCACGGGCAACATCAACGTCAGTGGCACGCTCTCCGCGAGTACCAAGGACTTCAAAATTGACCATCCCATGGACCCTGCGAACAAATACCTGGTCCACGCCTCAGTCGAATCCTCCGAGATGAAGAACATCTACGACGGCAACGTCACTACTGATGGTCAGGGTCGCGCGACAGTGCGACTGCCAGAATGGTTCGAGGTACTCAACACCGACTTCCGCTACCAGCTGACTGTGATCGGGCAATTCGCGCAGGCCATCATCGGACACAAGATCGAAAACAACCAGTTCGAGATCCGGACGAGCGCGCCGAACGTCGAAGTGTCCTGGCAGGTGACCGGGGTGCGGCAGGACGCCTACGCCAAGGCGAATCCGCTGGTGGTGGAGCAAGAAAAAGATGCGCGGCTTCGAGGCTTCTATATCCATCCTGAGTTGTACGGGGCGCCTGCGGAGAAGCAGATTGACTGGGCACGCCATCCGCAGACGATGAAGCGGATGAAGGAAATGCAAGCCAAGCAGTTGGCTGCGGCGCAGAAGCAGGCGGTGCCGCGGAACTAGATGCCACCGCCGACGAAGTGGACTATTTCGAGGCGGTCGCCTTCTTTCAGCGGCGTTTGGGGCCAGCGGTCACGGGGGACGATCTCGCGGTTTAGTTCGACAGCTACTCGGTCGGACTTCATGGCCAGGGATTCGATCAGAGTGGCGAGCGTGAAGGTGGCCGGTGGCGAGGGATCAGCGAAGGCATGAGATTCTCCGTTGATGTGAAGATTCATCGCATCTCGATAAAGACAAGCTGAGAGATGGGCCCGCTTTGCAAACTGTATTCTCTCACGGAGCAGGACGCCTCGCTGCGCTCGGCTGAACCCTTCAGCTTCGCTCAGGGCAGGCTCTCGAGGCGGCCGTCCCCACATGCTTCGGCCCCCGCGAGAGCCGCCGAGACGGCGGCGCTACATGCAGGTCACTCTGCTTTGCGCAGGGCGAACTTGCGGGTTACGGTGCGGCCCTGGTGATTGGCTTGCACCATTACGGAGGCTTCGGTCAAAGCCGATTCCTCGACCTCGATGGAGATTTGGGCGCCGCCGGCGGAATCGGTGACGGCCTGAGTGTAGAAAGGTGTTGCATCTGGCCGGGCGAAGCGGAACGTGAGACGGGCGCTGGGCACGGCTGCGCCGTCTTCGGTGACGCGTAATTGCATAGTCAGATTGCGATTGTTGTGAACTGAGGCGGCATTCTCCCATTGCACGTCGAGTTGCTTGATGCCGGCCAGGGCTTCGGTTTCGGCGTGGTCGAGGACGGTCTCCAACTTGCCTTCGCGAATCGCTTCGAGCACCAGGCGATGCTGGTCGCGGAGTTGCTGCTCTTTTTGGGGATCGCCAAAGCCAACTTGCTCGGCGGATTTTGCATAGGAGATCGCCCTCTTGCCGATGCACCTGCCGCGCACGAAGACCTGAGTCTGGAGGAGTTTTTCGCTTTCGCGCGCTTCGCTTTGCACGTGGTAGATGGTGTCGACGTGCTTAACATCAGTGTTAAAGCCAAAAATCATGAGGGTCCTGAAATTCTTTTTGCCGAATTCGTAAACGCGCCGCCGGATCCCTTGACACTCCTAACGGCCAACACCTAATCTAGAATGTTTAATCAATGCTTGGCGCGAATTATATATAGCCTGTCCCATGCCCGACAATTATTTCGCTGGCTACCTGTCGTTTCTGATTCATATTGTGCTGGCAGGCGGAATTGCGACTGCAATTATCTCGCTTTCCTGGCTGATCGGGGAGCGGAAACCGACTCGGGCTAAGATGTCGCCGTATGAATCGGGCATGGCGCCGGTTGGCGACGCACGCGGGCGCTTCTCGGTGAAGTTCTACCTGGTGGCTATGCTATTCATTCTGTTCGACGTTGAGGCCATCTTCCTTTATCCGTGGGCGGTGATTCTGCACGATCTCAAGCACTTTGGCCTGGGGGAGATGTTCGTCTACATCGGCATTGTCCTGGTTGGCTTCTTTTATGTCTGGAAAAAGGGCGTTCTGGACTGGGGTCCGTCGGCGGTGCGATCCAGTCTGCCAACTAATGTCCGGCGAGGAGAACGTTAGTGGCCCTGGTCCCCGCCATCACCGATCTTGAGCAACTGAAAGCTCATCCAGCAGTGGCGCGACTGCTGGCATGGAATCCGTCGGCGGTGACGGGCGTGAAGTTTGACCGCGAGGAGATGACGATTTATGTGGATCGCGCGAACCTGCGCGAGGCATGCGCGCTGTTGCGGGATGATGCGGAGTGCGCTTTCAACTTCCTTTCTGATGTGACCTGCGTGGATTGGTATCCGGCAGAGCCTCGGTTTGAAGTGATCTATCACCTGCTGTCGATTCCTAAGAAGGAACGGGTACGACTGAAAGTTCGCTTGGACAGCGCGAGCCCGGCGGTCGAGTCGCTGACTCCGCTTTGGCCGGGCGCTAATTATTTTGAGCGCGAAGTGTTTGACCTGTTCGGAATCCGATTTAATGGCCATCCCTATATGCGGCGGATACTGATGCCGGAGGATTGGGAGGGTCATCCGTTGCGGAAGGATTATCCGGTGGAGGGCTACCGCTAGGCTTCGCTATGGCTCATCTCGCGCCCACTCCCGTACTTGAACCTGGCCAGGATCGAACCATGATCCTGAATATGGGGCCGCAGCATCCTTCGACCCATGGCGTATTGCGAGTGCTGCTCGAGATCGATGGCGAGACTGTGGTGCGGATTATGCCGGACATTGGCTTTCTGCATACGGGAATCGAAAAGACCTGCGAGGCCAAGTTTTACCAGCAAGTGGTGCCGCTCACCGATCGCATCGACTATCTCTGCCCATTGACTAACAACCTGTGCTACGCGCTGGCGGTGGAAAAGTTGCTGGGGCTGGAGATTCCTCCGAAGGCGCAGTGGTTGCGGGTGCTGCTGAATGAGTTGACGCGGATCAATTCGCATCTCGTGTGGCTGGGAACGCACGCCATGGATATTGGCGCGCTGACGGTGTTCCTGTATTGCTTCCGCGAGCGCGAGGAAGTGCTGAAGATGTTTGAGATGGTCAGCGGGCAGCGCATGATGACTTCGTACTTTCGGGTGGGTGGGGTCGCGCTGGAACCACCTTTGGGATTCTTCGAGCGAGTGCGCGAATTTGCCGGACGCTTTCCGGAGAAGGTGGACGAATACGAAAACCTGCTCACGGGAAATCCGATCTTTATGATGCGGACGAAGGGCGTGGCGAAGCTCAGCGCGGAAGATGCGATTGCTTTGGGAGCTACTGGACCGACGCTGCGCGGGAGCGGCGTGGACATTGATTTGCGACGCGATATGCCGTACTCGGGATATGAGAATTTCAAGTTCAAGGTTCCGGTGGCACAGGAAGGCGATGTGTTTGCGCGGTATATGTGCCGGGTGCGGGAGCTGCGGGAATCGATTGAGATTGTGAAGCAGGCTCTGGATGGCATGCCTGAGGGTCGTATCAAGGCGGATGCACCGGGGATTGTGCTGCCGGACCGGGAGAAGATGAAGACGCAGATGGAAGCGCTCATCTACCACTTCAAGATTATTACTGAGGGCTTTGCAGTGCCGGCGGGTGAGGTGTATCAAGCGGTCGAGTCGCCGCGCGGTGAGATGGGCTACTACATTGTCAGCGATGGGACCGCTAAACCTTATCGCGTGCATATGCGGGCGGCTTGCTTCGCGAATTTGCAGACGCTGGAGAAGATGTGTGTGGGCGGGCTGATTGCGGATGTTGTCGCGGCTATTGGATCAATCGATATTGTGCTGGGGGAAATCGACCGGTGAAGTTTTCTGAAGAATTCGAGGCGCGGTTTGCGGAGATGGTTACGCACTATCCGACGAAGCGGTCGGCGCTGGTGCCTACTCTTCTTTATGCGCAGGATGAAGTTGGATTCCTCTCAGATGAGGTTATCGCGGAACTTGCTGGACGACTTGATCTGACGGTACTCGAAGTGCACAACGTGATCAGCTATTACTCGATGCTGACTACGAAACCTCGAGGAAAGTTCAACGTGCAGGTTTGCACTAACATCAGCTGTTTGGTGCGCGGGGGCGAAAAAATCCTGCATCATTGCGCTGAGAAGCTGGGCGTGGGTCACAAGGGAACGACGGCTGACGGATTGTTTACGCTGGAAGAGGTGGAATGCATTGGAGCTTGCAGTTGGGCTCCGGCGGCGCAGGTGAATTACGACTTTCACGAGAACCTGACCACCGAGAAGATGGATAAGGTGCTTGACGAGTACAGGAAGAAAGCAGCGCAGTAACCCCATGGCTGACCTGGTTTCCCATCCCGACGAGGTAAAGGTCGTCTCCCGGCGCTTCGGCCAGGGTGCGACCGACATCGACCGCTATCTCGAACTGGACGGCTACAAGGCCGTGCGGAAGGCGCTTGGAATGGAGGCCGACGCAATCATTAATGAGGTGAAGAATTCAGGGCTGCGCGGGCGCGGCGGAGCCGGGTTCTCGACTGGGATGAAGTGGTCATTTGTGCCCAAGCAGTCGGCCAAGCCGAAGTATGTGCTGTGCAATGGTGACGAGAGCGAGCCTGGCACTTGCAAGGACCGGCTAATCTTCGAGCATGATCCGCACTCCGTGATCGAAGGAGTGATGATTGGCGGGCTGGCGGTGGGTGCGCAGAGCGGGTACATCTATATCCGCGGCGAATACCGATATCTGTTGAACATCATGCAGAAGGCGATTCGCGACGCTTACGCCAAGGGGTTTCTGGGCAAGAACATTTTCGGGAGCGGGCGCGATTTCGACGTTTACTGGCATGGCGGTGCCGGGGCTTATGAAGTGGGCGAGGAATCTGCGCTGATGGAGTCGCTTGAAGGCAAGCGCGGGATTCCGCGGATTCGGCCTCCGTTTCCTGCCGTCGTGGGTTTGTGGGGCGGTCCGACGGTCATTAATAATGCGGAAACTTTGGCCAGTGTTCCTCACATTATTCTCAGCGGGGCTGAATGGTTCGCAAAGATTGGTCCGCCGAAGAATGGCGGGACTCGGCTGTTTTGCCTCAGCGGCAATATCGCTAAACCGGGCGTTTATGAACTGCCGATGGGCTACAACCTAAAGAAGATGATTTACGAAGTGGGTGGCGGGATCCCTAACGGCCGGCAACTGAAGGCCGTCGTGCCGGGCGGGGCTTCGTGTCCGTGCCTCACCGCCGATGAGATTGATGTCAATATGGATTTCGATTCCGTTGCGAAGGCGGGGTCGATGCTGGGTTCGGGCGGCGTGGTTGTGGTCGACGATGCGCAGTGCATTGTGAAGTTTGCGCTGCGGACCATGAAGTTTTATCAGCACGAGAGTTGCGGGTGGTGCATTCCCTGCCGCGAGGGTACTGACTGGCTGAAGAAAACTTTGATGCGCTTTCATTCTGGCGGCGGAGTGATGAAGGACATCGACAACATGCGGTACCTGGCTGAGAACATGCTGGGACGGACGTTTTGCCCGCTAGGGGATGCGGCGGCGATGCCGACCATCGCGTTTGTGAAGAAGTTCCGCAGAGAATTTGAAGATCATTTAGAAGGTCGACCCTGTCCCTATGAGGAGGAAGGCGCACTGCAGCAAGTTCCAGTGATGGCCCATTGATCATGAGCACCGTTCCAGCCACAAAGAGCTCTACCGAGATCGACACAGCCAGACTGCTGGAGGCTTTGCGCAAGGGAGGCGATGCGTTTCTTTGCAGCGTGGCTGGAGTGGGTGAAGCCGCCAGCCGCCTGCGCCCTGCGGAGAACCGCTGGTCAGTTCTCGAGTGCGCAGAACATGTAGCTGTGGCGGAAGAAGTGATGCTCGGTTTGGTGACTGGCGAAAGGCAGGCGCGAAATCCGGAAGGACCGAAGCGCGATGATCGCATTCTGAGAAGCGGTACGGACCGCAGTACCCGGTTTGATGCTTCCGTTCAATCACAACCGCGTGGCCGCTTTTCGACGCTGGCTGAAGCGGTGGCTCATTTCCAGGCGGTACGTCAGCGCACGCTTCGCCTTGTCGAACAAACCGGAGAGGACCTGCGTGCGACGGAGGTCGAGCACCCTCATCACGTCGTCGGAGTGATTAGCACGTATGAGTGTCTGTTGCTGATGGGATCGCACGCACAAAGGCATGCGCTGCAGATTGAAGAGGTCAAGAATAGCTCGGCGTACCGGGCAGGTGCGCACTAGAGTCTAGCGTTGACATTCATGGCGGACAAACCCCAATCCGTAACACTCACAGTCGACGGCAAGAAGGTCACGGCTCCCGCGGGGACGCTGCTGATCGAGGCTTGCAAGACGGTAGGCATTGAAGTGCCTTCGTTTTGCTATTACCCCAATCTCTCTTTGCAGGGCGCTTGCCGCATGTGCCTGGTAAAGATCGAGAAGATGCCCAAGCTGCAGACGGCGTGTACGACCGTGATCAGCGAAGGCATGGTCGTCACTTCGGATAGCGATGAGATCAAACAGGCGCGCAAGTCGATGCTGGAGATGCTACTGGGCAACCATCCTCTGGACTGTCCGGTGTGCGACGCTGGGGGCGAGTGCGAACTGCAGGATATGACGTTCTCCTACGGCGCGGCCGAGTCGAAGTTCATGGAGGCAAAGAATCATAAAGACGAGCAGCAATGGTCGCCGGTGGTGTTTTTCGACCGGCCGCGCTGCATTCTCTGCTATCGCTGTGTGCGGGTTTGCGGCGAGGGCATGGACGTGTGGGCTTTAGGGGTGCAGAACCGCGGCGTCAGCTCGATTATCGCGCCTAATAAAGAGGATCACCTGGAGTGCGAAGAGTGCGGCATGTGCATTGACATTTGCCCGGTGGGCGCACTCACCTCGGGCGCGTATCGCTACAAGACGCGGCCGTGGGAGATGAAGCACGTGGGTACGATCTGCACTCACTGCGGTGACGGGTGCAAAACCACGCTGGGCGTGCGTCGCGCCGATACCGGGATGGAGATTGTGCGCGGCGATAACCGCGACAAGAGCGGGACGAACGGTGATTTCCTCTGCATCAAGGGCCGGTACGCGTTTGATTTTGCGAATCATGAAGAACGGCTCACTCGGCCGCTGATTCGCAAGGACGGCAAGCTGACTCCGGCGACGTGGGAAGAAGCGTTTGAGCTGATCGGAAAGAAATTTGCAGAGGTTCGCGACAAGGATGGCGGGAAGGCGATTGGGGTAATCGGCTCGACTCGCACTACCAACGAAGAGGCCTATCTGCTTTCCAAGCTCGCCCGCGTGGTGCTGAAGACGAATAATGTGGACCACCACCGCACCGCGGACTTCCCTGCTCTGGCCGCGGCGCTTCGCGGCAAGGCCGATGCGACGGCAAGCATGGCTGACGTCTTCAGTGCTCCGGCCATTCTGCTGATCGGGAATGATCCGTCCGAGCAGCATCCGCTGCTCGCGTGGCAGATTCGCAACAACGTTCGGCTGCACCGGGCGCGACTTTACCTGATTAATTCCAGGCCGATCAAGTTGCGGCGGCAAGCGACGAGCTTCATGCAGGTTCCGGCTGGAGCGGAAGGTCAGGTCGCGGCATTTCTCGCGGGCAGCGACGCGGCTGCGGATGCGCTCGTCGGTTCATCTACCAGCAAAGATGCGTGGGTCGAGTTGCGAGAAAAGCTTCGTGGCGAGCAGAATCTGGTTGTCGTTTTCGGTTCTGAAGTTCGAGGAGATGACCTTGCCGGCCTGGTGAAGTTCGGTTCGGCAATCCCCGGCGCTAAGTTTGTCTGTCTGGCGGATTACGCTAACTCTCGCGGCGCTGCCGACATGGGCGTTTATCCGGATCTGTTGCCGGGATATCATCCGACCGCTGGAAGCAGCCTGTTTCATCGGGAGTGGGGACACATCCCGCAGGCTGCGGGCCTCGATCTGACTGGCATGGTCGAAGCCGGAAAAGCAGGTAAGTTGAAAGCTCTTTATGTTGTGGGATCGAATCCGGTGGGCCGGTTGAACCTGGATCCGTTCTCCTTCTCGAAGAGTTTTGTCGTCGTGCAAGACATGTTCCTAACCGAAACCGCTGTGATGGCCGACGTGGTGCTGCCGGCTGCGAATGCATACGAGAAGTCAGGAACATTCACCAACACTTGCGGCGATATACAGTTGGTGAAGAAGGCGGGCGAAGTCACAGGCACGAAGGCCGATTTCGAGATGATCGTGCGCATCGCGGATGCCATGGGTTTTGACGTTCGCAAACTCGTGCCGTTCGGCGGGGGCACTCATGCTGATATGGGACAGTCGCGCGGAGCGCAATCGGGCGAGGCTGACCGTCATGCAGTTTGGCTTGAGGCTCATGGACTGGAGCCGAAGTTAAGCCCGTTCGATCCGACGGCAATTCTGGATGAAATTCAGCGGCTGGTACCTGGCTACGACGTGTCCCGAATGAATTTGCTGGCGGGCAACAGCCAGCATACCTCGCTGAGCCAGGCTGGGCCGGGGGTTGCGCAGCGAGTGGAATCGATTGCTCCGGCGAACGATGATCTCTTTAGTTCCGGAACGCTGGGACGTTATTCGCGCACGTTGAAGTCGGTAGTAGAGAGTCACGAGGTCAAGGCCGCTGAAGTTGCGGCGGACTGATTCCAACATTGGGAGAGCAGCGTTGTCGGTCGGCGTTTTCATACTCGTGTCGGTGATCAAGTCGGTCATCGTGCTCGTCGTGCTGCTGACGGCAGTCGCGTACACAGTGTGGCTGGAGCGCAAAGTTGTGGGCCACATGCAGAATCGCTGGGGCCCCACGCGGGTTGGGCCGTTTGGACTGCTGCAGCCTGCGGCCGATGGACTGAAGTTTCTGTTTAAAGAAGATCTCACGCCGCCGCATGTTTACAAGCCGCTGTTTCTGGCGGCGCCGATGATGGCTTTGATCTTTGCACTGACTTCGATTTCGGTAATTCCGTTCGGAAACTCGATCACGATTTATGGTTATAGCGTTCCGCTGCAGATCACCGATTTGAACATTGGGCTGCTGCTGATTCTGGGGGTTACTTCGCTGGGGGTGTACGGGGTCGCGCTGGCAGGATGGTCATCGAACAACAAATACTCTTTGCTCGGCGGACTTCGCGCGAGCGCACAGATGGTGAGCTATGAGATTGCCCTGGGACTCTCGCTGGTCGGGGTTTTGATCCAGTCTGGCAGTTTTAGCCTGCGTGTGATTGTCGACGCGCAGGGAGGCCGCTTTCTGGGATTCATTCCACGGTGGAATATTTTTCACGGGCAGTTCATTGGCTTCTTTATTTATTTGATGGCGGCGTACGCGGAGACTAATCGGATCCCGTTTGACCTGCCGGAGGCCGAAACCGAACTGGTCGCCGGGTACCACACCGAGTACAGCGCTATGAAGTTTGCCATGTTTTTCATGGCTGAGTACGCCAACATGATCACGGTGGCTTGCCTAGCCACGCTGCTATTTTTCGGGGGATGGCACGGGCCATTGTTTGGGCCTCCGCTGCTGCAGTCGTTGCTTCCGCTGTTCTGGTTTGGCGCGAAGATTTTCTGTTTTCTTTTTCTTTATATCTGGGTGCGCGGGACGTTGCCGCGTTTCCGCTACGACCAACTCATGTCTTTCGGCTGGAAGTTTCTGCTGCCTCTGGCGATTGTGAATTTGGTGGCAACGGCGATTGCGGTTGCCTGGTGATAAAAGCGAGTTCTCAGTTCTCGGTTCTCAGTTCTCAGTAACGGCCCAATACTGCCGACAGCTGAGTGTTTTCTGAGAATTCAGAACTGGGACCGGGAACTGACCGATGCATCTCTTTTTATTTCTGGCTTTCGGAGCCGTTTGTGTCGGCGGGGCGGTCAACCTGCTGGCGCAGCGGCATCCGATTAATGGTGCGCTGTCGCTGATTGCAGTGATGGCCGCTCTGGCCGGTGAGTATCTGCTGCTGGGCGCGGAGTTTGTTGCTGCGGTGCAGGTGATCGTATACGCCGGCGCCATCATGGTGCTGTTTGTGTTTGTCATCATGCTGCTCAACGCGGGCGAAGAGGAGCACACCAAAGGGAGCCGTGTCGCTGTTCTGTTAGGCGTGCCGGGTATGCTGATCGCAAGCGTGCTGGTGGCCTGGGTCGTGCTGCAACACTCGGGAACTGAATCCGTGCCGATCGGCGCCTTGCCGGGGCATCCTACGGATATTGCCCAGCTTCTTTTTCACGATTTCCTGTTGCCCTTTGAGGTCACATCCGTGTTGATCCTGATCGCCATCATGGGCGCCGTGGTTCTGGCCAGCAAGCCGGAAGCAGCGGCGGGGAAGGCGGACTGATGGTTGCCTCCTATGTGCCGCTATCGTATTACCTGCTGCTGAGCGGATTCCTGTTTGCCTGCGGAGTGGTTGGATTTCTCATCAAGCGCAATATCATCACCATCTTCATGTCGATTGAGCTGATGCTGAATGGAGTGAATCTTTCGTTTGTGGCGTTCGCGGCGCACTGGCATGCGCTGGCCGGCCAGGTATTTGTTTTCTTTGTGATGGTGGTGGCGGCGGCGGAAGCGGCCGTGGGATTAGCGATCATCATCGCGGTATATCGCACGCGCGAGACTTTGAACGTGGATCAGGTGAACCTGCTCAAGCTATGAACCCGAACCTCAATCTCTGGCTGATCCCGGTTCTGCCGCTGGCGGGGGCTGCGATTAACGGCTTTCTTGGCAAGAAATCTTCGCGCGAGGGTGTGACCACCGTCGCGCTTCTGTTCAGCGGGGCCTCTTTTGCCATGGCCCTGTGGATCGCCGCGCAGTTTTCGTCCTTGTCACTTCCCTACCATGAGTTTGTGGCTCACTGGATCCGTTCCGGAAGCTTCAGTGCGGACTTTGCCGTTTATCTGGATCAACTGTCGCTGGTGATGTTGCTGGTCGTCACAGGAGTCGGGTTTTTGATCCACATTTACTCGGTCGGCTACATGTGGGACGACCCCAGCTACTACCGCTTCTTCAGCTATCTGAATTTGTTCATGTTCTTCATGCTGACGCTGGTGCTCGCTGATAACTACCTGCTGATGTTTATCGGCTGGGAGGGCGTGGGACTGGCGTCGTATCTGCTGATCGGGTTCTGGTTCACGAAAGACTCGGCGGCATCGGCGGGCAAGAAGGCGTTCATCGTGAACCGCATTGGCGATTTTGGCTTTCTGATCGCCTTGTTTCTTCTGATCAAGCACTTTGGGTCGCTTAATTTTGATCAGGTGTTCCGCAGTGTCTCCCCTCTAGGTGTGGAGACTGCGAGCGCGGGACTGCTCACTGCGATTGGCATTCTGCTGATGGTGGGCGCTTGCGGCAAGTCGGCGCAGATTCCGCTGTACGTCTGGCTTCCCGATGCAATGGAAGGCCCCACGCCGGTTTCGGCATTAATCCATGCGGCCACGATGGTAACTGCTGGCGTCTATATGGTTTCGCGCTCGCATGTGATCTTTGAGCGTGCGCCGATGGCGCTGATGGTTGTGGCAGTCCTTGGAACGCTGACCGCTTTTTTTGCCGCGACCATCGGCATTGCTCAGACTGACATCAAGAAGGTTCTCGCATACTCAACCATCTCGCAACTGGGCTACATGTTCATGGCTTGCGGCGTGGGCGCATTCTCGGCTGGCATCTTCCATTTGATGACACACGCGTTCTTCAAGGGCTTGCTGTTTTTGGGGGCAGGTTCCGTGATTCATGCTGTCGGGGGCGAGCAGGACATGCGGAAGATGGGCGGTCTCAGATCGTACATCCCGTTGACGTTTCTCACGATGAGCATTGCTACCTTTACCATCGCCGGATTTCCGCCGCTGGCGGGCTTTTTCAGCAAAGATGAGATTCTCTGGAAAGTGTTTTCCAGCGAGCACGGAAGTTGGATTTTCTGGTTGATCGGCGTGGTCACGGCGTTCATCACGTCGTTCTACATGTTCCGGCTGTGGTTTATGACGTTCTTCGGCGATTATCGCGGGGCCCAGGTGGATTCGCATGGCCACAGCTCCCACGGGCAGGACTCGCATGAACATGGCGAACCGCACGAGAGCCCGGTGGTGATGTTGGTTCCGCTTGCAATCCTTGCGGTACTCTCGATAGTCGGCGGTCTGGTTGGCATCGGGAACCGCTTCGATAATTTCCTGGCTCCGGTGTTTGGAAATACTCCCTTGCAGCCAGCGCAGAGCGTCCCGGAATCAGGTCACATGGAACTTTATCTGACCATGGTCTCCGTAGCAGCGGCGTTTCTCGGCTTCTATTTCGCATACCTGCTTTACCACAAGCGTCAGGACCTACCTCAGAAGATTGCGGACGCGCTTGGTGGATTCTACGAAGCCGTGGTGCACAAGTATTACATCGATGAATTCTACGCTGCGCTTTTTGTTCGGCCATTGATCGACGGCTCGACTCGCATCCTCTGGCAGGATGTAGACAGAAAGATTATCGATGCAGCCGTGAACGACTCCGGCGACGGCGCTCGGCAGGTTTCCGAGGAGGTTCGCCAGATGCAGTCTGGCAACATTCGCTCGTATGCGGGATGGATTGCGGCCGGCTCGGCAGCGGTGATTGCCTTCATGATCTGGATGGGGGTGGGACGATGAACACCGATAACCTCAGTCCCATCATTCTTACTCTGGTGACGTTTGCGCCGCTGGCGGGCGGACTACTCTTGATGCTGCTGCCTCGCCGCGACCGGGACATCCGCATTTTCGCGCTTGTCATCACGCTGCTAACGTTTGTTCTATCTTTGCACCTGCCGGTCTATTTTCATCGCGGGCAGACTGGTTTTCAGTACGGAGTTGATAAGCAGTGGGTTTCCACTCCGAATATCCACTATCACATGGGGGTGGACGGCATCTCGCTGTGGCTGGTGGTGCTCACCACTTTCCTCACGCCGCTATGCGTGCTGATTTCGTGGAAGTCGATTCATGAGCGGGTGAAGGAATTTTTTATTCTGCTCCTGATTCTGGAGACGGCGCTGATCGGTGTCTTCACGTCTCTCGACTTGTTCCTCTTTTATTTCTTCTGGGAGGCCACGTTGATACCCATGGCTTTGCTGATTGGCATTTTCGGCCATGAGCGCAAGGTATACGCTGCGGTGAAGTTTTTCATGTACACGATGATCGGGTCTGTGTTTATGCTGGCCGCGATCCTGTGGCTTTATGCGCATACTGGGAGCTTTGACTTTGTCATGATTCGCGACGCGATTGCGAGCGGGGCCGTGCCGAAGTTCCCCGCGGCCGCGCAGTGGCTGTTCCTGGGTTTCTTTTTGGCGTTTGCGGTGAAGGTTCCTCTGTTTCCCTTCCATACATGGTTGCCCGATGCGCACGTCGAGGCGCCCACGGCGGGTTCAGTCCTGTTGGCCGGAGTACTGCTCAAGATGGGCACCTACGGGCTGCTGCGCTTTAATCTCGGATTATTTCCTGAGCAATCGAGGCAGAATGCTTGGTGGGTAATGATCCTAGCGCTCGTTGGCATCATCTACGGTGCGCTGGTGGCTATGGTTCAGCCCAACATGAAGAAGCTGATCGCGTATTCGTCGGTCAGCCATCTTGGATTTGTCGTGCTGGGGATTTTCAGCTTCACGCAGGCCGGACTTAATGGCGCGCTGTTCGTCATGCTGGCTCATGGGATTTCGACCGGCGGCCTGTTCATGCTGGCGGGCATTCTGCACGAGCGGCGGCATACTTATGAGATCAGCGAATTCGGCGGACTGGCCTCGCCCATGCCGGTATACGCCGCGTCGTATCTGGTGATCGTGCTGGCATCGGTGGGTCTGCCTCTACTGAACGGATTCATTGGCGAATTTCTGGTATTGAGCGGCGCATTCCAGGACAAGGCAGTTTACGGAATACTCGGCGCTACCGGGATAATTTGGAGCGCCGTTTACCTGCTCTGGATGTACCAGCGAGTTTTCTACGGCAAGGTCACGCATGCCGTGAACAATTCCCTGCGCGATCTGTCGGAATTCGAAAAATGGGCTGTCTGGCCATGCGCTGCAGCCGCTCTGGTGATGGGAGTGGCCCCGATTATTTGGCTGGGAGCGATTGATCCGGCAGTTCAGGCAGCGCTTACACCCGCCGTGCGGGTGGCGAGCCGGATGGTGGGGCAATGATCATGTCCGCTATCCCAGCTTACTCGCCGACGCTGCCGCTCAGTGCCGATTATGTCCGCATCCTGCCCGAGATTGTTCTCTCTGTTTTTGGCATGATCGTGATGGTGCTCGAGCCTCTACTCGACGAAGAGACCGGCCAGAAGCTGCTGGCGCTGATCGCGCTGGTGGGAACGGCGGTGGGACTCGGAGCTACCTGGCTCATGGCACAGTCTCCGGGGCTGGCGTTCTGGAACATGGTGAAGGTGGATGGATTCAGCGTTTTCTTTCATGTTCTGGTCATTGCGATCGCGGCTGTCGTCATCCTTAGCTCGTACGAATACATGGCTGTGCAGCGGATTCGCGCGGGGGAATACTACGCTTTGATTTTGTTCGGCGTGGTTGGCATGGCGCTGATGTCATCGGCGATCGAGCTAGTTCTGATTTTCATTGCTCTCGAGATTTCTTCGATTTCCTCTTATGTGCTGGCGGGATTTCGGCGGCACGAAGCTGCCAGCGCAGAGTCCTCGCTGAAGTATTTTCTGCTGGGCTCCTTCGCCACGGCGTTTTTCCTATATGGAGTGGCATTGATGTTTGGAGCCACGGGCTCGACGAATATCGATCAGATTGGAAGGAGTTTGCAGGCTGGGCCGATTCCGTTGCTGGCGTCCGTGGCTGTCGCTCTCATGTTTGTGGGGCTGGGCTTCAAGGTAGCTGCGGCGCCGTTTCACATCTGGACTCCGGACGTCTACGAAGGAGCTCCGGCGCCGGTGGTGGGCTTCATGTCGACCGCGCCCAAAGCCGCGGCGTTCGCGGTTTTGTTGCGGGTCGTTTTCGTGATTAACGTGCACGACCTGGTCTGGGTCATTTGGGTGTCGGCGGCGCTTTCCATGACTTTGGGTAACGTCGCGGCGTTGGTTCAGAACAATGTGAAACGGCTGCTGGCTTATTCCTCGATCGCCCACGCTGGCTATTTGCTGGTGGCTTTCGCAGCGGCGCCTGTTCTCGGAGCTTCGGCCGCAATGTTCTATACAGCGGCCTATGCGACGATGAACCTGGGGGCGTTTGCGGTGGTAAGCCACTTCGCCAACGCGGGTGAGCGCTATGTGACGCTCGAAGACTACGAAGGCTTGGGCCGCAGTTCGCCGCTACTGGCGGCGACGCTGACTATTTTCCTGCTCTCGCTGATCGGCATCCCGATGACCGGCGGCTTTTTTGCAAAGTTCTACGTGTTTAGCGCCGCAGTAAAAGCCGACCTCATCTGGCTCACGATCATCGGCGTCCTCAACAGCGGCGTGGGAGCCTACTACTATCTGCGGATCATTGTGATGATGTACATGCGCGAATCGCGGAAGGAAGTTCCAGTGACTCCGGTTCCGTTCGCGCTGGGTCTCGCGCTGGCAGCCTGCATCGTTGCCACCCTCTATTTCGGAGTATTCCCCGGCCGTGTGCTGCAGAATGCTCAGGACTCGGCTGGACAACTGGTTGAGCACGCTCCGCCCGAGACTCCCGTCTCCAGACTCGTTTCAGCGTTCTAGCAGCCTCCGTAGTCTTCCAGAATCATCAGGCCGGATTGGGACATGCAGGCCCGTGAAGTCCTGACCAATCCGGTGTTGAGATCATTCGCGATTGAGCACCAGGGGAACAAAGCGGACATGTTCGTGGAGGGATACAACCTGTTGTCCGTTGACTGCTCGGATGAACTGCAGTTGCTGAGAGTCGGAGGAGCCGACAGGAACAATCATTCGTCCGGAATCGCTGAGCTGGGCGAGCAGCGCGGAGGGCAGATCGGGAGCAGCGGCGGAGACGAGGATGGCGTCGAACGGGGCGTAGTCGGGAAGACCAAGAGCGCCGTCACCAGTAAAGACTCGGGCATTGCTATAGCCGAGTTCAGCGAGAGCTTCGCGCGCTCCCTCCGCCAGAGCGGGATGGCGTTCGATCGAGAAAACTTGTTCGGCAAGCTCAGCGAGCAGGGCGGTTACATAGCCGGAACCCGTTCCAACCTCGAGAACTTTGTCGGTGGGGGCGAGTTGGAGGGAGTCGAGCATGACAGCAACAATGTACGGCTGAGAGATGGTCTGGTCGTCACCGATCGGAAGGGGATGGTCTTCGTAGGCCTGGCCGCGATAAGGTTCAGGGACAAATCGATGGCGGGGGACGCCGAGCATAGCATGCAGGACCCGGGGATTAGAGATGCCGCGATCCCGAAGTTGGGAGTCGACCATGAGTTGACGCGCGGTGGTCGGGTCGGGCATGAGCAGTGGTCAGCGGTCAGTGGTTGGTGATCGGTGAACGGAACGCCCGGTTGCTGATCGCTGACGACCGATCAAGGACCACTGGCCAATTATTTTACTTCTTGCGGTGGCGGACGCGCATGTCGAAGCTGACCACACCGTTCTGATCGCGAGTGCCGACGACGGAAACGTTACGATTCACGTAGTACTCCCCCTGGATGATCTGCTGTGAGCTCTGCGAGACATTGGTGGAG
>Ga0209624_10001284_pt1 | contig 20081 bp, 18 predicted proteins | sample JacPinW_OM2H0_O1_FD_188565 | JGI IMG/M metagenome (GOLD analysis project Ga0209624, IMG submission 188565) | Forest soil microbial communities from Algoma, Ontario, Canada - Jack Pine, Ontario site 1_JW_OM2H0_O1 (SPAdes) (version 2) | ecosystem: Environmental > Terrestrial > Soil > Boreal...
AAGAGCAAGGACGGTCGCGACGTGCTGCTGGTTCGTTCGACCGAATCGATCCCTGAGCCCTTCGTGACGTTTTTGGTTGAGGTGAATTGGGCCCGCGGCCGCCTGATGCGCGAATACACAGTATTGCTCGACCCTCCAGTGTATACGCCCGGTGAACGCGCCAGCACGGCCGCACCCGTGACCGCAGCGACCACCACGCCGGCACCGCCACCGGCACCGGCTGCACGAGTGAGACCCGCTCCCGTTGCAACCAGCCCGGCGCCGACCCCCGATACCGCCGCGCCTGCCACCAGCCCAGCCCGTTCCTCCGGCCGCTCGGCGCGACGCGCATCGAGCGCAACCAGCGCCTCGAACCCCAGTCCAAGCAGTACGGTAGCGTCCGGTCCGGTCGGCGACGGCTATCATGTAGCCCAAGGCGATACGCTGACCAAGATTGCCCGCAGTTTGAGCGCAGCAGGATCGAAAGCCGATATCGATCAATCCATGATTGCGATGTATCGCGCGAATCCCGATGCCTTCGGCGGCAACATCAATATTTTGCGACGTGGCGCCGTGTTGCGCGTGCCGGGCGCGGATGAAATCGCCGCGCTGAATCAAACCGAGGCGATCGGCGAAGTGCGTCGGCAAATGGACGCGTGGCGCGGTACCAGCGGTGCCGCACCGAGCGGTCACCTGCGTCTGGTTACGCCTGGCGCCGGCGGCGGTACCAGCAACAGCGTGAGCGACTCCGCCTCAAGCGGCGAAGCGCAAGCGCTCAAGGGACGCGTCAAGGATTTGGAAGGACAGCTTGCGGATGCGCATCGGCTGCTGGACCTCAAGAATAACGAATTGAGCGAGCTGCAGCGCAAGCTCGGCACGCCGGTCACTGCGCCTCCGGCGCCCACGCCGCCGCCGCAAACGGCGACTGCGCCGACGCCGGCTCCTACGCCGACGCCTCCACCCGTGGAAGCGACGCAGCCGAGCACAACCGCGTCCACAACTCCCGCGCCCACGCCGCCGCCGGCGGAAAGCACGGCGCCGGAAAGTACAGCGACACCGACGCCGGTCCCTGCACCTGCGCCGAAACCGGCACCGGTGGTGGCGAAGAAGCCGGCTGCTACCGCAGAGTCAGGCTCTTTGATCGACTGGCTCACCGCAAATTGGTGGGTGCCTGCCGCGGTCATTGCTTTGATGCTCGCCGGCTTGGCAATCGTCTCGTGGCGGCGCCGGCAAGCCAGTAGCGGTGGCGGCGGCGCCTTCCCGGGACTGGATTCGACCGATATTTCCGAGTTCCGAGATCCGACCGCCCGAATCAGCAGCGGCCGCGGCGGCGACAACTCATTCGTCGTGGAGGAATCGGGCGAGCATCCCATGCCGGATTTCAACGAGGCGGAGCCGCGCTACGGTGAGACTACCGCGGACCTCAAGGCTCCCGACGACACCATGTCCAGTGAGAGCGCGGTCAATCTCGATCAGGGCGATCCCCTGGCCGAGGCCGACTTTCATATGGCGTATGGTCTGTACGATCAAGCAGCCGACTTGGTGCGCATTGCGCTCGAGCGCGAACCGGATCGGCGCGATCTGCGTTTGAAGCTGTTGGAAATTTATTTCGTTTGGGGCAACAAAGATGCCTTCCTGCAAACTGCCAAGGGTCTGGAAGCCACCCGCGACCGTGCACCTGCCGGCGAGTGGGACAAGATCGTCATCATGGGCAAGCAGATATGCCCCGACGAGCCGTTATTCGCATCCACTGCCGGCAGCGGCCGCGGCGCCGGTGCCCTGGTCGACTTGAACCTCGAAGGCGGCGAGAACCGCGTCGATATCGATTTGTTCGGCGATCCCGAAGGCGAACATAGCATCGATCACCCCATCGCCAAGGATAGCGACAACGCGACGACCGGCGAATCGCCCGGCTTGCACGCTGCCTCGGATCTTGATTTCACATTGGATAGACCGGAACGTGGAGCGGATGATTCGCCGACCCGGGAAATGGCGCCGCGCGATGAGCCGACCGTGGAATCCGAATTGATGAATTTTTCCGACTCGCCCACAACCGAGTCTCCGACCTTGAAACCCACCGATATTCGCGGGCGGATTTCATCGAAGTTGGACAAGGTGAACAAAGCGGATCAGACCGCCGAGCTGTCGATCGACGACTTGGGTCTGGATTTGGATCATTTTGACGGTAACGCCAACGGCGCGTCGATCAGCATCCCGCGGCTCGAGGAGACCGATCATCCGTCGGACGCGCCGACCATGGTTGCCGGTCTCGACGAAAAATCACGGCGCATGATGGCCGAAGCAGAGAGCCGCGCGCGCGACAAGGATTTGACGGAGCTCGAACGCGAATTGGAAGCCTCATTCGTTGCCGACCTGGGCACGGATCACGAGGAGATCAAGACCGCCGTATTGGGTCCCGAGTCCGCACCCACGGTTCAGATGCCGCGTGGCTCGCCTCCGGATCCCGCGGCCACATCGAAGTTCAAGTCGCCGGAATATTCCGACGTTCAGGAACCCGATCGGGGCGGCGATATCGATTCCACTTCCAGATTGCGCGGACTGAACGCGGACAGCATCGACTTGGATCTGGATCGCCTGGCCAACGCTTTAGGATCCGGCGATACGGTCGAACAACCGCGCGCCGAAGATGAAGTGTTCTCGACCGAAGTGTTCGAGGCCAGCGCACGTAACCGTGGCGTCGATCTGGACGTGGGCGAGGCGCTCAACGGCTCGGAAGCGGCCGCCACGAACAAACTGAAAACGATCTCCGCCACCACGCGCACCAGCAAGATCAAGACCGAAGATCTCGCGCTGCCGGAGCTTGAGCCGGTCACCATGAGCGAGGTCGGGACCAAGCTGGATCTGGCGCGTGCCTATATGGACATGGGCGATCCGGAGGGAGCGCGCAGTATTCTCGAGGAAGTCGTCAGCGAGGGTTCTGCGAGCCAGAAACAGGAAGCGCAGCGCTTAATCGAGAATCTGCCCGGCTAACGTGATCGATCTCGGCCGCCGCGTCGCCGCCATCATCGAGTATGACGGCACCGACTACGCCGGCTGGCAGTCGCAGGCACACTCCACGTCCATTCAAGACGCGGTCGAGGCCGCGCTCTCCTTCGTCGCCGGTCACCGGGTCGTCGCCATCTGTGCCGGGCGTACCGACACCGGCGTTCACGCCGTCGGGCAAGTGATACATTTCGACACCCATGCGCAGCGCACCCCCAGGGCGTGGGTCTTGGGCGCCAATACCAAGCTAGCCCCCAGCATTGCCCTGCAATGGGCCGGCGAAGTGGCCATGGGGTTTCACGCGCGGCACCGGGCCACCCGCCGCATTTATCGATACGCCATATTGAATCGTAGCGCGCGCTCGGCGCTGCAGCGCACGCGGGCCGCGTGGATTCATAGGCCGCTGGACGCGGCGGCCATGCATGAGGCCGCGCAGGCGCTGATCGGCGAGCATGACTTCTCCGCATTTCGTTCCGTGCAGTGCCAATCGAAAACGACGGTCAGGCGCGTCGATGCCATCGAGGTGATTCGCGAGGGCGACTATCTCTGGCTGCAGATCACGGCGAACGCCTACTTGCACCACATGGTGCGCAACATCGTCGGCACGTTGCTCGACGTGCAACGCGAATCGAATCCCGGCGCGGCCATGGCCAAGGTGCTGACCAGTGCCGATAGACGATACGCGGGCGCCACCGCGCCGGCGGCGGGGCTGTACCTGTGGCGAGTCGACTATCCGCTGAGTTTCGGGATCCCCGCGCCCAAACCCCAAATTGGTTTAAACTAGCCGTATGTCCTGGTTTGAGCGAATTGTCCCGTCGCGGATTAAAACCGAACGCCGCACGCGATCGGTGCCCGAAGGTTTGTGGACCAAGTGTCCCGCCTGCGATGCCGTGCTCTACAAGGCCGAGATCGAGCGCAACCTGCATGTCTGCCCGAAGTGCAGCCACCACATGCGCATCAGCGGGCGCGAGCGGGTCATGAAGTTTCTGGATACCGGATCCACCACCGAGATCGCAACCAAGGTCGAGCCGGAGGATCCGCTTAAATTCAAGGACTCCAAGCGCTACAAGGACCGCCTGGTCCAGGCTCAAAAGCAAACCGGGGAACGCGACGCGTTGGTCGTCATGGCCGGCAAGCTGGCGGGCCTCAATGTGGTCGCCTGTGCATTCGAGTTTCGCTTCCTGGGCGGATCCATGGGCTCGGTGGTTGGCGAAAAATTCGTGCGCGCGGTGGAACACTCCTTGGAACATCGCATGCCCCTGGTCTGTTTCGCGGCCAGCGGCGGCGCACGCATGCAAGAGGCTCTGTATTCCCTGCTGCAAATGGCGAAAACCAGCGCTGCGCTCAAACGCTTATCGGAGGCGCGGCTGCCCTTTATTTCCGTGATGACGGATCCGACCACCGGCGGTGTGTCCGCGAGCCTGGCGATGCTGGGCGACATCAACATTGGCGAACCGAAGGCGCTGATCGGGTTCGCCGGCCCGCGTGTAATTCAACAGACCGTTAGGGAAACCTTGCCGGAAGGATTTCAGCGCAGCGAGTTCCTGCTCGAGCACGGGGCGCTCGACATGATCGTCGACCGCCGAGAGATGCGCGATCGCATCGGCGCGATGTTGCGATTGTTGAGCGGCAAAGAACCCGCCGCAGCTTAAAGGTCGGCGCCGCATGCGGAGTCTCGAGCAGTGGCTGGCCTACCAGACCCAGGTGCACCCGCAGGCGATCGATCTGGGGCTGGATCGGCTGCAAGTGGTTCTCGAGCGATTGCAGTGGCGGCAGCCGCGGATCCCGGTCATCACCGTCGCCGGCACCAACGGCAAGGGCTCGGTGAGCGCGTATTGCGCGGCCATCATGAGCGCTGCAGGTCTGCGCGTCGGCACCTTTACCTCCCCGCACCTGCGCAGTTACCGAGAGCGTATCCGCGTTCACGACCGTCTGGCCCGCACCGATGAACTGTTGGCGGCTTTCGAGCAGATCGAAGCCGCGCGCGGCTCGGTGGCGCTGACGTTTTTCGAGTTCAACACGCTGGCAGCGTTGTTGATATTCGGCGCGGCACCTCTCGATGCTTGGGTGCTCGAAGTTGGCATGGGCGGTCGACTGGACGCCGTCAATGTGGTCGATCCGGATGTCGCGGTGGTCACCAGCATCGGCCTTGATCATCAGGAATACTTGGGCGACACGCTGGAGGCCATAGCGACGGAGAAAGCCGGTATTTTCCGAACAGGGCGAACTGCCGTGATCGGCGGGCGCGAACCCTCTCTGGTTCTCGAAAGCATGGCGCGCGCCGTGAAAGCGCCGCTGAAGCGGCTCGCCATCGAATACAACTACATTTTAGAAGGCTCAGGCTGGCGCTACCGCGGAACGCATTGGGATTTGCCCCGGCTGCCGGCACCCGCGCTATTGGGCGATATCCAATTCACCAATGCTGCGACCGCTGTCGCCGCACTGGAGGAAGTCGCCCCACGTCTCACCATCGCGGCCGATGCGGTCGCGCAAGGACTATCGCAGGTGCGCCTGGTGGGCCGTTTCCAGGTGATCAAACCCGCGACCGTTTCGCCGACCTGGGTGTTGGACGTCGCACACAACCCGGACGCGGCGCGCGTGCTCGAGCGGAATCTGAATGCGAACCCGGTGCCGGGTAGAACCCTTGGCGTGTGCGGGATTCTCGCGGACAAAGATGCATCGGGTATCGCGGAAATCCTGGATGTTTCCATCGATGAATGGTGGTGTGCGTCGCTCGACGGAGTTCGCGGGCGAAGCGGCGAGGAGTTGGCGAACGCGGTGCGGGGCAAGGTTGCGACCAACGTCGTGGCCGCCGATAGCGTCGCTGCCGCATGCGCCGCAGCCCTCAAGGTCGCGACCCCGCACGATAGAATCGTGGTATTCGGCTCGTTTCACACCGTCGGGCCTGCGCTCGATTGGCTCGAAACCATAGGAATTCTGCCGCCCGCAGCGCTTCCCGAATATACTCCGCTGTAATGGATCGTCGCGTCAAAGAACGGCTGATCGGCGCTTCGATCTTGGTCGCGCTCATCGTGCTGGTGGTACCCGAATTATTGTCGGGCCCGAGAACCGCCGTGCCGTCGGCAACGCCTCCGACGACGTTTCCGGCGAATGCGCCGGAACCCACCCGAAATGTCACGCTGGATTTGGCCACCAGCAAGGCGACGGCAAATTCCGAGGCCGATCCGGCGGAGACTCAAGGATCACCCGCTTCCGCGGTGAGCGCCGCCAAGGGCGGCGAGGCCTCGCCGGCGGCGCCCCCCGCATCGCCGGCAAGCGTCGCACCAGCAAGCGCCGAACCAGCAAGCGCCCCACCAACGGTCACTACGCCCGTTGAAACGGCAGCGCCGTCCCCCATATCTGCACGGGCCAATTGGGCGGTGCAACTGGGCAGCTTTGCCAGCCGCGCGAACGCCGACAACTTGTCGCGCCAATTAAAAGCGCAGGGCTTTTCGGTTTACGTATTGCCGGGTGGTTCAGGTGCCTCTGTTCGCTACCGGGTGCGTGTGGGGCCTCTGGCGGATCGCGACTCAGCCGAGCGGACGGCCGGAAAGCTTAAGTCAATCGGGCATGGCTCGAGCCTGGTGGCCCCAGCCGGCTGATTTGGCATTTTGGCGATGGATTCACGACGGCATCGGGCCTAGGTCCGGTAGAATGTGCGACAGGCGTGAGGAGGCGAGCGATTGACCGGAGCAGACGTACTTATCGTGTTGGTTCTGTTGGGGTCAACATTGATTGGCGTGCTGCGCGGCTTTATACGGGAAGCGGTTTCGCTTGCCTTCTGGATCCTCGCCATCTGGGGCGCGTGGCAATTCGGCCCCGTCATCGAACCGCATCTGGGCGGCTTGCTGGCCGATCCGAGCATTGCACCGTGGATCGGGCGCTTGGTGATCCTGGTGCTGGTGCTCTTGTTGGGCTGGGTCGTTGGCATGCTCCTGAGCTACTTCACGCGCAGCTTAGGATTGGGACCGCTGGATCGGGTCATCGGACTTTTTTTCGGCATCGTGCGCGGCATGGTGCTGGTCGGATTGTTGATCATCGGCGGCGAACTGCTGCACATGAATCAGGAGGATTGGTGGAACCGCTCGAAGCTGGTTCCCTACGGTGAGACCGTCGGCGATTGGTTGCGGGCGATGGTCGGAGAGAAGGGCGAACCTTGGGCAAAGCTCGAGAGATTGACCGGCGTCAAAGTCAGACCGAAGTAGCGGAGGTCCCTCATGTGCGGAATCGTCGGAATGGTCGGTACCAGTGCGGTCAACCAACGCATCTATGATGCGCTGACGGTGCTTCAGCACCGCGGTCAGGATGCCGCCGGCATCATGACTGCGCAGGACGGTGCACTGTTCATGCGCAAGGATTCAGGACTGGTGCGCGACGTCTTCCAGCAGAAGCACATGCTGAAGCTGAAGGGAAACATCGGCATCGGCCATGTGCGCTATCCCACGGCAGGCACCGACAGCGCACACGATGCACAGCCTTTTTACGTGAATTCCCCCTACGGCATCTGTCTTGGCCACAACGGCAATCTGACCAACTCGCGCGAACTCACCGAGGTGCTGGTGCGCGAGGACCGCCGGCACTTGAACACCGGCTCCGACTCTGAAGTGCTGCTCAATGTCCTGGCGTCCGAGCTCGAGCGCGTCGGCACGCCGCGCGTCACGCCGGCGGACGTCTTTGCCGCGGCCAACGCGGTGTATCGACGATGCCGCGGCGGATACGCGGTAACGGCCATGGTGATCGGCCACGGCATTTTGGGATTCCGCGATCCCAACGGCATCCGTCCGCTGGTCATCGGCAAATGCGAAACCAAGAAAGGCACCGAATGGATGCTGGCCTCCGAGAGCGTTGCGTTGGACATGCTGGGTTTCGATATGGTGCGGGACGTAGCACCCGGGGAGGCGGTGTTCATCGATGAGCAGGGCCGCTTCTACGCACAGCAATGCGTCGCAATGGCACGTCACACGCCGTGTATCTTCGAGTATGTGTATTTTGCCAGGCCGGATTCGATCATCGACAACATCTCGGTGTACAAGGCGCGGCTGCGCATGGGCGAGCGGCTTGCGGAGAAGATCAAGCGCGAACGACCTGAGCACGGCATCGACGTGGTGATTCCCATTCCCGACACCAGCCGCACCAGCGCCGTGCAGGTGGCGCAACTGCTCGGGGTCAAGTATCGCGAGGGATTCATCAAGAACCGCTACATCGGCCGCACTTTCATCATGCCGGGGCAGGAACAGCGCGCCAAATCGGTGCGCAGCAAATTGAATGCCATCGATCTGGAATTCCGCGGCAAGAACGTATTGCTGGTGGATGACTCGATCGTGCGCGGCACCACCTCTGCGCAAATCATCGACATGGCGCGGGAAGCCGGTGCGAAGAAAGTGTTTTTCGCTTCCGCGGCGCCTCCTGTGCGCTACCCGAATGTCTATGGCATCGATATGCCGGACGCGTCGGAGTTGGTGGCGGCGGGGCACACCGATGAGGAAGTGCGTGACATCATCGGTGCCGACTGGCTGATTTACCAGGACTTGGAAGATCTGGAACATGCCGTTCGTCACGACAACGCGAGTATCAAGGACTTCGACACCTCCTGTTTCTCGGGCGAATACGTCACAGGGGATATCACGCCGGAGTATCTCCAGCGCCTGCAGGGCGAGCGGTCCGACGAGGCCAAAGAGCAGCGTCGACAAGGCGTCGGTCGTGGACTCAAAGCCGTCCGGATTTTGTAGAAGCCAGCGCCGGGTCAATTGCCGGCGCTTTTCGGTTCGGCGGTGAGTTATGCGCCTATTGGTGATTGCAGCCCGCGACGACCACCGACTGCTGGTTCGAAAGCACGTTGAAATCCAATGGCCTGACGCCGTCATCGTCGAGCACCTCCTGGGCTTGGAGCCGAAACTCGACGAGAATTTTGCCGCCGTCGGATTCGATGCGGTAATCATCGTCAGCGCACCGCCGACGGCCGACGCCGTCGATTTTGCGCTCGCCGAGGCAGCCAAGCCGGAATTCGCGCCGATTCTCCTGTTGCTTCTCGAGGATGCACCGGATCCTCTGCCTCCCGCCATACCGGGCATATATCGGCTGTACGGCCGCAAAGTCGATCGCGATCAGCTCATCAGAATGATCAGCGCGGCATCCAACGAGCATCGAAAATCGCTTGCCATGATGCGTGCCAATCCGGATTTCGAAAGCCGCTATCGCTTCGGTACGGTGATGATCCGCGGGCATCGCTGCATTCGGCAGGTTGGCAGCGGCGGCATGTGCAAAATCTATCTCGCTGAGAGCGAGCGCGCCGGTACTCTCGTGGTGCTGAAGGTCTTCAGTCAAGTGCCGGATGTGTCCGAGCGCTTCGTCAGCTTCGATCGGTTCCTGCAGGAATACGAAATTGTGGCCGGCCTAAATCACAAGAACATCGTGCACATCTACGATCTAGGCGTTGCCGATGACCATGCTTATATCGCAATGGAGCATTTCCCGGCGGGTGATTTGCGCGAGAGAATGAAGCGGCCGCTCACGCCCGCGACTGCATTGCGTTTTCTGGAGCAAATTGCCAGCGCGCTCGAGGCCATTCATTCGGTCGGCGTGCTGCACCGGGATTTAAAGCCCGGCAACGTGATGCTGCGCCCCGACGGGACGGTCAGCTTGATCGATTTCGGATTGGCCAAGGCGAACGAAAATGACATTTCTCTTACCGGCACACGCGAAATCTTCGGCACTCCGTATTACATGAGCCCTGAACAGGGTCATGCGGAAATCATCGATGCGCGCAGCGATCTTTATAGCTTGGGCGTCGTATTTTACGAAATGCTGATCGGCCGCAAACCCTTCAACGGTGCGACCGCCATGGAAGTGATCTACAAGCACAAACGCGCCGACTTGCCGCAGATCGCGCCGGAATTTGCAAGCTATGAAGGACTGCTGCGCGGCTTGCTGGCGAAATCACCCGACAATCGATTTCAGTCGGCGGGGGCGCTGCTGACTGCGATTGCCGGCTTGAAAGTTACCGCATGAATTCAAGCTTAAGGGAGCCCGCGCATCCGTTGCTGGGCGCGCCGACTCCTGCAGCCTGGGTTGATCAGGCCTGCAGACTTCCCGATGTGTTGCTCATCGATCATGCAAATTGCGAGAAGAAGGCCGCTTCCACCGCGCTGAGCTTGATGTTCGCCTATGCGGAAGATCTGGATCTGGCCGCCAAGATGTCGCGGCTGGCGCGCGAAGAACTCAGGCATTATGAACAAGTCGCCAAAATGATGGGCGCGCTGAAAATAGTGCCGCAGCGTTTGGCGCCGGGGCGTTACGCAATGCGCATGCGGCAACTGGTGTCGACTGGAGAGCCGCAACGTGAGGTCGATCTGATGATTTGCGGGGCGTTCATCGAAGCGCGATCCTGCGAGCGATTTGCGGCTCTCGGGGAGGCCATCGGTGCTCCTTTGAGCGACTTGTTTCGCGGCCTGCACCGGGCTGAGGCGCGGCATTACCAGGTGTACCTAGGGTTGGCGGGACGGGCCGCGGCGCGGGCGGGCGTGAATCTGGAGCAGCGAATTGCTGCATTCGCCGCGCTCGAGGCGCAGCTGGTCACGAGCCAGGATCCCGTGTTTCGATTTCATTCCGGTCCGCCGTCCGGGGGCTGACTAGCCGCGCGGCAGCGATTGCAGCTCGGGACCGTCTTGGTCCCAGCGCAACACGCTGCCTTGATCGTACCAATCCCCCAGAACGATGCGGGTGCGCGGTCTGCCGTCAACTTCCAGCGCGTGAATGGCGGGCCGGTGGGTATGTCCATGCAAAAGCGTGTACGTTCCGGCGGCGCGTAGTGCCGTCGCAACACTGTCCGCATTGACATCGGTAATGGCGTGCTCCATCGCCGCCGTATGCGCCTGGCTGCCGGCGCGGGCGGCGCCTGCAAGCGCGCGGCGCGCATCGACTGACAGGGCGAGGAATTGCCGCTGCCAATCAGCATCCCTGACGGTGGCGCGCAGCCGCTGGTACGCACGATCGTCGGTGCACAATGCGTCGCCGTGCATCACCAGCACCGCTTCGCCATAGAGCGTGACGATCAACGGATCCGGCAGCAGCTGTGCGCCGCTCATTTCGCAGAACTGCCGCGACAGCAAGAAATCCCGATTGCCGTGCATCACGAAGCAGGGCACGCCGCCTAATGTCAGGGTGCGCAATCCAGCGATGGCGGCCGACTGCGCGGGATCCGGCGCGTCATCGCCGATCCAGGACTCAAATAGATCGCCAAGAATGTACAGTGCCTCCGCGCTCTTGGCTTCGGATTGCAGAAACCTTAAAAATTGCCCGACAATGAGCGGCCGACTGGCGTCGATGTGCAAATCCGAGATAAAGAGCGTGGCCACCGCTTAAGGGCCCTCAAGGGCTATGGAATGCGCTCGATTCGCTGGATAACGATGGGCTTGAGCGGCGTCTCTTCCTTGATGGCGCCATGCGCGCCGGTAGCGACATTGCCGATACGATCGACCACGTCCATGCCGGAGGTCACGCGTCCGAATACGGCATAACCCCAGCGGGTCTGGTTGGGGTCCAATGCGGCATTGTCGTTGATGTTCACATAGAACTGGGCGTTGCCGCCGTGCGGATCTTGAGTGCGTGCGAGCCCGACAGTGCCGCGTATATTGCTCAGACCATTGCCCGATTCGTTCACTACCTTCATCGGGGCGGTCTTGGCGGTGTAGTCGGCATTGAAGCCGCCGCCTTGGATGACAAAATTGGCGACGGCGCGATGAATGAGCGTGTTTGTATAGTGCCCTTGATCCACATACGCCAAGAAATTCGCAACCGTGAGCGGCGCGCGTTCGGCGTTCAATTCAATCGTAAAATTGCCCATGGACGTGACCACGAGCACTTGCGGTGAAGCAGTCGTGACGACAGCGGGTTTGGCAGGAGTTTTCGAATCAGGCGACGTGTCGACCGCGAGTGCGGGCGCTACACAGGCGGCTGCGAGCAATCCGAGTGTCAGTAATAGCTGTTTCATGCCTTGGATTCTACTCGAATAGGTACAATCTTGAGATGTCCTTGAACAACCAGACTCCCGTCATCACGCGCTTTGCGCCCAGTCCCACGGGTTCTCTGCATCTCGGTAACGCTCGGACCGCACTTTTCAGCCACCTTTGGGCCCGAAAGACCGGCGGAAAGTTCATTTTGCGTATCGAGGACACCGACGCGGAGCGCAGTCAAGTGCGCTTCCGGGATCAGTTGATCGCCGACATGCGCTGGCTCGGCTTGGACTGGGACGAGGGGCCCGACGTCGGCGGCCCTTCGGCTCCCTATTCCCAGGCAGAGCGCGGCGAGTTCTATCGGGGCTTGTTCGCACAGTTGACGGCGCGCGATTTGGCCTACCCCTGCTACTGCACGGCCGAAGATTTGGAGCTGTCGCGAACAGTGCAGCGAATGTCCGGCAAGCCGCCGCGGTATGCCGGCACGTGCCGAGGATTGACGGCGGCGCAGCGCACCGAGCGGGAAGGCCGCGGTCTGAAACCGACGCTGCGGTTTGCCGTGCCCAGCGATTTGACCATTACATTTGAGGACGCGGTGCACGGACCGCAGCGGTTTTCGTCCAATGACATCGGTGATTTCATCGTTCGCCGTGAAGACGGCACTCCGGCGTTCTTTTTTTGCAACGCCGTCGATGATTCCGCCATGGGTGTTACGCAAGTATTGCGCGGCGATGATCATCTGACCAACACGCCGCGTCAGATCATGCTCTTGGAGGCGCTCGACATGCGGCGTCCGGCCTACGGTCATATCGGCCTGCTGGTCGGCGAGGACGGTGCACCTTTGTCGAAGCGCCACGGCAGCGCCAGCGCTCACGAGTTTCGCGAACGCGGCTTCTTGAGCATCGCCGTACTCAACCACCTGTTTCGTCTCGGTCATGCCGGCGATGTCGACGGTTGGCTGCCCGCGGCCGATATGCCCGCGCATTTCCGGCCGGAACATCTGGGCCGGGCGCCGGCGCGCTTCGAAGAGTCCCAACTGATGCATTGGCAGAAGGAATCCCTGGAGCGGATGTCCGCGGCGGAAGTCCGTGCCTGGCTGGCTGCGGATGACTCGATGCAGTTCATCGAGCTGGTGCGCCACAACGTCGTATTGCCCGCGGATGCGATACCGTGGCGCGCGGTGGTGCGGGGTGAACTGGCGCCGCTCGGCGCAGAAGAACAGCGGCTCATTGTGGCGGCGGGTCCTGAATTTTTCGCCGCGGCCGCTCTCGCCTATGAGCAATCCAACGCCGACTTGAAGGTGCTCACCACCATTCTCAAGGAGCGCACGGGCCGCAAGGGGGCGGATCTGTTCATGCCCTTAAGAGCGGCGTTGACGGGTCAACTGCATGGTCCGGAACTCGCGCAGCTCCTTAAATTGATGTCACCGGAAATCGCGCGACGACGGCTCCAATCGCATGCTCAAAATCCATAACTCGTTGAGCGGCGAGAAGGAGGAGTTCAGGCCTCTTCTCCCCAATGAAGTCCGCATGTATGTCTGCGGCATGACCAATTACGACTACATTCATGTCGGACATGCGCGCATGCTGGTGGCCTTCGATTTGGTGCAGCGATATTTACGCTCGCTGGGCTTCAAGGTTACCTACGTGCGCAATGTCACGGACATCGATGACAAGATCATCGAGCGCGCAGCCGCGAACGGCGAGAATTGGGCTGATCTGGCGCGGCGCTTCACCGTGGCGATGCACGAAGACTGCGCGACTTTGGGACTTCAAGAGCCCGATTTGGAGCCGCGAGCCACTGAATTCATCGCGCAGATCATTGCGATGATCGGGACATTGATCGACAAGGGCTACGCGTACGCCGCCGGTAACGGCGATGTGATGTATTCGGTGCGCAAGTTTCCGAACTATGGCCGGCTGTCCGGCAAGAAAATTGACGATTTGCGCTCAGGCTCCCGTGTCCAAGTCGATGAGGCCAAGCACGATCCACTGGATTTCGTCCTGTGGAAACATGCGAAACCGGGAGAGCCTTCATGGGCTTCGCCCTGGGGAGACGGACGCCCCGGCTGGCACATCGAATGTTCGGCGATGTCCACGAGCTTGCTGGGCAGCTATTTCGACCTGCATGGAGGGGGCGAAGACTTGAAGTTTCCGCACCATGAAAACGAGATCGCGCAGTCGTGCGCGGCGTGCGATTCGCCCTTCGTGCACCTGTGGATGCACAATGGTTTTGTCCGCGTCAATGACGAGAAGATGTCTAAATCGCTGGGGAATTTCTTCACGGTACGTGAAGTGCTGAAGACGTTGCGCGATCCCGAGGTTCTGCGCTTCTTCTTGCTAAGCAGCCATTACCGCGGACCGATCAATTACTCATCAGCCCAGCTCGCCCAGGCCGACGAGACATTGCTGGGATTGTACCGGGCGCTGAAGGACTCGGTGCCGTCCGGATCCGTCGATCCGGTGGAAATTGTCCGATTTCGCGAAGCCATGGACGATGATTTCAATACCCCGGAGGCGTTTGCGGTCATGCAAGGCGTGGCGCGCAATTTGAATCTGGCAAAAGCAGCGGGGGACGCTTCCAAGGCCTCCGTTGCAGCTGCGACGCTGCGCGCTCTGGGAGCGGCTCTCGGCATATTGCAACAAGACCCCGACACCTACTTGAAGCGAAGCGCCGGGAACAAGAGCTTATCCGATGCGGAAGTGGAGGCGCTGCTATCCTCGCGGCGCGCAGCGCGCGCCGCCAAGAATTTCGCCGAGTCGGACCGAATCCGGAATTTACTGACGGCTGCGGGTATTTTGCTCGAGGATAAACCGGGCGGTACCACGGAATGGCGGCGCGCCTAGGCGCCGCCATCTTAGGGTGCCGCTAGTCGTAACGGCGTGACGCGAAAATACCCACCGCAAGCCCGACCAACGCAGCGATCCCGATCACTTGCCAGGGATTGTCGCGAACGAAAACATCGGTCCGCTTGCCGGCTTGCTGCGCCTGGCCACGAAGTTGCGTTGCAGTATCGCTCAGCGCGCTCTTGGCAGCCGCCAAGGCGATTTTTACCTTCGCCCGAACTTTTGCGATGTCGGGCGTGTCGACATCTTTCAATGCTCTCGTCAGATCCTCGACGTTATCGAGAAAATTGCGCACCTGACCATTGGCGTGATCGCCGACGCCTCGGGCTGTGTCCGATACTGATTGCATCTGCTGCTCCTCCATCCTAGGCCCGACGGCCCAGGCTCATCAAGAAAGTGATGACCGCGCCGATCAAGAACACAATGAACAGAACCTTCGCGATGCCGGCGGCGCCGACTGCGATTCCACCAAAACCAAAGAACGCGGCGATCAACGCAATGACAAAAAATACCACGGCATAGTGAAGCATTTTCGCACCTCGATATTTGAAGCAGCAGTCTGCGGGTCGCAGAAGTATCTGGAAACGGTGTTGATATTACAGTCGGTGAGGGACTTCCTTAGGCGTAGGACATACCCCACGGAGATCTGACGATGAAATCCCTGTTAATCGTGTATCACTCCATGACCGGCGGCACGCTGCAAATGGCGCACGCCGCAGCGACGGGAGCTCGGAGCGAGGCGGGTCTGCGGGTCTCGCTGCTGCGCGCCGCGGAGGCGCAGGCGGACGATGTGCTCTCGGCCGACGCCTACATCTTCGCGACACCGGAGAATCTTGGAGCAATCTCCGGAATTATGAAGGATTTCTTTGATCGCACCTACTACGCGGCCTTCGAGAGGCTCAATGGCCGGCCGTTTCTCACCTTAATCTGCGCAGGCAGCGATGGGCGCAATGCCGCGCAGCAAATTGATCGCATCGCCGGCGGTTGGCGCTTGAGGCGCATTGCCGACCCCTACATCGTGTGCACGAACGCTCAGACGCCGGAGCAGATATTGAAGCCGAAGAGAATCGAGCAGGAGGCCCTCCAGCGCTGTGAGGAACTCGGCAAAACCATGGCAAGCGGCCTTACGATGGGAATCTTCTGACGTCGCGTTCATCCCAAATCCCGGGCAAGCATTCAAGGAGACTGACCGATGGCGAGAAAATACAGCAAGGCGAGCCAGGACAAAGTCGAAAAGGTCATGCGCGAGCGAAACGCGGGCACGCTTCGCAGCGGCAGCTCTGGAAAGAAGGTGACCAGCCGTAAACAGGCGATCGCCATTGGCCTTTCCGAGGCACGGCGCGAAGGCAAGAAGGTTCCAAAAAGACAGCCTAGGGCTTAAGTTTCGGGGGCCTCCAGCTACCGCGGGATCACTTCCCGCATTATGCTACGGCCCCATGGACGCACAAAATCATCTCTCATTCCTGCAGCTCCGTTCTCTCGTAAAGAAAAGCGGCGAGATGGAGCTGTCGCTGGTCACCACCTCGATACCGAAGCCTGGCGCAGATGAGGTCATTGTGCGAATTGAGGCGGCGCCGATCAACCCGTCGGACTTAGGCCTGCTGCTGGCGAATGCGGATTGGAGCCATACGACGCTGTCCGGCACAGCGCAACATCCCATCGTCACCGCGGCCATCAGCGCTAACGCGGTGCAAGCCATGGCAGCTCGGCTCGACATCTCCATGCCGGTTGGCAACGAGGGTGCCGGGGTGGTCGTCGAGGGCGGATCTTCGCCGGGCGCCCAAGCTCTGGTAGGCAAGACCGTCGCGGTGTTGGGCGGCGCGATGTATTCCCAATATCGAAGCGTCAATGTGAATCAGTGTCTGGTTTTGCCCGAGGGCGCGAGCGCCGCCGACGGTGCGTCCTGCTTCGTCAATCCCCTCACCGCATTGGGAATGATCGGTACCATGCGGCGAGAAGGTCATAAAGCCCTGGTGCATACGGCCGCCGCTTCGAACCTCGGACAGATGCTCAATCGGCTCTGCCTCACTGAACACATTGGCCTGGTCAATATCGTTCGCAAACAAGAGCAGGAAGATGTGTTGAAGGCGGCCGGAGCGCTGCACGTGTGCCGCACGGATTCTGCGACGTTCCTCAAGGACCTGACTGATGCGCTGGCGGCGACCGGCGCCACGATCGGCTTCGATGCGATCGGCGGCGGTCCGCTGGCCGGCCAGATTTTGGGTTGCATGGAAGCGGCCGTGAATCGAAGCACCACGGTGTACAGCCGTTATGGATCGACGACTCACAAGCAGGTGTACTTGTACGGCTCGCTCGACATGAGTCCGGCCGTGCTGAACCGCAATTATGGGATGGCCTGGGGAATCGGCGGCTGGCTCTTGACACCGTATATCGAGAAGATCGGACCCTTGGCTTTTCAGGAATTGAAGGAGCGTGTGGCCAGGGAATTGAAAACGACCTTTGCCAGCCACTACACGAAAGTGATCTCCCTCGCGGAAGCGCTGCAGCCAGATGCGATCGCTGCCTATTCCAAACGGGCCACCGGGCAAAAATATTTAATCAACCCCAACAAGGGTCTTTAGAAAGCGCGGCGGCGTGCGCGCGTGCGCAACGGCCTCGAATCCCGAGCCCAGCTTGATGAGTTTCGGCTCACTATACGCGGCGCCGAAAAACGATAAGCCGACCGGTAATCCGCGGAATAGCCCGGCAGGAACGGTGATGTGCGGATATCCCGCGATCGCCGCGGGCGAGGAGCAGCCGCCGGTGTCAGAGTCGCCGTTCACCGGATCAATCAGCCATGCGGGACCCGAAGTCAGCGTCACCATGGCATCGAGTTTGTGCCCGGCCAGCACCGCGTCGATGCCATTGCTGCGTGTAGCCTTGAGGCATGCCGCACGCGCCTCCCGGTAGGCTTTGTCCGTGAGTGCGCCCTTGGCCCCGGCTTGCCGCAACAACTCCTGGTCGAAAAGCGGCATCTCCGTGTCCTTGTGTGCCTCATTGAATCGGATCAGTTCCGCGAGCGAACGAACGGGAAATGTTGGCGGCAGCCGCTCAAGGTAGGCGTTCAAATCCGCCTTGAATTCGTACAACAGGACCTCCTGCTCCGGGCCGCTGGTCGAGCCGTGCATGGGTAGATCCGCAGGGTCGATGATCACCGCACCGGCGCCCTTGAGTGTTGCGATGCACGCATCGAGAAAGGCGTTCAGAGGCGCGTTATCCGCGAAGAATTTGCGCGCTATGCCTAAGCGGGCTCCATTCAAGCCATTCGGATCGACGTACCGAGCATAGTCCGTCTGGAAGCGGTCGCCGACCGCGGCACTGGCGGTGTCGGAGGCATCGAGGCCCGACATGGCGCCGAGCATGACCGCAGCGTCGCGAACGCTACGAGCCAACGGTCCGGCTGTGTCTTGACTGTGCGAGATCGGTGCGATGCCGCGACGGCTGACCAGACCCACAGTGGGTTTCAGGCCAACAATGCCGTTTATCGACGCCGGGCTCACGATTGACCCGTCGGTTTCGGTGCCGACTGCGATTGCACACAGATTTGCCGAGACGGCGACCGCGGACCCGGAACTTGAACCGGACGGTGTGCGATCAGTGGCATAAGGATTTCGACACTGGCCGCCCCGGCCGCTCCAGCCGCTTAAGCTGTGGGTTGAGCGGAAGTTGGCCCACTCGCTCAAATTCGTCTTGCCCAAAATCACCGCGCCGGCAGAGCGCAGCCGTTCCACCAACGGCGCATCCTTGGGCGCATACCAGCCTTGCAGAGCCAGCGACCCTGCCGTCGACATCATATGATCAGAAGTCTCGACATTGTCTTTGATCAGGATCGGAACGCCGTGCAGCGGTCCGCGGGGACCGCGCGAATTGCGCTGCGCGTCGAGTTCGGCGGCGATGTCCAGCGCGCGGGGGTTGATTTCAATCACCGCCCTCAAGTTCGGGCCGTGCCGGTCCAGCCGGTCGATCCGCGCCAGGTAGTCTTTCGTCAACTGCAGCGACGTCAAGCGGCCATCGGCAAAGGCGGCCGCAATATCCGCGAGCGACAACTCCGGCGGACTGGAAGTCGCCGGCAAGGTCTCTGCGGCTCCGGCGGTTCCGGCAACCACTGCCGCTACCAAAAATTCGCGCCTATCCATTTAATGATTCCCACTTATTTTAGTTCTAGATCGCGCTCGGCCTGAAGGCTCTGTAAGTCGCGAGAAATGCTGGCGACGGCCAGGATACGGCCGCCGCGCTTGTATGTCACTGCGCAATCGCGTGAGTTCAACGAGCCATCGATGTCGATCGCGTCCCAGCTCTCCGCGTGCCCGACATAGTTGATGGTGAGGTCGTAGTGTTGACTCCAAAAGAAGGGCACCGCGTCGAAACGCTGCTGACGCCCCAGCATATTGAGCGCCGCGACCTGCCCTTGCCGCTGCGCAACCACCCAATGTTCGACGCGGATGCGATCGCCGGAATGGGGGTCGGGCCATCGAGCGATATCGCCGGCAGCGAAAATGCCGGGAGCGCGGGTTTCAAGGTACTCATTGACAGGAACGCCGCGATCGGTAGCCAGCCCTGCTTGCTCGGCAAGCGTGATGGATGGGCGCACGCCCACCCCCAAAACCGCAAAATCGGCCTCGATGGTCGAAGCGTCGTTCAAGGTCACACGCGAGCCGTCAATGCGGGCCACCGACTTGCCCAAATGAAACACGACGCCGTGCGATGTGTGAACGTCGCGAATGAAAGTGCCGAGCTGGATTCCCAGGACGCGCTGAAATGGAATGCTCTCGGGCCCGACCACATGCACGTCTAGTCCACGCTGGCGCAGTGAAGCCGCCACTTCAAGTCCGATGAAGCTTGCGCCCACCACGACGACGCGTTTCGCCGAGGCTGCCGCAGCCACGATGGCGCGTGAATCGTCGAAACTGCGCAGGTATAAGAGTCGCGCGCCGGCGGTGGCGGGAATATCGAGACGCACCGGATCGGCGCCCGTGGCCAGCAGCAAGGCGCCAAAATCAAGTTGCCGCCCGTTCGCCAGAATGACTTTGCGCTGTTGGATGTCGATTGACTGCGCTTTCGCGCCGAGGATCAGTTCAATTTTGCGTTCGGCGTAATATTCCGCGCTGCGCAGCGGCAGCCATTCAGCGGGCGCGTTGCCCGTCAAGAAATCCTTCGAGAGATTCGGTCGGTCATAGGGTGCCGAATCGTCCGCGCTGACGAGAGTGATGCGGGCCGAATACCCCTCACGGCGCAGCATGTCCGCGGCGGCCAAACCCGCCTCGGCCAGCACGGCGGCTCCACTTAAGACTCCCGACGGCCA